>Ga0315553_10001328_pt1 | contig 20667 bp, 16 predicted proteins | sample SalMarSW160140MG_FD_203099 | JGI IMG/M metagenome (GOLD analysis project Ga0315553, IMG submission 203099) | Salt marsh sediment microbial communities from the Plum Island Ecosystem LTER, Massachusetts, United States - Salt Marsh Sediment SW1601-40 ... | reverse complement strand
GGTCCAACTGTGGCAAAACAACTGCAGGCTGCATTTGTTACTACTGCTGAACTACTTTCAGTTCAGAACGCAGATGACCTTCAGGAACGAACTAAAATTGGTGAAGGAACTTGCAAGAAGATAATTCGTGCCGCTCGTGAAATGCTTGGGATGTTTGATTTCAGGTCCGCAATTGATATTGAGAAGGAGATCGACTCCAAATCACGATTGAAGACCGGGATTGATGCTTTTGATCAATCACTTCAAGGTGGTTTTGAACCTGGTTCGTTAATCGAGTTTTACGGGAAGGCTGCTGGTGGAAAGACACAGATGTGCGCTTATCTTGCAGTTCGAGCACTGTTACCCCTCGAAGAGGGGGGACTTGAAGGACGTGTATTATGGTTAGACAGTGAAAAGTCACTCAAACCAAGAACGCTTCGTGCAAATATCAAGAGATGGGGAATGGATGTTGATGTTCAAATGGCTAATATCAGGATTGCTTCACCTGTTACAACAAATCATCTCACTCAGCTTTTTGAAAGGATTCCCAAGATTTGTGTTGAGGACAATGTTAAGGTAGTAGTAGTAGATTCGTTAACTGGATTCTTCAGAGCTGAATACATTGGGCTATACAATCTTGGAATCCGTCAACAAAAGATCAATGCCCTGATGAACTTAATGAGGCGGGTCGGTACTGCAACAGATGTTATCTTCCTGTATACAAATCAAGCAATCTCAAAACCTGGTCTCTTTGCTCAGCCTAATGCACCTGTGGGAGGGCATGTTGTTTCTCATGCAAGTGACTATAGGTTTCAAGCAGCCCCTGGAAAGGGTAACAAGAGAAGATATCGGCTAAAGGATCATGCTGGGCTACCTGACTTCGAAGTGGGTTTGAGTATTGGATGGGGTGGTTTTTACAATGATGAAAAAGAACGGAAGAAAATCGAACCGGATGTTATTGAGTATCTCGAGAGTATAGGTCTCAGCACTGACCTTCAACGCCCAGATGATGAAGAAGAAGTTGTTGAAGCGGAGGTAACAGCGTGAGTGGCACTCGGGGTATGTATCGTGTCTATACATGCAGTGTTTGTGGGAATATTGGTCATTCTCGCGTAGAACGAGAAAGTGAAACATCATCTTGCGAACTGTGTGGAGCTCTTGTAATCCACGGACCTGGTATGATTTATGCTGTGACTTCAGTGGAGGCCCGGGAGTATATTCGTGACCTGGTGAATCAAAGCGAGTTTGAGAAATCCCCCCAAAAGTCTCGCGCTCGTGGCGTAAGAAGAAGGGTCATAGATATCGTGCAAAGTCTTTCGGAAATAAATCGAGGACGTCCAATTGCCTATGAAATAGTACTTGTCGAATGTGCCGATGCTGGAATTGATATTGAGCGCGCACGGCACTTTTTGGATTTACTGATTAATGAGGGAGTTATTGGAAATAATGATCGAGGTCTCGAGGTAAAGGAGGGAGTGGCTGATGGTTGAAACAATAGAGACTCCTGTTTGGGTTCCTCGAGCTACATCATGGGTAAACCGTGGGTCACTACTGAACTTAGTCAATCTGCTACTTCGTGAGAGTCCGCATCGGATTACGATTTTGGATTTGAAGGGCTACAAGGACCCAGATCCTGAATTATATGTTGTAACTAGAGTAGATTGGCGTGAACCGACTCGTCCTATGTTAGGACAATTACCGCGGGTTCTCTCATTACTTGAAACATTGAGAGGGACCAGAAGTGTTCCAAAAGAGGTTTACCTTGATAGTACAGAAGGCATTGCTGTTTACATCCCGACAGGTGTTAGAACTTCCCAAATTCCTTCCAAACCTAAAGTCGCTGTTTCTTTCATTACTGATTTGATGGAACAAAGCTTGACTTTCATTCTTTCTACGATGAAAGAAGTGGAGGATTATTTCTGGATGGCGGCAAAGAAGAAAGGTTACAGTCCAGATATTGTTGATAAGATAGCAAATCGTGAACCAGAGTTCTATCGACCTGAACATGTTAGACGTTTTCACCAGTTGATGAGTAATTATTTCTCGATTCGTTTCAGAATTCACACAGCAGAGTCTTGTCTAAGAGTGGAGGCTTGAGGGTTGGTTGTTACTGATGTGGATCCAATTGCTTGGTTTCCTTATACACCGAGGCCACATCAGGATCGCGCCATAGTTTTTGCATCTCAAGTGTTTCATGATAAGACTGTGGGTCTATTATCTGCAGACTGTGGAGTTGGAAAGACCATGGCTGTTCTTGCTGGATATTTTGCGGCTAGGTTTTGCGACAATAATTCCCGGCTGCTTGTATTAACAAGAACCCACTCTCAGTCTGAGGTCTTTGAGAGTGAGATACAGGTGTTAAGAAACAGTGCACACGTTGATATCACAGCCACAAGTATGGTTTCGCGGCGCCATATTTGCCCTATGAGGGAATCAATGTCAAATATTTCCACTAATGGTTTCAATCGTTCATGTGCTGAACTAGTTCGGACAGGCCTATGCACCTTCTATCATGATTTTTATGAAAAGAGTGAGAATGGACGTCCTTCTATCCGGAAAGCGGCTAGGCAAACGGTTGAGGATTTGCTCAATGATGGAGTAGTTTCTAGAACAGTTGGTGAAGATACTGCACTTCTAGAAGGTCTCTGTCCCTACGAAGTCCTTAGATGGTGTGCCAAGAGTAGTAGAGTTGTCATCGGTCCTTATGGATATATGTTCAAAGATCGAGCACGTGAGGCATTTCTCAATTCCCTGGGTGTTGATATATTTGATACTGATATTATAATTGATGAGGCACACAACCTCCCCGATCATATTCTAAATGCTCAGACCGCAACATTAACTGGAGAAGATCTACGTTGGCTCCGAGAGCACAAGTCTGCTATCTTGAAAGAGACCCGGATTCCTTGGATCGAAGAAGCTGTTGATTTTCTCTGGGAGACCGTTATGGTTTCTTTGGACAATATGAAGGGTCACGAAAAACGGCTCAATAAGTGGGATGTTTTCCCACGATATGTTGAATCAGACGATCTATCCCTATTGGTCAACAACACTGTTGCTATGGAGGAGATTGATGATTCATCACAAGCAGAAACCCCTCTAGACAAGCTCGTTGATTTTCTCATAACTGCATCACATTCTGTAACTAGTGATGACTGGCTGGCAACATTAGAATTGCATCAGCGGTGGAAGGAAGAAGTATCACTTATTAATACGAAATTAAAGATTCGCCCTTTGAGTACCGCAGGGCTTGCAGCTCCAGTCTTACGAGCTGTTCGCTCAGCACTCTTGATGTCTGGAACTTTGAGACCACTCAGACATTATGCTGAACTCCTGGGTGTTAAACAGGCTATTGTTGAGGATCTATCGAGCCCGTATAGTCGTGGGACTCGTTTAGTTCTATTGGATAAGAAACTATCTACAAAATACACTGAACGAAAACAGGACTTATGGCGAGCAATTGCTGAGCGTATCAATGTTGCATTAAGAGTGATGCCCCCTGATAAGAGTGCATTAGTGGCATTTTCAAGTTACTCAATTATGGAAGAAGTACTAAGCTATGGGATTCAAACGACTATTAGGGAACGCATTGTTGAGACACGAACTGCACGCTTGGAAGATCTTAAGAGAGCAGTATTTGAAGGACCGAAAGCCATATTCTGTGTCTATGGTGGAAAGTTCAGTGAAGGCATCGATTTAGTCCAAAATGGGTCCAGTATGGTGAATCTTATTATTGGAGTTGGAATTCCGTTCAGTCCTCCCACTACGTATCAGAAGGCTCTGCAAGATTGGTATGATAAAAGATTTGGAGAAGGCATAGGATATTACTATTCAACAGTTGTACCTTCCGTACGTCAAGTGGCTCAGCTTACGGGTAGACTCAGGAGGTCTCCAAAAGACTGGGGTGTTGTACTTCTTTTGGATAACAGATTTCATCGATATCTATCTATCTTCGGCGATGACACGGTTTCTGACATTTGGCCATACAATCAAGTCAGAGAGATTGAGGAGGCAATCAACCTTTTTCTAGGAGGGAGAATGACTTCATGAAAACAATCCTTGATTATTCACTATTCCGTTATGTACTTCCTGCCTCAATGTTTTCTGGTTGGACAATTCTAGCATGGTTACAACAATCTGTTATTCCTAGTGTTGAGGTTGTATTGGGATTTGTGGCACTATTGCTTGTGATGTCAATCTTTTCAAAGCATCAACGAGTTTCAATGAACCTTTGGAATTCGCAACTTGGAATAATTACCACTCTGAGTAAATGGACTGTTGAGGTAACTGCGATTCGCCAACTCGGAAGTGTTCCTATAGGAATCGACCTGACTCATTCTGCTGAACGTGTTCTTGAAGCCATGTCTCTTCACTATGAGTCCAATGATGGGTCTTTTGTCAGGTTCTTTGTTTCACGCCCATTAAGAGCTGGTCAAACACAAGTTGGATTTTCAGTGCATAGGAGAGGTCTTAGATTACTCAATGGAATCTCCAAAGCCACAAAACTGAGTGAGAAATTACTCTATGATGTGGAGGTACTGGAGAGTGCAATGCGATCAGCTTATCCACATGTGGCAGTCTTACCTGCTACACTCCCACAGGCTCGTAGTATTACTTCAGGAGGTGTTGCTATCATTGAATAGCATTGAACATTATCTCAACATTCCTCTTGAAGTACAACCACGAATAGTGCGTAATGCACTTTCCTCTGGTCATGGTTATAATTGGATTCAGTTATCGTCAAGAACAAAAGATGTGTATTACGGTGAAACGACTTATCCCAATATGCCAATGCTCCGAATGATTGGAAGGCAGATAGTAATTGAAGGACACGACTCACAGTATGTTGAACCTATTGAACGAATTCTCTCAGCTTTAAAATCAGTACAGGGGGGTCGATACCTTGACTAGAGGTCATATCATGGGGAGTAAACCAGAGCGAGACCCCCTTGAGGAAGTCAGTCAATCATCCTTATCTGTTACACGTGATAATGAGGTAAGATGGACAGATCGAGAGATTAGACCTCATTGGATTCCCTATGTACTAACTGCAGCTGCGGTTGTAATTCTCACTTGTTTCTATCCTTGGATAGTAATCGTTGCATCTATGAGTGTTGCAGCATTTGCAATGATTCTTCCATATCTGACAACAGCAAATGAATCAAAATCTGTTTCCGACTCGGAATGGACAGAGCTTGATTCATTGGATTTAACTCTTAGCACCTCCGAAAAGTCAGTTCGTATTCGAGGGACTGGTGGTGACCGTTATTTCACACTGCTAGAAATTGACAAAGCACCAGCTCGGTTGTCAGGAAATTTAGGAAAATTGATTCGCTCCATTGATACTTCAATTGGAATTATCATTTCTGTAACACTTGGTCCAGCCAGAATTGAAGAGATTGTTGATAACGATCATTTCCCTGACTATTTTGAAACCTTCTTGGAGTTAAAATCCAGTGGTGAAATGGATGCTTATGTGTCAGCTCGAGGGGGTCTGTGGAAAACACATGTATCAATTGTCGGGATTTTAGACGATTCTTCCAAAGTGCGTTCACTTGAAAACGCTGTTCGTGGTACTATCCCCGGCCTCAAATCAAAGCTAGTTTCACCAGATGATTTGGAGAAGAAGATTCAGAACGGGATGCCAATTTCCAACTATTTTGGTTTCTATACTACAGGGAGAGAGCTAAAGGATTGGTTAGTTCAACTAAGCAGCGAATTGGCTTCTGAAGTGGGAAGTTCTGTTCCTGGACAGTTCATTTCACCAATTAGAAGCAGACCTGGCGACTATCGGCTTGGTGTATCAATTAATCCAGATACACTTCTAACAGGACCTTCGATTGGTCTCTCCAAGAATGATTTGGATACTGGTCTGCTTCTTTGCGGGGGATCTTGGGTTGAGCGACAGAGTATAATTGCTCAATTGATTTCAGCGTTGATCAATGATGATAAACGCGTACTACTTGTCACATCAAATGAAGAATCCCTCAACCTAACTGGATTTCATCAAGATGGATTAGGACTTGTTCTTGGACGAGATTTTGTACTCAATCCACTTGATGCTGAAAGCGTTCCGAGAAATGAGTTTGTGTCATCAGTAAAGACAGCACTGGAGGTGCTGACAGAAACTGAGCTTAGTTCTGCTGCAGATTTTGAGCTTGCGCTTAGTAGAGCAGTTGCATTAGGAAATGCAACAGTTGCTGACATCACGCTCTCAACAGTTGATCCAATAAGTGATGATGCAACTAAGTCAGAAACTAGTGTGTCTGATTCATCAAGAGCAGCAATGGATGCAATTCGAGTCCTTCACCAAGGTACAGGTGCAAAGTCATTCTATGGACACCAGACAATATCAGTTCAGCGACTTACAGAACAACCTCTTTCAGTATTAGTAATTTCAACAGGCTCACTTCAATTGGATATGTTTGCCTGGGATTTGTTAAGTACAAAGATTGCATGGTCACAACTTGATAACGATTTAGTTGTGATTTTGGATGAACCTTCTAATTTCATCGTAAATACTACCAAATACAAAAAGAGATTGCCTTGGGCAATCCGTGTTGCACAGAACCTAAGCAATCGAGTTCCACTAGTAATTAGCACAAATGCGCCTCAAGTATTACCCACTGGTATAACGGATGTCCTCTCTTCATGCATTGCACTTAGATTGCGAAACAAGTATGACATTGCAGTAGTGTCTGATATCCTTGGATTAACAGTCATTTCCACCGGGATGCACTCAAAACAGAGAGTATCCCCCAGAGAGAGTTCGTATCTTCGAGTTCTTGAACCAGGTATGGCGCTTCTTGCACGTGATGATACTGAAGTCTGTCTCCCCTTGAAGTTGGACAATATTATCCTGCCAGAGTCACCTTCGTCTAAAGACATGGAATTTCGAATATCACGAATAAAATCTACAGGAACCATTCTTGACTCTCCAACCTCCAGTGGTTCATTATTGGATAGAGTTGCAGGACGTGATAGAGATGCCACGCTGAAGGTTCTTAGGCTACTAAAGAAGTATGAGCCTCTAACTGAAGAAGCGATTCGCAAGTTTATGTCTGCAGGCGATATGAAGGATGTCGATTACGAAGGTATCATTGCTCGGCTTGAAAGTTCAAGTATGATACTACGTGGACATGAAACACATAGTGGTGTATCATACACCAATTATCGTGTTACTATGAAGGGGGATATGGCTCTTCGACAATTATCTGACCTGGAGGGTGAAGGTTGATCACAACTGAGGAAATACCCACTCAGGTTGGCAGATTGTTGGGTCAAGTGGGTATTCGCCCTCGAGGAATTCAAATCGAATCTGTGGACAAGGGTCTATTGAATGGCCGAAGTATCATGGTATGTAGTCCCACAGGTTCTGGAAAAACAATGGTTGGAGAAATGGCACTTCTTCGTTCCGTCATGTATGGGCGTCGTGGGCTCTATTTGGTTCCGTTGCGCGCTCTTGCAGTACAAGTTGCTGAAACCTTCAAGGAACGATACACACCTCATGGATTTTCAATTGGTATCAGCACTGGCGATTTTCATACTGTGGGTGATGAACTAGGTGACCATGACATAATTGTGACAACCTATGAACGTACTGACTCTCTTCTTCGACATAGAACTCCTTGGCTTTCTGAAATTGGTACAGTAGTAATTGATGAAATTCAGACTCTATCACAACCTGAACGAGGACCAAGGCTAGAAGGTACAATCATTCGGTTGAGACGTCTAGTAGATGACTTACAAATAGTAGCACTGTCTGCTACCATAGGTGAACCTGCTCATCTTGCAGAGTGGCTAGATTGTGAACTAATTCACTCAAACGAGAGGCCTGTTCCATTAGTATCTAAGATATTTCCATCCAAAGACAAAAAGAAGGCGATTCGCGATTTTGTGATGACTACGGTTCAAGCAAATGGGCAGGCTGTAGTATTTATGCGAACCCGTCGAGAGGCAGAAATCGGAGCTGTAGAACTCTCATATCATGTTAGTAAACAGCTAACAATAAAGGAGCGTACAGATCTTGATTCGCATTTGGATTCCATTGAAAATTGGAATGTCAATATACCTTCCGAATTGCGCTCACTCCTTCATGATGGGGTTGCCTTTCATCATGCAGGATTGAATTCATCTTCCCGTCGATTGATCGAGCGATTATTCCGAACCGGTCTTGTAAGAGTCATCTGCGCCACAACAACGCTTGCTGCTGGTATGGATCTTCCAGCACGCACGGTTGTGATTTCGACTACAAGATCTCCTGGTGATTATCAGAAGTATCTCTCAGCTAATCATGTCCATCAAATGTTGGGAAGAGCAGGGCGTCCTGGAAAAGACAAGAAAGGGTATGGAATAATTCTTACTGATAGCTACGCTGAAGCTGAATATGTCAAAAAGACCTACTTCGTTTCTACCAAAGATCCTGAATCCAACACTGAGATACTGCATCCACGATATGAGCCTGTCATTAGCGTTCTTCATGATTCAACTGCTCTTGCTGAACAACTCCTGGTGTTTTTAGATTACTGTGAGCAGGGAAGTATAACTGATATTGAACAAGGCTTGATAGGAGAATCGTTTCTAATGCATATGGGGGTTCGTGATACACGTTCACCCATGAGAATGATAAATCTAGGTGATGTTACTGCAGAAAGCTCGATTGAAAGATATGCGTTAGGAGCAACAGTCAGAGCGGCACGTGAAGGCGTTCTAGGTTCAGTCAAGCTTCGTGAAACCTCTGACACAGTTGTTGGTGGCATTGTTACATCGATAGGAGGTGGACATCACACATGTCGCTTCTCTGCACGAACCGATACTAATGGTATCATTGAAGGACCTATGTGCTCTTGTGGTGAACCATTTTCCCATGATCGACTATTGTGTACTCATTTAGTAGCCTTAGGACTACATTCCATACAACAAGTCCCCAATTTTACGAACTATGTCATTCCTCTTGCATTGAATGATGTGAGTCCGCTGATGACTCTAATTCGTCTCTCTCTAGTGGAAGGTGCGGATGACAGTAAAATGAAACCTACACATTTGGGTAGAGTCGTGAACCGATTATATCTACGGGTAAGTACAGTTCGAGAGATGCTACCACTTCTATCGGTCACTAACACGACTTCTGAATTGCTGACCCTCTTGAAACATCTCATATCACTTGAGAGTCCATATATTGTTGATGAGCAATTTGAGAATACACTTCTCACTGCTGCTACTACCGATATATCTCTTGAAGATATATGCAAGAGCATTGGCCGTCATCTGGGCGATGTTGTTGCTCTTTTAGAGCAGAGTCGCTGGCTTTTGTATTGCATCGCTGCAGTTTCTGATGTAGGAGGTCTTGAGGAACCATCTGAAATGGCAAACCGACTTCTGCTTGATATTGAAGAACGATTGAATAAACTGAATCCCGGAGTGAAAGAAAATGGTTGCGAGTGAGGAAAAAACAACTCATACTGAAATAGAAGATACAGACACAACAACTGCCAAGGACTATGATATCATACGAATCCTAGACCGAAGTGGTCATCACACATTAAAAAAGGAGAATGGAATTAGCATAGGTATAAGATTCTCTGGAATTCCTGATACAAGAGGAGTTCATGTTGAGGTTGTACATGTACTAGATCTTAGAAGTGCCAAATTTGGGAAAAGTCCTGCAGGTATGAAATCCCATGTCCTGGATGTCATTAATCGACCTTTGGAGTCAATCATGAATGAGCTATCATTAAACGATCAACTCGTTGAGAAATCAATTCGGACCGTATGGGGTAAAATTCCATTACGCCTGTTAGCTCCCAGCAAAGCAGCTCTAAAAAAGAACAAGACCTCTTTGATTCATGAAACCCGTACAGTATATGTTGTTACAAATGATGTCCGTCCATCATACGACCTTTCTTGGATTACCGAGGGGAACCGTATTCTCTCAATAAATGAATTCGCAATTGCTCGTTCAAGTGATGCTCGTTCTAGACTTCCTGAATTAAAACAAGGGATTGATACAGAGAAATGGGACTCACTTCAGAAAGCCACGCTGATGAGCTTTTATTCACTACTAGGAATCTCTCTAACTTTACTCGCTACTATTTCCATATTATTTGCAATCTTGGAACAATCATGGCTAATTCCAATTGCTGGAATTACACTTCTCGCATCAGTTATACTTACAGCATATTTTTCGTATATATCCAAGAGACAAATTGAGATTTTCAAAGAATCAAGAGAAGCTGAATCTATGCAGTTGTCTGGTATCGGTGATTTGAAACGGATTGAGGAAACCGTACATCAAAACAAGGAGCAACTAAATGTTATCAATGAATTGAATTTCGTTATTCCAACACTTTTTGGGGCTTCGGTAGAGTCTATCTCTAACGGAGATGTAAACGAATCAGTACATTATGCTTCTATTGTTTTAGATGAATGTGTTCGTCTCTCCCCTGGACTACATCCACCTAAAGATACTCCTTTCACAGCTGATAAGGGGTTGTCCAAATTTCTAGGGTTGTTCCAGTTCCTAGAAGTGAATTTCGAGGATGGTGAGGAAGAATCTCTTGCTCTAGCATACTCTGCCCTGACTGGACACACTGAAGCGGCACTTTCTGGAGATGAGGTAGTGACACATCTGACTAGTTTAAGCCTAGTCCTCTTTAACTCGGGGGTTCTAAGCCCCCAAGTCAAGGACACAGTTGATGATGTGCTCAATAATTGGAGTATGCACCATGTTAGTGAAGAGCTCACTGATGCTTTAGCCGAGTCAATTCCTGAAGCGGAATATTCCCCAACGGTAGAAGAACCTGACCCCGAGTCCGACGAGGAAATCAAGGGAGAATATGATTCTGTTCTTCAGGATTTGACTGATTCAAATGAAGAAGATGGATTAGAAGAAATTTCAATTATAGCAGACTCAACACAAGATGTCGTCAGAACTTCAGAAGACACGACTTCAGAATCAACTCCTAGGGAACCAGAAACTATTCCGCGACGCCATCGTAAAGCAAGAGAAACTATTCAAACTGATTTGATTGCTGATGATGTTATAAAGATGAAAACCGAGATCCATCTGCAAGAGATTAAAGACAAGGTTGAGAAATCAGAGGAGGAATAGATTCTGATGCGAAACTCTGATTCTTCTCTATCTCAAGAATCAGATTTATTGAAATATTTAGGTGTTCAAGGATTTATTCATCTATGGGGTGCTTCAGGTTCAGGAAAAACTTTGTTAGCCATGCAAGCAGCTGCAATAAAAAGTAGAAACTCGCATGTAATCTGGATATGCACTGATTTCAAAGTAAACTTCATTCAGCGCTTAAGGGATTTAGTTGCACTATATAATGGTAATTCTTCAAACATCGTGATAATTCTCACAAAGGGAAGTTCAGAAACGTATGATGCCATAACTAACCTCAAGAGCGAGATAGATGATACGACATCTCTTGTAATAATTGACACAATTACTCGAGTCCTTGATATGGCTCGACGTGACCCTCTGCTCTGGGGACGAGAGATGGTTGAAGATGTCCTTCCATATTTAGCTGGACTTGTCACCTCAAGAAAAATATCAATTCTGTGCACTAGTGAATGTCGAACTCTTGATTCTGAAGGGCCCAAACCGGTTTTCCATGATGCTCTTAGAAAATGGGTTGACATCGACCTTCAACTTCTTCGTCCACATGGAAGCTATCGCACTGAAATTAATGATACAATAAATAATACACAGATAGCGATTCAGGTTCTGAAAAGCGACGGACTACCGAAAGTCACTCGCCTCGCTATCAGCGAATCAATCAAGGGGGTTTCGAAATGTTCGGAGGAACAATCTTTCGTATAGCCAAGTATGCAGTAATTGGGGCAATTACACTCACATTGGGGACACAGCTAATCACTTCTGTAAACTCTATTGTAATTGCTTATAGACTAGGAAATAATATACCATTGATACTAGTCTTTCTAGTCACTCTCGGTGTACTTCGAATTGCAGGATCATCAATGTTCAATGAACCTGTGAAAATGATTACCAATGTTCTTGGTTGGACTGCAACTATTTTTTTGAGTGTAACAGTTTTCATCATAGGCTTAGAAAATGGATTGCTTTTTTCGATTGTCGGTACAGCGTCTGTAACTATCTTGTGTGCAGTTGTACGGAACCCTAACCAAATTGTGGTCCGCTTAAATGAGGGGTTCAATCACAAGTTATCATTAGATACTTCCATGGCCGCAAGAGGCATTGATTCTATCAGTGATGATGAGTTATGGGTGTATGTAGACCAACTTGCGAGCAAACTAAAGGCACTACACATTCCCTTGGGGGCCCATAATAGCATCATTGAGATATTTCAGCAACGAGTTGAGTGGTCTGTTTCTCTAACTCATCTTAATGATATGGACGCTCTTGTCGTTGATACAAGTCTGGTTCCAATCGAAGATGTTGTGAACATTCTTGAATTACCTGAAACGCATTGTCCGAAAGTATGCTCACATACACTTACGAAAGCAATTCTTGCATTACCTTTCATAGATGCCCGTTTTGGCATAACTTTCACTGATTATGAATATATGACAGATCCAAATTCAGTCAGTCTGTTGATTGATTCATGGGCTCCTGGAACAACCATTTTTCCATCAAAACCTGGGATTTCTGCACTTGTCCCAAAGGAACTTGCAACAGGGTTGACCTCCGCAAGTTTGCATTCGAATGAACTACGAAGCCTCATCCTAGAGCGGAAATTACCAATAAAACGAGTTGAAGAGCAAAATGACGACACTTGATGAATTTTCAATTGACTTGCAATCAGAAATAATACTCTACCCGCCGCAGCTAAACGATTTGTTTAGTTCAGTTCTCATCCCGGGACAAATATCACTTATTCACGGTCCAATGAGATCACCAATGACAATTCTCTCTCATGAGATTGCAGTTGGATGTATTCGTTCCGGTAAACTGACTGTGTATCTTGATTCAGGAACCAACTTCAAACCAACACTTGCAAGACGCCTTATGGGTGATGCTAATGAAGATGCATTACAGAAATTGATGGTAGCAAATGTCATGGGTTTGGATGATATTGAGGAAATTATTGCATCTGTTGCTACAAATTACTCGATAATTGTGCTTGATAGTCTTACAGGTGCTCTCAATCTCAATTTGCCTCCTAGTAGTAAGAAAAGGCAACGTCGCCTGTTTTCCATGCTTGAAACTCTAAGAGAAACAATGATTGATTCTCCAAGTCATCTTGTAATCACTGACCATTCATCCCGAGATCCTATAACTGGTGCATCACGACCTGTAGGGGGAAATGTTCTGGAGCACTCAATTGATTCCATGATTCGAATAACCGCTTTTGAAAATCACGGTTACACTTTCCAGATTAAGATTGAAAGATCACCAACTTTGAAAAAACCTGAGAGTCTCATGGTAAGAATGGGTGAGTTTGGCATCCGACCATTACGGAGGTTCTAGTATTGGGAGTGAAGGGTTGGGACTTCATTCCTTGGCGTTGGGTTGATATTTCAGAATTGACAATGAATAAAATTGCTATAGATGCGTTCAACTATATGATTCGTAGAATGTCAACAATCAACAGAGTTACACGTGTTAGAGAACGTATACCTCTGACTCATGTATCCATTGGGTTAAGTCTTATACGTACGTCTCTGAAGAAACATATCATTCCTATCTTTGTATTCGATGGTCCGCCTGAAACATTGAAGCGGGATGCAGACCCAGAACTGATTCATATCGCTAACAGTCTCTATCGTTGGTACAAAAAAGAAGGTGATCCATTTAATCAAGAGATTGCTGAACCTCTGAATAATAGTCCTGCATTGAGAACCTACTTTGCGGCACAACATCTCAAGGATATATGCTCTTCAATTGGTGTTCCTGTAGTATCAGCATCCTCTGAAGCAGAGTTGATGTGTGCTGTTATGTGCCGTGAGGGGCTTGTTGGTTCTGTGGCGTCCAATGACATGGATGCGATACTCTTTGGAAGTCCCCATGTCATCCGCAGTTTGCAATTGTCAAAGAACCAGATGGAGCAAGTCACTCTTCAAGGAATTCAGGAAGTCATTGATTTAGAGCTCGAGGAGCTTCGAGATTTGGCAATAGTATGCGGATGTGATTTTCATAAAAAAGGCGTGCCAGGTATTGGTCCCCGAAAAGGAGTAGTTCTCCTGAGAAGATTCGGGGGTCTTGAGGGACTTTTGAAAGCTCGAGGCTTTTCGTATTCGGAACGATCTGAATTCCTAGCAGCCAGAGCGGTCTTTGATTACGGTAACTACCTGACTGTTAGTCACATCGATACATCATTGAATTCCCCAGTTCCATCAAGAGTGAGTCGATTATTGGCTCCTGTTTTAGGTGATACGCGTACAGAATCAACACTAGATACCCTTGTTGGGCTCTGGAAACAGTTCTTCATCGTTCAGGATACACTTGAAACATGGATGTAAAAACATCAAATTTTATTGGATTTTACAACTACTTCAACACCAGCGAGAAATGCTTCTTTGTTCAATCCTCGAAATCCAATGGTTTTATCCAGGGATGACTGAATTGTTTCCCTTCTTAGCGGCGTAATTTCCATCTCAGAAATTATGCCAAGAATGAGAGTGTTTAACACCCTATAGGTTCCAATTGTTTGTAGAATTTCCTTGGTGTTAATAGGTTCCACTCTCCCGCACAATTTCCTCAGGTGATCAATGATGGTCTTCACATCTGGGTAGTCGACTTCCCCTGATTGACTGATTGTGCTCTGAACCGGTTCAATTGCAACAATTGCAGTTGTATTTAGTCCTGCGAATTTCACACTCGCTCTCAATGCTTCCAAAGGTTCAAGCCCTACTAGCAAATCCAGACGCCCTCTAGGTATCAGAGGTCCTAAATCGCTTTTCGCAATTCGTAGATGAGTATAGACTGTTCCTCCTCTTCTGCTTGCACCAAAGGTTTCACCGATAACAGGGCGATATCCATCATCTGCAGCAGCATCTGCTAAGACTCTCCCGAGAAGGAGGTTTCCTTGACCTCCTACACCTGCAATAAGAATGTTGTATTCACTCAACGAATACCCTCCTCTCGTCTTATTGCATTATTTGGACAAACTGAGATACATGCTCCACAATGGATGCAGATATGATCAACGATTTCAGGCCTGTCATCTTCATTTATCCATCGTAATCCTGTACATCCAAAGTCACTCACACATATCTTGCATGTTGACCCTTTACAATTACCAGTATCAATTTCTACCTTCCTAATGATAGATTCACTTCTAGCAGCTTCGAGTCTGCAAATTCCTTTCAGATGTAAAACCTTTAACCCTGGTTGATCTACTGCCCTATGAATTGAGTCAATTAAGGAATCTATTTCCTCACTGTTAACCTCTTCAAACAAATCCGGCTCGATTGCCTTCACGATCTTAGCAATACTTACTATTTTGGAATTCTTACTTTGTGTGGCTGAACCTGGATGCTCTTGAAAACCCGTCATGGCTGTAGTCGAGTTATCAAGTATCAAGAAGGTGAGGTCTGCATTCTTATGTCTCGCATTGATAAGACCCGGGATGCAGGAATGATAGAATGTTGAATCACCTGCCACAGCGAGAATCTTGTTATCTTGATCAAATCGTTGAAGTTGACCCAACCCTGTTGCGACTCCAATACCTGATCCCATTGCTTGCATCGTATCCATCGTTTGATCATAAAACACTCCCAATGAATAACATCCGATATCTCCGGCAACTATGATTTTGTCTTTCAATCTGTGTTTTACTCTCTTGATTGCATAGTAGACATTTCGATGTGTACAACCAGCACAGAACGTAAGTGGTCTTTCAATCAAAAGGTCTTTAGCTTCTTTCCGTGCATTCCCAACATCATCTCTGAATGGCATTTGGATATCTAAGACCTTAGCTATGGAGTCGACGACTATATCCGTATTCAATTCCCCATAGAAAGGCACGAAACCATTTCTCTTCCCATAGAATTCAACTGGCTCCTTTACAGAATTTAACCACTCAAATTCAGCGAAGATCGCGAGAACCTGTTCTTCTACGAATGGGTCAATCTCTTCTATGAAGAGTATTTTCTTATTACCATTCCACCAATCTTGTATTATCTTCTCAGGTAACGGATATGTTGTTACAATTTTAACGACTCTCGTTGAGTTAATACCAAGTATCTCAATTGCTTCCATGGCATACCTGTACCCAATACCTGATGCAATGATGATTAAATTACTACCATCCTCCTCCGAGCATGAGTTGAATTCTGAGTTCTCAAACTCACGAAGAACATCACCGAGTTTCTCATCTAAATCCTTGTGTTTGATGTGCGGATTGGGTACGTTGAACAGATTATCCGGAATTGATGGATTTGCTTGGATTTTATGTTTCTCGATATCCCCTAAACGTACTAATCCTCTTGAATGACTCAATCTCGTAGTGCTTCTGACAATTATTGGAATCTGATGTCTTCGTGATAATTCGAATGCAAATGGCATGACATCTTTTGCTTCTTGACAATCAGTGGGTTCGATTAGGGGTAGTTTGGCTGCTTTTGCATAGAATCTCGAATCTTGTTCATTGCTTGAACTATGACCCCTTGGATCATCACATACGACTATTACAAGTCCACCAGGTCCGGAACCAGATAGGTTGAGATTTAATAGAAAATCTGCAGCAACATTAAGCCCAAGTGATTTCATAGAACAGATACTTGGTATACCCATCCAACTTGCACCTGCTGATGCTTCGAGGGCTACTTTTTCATTCGTGCTCCACTCTGTGTAAAGAGCAAAAGCTTCCGCATTTACCATTAGAGTTTCCATGATTTCAGTTGAAGGTGTTCCTGGGTATGATGTACAAAACGCTACTCCAGCTTCCATTGCTCCATAAGCGATAGCTTCATTTCCGCTGAGAAGTTTAGCATTTTCTTCTCTTTTACTCTGAGGATTCATGCTAAGTCATTGCCGTATGTCCTTCCAGAAAACACTTTCGAAACATAGTACTTAAGGACAAGACAAAAAAAGGGGCTGTTTCATGAAATTTCTACAATGAGTACTGAGAAAACATTGAAACGGAAGATGGATTCTCTTCTTTCAATCTCCCATGACAAAGACGTTGATGGCCTGGCTTCATCAGCTATTGTAAGACGTTACGCTCTCTCACGAAGCCTCGAATTTGATGTTATTCTGACAGATTATGGGAATTTTCAAGATGTATTCGCTGCAGTTGCTTTGAGACGAAACACGCTCATAATAATCACAGATTTGGGAATGGATGATTTAGTTCTTGATTTCATTATCAGCTCCTTGGAACGAGCGATCTCTCAGGGATGTCGTATTGTATGGCTAGATCATCATCAATGGTCCAAGAAAGCAGTAGCAGCAATTCAATCACTAGGAAACAAACCTATCCTTAAGGTGAATCACGATCATTGTGCAGCTGAAATATCACATAAGGTTCTCATGGCGAATGATGAAATATCTTCTGAACTTGCATCAATCGCTCACGATACTGATTTTAATCTCAGAGAAATTGATTCCGCAAGTGCCTTGACAGATGCTCTTTCTGTTCTTCGATTCAATGCCATGGATAGAAAAGAGGACCTCACTGAGATTCTCAAACCCCTTCTATTCAAACTCGCTGATGATGGAATGTCTGGTCTTTGGGATACTGAAACGAAACGGTTCAAAGATAGTTTGCTAGATCAGAGAGTCAAGTATTATCGGAAAGAAAAATCGAAGAAAATGAGGAAAGCTTTGAGCGGACATTGTGACGAAATCATCCACGATCGCTTAGTTCGCATTGTTGAACTTCCACATGGCGTGACAACAACTGACTTAGGGACATTTCTATCGGATGAATCAAATTTGAGGCTAGACGATGATACCATATTACCGGTTGCTGATTTGGTTATAACTCTGAGTCAGGGTGGAATGTTAGGTCTAAGGAGAGGTAAGGATACGGTTCTCTGTAACATTGTGGCAAAACAGTTCAATGGAGGGGGCCATCCGTATGCCGCTGGAGGGGAATATGGCTCTTATGAAGACTTTGAAGCAGTATGTAGTGATATCTTTCTAAGTTTATCCAAAGTTAAGGATTGGATAATCGACCAATAACTAAGGCAATGAGGGCTCCTGGTCCATTTTCATCATCATTTCTGAGATATTCTTGCCCTTCTCAAACAGCTCATTAAAATTCTTTAACGCATCATCGAATAAAATGGAATTGTCCTCTCTATCAAATAGAATCGCTTTATCTGGACAAATCGAGTCTGTGAGGATCAAAATCATCTTCTCGTTATTCAAGGATAGAAATCGGTACGTGTTGGCTCTGTGATTCAATATCTTGATTTCCATTCTATTTGATGCCAGACCCTCCAAAAACGAATCTCTAATATTCCCCAAAAAATTCAACAACATTTCGAGTTCAGATTGTATATCTTTGACAAGGAGTAAGGTTTTCAATATCCCTCCTTTATTCACAAACTCAACTATCATTTTTTCAGCAATTCCACTCTGACCAATGCTATCTCTCAGAAGTGCAGGTCTATCAATAATATGAAGCACATCACCTTTCTTGGTATTCGCAAGAAGTTGTGTGGTAATAGCTTTTCGGAAATCGTCTGAGGTTACAATAATTGTATACTCCTTTATCTCACTCCGTCCAGTTAATATGTTTTTGAAACGGGATGTTACGAGTGTACTATCTAAAGATTTCAGCTCTGTGATACTCTGCTCAAGGGTTTCCAGTTCGTAATCTATTTCTCGCATTCTTTTTCTTAAAGCTTTATCAAGTCCTACACTTACAGTTTCAGCTGAAGCCATGTATTTTCTTGGGTTTGCTAAAATGTCAACATGGATGAAACCTCGATTCTCAAGACTATTCAAGCATTGGTAAATCCAAGTTTTTGTAACTTCTTTTTCGTCCTTATCCGATATGTATGCATTCAATTCATCACAGGTTAGATATTTATGAATAGAAGACTGTGCATTGAAGAGGGCTTTTAGAATTTGCATGTCACTCGATGAAAGAACAATTTCTAATGCATCGAGCTGATTTCTTGGTAGATTATCAAGCAGCACCATCTTACCCCCTATCAGAAAATATGCTTTCGGGGTCGAAAGAATTCTCAAAATCCAGATCAAATCTCTCTATTGCATCCTGTACGAGGGAGGGATTTGTTTCTCTTGGAATCCATGTAGCTGTTAGCGGATTCTCTGCGACGATAAGCACTATACCGTCCTCATTCAAGGATGCAAACTGATACGATTTGCTTGAATCAAGTCTTATTCGTACACCAATTTTCCATCCCTTCTTCTTCCATTCTCTATAAGGTGTTGCTCGACGTGCATATACGCTATCATCCATCAGGGATTCCTTTTGCAATAGTGTTTTGATTTCTATGTTCTTACTAAGAAGCTGATCTCCCCATTCCTGACGATTTAACTTGGCTTCCATTTCGGGATTGACCCAATCAAGTACAAAACGGATTATATCTCCACTTCCGGCTTTAGCATAAATCTCTCTATCTATTAACCAATAAACATTCTCCGGCCCCAATGCATATCTAGGTTTCATCTGAGGTTTTGAGCCTGTCAAATCCTGGATCAAAGTTGAGGACAAATCGTTCAAATCAATCTTTAAAAGGAAATCTTTTAGATCTCTCAATCCGTTTCTTTTTTCTTCCAAATCTCTGATTCTTGTTTTTTTGATATTCTCAAATGCTCTTTGGATTCTGTGAAAATCACTTCGATACTCATGGCGGTATCCATATCTGTTTATTTCGATAAAACCGCTCTCTTCCAAGGTTGTTAGATATCTGTATATCAGGGGTTTTTTTCCAGGGTGCTTACCTTCAATCTCTCTAAGTTTCTTGTAAATTTCTTCAAAGCTAAACATAGTCCCAACTTCTTCTTCAAGAACAAGAATGGAAGCCAGTACTCTCATTCGTTTATCCGAAATATCAATCCCTAGTTTGTCGAAAATACTCTCTGCTTTTCCTACTTGGGTCAATATCACTCACTCCAATTCAAGATGATTCATTTTTCCATCACCGATGCAATTATCCTAGCAAAATCTCCTCCTCTCTCATCTTTGGAATGACTAGCTATCCATTCAAAGAACAATGGGGCATCTTCCCAATATTCATCGAATGTAGATACACAATTACGTATGAGATCCGGATTGAAGTCTTGAGTGAAATAAACTGCAGTTAAGGGGTCATATGTCAGGAAGAAAGCAATACGGTCTTGATTCAGGCTCGCAAATTGGTATGTGTTTTTTGGTCCCCTGTATAGCCGGAACTCTATTTTCTTACCTGATTTTGCCAGATCGAGAAATGTAGCTACGAAGTGACGAATCGCTTCTGGGCTCAGCGTCTGGAGAATCGACGGTTCCGCTGATGTGAATTCCTCTGTGACAAAATATCTCACTTCTACACCTTTTTCAGCGGCTTCCATTAGTCTCTGAATTCTTTGAGGTAGATCTTCAGTCAGAAATGGCTCCACCCAAAGCATACAATTTCTGATTACATCTCCCTTTTTCGCAATCTGGTAAATTGAATAATTGGTGACTCGATGAAATTCATCCAATCCTCTGATGAATCTAGAATTCAGTCTTTGCTTGACTCCAGTAATACTTTCTATCATCTTTTCTCCAATAAGTTCTGTGTCAATGCTTTCGA
>Ga0315553_10001327_pt1 | contig 20668 bp, 14 predicted proteins | sample SalMarSW160140MG_FD_203099 | JGI IMG/M metagenome (GOLD analysis project Ga0315553, IMG submission 203099) | Salt marsh sediment microbial communities from the Plum Island Ecosystem LTER, Massachusetts, United States - Salt Marsh Sediment SW1601-40 ... | reverse complement strand
TCGGTCGCCGTGTCGCACGCGTGCAGGCTCAGGACAATGTCCGGCCGCTCGGCTGGCTCGAACTCGGCGATAGTCGAGGCGTGAAACTCGATGCCGTCCCATCCGAGCGAATCGCGCAACGCGACGCACTGGCCGATCAGTTCCCGGTCGGCATCGACGCCCACGGCCGTCGCCGGCACCTCGCGCACGTGATTGAGGTAATGATAGGCCGCAAACGTGAGATACGCCCTGCCGCACCCGCAGTCGGCGATGCGGATGGCTTCGGCTCCCTTGTCCGGCCCGAGCACCTGGTCGATGATGCGGAGGAACTCGTTGATCTGGAGGAACTTCCCCCGCATGGCCGCCCGCACCTTCCCGCTCTTGTTCAGGATTCTGATCGCCCGAAGGAACGGGGCCTTCTTGCTCGACGGGAGGGGATACTGCTTGACGCGGTTGTGCGAGAGCACGGGCGCCTCTTCGCGCCGCGACGGCTTGGACTTCGTGACGTGGGCCTCGCCCTTCCGGCTGACCATCACCTGCAGGTCGCCCGAGGTGGATTGCACGTGCATCTGGCCGAACGGCATGGCGAGCGCCTCGTCCAGGCGCTTCTCCGCCTCTTCGCCCGAGCAGTTCTTGGTGACGTGCTTCTTCGGATCGAAGTACGAGAACTGCATCTCGCGGCGGCCGCGGACCAGCACCGGCCGGATGCTGATCCGGACCCACGGCAGGCCGTCATCGCGGAGCTTCTTGCTCAGCGTCAGCCGGAGGAACGTCTCTTCCTCCAGGACGGCGCCCTTCACCGCCGCCCTGTAATCCTCATCTGCCATTTCGATGCCCATCCCAGCCTGCTCCTCACCGTTCCCCACTCATCACTCCTTGTCGCCAAACACCTGCGCGGAATAGATGTAGACTTCGGTGTCGCCGTACTGCCAGGCGTCGGCGGGGAGGCCGATCTTGAAGCGGCAGAGGTGAGCGATGAACGTCCGATTGTCACACTTCAGCTCGGTGGCGACCTGCGGCAGATAGGTTCCCGCCTTGCGGCCGCGGCGGATGTAGAGCCCGTGCACCCCGACGATGAAGTTGAGCGGGTCCTTGATCCGCGTCCTCGGCGAAAGGATGGAGACCTGGATATCGATGTCAGGCTCCTCCTTCGCCGTAATCAAGTTGTCCTTGAAGCGGCGGTCTTGCGTGGCGGACGCGACCGCCATCTGCTGCACCAGCTTCCACAACGGCTCTTTGGAATAGAAGTGCCCGATGCACCCGCGGAGCCGACCCCGGTTCTTGTACGTGACGAACACCCCGCGGTTGACCAGAAGCTCCTTGCCCTTGATGTCGAACGTGGGCAGGTCCTTGCCGGCAAGCGTGGCGCGGAGCGTCTTGCGGGCGACGTCGAGCAGCACCTTCCGGCCTGCCGGGCTGACCTCGCCGGGCCCCACCGCAAACGCTACCGAGGCGTAGCTCACCGAGTGGCTATAGTCCCTCTCCAGGTCCCCGGACATGTAGTATTTGACCAACATTCCCCGGCAGTCGGGCGAGAGCATCTGGAGCAGCACGCCGATGGGCACCCGGCCACAGATGGTGGCCTTCTTGTCTGCGCAATACTTGCGGAACCCGGCGGCGTCGAGCTTGAGGATATGACCGATGGCTCCCTTGTCGAGCTTGTCGATGTTGTCGCGGATGTTCGTTACGAACGGGGTGTAGCGGAACATCCGTCCGTAGTGGGTGAAGTCCGAGCTGACGACGACCAGGGTATGCGCGTCGAGATGGTCGCGGAGCACTGCCGTCAGCTTCGCGTAGTCCTCCTCCCTCAGCAAGCCCAGCACGAGCGGGATAAGTTCAAACTTCTTCAGCATCACCTGCAGGAACGGCAGTTCCATTTCGAGCGAGTGTTCGTCTTTGTGGACGGCGGCGAGGCTCCGAACCAGCGGGGACTTGAGGATCGCATCGCATGCCTTGCGGTCGAGCGGAATCTTGCCCAGCGGGGTTTCGTAGAAGTCCACGTCGGCAATGGAGGCACCGCGGAAAGCGACGTGATGCGTCGGCCCCAGCACCATCACGCGGCGGATGTCACGGCCGCGCAGCAGGGCGTACGCGGCACCGGCGCACCGGCCCGAATACTGGTAGCCCGCATGCGGCGAGATGAGCGCGACCGGTGGCCCCCCCAGCCGGACCTTCGGAGCCGCGGCCAGATACCCTTCGATCTCCTTCCGGAGCTTCTTCGCGTCCTTCGTGTACCACGTCCCCGCCTTGGCGGCGGGCCGGACCCGGGCGTTTTGTGCGTCGCAGGCGGTGACGAGAATCAACAGGAAGACGGGCCACATCTTCATCGCGTTTCCTCCTGACAGTGTGGGCTACTCAATTCTAGCGCGGCCGGACGGCAAGTCCAACGGAATCGCCGGCCCATGCCGCGCGTTGACTTCCAATGGCCCCGCTGCTACCTTACTGGGCGGTTGTGTGGGGGACGGTGTGCGCATGCGGCGAGCAAGGTGGCAGCCCTATCTGTACCTGGCGCCGGCGGCCATCCTGCTGCTGACGTTCTCGATCTATCCCCTCTTCCACGCTTTCAACATGAGCCTGTTCACGAAGTGGGGCAAACCGACGCAGCGGGTCGTCGGCATGGCGAACTACGAGGAGCTGCTGGTTACCGGCGGCCAATTCTGGGACGCGCTGGGCGTGTCGGTGTGGTACGTGGCCGGGACGGTGCCCGTCGCGCTGGTCTTGGGTTTTCTGGTCGCCAATCTGCTGTTCCAGAAGCTCCGAGGCCTGGGCCTGTACCGGACGATTTACTTCCTGCCGTACGTCACGTCGACGGTTGCCGCGGCGATGGTGTGGCGCTGGATCTTCGCGCCGGAGAGCCGCGGCTTGGCGAACACCGTCTTCAGTTGGTTCGGGCGGGAGACGCTGCATTGGTACTACGAGCCGACCGGGGTGTTCCAGCTCGTCGCGGAGGGTCTCGGTGTCGAGCTGCCCGGATGGGCGGCCGGACCGAGCCTGGCGCTGGTGTGCGTGATGCTGTTCTCGATCTGGCACGCGCTCGGCTTCGATGTGGTGATTTTCCTGGCGGGGCTGTCGGCCATTCCCCGCGAAATGTATGAGGCGGCTGAGGTAGACGGCGCCAACACGCGCCAGAAGCTGTGGCGCATCACGCTGCCGCTGCTCTCCCCGACGCTGTTCTTCCTGATCATCATCTCGACCATCCGCTCGTTCCAGACGTTCAACCAGATCTACGTGATGACGCGCCAGGAGAGCATCGCCACCACACAGAACCTGCCGATGCTGATCTTCAACAACTTTCAGGACGGGTACTACGGGCTTGCCACGGCGGCCGCGGTGCTGCTGTTCGTGCTGATGCTGGGGCTCACGGTAGTCCAGATGAAGGTGCTGGGACGGAGGGTGCACTACTAGGTAGTAGGCGGCGAGGGTTAACGTGAAGACACGCGGGACACAGAGAGCAGCCAGTTATCTGATCCTCACGCTGGGCGTGTTGCTGGTCGCGTTCCCGTTCTTCTGGATGCTCTCGACGTCGCTGCAAACCCCTGAGGAGACGGGCGCGACCCCGCCGACGTTCCTGCCCGCGTCGCCGCAATGGCAGAACTACCCGGCGGCATGGGGCTCTGCGGCCGATGCCTCGTCCGAACGCGCTTCCTTTACCATCTACTTCCGCAACAGCCTGTTCGTGGCGGGCGCCGTGACCGCGGGCGTGCTGTTCACGTCGATCCTCGCGGGGTATGCGTTTGCGTTCATGAACTTCGCGGGCAAGCGGCTGATCTTCCTGCTGTTCCTGGCGACGATGATGATCCCCTTCGAAGTGGCACTGGTCCCGAATTACATGACCATCGACGCGTTGGGGTGGTACGACTCGTTCGCGGCGTTGATCGTGCCCTGGACGGCGAACGTGTTCTCGATTTTCATCCTGCGACAGTTCTTCCTGACCATCCCGCGCGACTACTTCGAGGCGGCGCAGATCGACGGGTGCAGCCACTGGCGATTCATGTGGCAGATCGCCACGCCGATGGCGGCGCCGGCGCTCGCCGCCATCACCATCTTCACGTTCCTGGGGAGCTGGAACGCGTTCCTGTGGCCGCTGCTGGTAACCAGCTCGCCGCGGCGGCGCGTCGTGCAGGTGGGGCTGTCGCTCCTGCGCAGCGAGGAGTCCACCAACCTCAACACGTTGATGGCCGCCTCGGCAATTGTTATCATACCCGTCGTGGTGCTGTACCTGCTCTTGCAGCGGCGCTTCATCGAGGGCGTCGCGGGGACCGGATTGAAAGGATGAACGCGATGAGAGCCGCCTTGTTCTTCACGCTCAGTGCGTGCCTGCTGCTCCACGGTTGCGGCGAGGAGAAGCCCGGGCCGAAGCCCCCGGACGTTACCAGCGCGCCGAAGGCCACCGGACCCGAGAGTCGGCCCGAGCCCCAGGTCGCCAAGCCGCTCGTGTTCTGGCACACCCAGGCCCAGAGCAACCTGAAGGTGCTCCAGGAGATCGTCGACCGGTACAACGCGTCCAAGCCGCCCATCGCCGTCGAGCTTCGCTACGCCGGCAACTACACGACGCTGTTCGAGAAGGTCCGCGTTACCATCCCCACCGGCAAGCTGCCGGACCTGGTCGTCGCCTACGAGAGCATGGTCGCCGAGTACATCGAGTTGCAGGCGGTCGTGCCGCTCGACGATTACATCCACGACGCGAAGATCGGCCTCTCGAAGGCAAGTCTCGACGACATCTTCCCGAGTATCCTCAACAACAACCGCTATCGCGCGTATGGCAACAAGTTCTACACCTTCCCTTTCACCAAGAGCGTGCTGATGCTGTACTACAACCCTGGTCTGCTGAAGCAGGCCGGCTTTGGCGCCTCACCGAAGACGTGGAAGGAGTTCAGGCAGCAGTGCGACGCCGTCACCAAGGCGGGCAAGAAGGGCTATGCCATCTCCATCGACGCGTCGACCATCGACGCGATGGTGATGTCGTTCGGCGGGAAGATCCTGTCGGACGACCGGACGCAGGCGCTGTTCGACTCGCCCGCCGGGGTCGCCGCGTTCAAGCTGCTCCACGATCTGGTCAAGTCCGGCGGCGGCTACCTCATCGACCGCGAGAGCTACGGCGACCGTAAGGACTTCTCCACCGGCCGTTGCGCCTTCATCATCCGCTCCAGCACCACGCGCCCGTACATCGCCAAGGACATCAAAGACAAGTTCAACTGGGACATGGCCATCATCCCGCACGGAGAGGGCGCCGGCCCGGTGACCGTGCTCTTCGGCGCCAACATCGCGGTGATGAAGACCACGGAGGAACGGCAGCGCGCCGCGTGGCAGTTCGTGAAGTACTTCTGCTCGAAGGACGTGACCGCCAAGTGGGCCACGGGCACCGGCTATCTCCCGGTGCGGAAGTCCGCGGCGCAGACAAAGGTAGTGCAGAGCTTCTTCGCCGAGAACCCGCGCAACCGGCGGGCGTTCGATGCCCTGCCCCACGCGCGGCCGGAGCCCGGCGTCATCGGCTGGCAGGCGGTGCGCAAGCAGATCGAACTCGCCGAGTCGCGGGCCATCTCCGGCCGCACACGCCCCGACGTCATCGCTCGACGCCTCGCCAACCAGGCGAACGCCGTGCTCCGAAAGGCGAGGCAGTGATCGTCGTCAACCTCAACGACAGCAAGCCGTTCATCACCAAAGACGGGGCGCGGATCCGGTCGATACTCGATCACACGAACGCGCCCGTGCACAACCAGAGCCTCGCCGAGGCGACCCTGCCGCCGGGCACCGCCAACCAGGAACACCACCACCCACAGTCCGAAGAGATCTACTTCATCCTGTCCGGCTGCGGCTCGATGGCGGTCGGCGACGAAACACAAGAGGTCGGCCCGCAAAACGCGATCCTCATTCCGCCGGGCACCGCCCACCGGCTGGCGAACACCGGGGACATGCCGCTTGTCTTCCTGTGCTGCTGCGCCCCGCCCTACTCGCACGACGACACGGCGATGGACGGGGCGGCATGAGCAACATCCGGGCCACTGTCACCATTCACGGCCGGGTGCAAGGGGTCGGCTTCCGGTTTTCCACCTGCGACCAGGCCGAGCACTACGGGCTGACCGGCTGGGTCCGCAACACGTGGGAGCGGGCAGTGGAGGCGGTCTTCGAAGGGGAGGAGGAGGACGTCAGGGCGATGGCCGACTGGTGCGGCCGCGGGCCGCCGCTGGCGCACGTCACGCGGGTGGATGTGGACTACTCGGGCGCCACGGGGGAGTTCAAGAGCTTCCGGGTGACGGGCTGACGCGGCCGGGCGGCTCGTCCTCAGCGTCGTCGTCAACCGTCTCGACCTGGACCTCTTCGTCCTCGGCGGCTCCCCTGACGACCGCGGCGATGGCCAGCCTGGCGTTCTCGACCTCCGACGCGAGCTGCGAGCCGAGCAGGCTCAGCCATTCCTGCTGGCCCCGGCTGCGCACCTGAAGGACATACAGCTTCACGTCGCTCCGGGGCAGCTTACCGCTGACGAGCGGATTCACCGCCGCGAGCAGCCGCTTGGAGACGGCGTGTGTGTCATACCGGACCGCTTTGGTCACGTCGGCGTCGACGCGCACCTCCAATGTCTCGAGCGGAAGCCGGACAACGAGGCGTTCAAAAAACGCGACCCCGCACCGCACGATGAACTCCTTGTCGGTCGCCTGGAGCACCGGCCGCGGCCGCATCGCCCATGCCAGCCCGCAGACGCCGGGCCCCATCAGCAGGAGGCCGAGGCCGTACTCGAACGGCTCTTCCCACGCTCCTTCCGGCATCCGGTAAAGCCAGATGCCGAGCCCGATCGGAAGCGCCAGCACCGCCAGCACCAGCTTCGCCAGTCGGGGATACGTGATCCGAAGCGGCGCCAGGCGGACCGAAATGGCGACGGCCTTGTCGGGGAGCGGGATGCCGGTCCCAAGCATCGGACACACCTCCGTGACCATTCTATCGCCCGCCACCGGAAGCGCCAGTGGGCAGCCGGGCGGGGGGCAGTGCATACCCAAAACCCCTGGCCCGGCACTCTCGACCCAACCGCCTCTTGGCAGGGGCCTGCGGGGTGTGTTATCATCTTTCACGACCTTTTCGACATATAAGGTGGACCCATGATCATTACGACAAAGGCGCACGCACGAGCGGGACTCATTGGGAACCCGTCGGACGGCTACTTCGGCAAGACGATAGCGATCATCCTCAAGAACTTCGCCGTGGGGGTGACGCTGTATGAAACGCCCGAGCTGGAGATCGTTCCCGGGCAGCAGGACACGCCCAAGTACGGCTCGCTGGCCGAGCTGTCCGAGGACGTGGCGCTGAACGGATACTACGGTGGCGTGCGCCTGATCAAGGCGACCATCAACCGGTTCAACCGGACGTTCCTCAAGGATCGCCCCGCCGAAGAGTTGCGGAACTTCACCATCCATTACAGGACCAACATCCCCCGCCAGGTCGGGCTGGCCGGTTCCAGTGCCATCATCGCCGCAACCACGCGGGCGCTTTGCACCTTCTACGACGTGGAGATTGACGAGGAGCAGATGCCCACGTTCATCCTGGAGGCCGAAACGAAGGAGCTGAGCCTCACCGCGGGCCTCCAGGACCGCGTGGTGCAGGTCTACGAGGGCGCGGTGTACATGGACTTTGACCGGGAGCGGATGGAGGCGGCCGGGCACGGGCGATACGAGCCGCTGGATCCCGCGCTGTTGCCGCCGCTGTTCGTGGCCTACCGGACGGACGTGGCGGAATTGAGCGCCATCACGCACTCCGACCTGGACGAGCGGTTCAAGCTGGGAGATCCGGTCGTGGTGAACGGCATGGCGGAATGCGCGCGGCTGACCGAGCAGGCGCGCGAGCTGCTGCTCGCCGGAAAGGGCGCCGAGATCGGCGAGCTGATGGATCGGAACTTCGAGGTGCGCCGCTCGATGTGTGCGTTGGACGCCCATAACCTCCAGATGGTGGAGATCGGCCGGAAGCACAACGCGCATCCGAAGTTCTCCGGGTCGGGCGGCGCGATCGTGGGGATCTACCCCGGCGATGAAGCGTACCGGGCCATGAGCGAGGAGCTGAGGCGGATCAACTGCCAAGTCATCCGGCCGATGATGTAGATATGGAACGACCCAAGCCACGCCAGATTGAACCGCCGGTGCTGATCGGCAACAGTGAAGCGATCACCGAGATCTCCCGGCTGATCGCCACCGCCGCCGAGTCGGATATCACCGTCCTGTTGACCGGCGAGAACGGGACCGGCAAGACCCTGGTGGCGCGCCGCATCCACAGCCTCAGCGCGCGGCGAAACGGCCCGTTCGTCCAGATCAACTGCGCCGGCCTGGCAGAGACCCTGCTCGACTCGGAGCTATTTGGCCACGAGAAAGGCGCGTTCACCGGCGCCGAGCGCCGGCATGCCGGCAGGTTCGAGGTGGCGGAAGGTGGGACCCTGTTCCTCGACGAGGTCGAGGAGCTCAGCGCCCGCGCTCAGGCCAAACTGCTCGACGTGATCGAAGACCGGAAGGTGGTGCGGGTGGGCGGCGAAGAGGAACTCCCGGTCGACGTACGGCTCATCGTTGCCACCAACGCCGACCTGCGCCGGTCGGTGAGAGACCGGCTGTTTCGAAGGGACCTCTACTTCCGCCTGCGCGAGCTCGCCGTCGCGATGCCCACGCTCCGCGAGCGGCGGCAGGACATCCCGGAGCTCGCCCGGTACTTCATCCGCCAACTGAACGCGGAACTGGGCAAGAGCATCCAGCGCGTCTCCGATGCGGCAATGGCGCAACTGGTGAGGTACGACTGGCCCGGCAACGTCCGTGAACTGCGCAACGTCATCAAGAGCGGCATGGCTACCGCTAGCCACAGCGCCGTATGGATCGAGGACCTGCCCCTCACGCTTGAGATGGACACGGAGGAGGCCTACTCGATCCTGGGTGAGCTGGAAACGCTGGAGGAGGCCGAGCGCCAGCACGTGGAGAAAGTCCTACTGGCGGTCAGATGGAAAAAAGTGGACGCGGCGAGAATCCTGGGCATCACCCGTGCCACGCTCGACAGAAAGATAGCCAAGCACAGGCTGAAGAAGCCTCCCCCCGAATAGCTCATTCCCTGCATTTGGGCCCGGCAGAACAGTATCGAAATGATACATTTCCCACTTCACGGCGTACACGTGCCATATGCCTGACTCCCGCAAGTAATTACCGTCGCGCCCGCCTGGATTATGTATCACATCAATACGTTCCAGCCGGATCCCGAGCTTCGGCCGTCGAGGTGCAATCGCACATTTCCGGCCGATGTAATCGATTACGCTGACGGGACTTAGGACATCGGCTCGCCGCTCCGGCTCTTTCTCCACCTCACGGGCACGGTGTTTGCTATGGCGAGTAGCAGAGAATTGTTGACAGGTTGGAGAATTGTTGACAGGTTGCGAATGACATACCTTCTGTTCATCACTGTTGAGCACCTCTTTCCGCCCGTGCGACTGCCTGCCGCCGCGCTTCCGCCCTGCGCGGCGGCAGGCTGGTCCCGTCCAACCGGGATCCGGGCGGAATCTCTCGCGTGCTCCCACACCAGCGGCCCTATCGGGCCAGGAGGCTACCATGACTAGGTTGCTGCTCCCCAAAGGCAGGAAGGGCTTCTCGGTCTGTGAAATGCTCATCGCCATCGCCGTGATCATGATCCTGATGGGCATGATGGCGCAGGGCTTCATCTGGGTGAAGTACCATGCCGAGGTGACGGCATTAACGGGTCGCGCGAACCATTTCGCGACCGCCCTGCAATTGTATTATCAGAATAACGGCAAGTTTCCCCGCGCCTACCCGGCGCACCTCGACGAGGATCTGGCCCCCTATATCGAGGATTCAGAGTTCTTCTCCTGTCCCACCGACCCCACGGCGGGCGCCGCGCCTCTGAACAACTCCTACGTGACCCCGATAGGCAACGATGGCAACCGCTACGTGCTCAGCATCGACTCCAGATATGACACGTCCCGAGCGATCGTGCTGTACGCCGACGCAACTGCCGAGGTCGTGAAGAAGCTGCCCGTGCAGCATAACGGCAACGACATAAAACCCGGCAGCAAGGTAACCGGGGGCAGTCTCGCGTTCGACGGCGGGAGCAGCATCAACCTCTCCAACACCACCGCCGTCACGGTCGTCAAATCGTTCCGGGCCGAAGACGGCACGCCGTACCATATCGTCAAGCAGGACAAGGGCAGCCAGGGTTCCCTGACAGCCGTGGCGGTCAACGTCGATGTCATCGAGGTGGCCAACGACGCGGCGCTGACCTTTCTCCGGGGCGGCGTAGCTGACGTCAAGCTGAACCAGGACGCCGGCGAGGACTTCGTGGACGTCTCCAACCGGTCGGGCGAACTCATCGTGGATGGCAAGATCACCTACCGGGGCGACATCGTAGACGACTTTGTCGACGACAATGCCGCCGAAAACGGCCCCGCCTTCACGATCGACGACGACCACAACCTGGTGGTCGACGAGGATTGCATTGCCAACATCCGCGTGCTGGGCAAGGCCATCACGTATGGCACCGGCGGACCCGACTGCGCCGTCCAGTGCGGGGCAAAGATCGGGAACGAGAGCTGGCAATGGTTGTTCTCGGACAACGCAAGCGGCGGCGAGGTGTTCGGCGGCGAAGCCTACAGCCAGCAGATCAGCGCCGGAACGCGCATCGCCGTGCAGGGCCGCGCCACCTATGGCAACTGGTCGGCGACGTACCAATCAACTCAACATCACCGGCAGGTGATGGTGCTGGTCAACGGCGATACACCGCCGCAGTTCGAGCCGTTCGACCATCAGCCCGAAATCACCGACTTCTGCGCGCCCGTCATCGACGCCGCCACCGGCCGGATCACCATCGAAGGGCACCAGGCCCTGTTCCTGTTCGAGCTGGGCACCACCAACATGCAGAGCCCGGCGGCGGACTTCCAGGACCTCGTGGTACTGGTAGACTTCGCGCGGCTCCCCAGCGGGAGCAGCGATGGGCCGGAGCCCCCCCCGGCGGACGACCCGCCCGCTCCCGAGCAGCCTAAGATCACCCTTTCGGACAACAATCTGATCAAAGTCCCGGAGGACGGCTCGCTCGGAGTGCGGGTCCTGGGCACCAGCCTGAGGAAATCGAACGGCCAGAAGGCCTCTATCGCCCTCAGCATCAAAGTGAATGACGAGTGGGACTTGCTGCGGAAGGGCCAGAAGATGTACAGCGGTTACCGGGACCGGCGCCAGGTCAGCGCCGGCTCCACCATTGCGCTCAAGGCCAGGTCGTACCAGGGCTCGGACAGCACGTCGCATCATTCCGCCGACGGGTCGGGGCACGTGCTGACCTGCATCAAGGACGAAACACCATCGCGGTTCAACCCCGACAACAATCCGCCCGCCCTGGAGAGCTACATGGCCAAGGCGATGAACACCACGACCCACCAGGTGAACGTTGCGAACAACCAGGTGCTGATGCTGTTTGAGCTGAAGGAGGAAGACGCGGACGATCCGGACGCGAGATTCCAGGATATCGCGGTGGTGCTGACGTTCACGCCAGCGTCGCTGCACGAGGCCAACACTGACGTCGACTTCGACGGGTACAGCAGCAGCAAAGACGACGAATCGATGGGCACCTACGCCCAGGCATACGCCGACCAGAACGACTTCGATTGGGTGGCTATCCGGCAGGTAGAAGACTCGAACGGCGTGCCCGAAGATGACGGTCCGCCCCCAAACGTGAGCGGGTTGATCAACATCAATCCCAATAATAACAATGACTTCGAGTTCACCCTTGAAAAGCGAAACGGAAGCGTAATCACCCGGGACGACCTGCTCGCCTCGGACGGCCAGCTCACGTACGAGAACGGGCCCGCCGTCCGGCTTCGCTTCAAGCCGAAAGGGAACGGGAACCAGAATTCCATGACCTACAACGGGCAGCCCTACGTGCTGCACAACAAGGACCGGTACACCATCACCTCGGACAACATGACAGTGCACCTCTACAACGACCACGCCAACGCGCCGGCGATGGGGAGATGGTGGATGCAGGTCACGGCCGTCGGCGGCACCATCATCCGGGACGCCGACGTTGACGACAGCCAAAATAACGAATATACTGAAGACGCCAATCGCGACGGGGCGCAAGGGGTAGCGGGCGGCCGCGCCTCCCGCTCTCTGGGACGCGGTACCACCGTGGGCAAGGGCCGCCGGATCAAGGCTGTGAAGTACAATTGAGGCCACGCCTGCACGGGCGCGGGACTCCAGAAGCACGGGCGGAGAGAAGAGGTGGCCAGAAAACACACCCTGAAACTCAGAGAACTCCGGACAATCCGGACCCGCTTCGTGGTGATCCTGGGCGGCATGGCCGCCGTCACCGTCATGATCCTGGCCTACCTGGCCATACGGGTTTTCCTGCTCACCGAAGAGAAGATCGAGTATCTCGATTTCTTCAGCCTGTGCTTCTACGGGTCCGCCAGCTTGGCGATGACCATCGCTCAGATCGCGATCCTCCGCCAGCTCACCGTGGGCGCCGGCCGACGCATCGAGGAATTTGCCTTTACCGACGAACTCACCGGGCTGGGCAACCGCCGATACATCGCCAGGTTCCTGTCCGAGGAGTTCCGCGAGGCACAGCTCTCCGGGAACCCCCTCTCGCTGTTGTTCGTGGACCTGGATGACTTCAAGCAGGTGAACGAAGGGCACGGCCACAAGGCCGGCGACCTGATCCTCCGCGCCGCCGGCCATGCCTTCAAAGAGGCGGTTCGCGAGGCCGACTTCGTGGGCCGGGCCGGCGGCGATGAGTTCGTCGTCATCCTGCCGGACACCGACAGCCAGTGCGCCAGCGTCGTCGCTGACCGCGTCGGCGAGCGCCTGGCTGCCATCTCCGTCACCGTCGATTCGACGGTGATCAGCGGTGTGACCGCCAGCGTCGGCATCAGCGCGTATCCGGCGAACGCGAACAACCGCAAGGCCCTGGTGGAGGACGCCGACCGCGCCATGTTCGCCGCCAAGAACTCCGGAAAGGGCACCGTGGTAATCTCAATCGCGCGCCCCGCCGGCCCGGAGCCAAGGGCCACGGTCAGACACATCACCACGTTTGCCTCCGCGATCGCAGACGTGGTGGACCACACCAAGCAGGAAAATGCGCCCGCGCAGCAGGCCGCGCTCGAGGAAAGCCCGGATGGCTGACGATGGACCCGTCACCCGGTGCGACCCGAGACCCATCGGGGCGATCCTGCGCGAACTCGTCGGCCTGAGCGAGGAGGCCCTCGCCCGCGCGCTGGAAGTGCAGCGCCGCTCCAAGCAGGCCGGAAAGAACGACCCCCTCTGCGACATCCTGGTCCGCCTCGGCGCTATCACCGAAGAAGACAAAGCCCGGTGCCTGGGCGAACAGTGGGGCATGCCCTTTATCGACCTCAACGACGAGGAAATCGAGAAGGACGTGATTTCCCTGCTCCCCGAGCATCTCCTGCGCGAGCACAAGATGCTCCCCGTCCGCATCGAAGACAGCCGGTTGATGCTGGCGATTGTGGACCCGCTGAACATCCGCGCCGTCGACGAGGCGCACATCGTGTCGGGCTACGAGATCGAGCCGCTCATCACCACCGAAGACTCGATCTTGGAGTACCTCAACCAGTTGACCGGCATGGGCACCGACGCGGAAGACATCATCGCGGACGCCACCAGGGACATCGCCATCGGCGACGTGAAGGTGACGTCGGAGGAGATGGACGAGCTGTCCATCGAGGAGCTGGCCTCGAGCGCCGAGGAAGAGCCGATCATCCGCCTGGTCAACGCGGTCATCGCCCGCGGGATCACCACCGGCGCCAGCGACGTCCACGTCCAGCCCGAGCGGGACCGGGTGCGGGTCCGGTACCGGGTGGACGGCGTTCTGCACGATGGGCCGGCTCTGCCCGGCAGGGTGGCCCGGCCGGCCATATCCCGCATCAAGGTGATCTCGCACATGAACATCGCGGAGAAGCGCGTGCCGCAGGACGGCCGGCTCTCTCTGCGCACTGGCGGGTCCGACTTTGACCTCCGCGTCTCGACCTTGCCGGGCATCTACGGCGAGAAGGTCGTGCTCCGGATCGCCCGGCAGACCAAGTCGCTCACCAACCTCTCCAAGCTCGGTTTCTCCACCGAGGACCGCGCCCGGTTTGAGGAACTCATCTCCCGGCCGTACGGCGAGATCCTCGTCACCGGCCCGACCGGCTCCGGCAAGTCGACCACGCTGTACGCGGCGTTGACGCAACTCAATTCGGCCGAGAAGAACATAGTCACCATCGAGGACCCGGTCGAGCAGAAGGTGCGCGGGCTCACCCAGATCGAAATCAACCCCCGGTCCGGGCTGGGCTTTGCCTCGGTCCTGCGCAGTGTGCTCCGGCAGGACCCGGACATCGTCATGGTGGGAGAAGTGCGCGACCGCGAGACCGCCTTGCTGGCGAGCGAGGCGTCGCTCACCGGCCACCTGGTCCTGTCCACCCTACACACCAACGACGCGCCCGGCGCCATCACCCGCCTGCTCGACATGCAGGTCGAGCCGTTCCTCATCGCGTCCAGCACCATCGGTGTCTTGGCCCAGCGCCTGGTCCGGGTGCTTTGCCCCAGATGCCGCCAGGAGTATAAGGCCCACGCCAGCGCGCTGCAACGGCTCGGCTTCGCACCGGCAGGGTCCGACGAAATGGTCAAGCTCTACCGTGCCACGGGCTGCACCCATTGCTCCGGGACCGGCTACAAGGGCCGCGTCGGCGTGTTCGAACTCCTGACGGTCACCGACGAGATCAAGCACCTCGTACTCCAACAGGCGGCCTCGGGCACCATTAAGGCCCAGGCTATGGAGCAGGGGATGACCACCATGGCGCACGACGCCATCGCCAAAATCCTCACCGGCATGACGACGATGGAGGAGGCGCTGCGCGTGGTGGACGTCGAGCAGGACAGCTCCGACGGCGCCGACGTAAAAAAAAAACCTATAGCCCGGACAACGATCCCGCCGACGGTCAATAGCCACAAAGCAAAGGAAGCGCCAAACCCGGCCCCTGAGGACCCCAAGAGGGCCGCGGAGGTCATCCACGCCGCAGAGATGGCCCGGAAGGCCGCCGAGGACGCGCAAGCGGCGGCCCGCGACGCCGCCGAACGGGCCGACCAAATACAGACCAATGAGAACAAGCGCGCCGCCGGAATCCTCCAGGCGGCGGAGGCCGCCAGGAAGGCTGCCGCAGTCACCAACCAGGCGGCGAAGGCGGCCATCAAGGCGGCCGAAAACGCGAGGAAAGCCGCTGACCAAGCCGCCGAACAGGCCGGCTACACCCAGGTCGCCGAGGACAAGCGCGCGGCCGGGATCCTCCAGACAACGCAGGCCGCCATCAAGGCCGCGGAGGACGCGCAGAGAACGGCCCACGTGGTCGCGGGCCAGTTCGGCCAGATGCAGGCGGCTCAGAAGATGCAAGCCACGGAGGCCCTCCAGGCCGCCGAAGCTGCGAAGAAGGTGGCCGAGGACGCGCTGAGGGCCGCACAAGAGGCGACTAAACGAGCGGATCAGATGCAGACTGTTGACAATCAGCAGGCGGCCGGGGCCACCGCGGCGGCGCAAGCCGCGAGGCGGATCGCCGAGGAGGCGCTCGAGGCCGCCCGCCAAGCCAGTGAGGACCAGCAAACCGCAGAGGCCGGCCAATCCAGGCTCGCAGAAAGCGGGCAAGCCGCCGAGGCCATCCAGGCGGCGAAAGCTGCGAGGAAGGTCGCCGAAGAGGCGCTCACAGCGGTGCAGGATGCGCAGAGCATCGCCCGAGAGGCCGCCGAAAAAGCCGGGCAGATACAAGCCGCCCAGGGCAGGCAGGCGGCCGACGCCATTGAAGCAGCGAACGCCGCGAGGAACGTCGCTGACGAAGCACTACGGACCGCAGCGGGGGCCGCGGAGAAGAAGCAAGTTGCCGAAGCCATCCAAGCGGCAGAGAGTGCAAACGCCGCAGCGCAGGAGGCGCTGAGAGCGGCTCAGGATGTTGGCGAGAAGGCCGGGCGCATGCACGCCGCCGAGAACGAGCAATTAGCCGGCGCCGCCCAGATAGCGGAAGCTGCGAGGGACGCAGCCGAGCACGCGGTCGAAGCAGTCCGTCACGCGGAGGGCGTTGCCCGCGCTGCGGCCGAGAAGGCCGAGCAGATGCGCACTGCTCAGGGCGAGAACGTCACAAAGGCCGTCCAGTCAGCAGAGGCCGCGAAAAAGGTCGCAGAGGAAGCGCTGAAGGTCGCAGCGGACGCCGCCGAGAAAAAGGAAGTTGCGGAAGCCGTCCAGGCGGCAGAGACCGCGAGAAAGGTTGCCGAAGAGGCGCTCACGGCGGTGCAGGAGGTGCAAAGCGCCGCCCAAGCTGCAACCGAGAAAGCCGAGCAGGCGCAGACCGGTGAGCACCAGCGGGCAACTGAGACCGTTCGGGCGGCGGTGGCTGCCAGGAGTATTGCTGAGGACGCACTGAAAGCTGCACGCGAGGCCACTGAACGAGCGGATCAGATGCGGACTGTTGATAATCAGCAGGTGGCCGAGGCCACCGCGGCGGCGCAAGCCGCGAGGCGGATCGCCGAGGAGGCGCTAGAGGCCGCCCGCCAAGCCAGTGAGGACCAGCAAACCGCAGAGGCCGGCCAATCCAGGCTCGCAGAAAGCGGGCAAGCCGCCGAGGCCATCCAGGCGGCGAAAGCTGCGAGGAAGGTCGCCGAAGAGGCGCTCACAGCGGTGCAGGATGCGCAGAGCATCGCCCGAGAGGCCGCCGAAAAAGCCGGGCAGATACAAGCCGCCCAGGGCAAGCAGGCGGCTGACGCCATCGAAGCAGCGGACGCCGCAAGGAAAGTCGCCGAAGAGGCGCTCACAGCGGTGCAGGATGCGCAGAGCATCGCCCGAGAGGCCGCTGAAAAGACCGAGCAGATACAAGCCGCCCAAGGCAAGCAGGCGGCCGACGCCATTGAAGCAGCGAACGCCGCGAGGAACGTCGCTGACGAAGCACTACGGACCGCAGCGGGGGCCGCGGAGAAGAAGCAAGTTGCCGAAGCCATCCAAGCGGCAGAGAGTGCAAACAGCGCAGCGCAGGAGGCGCTGAGAGCGGCTCAGGATGTTGGCGAGAAGGCCGGGCGCATGCACGCCGCCGAGACCGAGCAATTAGCCGGCGCCGCCCAGATAGCGGAAGCTGCGAGGAACGCAGCCGAGCACGCGGTCGAAGCAGTCCGTCACGCGGAGGGCGTTGCCCGCGCTGCGGCCGAGAAAGCCGAACAGGCGCAGACCGGTGAGCATCAGCGGGCAACTGATGCCATTCAGGTCGCGGAAGCTGCCCGGAAGGTGGCTGACGACGCGCTGAGGGCTGCGCAAGAGGCAACTGACCGAGCGGACCGGATGCAGGCGGCCGGGGACCACAGCGCCGCCGAGGCCACCAAGGCGGCCGAAGGTGCGAGGAAGGTGGCAGAAGAAGCGCTGAAGGTCGCAGCAGACGCCGCAGGGAAGAAGGAGTTCGCTCAGGCCGTCCAGTCAGCGGAAGCCGTGAGGAAGGTGGCCGAGGAGGCGCTGCGGGCCGCCCGCCGAGCCAGTAAGGGCCAGCAAGCCGCAGAGGCCATCCAGGTGGCGGAAGCCGCACAGAAGGCGGCTGACGACGCGCTGAAGGCCGCACAAAAGGCGACAGAACGAGCGGATCAGATGCGGACCGTTGACAATCAGCAGGCGGCCGAAGCCACCGCGGCGGCGCAAGCCGCCAGGCGCATCGCCGAGGAAGCGCTCGAGGCCGCTCGCCGAGTCAGTGAGGACCAGCAAGCCGCCGAGGCCATCCAGGTGGCGGAAGCTGCGAGAAAGATCGCGGAGGATGCGCTGAAGGCCACCCGCGAGGCGGGCGACAAGAAGCAAGTCGCTGAAGCCGTCCGGTCCGCACAAGCCGCGGAACAAGCGGCGGAGGACGCGCTGAAGGTCGCACGCGAAGCTACCGAGCGGGCCGACCAAATGCAGTCAGCCGAGAACCGGCAGGTGGCCGAGGCGACCCGGTCCGCGGAAGCTGCGAGAAGGATCGCGGAGGATGCGCTGAACGTGGCACGCGAAGCTACCGAGCGGGCCGACCGAGTGCAAACGGCCGAGAACCAGCAGGTGGCCGAGGCGACCCAGTCCGCGGAAGCTGCGAGAAAGATCGCGGAGGAAGCGCTGAAGGCCTCCCGCGAGGCGGGCGACAAGAAGCAAGTCGCTGAAGCCGTCCGGTCCGCACAAGCCGCGAAACAAGCGGCAGAGGACGCGCTGAAGGCTGTACGCGAGGCCACCGAACGAGCCGATCAGACGCAGGCCGCTCAGGGCGACCGGGCCACGCAGGCCATCGAAGCAGCGGCCGCCGCGAAGAAGGTGGCCGACGAAGCCCTGACAGCCGTGCAGGGCGCGCGAGCCGTGGCCCGCGAGGCGACTGAAAAAGCCGACCAGATGCACGCGGCTGAGAAGACCCAAGCCGCCGCAGCCATCGAAGCCTCGGAAGCCGCGAGGAAGGTGGCCGAGGAGGCATTGGGGGCCGCACGCCGAGCGACCCAGCATGCCGCCGAGACAGGAGCTACGCAGAACCGGCAGGTCGCAGAGGCCATCCAGGTGGCGCAAGCTGCGAAGAAAGCTGCGGAGGATGCGGTGAAGGTCGCAGCGGACGCCGCCGACAAGGAGCAAGTCGCTCAGGCCGTCCAAGCGGCAAACGCCGCGAAGAAGGCCGCTGAAGATGCGCTGAGCATCGCCCGCCAAGCCGCCGAACGAGCCGATCAGGTCCAGACGACTGGGAACCAACAGGTCGCTGAAGCAATCCACGTGGCGCAAGCTGCGAAGCAGGCGGCCGAGGAGGCGCTGAACGTCGCGCGCCAAGCCGGCGAAAGGACCGACCAGACGCAGCTCGCCCGGAGCCAGCAGGCCGCGGAAGCAGTCCGGGCGGCGGGGGCCGCAAAGGAGGCGGCCGAGAATGCGCAGCGAGCCGCCCAGGAAGCGGCCCAGAAGGCAGCGGAGAGAGCCGACCAGATCCAGGCCGCCGAGAGCAAGCAGGCCGGCGAGGCCGCCCAGGCGCTGGCGGCCACCAGAAAGGCCGTCGTGATCACGAACCAGGCTGCAAAGGCCGCTATCAAGGCGGCCGAGGTCGCGCAGAGGGCCGCCCGCGAGGCCGCCGAAAAGGTCGGCCAGGTGCAGGCTGGCGACGCGCAGCAGGCGGCCGAAGTCATTCGGGCGGCGGAGGCCGCGGTCAGGGCGGCCGAGAGCGCGCAGCAAGCCGCGCAAGAAGCCCTGGCGCGCCTGCGCGGCGACAGCGCCCGGCAGGCACCGGCGGGCCAAAGCAGGGGAGTGACTCGCGGTCCTCAAGGGCGAACAAGACGCCCATTCCAGCCGGGCGGCCGCGGCAAGGACCGCGCCATTCTCTGAGCCGCCCAACCGGCACACACGCCTCCATTCTCACCGCTCGCGCCGGCCTCGTTCTGAGATTACCATTGAAAAGGCGCGTCGCCTCTGCTAACATCTTTCACTTGAGTCGTCTGTTGACGTGCCGCCGTTCGCATGAGAGCGCCTGGACATGAGACTTACGGAGATTCTTGACCCCAGCGTAGTCAAGACCGGCCTGGAGGCGCTGGACAAGGAGGAGTGTTTCGAGGAGTTGATCGACCTGTTGGTCCGGGCCGGCCGGATCAAGGACCGCGAGCGGGCCCTGGAGGCTATCTACGCGCGCGAGAGAGAGCGCAGCACGGGGATCGGCAAGGGCGTTGCCATTCCGCACGGCAAGGACGAGTCGATCGGGCAGATCACCGCCGCTGCTGGCACGTCGCACGAGGGCATCGAGTTCGAAGCGCTGGACGAGCAGCCGGTGTACCTGGTGTTTCTGGTGCTGGCTGAGTCGGACAACCCAGGCCCTCATCTGCAAACACTTTCTGAGATCGCCACGTGCATCAACACCCCCGGCCTGTACGACAGGCTGGTCAACGCGAAGACGCCGGAAGAATTCCTGAAGCTGCTCGAGCTGCCCGACGACGAGGTGCTGTGAAACCGTGAAAGAGACCATCGCCGAAATGCTCAAAGTCGAGGCCGAGGCGAAAAAGATCGTCGCCGATGCCCAGGCGGAAGCGACGGAGATCGTCCGGGCGGCCCGCGCCCAGGCTGCCGCCATTCAGACCGAGGCCGACCGCAACGCACAGGCCCGAGCGGCGGCCCTCGTCAAGGACGGCGTCGAAGAGACGCAGAAGCGCCGGGACGAGATGCTGGCGGAGATCGACCGAAGGATTGAGGGCCTGGGCCATGTCGCATCGGATGCGGCCGAGGCGGCGCGGCAGGTCATTCTTGCAGCGCTGACCGGCCAGGAAGAAGTAGGCGGCGGTCAGTGACCGGTTGCCCGTGACCACCGGGAACGCGCACACATCTGCACTGACCGCTGATCGCTATGTCGAGTCCAGACTTCATCATTGCCAAAGTCCGGGGGATGCGCGGCAAACTGTACGAAGGGGAGAGGCTGTATCGGCTGTGTAGCGCACCCAGCGTGGAGGAGCTCGCCGCCACGCTTGCACCCGGCGAGCCCATCGGCGACACCATCGGATTGCAGCGGCATCTCACCGCTCAGCACATCGACGGGCTGCACCAGATTCTAATCCACCTCGACGGCTGGCAACGCCAACTGTTTCTCTGGATATTGCGCCGGTACCAGGTCGAGAATCTCAAAGTCCTGCTGCGCGGCTGGGCCACCAAAGCGGAGCCGTCGCTGCTGACCGCGTACACGGTCAGCCTG
>Ga0315553_10001322_pt1 | contig 20700 bp, 21 predicted proteins | sample SalMarSW160140MG_FD_203099 | JGI IMG/M metagenome (GOLD analysis project Ga0315553, IMG submission 203099) | Salt marsh sediment microbial communities from the Plum Island Ecosystem LTER, Massachusetts, United States - Salt Marsh Sediment SW1601-40 ... | reverse complement strand
ATACTTATTAGATTTAGACCGCGTAACAGAATTTTATAATGCTAGCCCAGGTCTCTTCGTACCTGGCTTCGGATTCACGTTAAAGGCATTTCTTCATAACGAGAGATCCAAAGATGAAACTCGTCGATAGGTAGTGCTGACAGCAACCAACATGTGAGTACCACCAGATTTAGAATGACTCGCTGATTGTTGTACTGGAATTTGTCTCCTATTATTAGTTAGTATTTAAGCTACGGCCAAAGCATAATATAGACCGATATCAGAGGAGATTCCAATGTCACAAGTTCACTTGCTAATAAATATTAGGTGCAACAGCGAGCAACTGCTGTGTCAGAATACTTAGTCTGATTAAAATGAAAATAAGAACCATAAATCCTGCGACGGAAGAGATCCTTAGAGAATACGATATTCCGTCTGAAGAACATTTTCTGGCAATGACGAAGAGGGCTGAAGAAGCATTCAAAACAGAATGGAGATTGGTAGGGAACAATAACGGGAACAAGAGGGCCGATTACATGTATGGCGTTGCCAGCAAGCTAAGGAAGGAAAAGGAAAAACTCGCTACTGTAGCTACCAATGAAATGGGTAAAGCTATAAAGGAGTCTAGGTCAGAGGTAGAAAAGTGTGCTTGGGCAATAGAATATTTCGCAGATCATGGGGATCTATTTACGACGGATGAGGTTATTAATACAGATGCTAGAAAGAGTTTTGTTACTTTTGAACCCTTGGGTGTTATCGCAAGCATTATGCCATGGAACTTTCCGTACTGGCAGGCCCTGAGATTCGCAGCTCCTTCTCTTATGGCTGGCAATACGATTGTACTTAAGCCGGCAAGTGCTACGATGCAGTGCGGAATAGAAATGGAGAGAATTTTTGAAGAAGTCGGATTGCCAAAAGGAGTATTTCAAACGGCGGTAGGCGATTCCAGGGTTGCAGAATATCTAATAGAGTCTGAAAATACAAACGGCGTTACCTTTACTGGGAGTGTCCCTGTGGGTTCCAAAGTTGCACAAAGAGCTACTGCTCACCTGAAGAAGACGGTTCTGGAATTAGGAGGGAGTGACCCATTCATTGTTTGTGAAGATGCTGACCTAGAAAAAGCCTCTACAGGGGCAGTCAAGGGTCGCTTTATCAATTGTGGACAGAGTTGTATAGCTTCAAAGCGATTCATAGTCGTAGACAAAGTTGCAGATGAGTTCATTGAGCTGTTTGTACAAAAAACAGAAAAACTAAGAGTTGGAAATCCACTATCAGAAGATACAGATGTAGGGCCATTGGTAAATCAATCAGGTCTAGAGGTCATAGAGGGGATGGTCAAGCGAGCAGTTAGTCAAGGGGCAGAGTTACTTACTGGCGGAGAGAGATTGAAAGGTAAGGGGTATTATTATAGTCCAACAGTACTTGGGAAAATACATCATGATATGGAAATCGCTCAGGAAGAATCCTTCGGGCCTGTCGCACCGATACTGATTGCTGATGATGAAAAAGCAGCTATTAAAATTGCAAATGATTCCAAATTTGGTCTCGGTGCAAGTATATGGACACAAAACTTGGACAAGGCCGAAAGACTATCTAGAATGGTAGAATCAGGCATCGTGACTGTTAACAACGTAGTGCTCTCTGATCCAAGGGTTCCATTTGGTGGTATTAAGAATAGTGGATTTGGACGAGAGCTGTCAAAATATGGAATGCTTGAATTCGTAAATATAAAATCTGTGAGGTTTTACGACCAGCTTGCAAAGACTCATTATGTAGAATAGGAATTTACCCGCCTACACAGAATACGTTTGCAGCGTAGATCAAAACACCCACAATAACTCTGTCTTATTTCCTCTTCAGGTTGAGGGTAAAGGAAAGAGCAGTCACGAACCGTAGCATCGACTGACTGATAGACGTATTGCGAACTAGACCAGGAAAGAAGTACAACGATAATCACGAGTAGAATGGGAGATAGAAAGCGTATGTACTGGGAAAAACCGGCAAAGCGACACTATACCAAGCCAGACTGCTCGCCCAATTTAGGAAAATGCAACAAGGTTTATCAGATCTGTAATTGAGATAGCCTTAGAAACAGGCGTTGAGTATCAATGAAATAGACTCCAGGATCTTAAAAAAAGTCCTGGTCGATGCAAGGCTTTCGTACAGAAAGATAGCCGATCAAATAGGAATTTCAGCTCCTACTGTTCTTTCCAGAATAAACAAACTTCATTATCATCGAATAATCAAATCCTATTCTGCAATTGTGGATCATGAAAAATTGGGCTACGATTTGACGGCGATAATAGAGGTCACTGCTCAGAAGGGAAAGATCGTAGAGGTTGAACGTGCAATGTCTAAATTCCCTAACATATGTGCCGTTTATGATATAACAGGACTAACTGACATGGTAATTATAGGCAAATTCCGAAACCGTCGAGAACTAAGAAACTTTGTCAAAAGAGATCTTGCTCTTCCTTCGATTGAAAGAACAAACAGTCACATAGTGCTTGTTACTGTGAAAGAGAATTTCAGTTTTTTATAACGGTATGGTATATGTTAACAGCCTCGACATGGAGGTATTTCCAGATCAAATAGGATTGCATTTCACGAAATCTGCTACTAGCTAGGTTTGTTTTAGTAAGTCAAGAGAAGAACCGGATATGAAAGTTAGAAAGAATAACTGATAATAGATATCCTCATATCAGCTTTCCTTTATCGGCAACAACTCTCCACTATTACGTTAGTGAAATCTTCTTCTTCAAACTGCAGGTTGGTCAGGCTGTATTAGTCGCAAATAACGAGAGCATCCAAAGAATAAAATTGAAAGGTGAGTAATAGAGCTCGCCGGGGTACCCAAGCTAGGTAAGTAGTTGACCCTAAAAGGGGTCAGCCTCGAGATCTAAGGCCTACGTGTAAGCTGATGTCCGTCAAGGACTCGTGGGTTCGAGTCCCACTCCCGGCGCCACATTCATGGTGTTAGACCCAAAGTATATAGCTCGGAAACGCAGATGAATACACAAAAGATGGATAAATCTCAAGGCTTACCTCGTGAGAAGGTGCTCTCTTCAGAACGGACATCCTCATTAGATAATCCCTGTTTGATATCCAACAGTTTTTTGACCACTAACTTGTCAGGGTATGTGAACCGTCTCTATAAGGAATTAGAAGAAATCAATCCATATAATGCCAATACTATACGCAATTATATAGATGTGGAAAAGGTAGAAATAAATATAAAAGAATCGGCGAAGGCAGACAAAATAAAGAAGCTTTGTTGGTTGTCACGTTATCTGAACCATAAGTCATTTAGAAACATGACTAAACAAGATATAGTTCATTATTTGGACAGTATTCGGAAACCTGAGTCAGAAGATCCGGGTCATAGGAGTATTGGAACCTATAATGGTATTCGAATAGTATTTTTGAAGTTCTTCAGATGGTTGTACAATCCTGATGAACCGGATCATCGTAAACGGATTACACCACCCTGTATGAATGGAATTAAAGAATTACGTAGAAAAGAAAAATCTCCATATCGCCCAGAGGATATGTGGAAATCTGAAGACCATGAAATATTCTTGAAATATTGTAATGTTCCTCGCGATAGATGTTGGCACGCAATGGCAAACGATACCTTTGCCCGACCGCATGAGCTGCTGAATTTAAAAATAAGTGATGTCATATTCAAGAAATCAAACAACGGAATTCAATACGCAGAGATACATGTTTCTGGAAAAACAACATCACGTACTTTGCCTCTTATAGCAGGCATCCCTTACGTAAAGGAATGGTTAAACGTACATCCTTTTGCAAATAATCCGGAAGCTCCACTCTTCATATCAATAAGCAGAAAAAATTTCGGTGATCCATTGACCCGTGATGGGATGCTCAAACACTATCAGGAACATTACAGGGATGATTATTTCCCCAAGCTGTTAGATAACCCAGCAATTGAGGAAAAAGATAAACAGATCATTAGAAAATTACTGAACAAGCCTTGGAATCTCTATGTTCAAAGACATTCGGCACATCCCAAATTTTAATGGAATCTACCCTTCGTGACCATGCCGGCTGGAGCATGACCAGTACCATGCCTTCCGTGTATCTGCATTATTTTGGAACAGAATCATCAAATTCGTTACTTCAGGCCTATGGTATAATTAAGGATAACAACAAGAACCAAGGAAACGGTTTATTTCTCAATCAATGTCCCAATTGCCGGGAACCTAATAAACCGGATAGTAGATTCTGTACTAAGTGTAGTATGGTGTTAACATATGATGCGTATAATGAAACCCTCAAGGCAGAGAAAAATGAGCATGATAGATTGACTTCGGTAGAAAAACAGTTAAGCTCTACCCAACATATGCTTGAACAGTTGATTACTGGTTTAGGGAAAATAACGGATCAAGATCAACTAAATACTGTAGCACAATCATTATTTTCTTCTGGGGTTCTGAAAATATCTGCAACACCTACGTCTTCAGGGAAATAGCTAAAGGGAATTCTTCGCTATGATATCAGCATTACGTTCAATTGTTGTACCTGAATAATTCCTGTGAGATTAAAGCAAACGATTACGTATGCAATGAATGTGTTTGTGGAAATTGAATGTCAATCACATACGTCCCATTACCTCTTCACTTTTTGAATTCCTCCTCGTTTTATCATAAACTTTATCAAATGTCTCGTTATTCCAGTAACTAGCTTTGAGTATGGTTTTTCCAGTGTGGGTATCTTAAATGGACCACATTCAATTTTTCCCGTTACCTTGCCCTTCCTTTTCAAATCGGATTTCTGTTTCTTATAAAAACGGGGATCATAATGTCTTATGTAAAAGTAGTTATACGAATAAGTCTCACTACGATTAAGGGTTTCGTCTACGGCCTCTGAGAAATACTGTCGATATAGCCTTTTTGCCATCATTTAGAGTTCTCTATCGCTCTTTAATACAGCATTTATCTCGGATGCACATTGGGCTAATTTTTTTGCACTTCCAATCTTCTTTATTCTGCTATGAAATCCGTCAATTTCCTTTTCTTTTTGTTTGATATACTTACTTTGATTTGCAAAAAGCACAGAAATAGATTCGTTGTTCTGGTTCTTCATCTAACTCTTCTTCTGTAAACATTTGAATAGTTGGGTCAGCTGCTGCATTATCGTACTTTTTGAGATAGTTTTGGTCCTTTAATGAGAATCCCTGATTTACTTGAATGTTATTATCCTTATTCTTTCTAGTTTTCATGTTATTCTTGATTGAGAATAAATCTAATCCCACCTCTACGTTAGCTTTAACCATTATACTGTCGAGTTATCCTATCTATACTTTAGAACCAATTCTTTATGTAGTTCATAAGCTGATTGATCGATCTGCATCCCCCAATATACATCCTTAGTGATAGTAACAGACTTCAGCCAAGAGGACTGCTTATTTCTGATCTCTCCTAATCTGGGACTGTATCCATGATGTCTCAAATATTGAATTATGTGACATAATTGTAGGCTCGCTGTTTGAATATGTCGCTAATCCTAATGAGTCTGCCATCTTCATCTCAGAGTCATCATGTATCTCTATGGTCAGTAACTTATCACTATCTCCAATAATTGTTAACATACTGGTATCTAGTTTATCAGCGAACTGGAATTCTATATTATGTTGGTATTTTTTAAGAGATTCAAATCCTGCGTATGGTTTATTTTCATTATAGTTATAGTGATCTCGTCTGACTAATAATTTGACATAAATATTGAATTTATCTATTTGGTGTTTCACAAATTCAAACATACCTTCTGATTCAAATCTTTTGAAAGTCTTGATGGTGGGAAATAATATTGATAACTCTTCATACGTGGATGACAGGACTTGAGGAAGTATCTCTACTATTTCTAGGGGATCTCTTATTGTCTCAATGAATTCTCTTTTGCTTCCTTCTTCTATTTCCTTAAATCGTTGTTTTGCTGGAATCGCTTTCCTCCAAAGACTTTCGAAAAGGTATTGTTGTGCTTTTACAAACCATTCTATGTTGCAAAATACTCCCTCAAGTAGATGCGGATTTTCGGCAAGCATTTTTGCACTGCCATAATGTTTCTCTGATACTTCAAACATATGTGTAATAGTATCCATATGACGTAACCCCTCAATATACTTCATATTTTCTTTGCAGAATAATAGATTCTCCTTTGTGATGAGTCATTTGTATCTCCAAACTCCGAGATATTGTATAGACGCAGTCTCGACAATGGACAAACATTCGGACCTACAAAGAATCTAAGCAACAGTCCAATAGACTCTGATAGCCCGACAATAGCTGTGTCAAAGAATCAGCTGTACGTAGCCTGGAGCGATGGTGATAATTCTCAGGTAGGTAGTTTCGAGATTGTAATTACAAAAAGCAAGAATGATGGAACTACATTTGATGCCATCCAGACCATCAGTAATAATCCTGGAGATTCTCTGTTTCCAAACCTAGCAGTATCTGAAGACAACATCTATATTGCTTGGGCGGGGTTCCCGGGCGGAATATTCTTTATCAGGAGTACCGACAGTGCTGTAACATTTGGAGCCACGACGATAGTCGTCCCAGACGCTAACAGTCCGTCGATTGCTGTCTCACAAAATATCGCTTAGTATCTGCGATGTATTATTTTTATAGTAGATTGTTGTCTTATATTGTTGTAAACGGATCAGTATGAGCTTCACAGTGACGCGCTGTACCATCGTGTTTACGAGGTGTTCACAAGAATGAACGGCAAACCAAGGTGGGCCTGTACAGCGTGTGGCATGTACTCTAGCAGGAGATATAGTGTTAAGCGCCACATAGCCAATTTACATGATGGACTTGCCAATATAGTATCTTTCGTAGATTATTTAGCAGGTAGACGTCAGGGTGTCTATTGGCAGAATCCAATCCCGAGTTACATAGCAAGACAGTTTGTTCAGCCACAGTCAGCTGCTCCTACACATCGGCCAGCAGATATTATGAAAGAAGAGTTGTTTAGATCAGTGCTGAGAAAGCGATTTGGCTATCAATAGGATACCGGAATGCGTCCGCTATTTTGAGCAAATATCCATTGTGATTCATCATAACCAGTTCTGAGTAGTATTAAACTTCTACGCCACGTAATAATATGGCATGTCCACTGCGTACGCCAACAGTGTTGAGGCGTTAAATGATTTGCTCAGCTCATGCAATGTAACCGAAACATATGCGAATATATCGCAACTAACAAATGGAATAGATTGTACCTTTGTGGAGGTAACCTGCGATGACGGCAGCCAGTATGGTCTACAGGCTTATGGAAAAGAGGCTATAGACCTGCATAGAAGAGCTCTTGAAATCTAAAAAATTGATACCCCCTATGGTGGTTCCGTAATACCGTATTTGTTGTTAGTTTAGGTTGTAAATCCTCCCATCATAAAAGAATAAACATTAACTGGTAGAGTTAGCTCCAGTCATATTTCCGGTTCCAGTTTCATTTGCCCCAGAAGCGGTCGAAGCGTTTTCTCCCATCGCTGCCTCTTCCTCGTCAACATAACTCATAGCTGTAGACCTATACCCCAAATGAGCGCAGCTTCTTTACGGGTTCAGAATTGTTGCACAATTAGGATATCCACTAGGCAAATCCTGACATAGTTCCCCTAGCCCCAGTTTAATCCTGATATATTTCCAGTCATATTTCCACTGCCTGACTCTGTCATGTTTCCAGTCATATTCTGGAATTCATATTTTGGGATGACCAGAATAAGATAAAATACGAAATGGTGCATATTTGTAAATCAGGCGGTGTGTGCCAACTCCTCCCATTCCAACATATATTGACAGAATTTTATTATTAGTGTCAAATTACACTTAGGATTTCATAGATCGTAGTTCCTAGTACAATACATCACACCGTAAATATAACAAATTTTACTGCATTATTCAGATGTCCCAAACATATGATGATTGTATACAACTTTTTTGTGTTTGCTGTAAAGATGTCGGACTCGACTGTAATTGCAATACATACGGAATTAGTGAAGAGACAGTCATTTATAATACAATCTCGCACATGTTAGAATACCATGCGATTAAGCCAGAAGAGATGACTACATGCATGAAACTGAAAATACTAGAGAGTATACGAGTACACCACTCTCCCCCTCCCCACCAGTGCTAGCTCATCTAATAATCATTTTTGATAGATAATATATATGTCAAAATATAGCCGTACAAAGCTCGTTCCGCAGAGCATGAGCCCGCGGGAGAAACAGACTCTAGAAGCATTAGAAGAGACTAGACCTGAACAAAGAGAGAAGCCAGTGACTGAGCTTGACATGGAAATAGAATGTCCCAGGTGTAATGAGATTATGGAATTGTGCTCCAGTTTCGATGAACTAGTGTACTCCTGCGAGAGCTGCAGTTTACTACTAAAATGTGTTTAGAGGTTAGACATTTATGATCACCATTTTATAGATCTCGTCTTAAGATTCTCGTCCAACTAAGATGTCAATCTTGAGCTGGTATACGAACATTGAGCACTTATTTCTGATTCTGTGTCCTGTATCTTGATTAGCTGTTTTCGCAAATGATTTGCTTGCTGGTAGTTATTGTCGGCTTCTGCAACTTCTATAGCACGTACTTTATCACCATATTTTAGATCAGAAAGACGACCCAGTATACTCTCAAGTGTATCGATCTCATTTATTAGAATGTCCGATTCTCTCAAGTTATTCGACTCTTTTAATTTCAAATTTAGCTCGTCAACTCTTTCGTGGAGTGTGTTTTCAAATTCAATTATGTCCATCATCTCTAAGCGTTTTATGGTTATTCCGAGCTGTTGTCGCTCGTCATCATCTCGGTTTAAGATAGGTTGGATAATTCTTATGATCCATTGGAGAAATAGTATTTCATCGCGGCGGTCAGCAATGTATAGCACGTTCAGTTTCACATTAGTTGCGATCTCCACTTCTTCTGTGAGTGATCCAATTCTCTCTTCGATAATCTTTTGAAGTTCGATTAGTTTATGCATTAGGACACAACAAACTAATTTATGATATAATCAATACATTACTAGGAATACGGGGAGAGTGTAGGTAGAGATGTGCTGCTGTGATACTACCTTGTGTTCTAATTGGGTTAGTACTATCATGAATCTATTTCCATGGATTAATGCTTAAGCATGAAGCAAGATAAATTATTGCGTTCAAATGAGCCTATGTCTGAAATAAATATAGCTATTACCCTCTAGCCAGAACTCTATTGTGTTCACGCTTAAGATGTTCTTGAGTTTCACGACGCGTGGCAAATTTTAACTTACACACTCGACAAATAAGCCGTCTGACCCTTAACCCATTCGAATATTCGGTTCTTCGTGAACGAGAGATACTCTGGTATTCGCTAGCATAAATCAGATCGTCAACTTCTTCTTTTGTCATAATGGTTAGCCCTCCGAGTTTCCGTCACATTATCATTGATATATAAGCTTTATTTCCTGTCCATTATTTCTGAAGCTGATACTATTATTTTCTCAAGCTCGATGAGTTTGTGTTTTTGCATGAACCAATGAGTTAACAAGTTGTGATATAATTAGTGAAATACGAAGAGCCGGGGGAGAGTGTATGGAAATTGTGATAAACTTCATGTGTATCGCATCATGGTTGCTATGAGGGAATCCCCAAATATGGCTGAGGGGTTCCCGCTAGTCTGAACTCTTCTGTGTTCAGGCTTAAGATGTTATTGAGTTTCATGACGCGTGGCAAATATTAATTCTGTCTATTATTTCTTAGAATGGCATAAGCTAAAACTATTATACTATTTAGAGGAAAGCTTAAATAAATCATGCCGTATTGTCATGCAATGGATCTGTATCATTCGTATCCGTTCCGACAGACAGGATCTGCACTGTTCCTGTTGTTGGGGACTAGTGCACCTAAAGTAGATACAACCCATGACTGTATGACGTGGGTTCGAGTCCCCACTCCCGGCGCTACAGTCGTGTGTGCTAAGAGATGAGATGTTTAACCCAAAGCTATATAGTTCACATTGAGCTGCATGATTAGGGTTAACAAGCAGGCTCATGATCAGTGTTTTCGGAAGTGTCATGCTCAATTTAGTATATGATCTGCTAATGAAGAAAGCTAATACTATAGGTGTAAGACCTGTACGTCAAATCTATTTCGTGATCTGCAATTCTTGTTATTGGTGTGCATCTTTTTTTAGAACTTCATCATCTGGTCCTCCCTGTCCTGCTTGTAATTCACATAACACCAAATTATTACCCCTATCCACCGATTGAGTTAACGATTAATATCCACAATCATTTAGCGATAAACCATTAGCACTATTTGGAGACGGATTACATGGCGGGCTATCTATTACTAATACAGACTGTCCAAGCTCATCCGCCAGATCGATAGATGTTGCGTTCTCAGTCATAATTGTGTATGCTAACATATTTGTATCCACATCATACACAGGATCGAATAATTCAACTATGGCTGTGCCCAGCTGACCTGTCTGAGTATTTTCTGCCACGAGAGCAGCATTGGGTGCATCTTCTGCAAAACTGTTTTGACCTGCACTCCAATTACCTACAAAACCAGATGTGCTAACTGATGTAACTATACGTTCTGGTCTCTCTGAAAATAGTACTGTTTCATTAGATACATTACTCAGTTCAAGCGTATTAGTTGTAGCATTAATTTTCGATATCGACCCAGACTGGGCAGTTTGAATACTCAGAAATTGTACTCCAGTCATATTCCGACCTGAGGTCTGATTCGTCATCATTGTAACATTTCCTGATTCTGCTACTTCAGCCACATCTACATCAGCTTCTTCATCGAGTATTGAGGCAATTGCATTCTGAGAAGTTGCAACAATAAAGATAGGTGTTGCTATTGTTCCTAATACTAACACTATACCAAATATTCCTGGGTTAATCATTATAAGAAAGAAGATCGTACGTATATTTATGTGATTTATGTTCAAGCCACATTGAACAGATCCCTTCATGAATCTTTGAAGGCAATATGGAGTGTTATAACTCATATCTATTTTCAATGGAGCTGGCTTACGGTTTGTGACAGCCAGAGGGCATGGTAATTCTCATCCACTACCAAAACAGTCTGTCCAAACTCACTCGGCAATTTAATAGATGTTCCATTCTCTGCCATAATTGTGTATGTTAATGTGTTTGTATCTGTATCATAGTTAGGACTAAATAACTCTATGACGGCAGTTTCCAACTTACCGGTCTGTCTATCTTTTACTATTAAAACATCTATGTTGAGACATTGAGACATCATAAATATACCGTAAAATTTGTTATATTTGACACTACATTGTCAGTAAAAAGGGCACAGACAGGTGAGCTGGATACTGCAATGTGTAACATATATGTAAGAAAAAATGTATGTGTAACACACATCCAGCTGCCTACCACTACATACCAGAAACGTCGACAGGGACTTGTACTGCAACACCAGCCTGATTATCTATGACTAAAATAGACTCCCCGAACTTGCTTGGTAAATCGATAGACGTTCCATTTTCAGCCATGATTGTGTATGTCAACGTATTCGTATTCGTATCAAAGGCGGGATCGAACAACTCTATGACAGCCGTTTCTAACTGACCCGTCTGAGTATTTTCTACTGTTAACGCATCATTTGGTGCATCTGCTGCAAAACTATTAGTCCCAGTAGTCCAGTTACCAACGAAATCAGCAGTGCTAACTGATTCCACAATTCTATTGGGTCTGTCTGAAAACAAATTGGTCTTATTTGCTATATTATTCAATTCGAGGGCATATGCAGTTTCATTGATTTGAGATATTGAACCAGACTGTGCACTTTGAATAGATAGGAATTCCACTCCGTTCCCATTAGTAGTCCGATTTGTCATCATAGTTGTGTTACCTGCTTCTTCTGCTTCAGCTACGTCAACATCAGCATCTCCTGATAACAAACTACTACAAGAAGAGGCAGTTACATTCTGTAAAGATATAGTTGAAACAGCTAAGACAGATGCTAGTGCAATTACTATTCCAAATAATACTGGATCCAATGAACCTTTAGAACTGTTTGTCATAATGATAAACAAAACGTATAGAGTATTTATGCGATTACTGTTTGAACCAGGTCGGGTCTATTGTTTCTGAACCTGGATTGACGCGTAAAAAACAGAGTAATGAGGTTTCCTGATGTCTTCTATATTACATTATTTGGAATTAATGCTACCTGTTCACCCTGCGGTCCAATAGCACCAGTCTCACCAGCTGGTCCAGGTGGGCCAGGCGAACCAGACTGACTAACTTCGATTTTAGTCGGGGACGTCTGTCTAACTTGCGGATTTACGATATTCTCATCTCCAAGAGTTTCCGCATTGTTATTTGCACAGTTAGTATTACCATCTGCTGATGAGCATTCGTTTTGCAGTTGTGCAGTGCAAGGCTGGTCTTTTATCTGTTGGAAATACAGGGGGATCCTCCTACTGCATTCGGAGAATTACACAATGTGATTCCGAATCCTGTTGCAGAAACTTGGGTTGTCAAATTAGTTGGGATCACAATAAATCCTAGTGCTGTGACGATTGCAAAGATTGTCAATATAGTGTTTCTATTCATTAATAACATATAGGCTATAGTTATTTATAAGAGATCTCTATTCTTAGTAAGAATCTTGTTGTACAACATTGTTCCTATTCACATACATACGATAAAACATACGTCCTCCTCCTATTCACATATTCCCCCCTCCAATTCACATACATACATACATACGATAAAATTGTCAAATAAAGTGAGCTGTAGAATAATCATGTTAAATTCTGAGCCAGATAGGATTGAATGGTATCGTGATAATGATTTTATTTTAGTTGACGGTCATAATAATACAATGTTTTTGGATCTATTAGAAACATTGGCTGCCCGAATCGTATATTAATTGATGATGTTAGTACTCCCCACCTACATCCAAAACTTCTGTTCACGAGAAACTGCCCTTAATGATAGATATCTTTATCGATCTGAAGTGGGAATCTTGAGTAAAAAATAATAGAGGTGGATGTAGCCGCTGGCCTTATGTACGCGCATTAGGTACTGTTGCAAATAGAAGTAGTTTAGTCTGTTTGAACAGACATGGTTTTATCATCTTTGCGTCTCTTGATTTGATCCTGCACGCGGTAAAATGCCATGCTATTTCCAGTGATAGATATGTCAATATGAATCCAATTCCTAGGTATGCTAGACCTATAATAGGTTCTATTAATGCCACAATAATCGAATATAGAATGAGATTAATTAAGCAGCCTATAGACTAAATATTATTTGTAATATTGGAACCTGAACTTTGTGGCAGCATTATTACCAACTTGTATGTGACTCCATATTCAATGCTTCGACGATATTACTAATCAACTTATGGTACAAGAAGAGTTAAGCAACTACTTGTATTATAATAATCGTGAGAATCGAATCATCTTATCTAACAAACTGGTGTGCAGTCATAGAAGAAGCGACTATTCACCATTCATGTGATTGTAGAGGAGGTGATTCAAATTAGATGACATTATCCATAAAATCTCATTACGATGCAAACAAGTTAGTAGAAAAAGAACCTCGCCGCCACCACGATCTAAATACCCACGCTACAATGTTGACAATTCTTTTTGGTTGCTTGGGGGTTATCATAGCAATTGTAATTTCTGCAATGTATGGATCAATGCTATTCACAAGTTCAGTACCAATACCAACTATAGATCATGGCTTCACAGGTCCTAACCGAGGGCCATTATCTTCTGGAGAAACAGCGTCAAGAATACCAACACAATATCTACCATATATAGATCTTGGCAGTGTAAAAGGTTTTGTAATGAGCTCTGAAGGCCTGCCTATAAATGGAGCATCTGTAGTTATTTACAAGCATATGGGATTAGCAAATTCGGCAGATAAAAGTGCAGGTTACTCTACCTCTGTTATAACTGGATCTGACGGCTCTTATTCATTCAATAGCTTGCCCTCAGGCGTATACAAATTCACAGTTACATATCCAGATGCGGTTGTTCAAACAATAGATAACTATGCAGTATCGCCCAGCTCAAGCTCTTCATATGTCTTTAGAGAGTAACTAAAAATAGATCCGCCCTTCCATCTATTATTTTTTTAATATCACTTCTATTAATAGACCAGATATAAATAGACTAAAAGACCCGATATTCATCAATCTTAGTGTAATTGGAATCTATCCCACCTTGTCTGATTTTGATTTGCCACGTTAGATTGCTAGTTGTTTATCCAATTCTATTAGTTGGTGCTTTTTACTATCGATAATATTCTGATACTGTGCTATAGTTTGTCCAAGGTCAATTAGATGAGCATTCAGTTCTTATCTCTTAATCTCTAAATCCAGAACAACGTTTGAAAGCTGACGGAACTTGTTCTCTAAAGATGATAAATCATGCCCAGCATGTTTTAATATAATTTGAATATCTTTTTTATTAATCAACTTATTCTGTTTCATTATGTGAAATAATCTGAGGAACAGGGTAAGATGACTTCTGACTTCGACATATACCAATGCTAGTTCATCTAATCCATTTAGAACCCAGTACTCCTGTAGCATATTTTCCACCTCGATCGATGGCAGATCCAACTCTATGGCAACATCGACCGGGCGCTTGCCCTGCAGGAATAGATATAATGCTCTTGTACTCTTGGACTTGGCTTTCATGTCTTTTGTTTCAACACCTACATCATCATCTTTGCCGTCTATTTTTCGTATGATGAAACCAATATCACTAAAAGACAGGTGTGCGACTGATGCGATTTCACGAATGGTCCTACCCTCTTGATGAAGCTTAATTACTAACTGCTCTTTATCTCGTCTGTTTAATACCACTTGCAATATTATTGATGAGAATTAATCATAGATAGCTCTTTCCATCTGTTATTACCTGTTACCGTCTCGACGCCTATTGCTACAGAGCAAAATCATCTGTTATTTTGTTCGAATATATACACATGATTCCTGGCCAGATCTATAGCATACTAAAATTCAGTATCGATCGTAGTACTAGACTGTGGGTACAATATCAATATCTCATCTAGGTCTGAGGCATCTGCTTTGACTTCATTAAAGACTTTAAATGTTCGATGAGTTTATGCTGTGATAATAATAAAGCCATAATTAAAGTCTCTGTTGGAAATGGATGTACTTGTGCTTGGCTATTCATTGCAACGGAGTATTTGTAGCAATCATCAAGTAGCTTTGTAAATATGGCTTTATCCTCGTCTGACGGAAGATTATCTATGAAGCCTCTCCAACTTTCAATCTCTTTTGTAAGAACGTCCTCATCTGGAAATAAACTCATTGGCTGATTAACATACTCTCCAAAATCATTTTATAATTCCATTTTTGCCGATTCAATATCTCTTTCCCGCTGCTGGTAAAGCTCATCCCACCAATGATATGACTTTTTTCTATCAAATCCAAATACTAACCGACTAAATCCAAATACCGCTAAAACTGCCTCAGCTGAATCGAGCAACATTTCAAGATATTTCTGTTTGTCGTACACTTCAGAAGACATTAGCTTGGCAGGGGCTATTCTCTGCAGCGGATCAATATGATTTGAATTAGTATAGATGTACTGTATATTATCTCCCCGGTTAGTAACTAATCCTGATAAGTTTAATTTGATGGCCGCGGCCACATGAGGGAATAGACTTGTATATTTTTCTATGTTTTGTCGTAACAACTTGGAGATTACCAGATCAGTTATCGGTACCTCACCATTCATGATTTTATCAATACTTTGAGTGATATACAATAATGCATTTCCATATCCTGTAGTTAAAACATCTCCAGAGCTCTTGCAATCAAATAACTTTAAAAGCAATGTCATTTGAAACTCTTTTATAAATGTCGGAGAATCATGTCTTCTGGTGTCGATGCCTCGAGCAATTAATTGGCTGTTGTACGTAAGCCCATAGTAATGCTTCCGTGCTTCTAATTTTTCATCGGCTTCTACGTAAAGCAGTACCAGAAATTTATAATGATATTCCAAAGTCATATCCAGCCCAGTTTCTCTAATGAGTTCATTCATCACCTTTTCGTAATCACTTCTAGTCGCATTTTTTCTCTTTAGAAATACTGCATCCGTATCCGCGTAGATCACATCAAAACCTGCGGCCTGTACAATATCTTTAGTTTTCAGTAACATCTGACGTGAAAGTTTGTTTATCTCTTCGAAGACATACACGTTACTATATCTGTTCCAGATAGAACCGGACGTACCATACAGACATACTAGTATTTGTTTTAGTGTTTCTGAGCACTCTTCACAATAATTATATAATAAGGTGTTAGGTTCAAGCTCTTCTCTAAGTCGTTTTTTAAGATAAACACGTCGAGCAACAATTTCTCCCATAATCGAGGGGAGTAATGGTGACACTTGATTTTCCGTAGGTCTGGACTCTAATTCTGAGTCCCTATTAGAATGGTCGACTAAAGTCTCATAACTAATATTATGTCTTAAGATTAGGTTTGCGTACTCATCATTAAAGTCCAGGACTGCGACATTTTCGTGTAAACCGATCTCCGGAGATATTATTAAACCAGCTTTATCATTTGCGACTACATCGTCTAAGGTTCTAATATCTTCATGGTGTTTTGATACTGTACTCAATCTTGCTGGAATAACAAATTCCCTTTGTAGTAATTCAAATGTAATTCTACTGTCGATCATCCTCATCATTCCGTATCTTGAAACAAATCTAAGTGGTAGATAACTAAATCTTGATTTTTCTATTAACTGGGAAAGATGAATATCATGTATAGTGGTACTATTAGTAAAAATGATAACTTTCTGCTTAGACCACTCTTCAAATGGTTTGTCATTGGAAAAAGAGAGCTTATCATGATCTCCACAGAATATAACAATATCAGGATTCTGTTGAGTAATATGTGATGTGAATGCAGGGTCAGAAAGACCATTAAACACTATAGTTTCAGTTTGCGCATCTGTTCTCATAGAGACCTTTAATGGGTCATTTTTGTCATTGATAAATTCGTTCAAGAGTTCAACATACATGGTTGAGAATGGAGGCGGGGCTATCTCATTACTATCATCAACTCGGGTTATTGATAGTAGCAATTCTGTATCATCATCAAACTTTATCTCGACTTTGCTAGTTGGTGGAATCTTTAGTTGAGTATAAATGAATTGCATTATATCAGAAATGTCAATATTATATAATGACTTTACTCGTGAATCCTGACCCAATTTCTGAATGAGTACTTTAAAGTCCTGTCGGTCATAATATTCAAGACTTATTCCAATCAAACCTGTCTTGGTCTTATCTTGTAGATCAATGTATTTTTCATTCCAGAATATTCGCTTTATTAGATGATCACATCTAGATAGCTGTTGAAAGAGATCTTGGCCGGCTTGTTCAGATTTTGGTAATATGTAAAGATGATACTCTTGTAGTCTCTTTTTGAACTGAATGACTTTGCCGCTTTGCAATTTTATGAGTAAAACTATGTCATCGGTATTAGGGTGGTGTAAAACGTCTAGGAGCCAGCCCTCTGCAGTACGAATAGTCATCTTCTGTGATTTGGTAGGTTAGGCTCTCTCGAATCCTCTTTCAGTTTATCCATGATGATCTTCACAGTATTCTCAAGTTCGACAATTCTGTTATAGAGTTGATTTATCTTCACATCTTTATCTTTCAGCTCCCTCGACATTGCAGCTGTTAATTTTCTGTTATGTATAGAAGCGACAAGATTGAGTTTATCACAAACCGTTGGCAGTGTTGAATTACCCATCGCAGCTTGTTCTCTATTCCATGCATCTTTTAGCATTAGATCGAATGCACTCTTGTGGCCAAGATCGACCATAGCGGCTTGTAGTTCTGATTTCAGCTCGGCTATGGTCTCTTCATATAATTGTCGAAATGATGGAGTTATTCTACCCATATGTCATCAATCAAAAATGAACAGCATCGGATTCTTTCTCTTCCCGATTCTCTCCGCATAAATATTTGCAGATTTAGGAGTCAGTTGGTACGGGTGTTTAGTCATTGTGGCCCTATACGAGACAGATGAACTACCACCGGTATTGCTAGAAGTTGTATAGTAATAGTAACCGTTATTTAGATTTGGTTTCAAATTTACAATTACGTTAACGAGATGTTTGAGATATGTACCGCCAATTGGTTTGGGTATAATACCACTGCTAGAAGTATTACAGAACCCAGTTGTTACCATTGTCACACTATTTTTGACACAAGTCTGGTACAGAACGCTTAGGAAGTTTTTCAATTTACTATTATCATCACTCCCATTCGATGTACCATGACTAGTTTTATTGCTCATAACAATGAATTTTGTAAGATCTCTGATCGCCAGAAGTTTGATGTCTGGGTTTGACTCTATCTTCTCAACTATCTCTTGTGCGATAGTAACCTGATGTTCCAAATTATAAGCTGTCTGAATATACAGGTTTTTGAATACAATCTTTGGTTCTATTCCAGCATATTTGGATGCGATAGCTATCTTTTCAGGGTTTAATAGCTGATGTTTATTTTTGTCCATATGATAGTCGATATTGTTAAAGAATAAAGCTCTTGATTCAAAGCCATGTTTTTTACTGTTTTTTGGTAAGATACAACCTATCAATAATCTGTTTAGCAGAGAATCGAGAACTAACTGGTTCTCGGGTGTGCTATAAAATAGGTAGAATAAACCTTCTTGCATCCCATCTATTAGTGAATCAAGCTCTGCTGAACCAGTGGACATCTTTTGTATAGTATTCTGCCGGTCTAGCAGATCTAGAGCGCAGTTCATTGCAGAAAAATAGACCTGTGACGTAGCACCAGACAAATTAGCCAATTGTGACATGCCTATCACTAAGATATATGAACTTGATTAGGGAAAAACCAAAGCTCATCATGCACGTACATGATTGAGCCCTTAGCATGAACATTTCTCCCATAAAGTTTCTGTCTCGTATCATCTAGTATTTGTCGTTGCATGTTCTCTCTATCATTAGCTCTATCAATATCGCTAACTCTCTGGATCTGTATATCGTCTCCAATCTTCAAATCTTTTAGTGCTCTTTTTATGACGTCATACACTCTCGGAATAAGCCTAGATCGTTTGTAGTCGATGAATTTATGAACTGAAGCTGGAATATACAGTGATTCATTTCCAAAATAACACATGCTTGCAGGGTAAGTGAATATATTCTCTGAATTCAGCATCTTAATCTTAAGCAGTGGGATTTCATCAGGTGAAATATCTATGCCATAAACCTGCTTCCAGAATTCTACCAGATTTCGATTATCACGCTCTGACACAATCTGATTACACGCTTTTTTAGATATTACGTCAACTATGCAGCCAAAATGCCCAGTAGGTGCTACTATGACTTTATTCCTATAGTTTAGTAACATACGAATGACCGCATTAGCTGTAGCTCCGGCTTCTCTTCTCATTCTAATGTAATCGATTACACTTTCCCGAACGTAGGCATGTGGACTTAGTTCTACTGTGAGCTGCAGCTTATGTCGGTATGGTTGTTGTGTATCAACTCTCATATCGACAGAAAATCCCAAGAATAGTTTGGCTCTTTCACATCTGTAAAGTGAAATCGGATCTTCCAGCATATAGATCCCATGCCTCATTCTCTTCTCTGTAATATTCTGGATACTCATAGAAATCGCTCGTTCAACTAATCTCCTGATGATTTTAATGTCTTCCATGGAATCAGCTACATTGGCGTCAAGTCGTCTAACATTTAGTTCTGCAAATTTAGATTTTAGCTCGATATCATTTGTCGGGAAATAGATTAGATTTCTACCATCTGATACTATTAGCTTGTTAGATCTGGTGTAGAGTGATGGTGAGACATTCTCAGGTAGAACTGCCTCCATTACGTTGAATGTAGATGGAACTTCTATGCTGAGAGTCGAGATAGAATTGTTATTAAGCTGAGTTTCACCCGCTTGACTATTATTTAATGAGGTACGTAGGATGAGTTGGCTCAAGTTTCGCTGTAGCACTTTGGCTGCAAGATCTTTTGTCAGGATCATCTTTATTGTGCCTGAACCATCATATAGTTTACATGATATTCTAAGATCCCATGCATATCCCATACCGCATTCATTTGGGCATTTAGTACTGTCATACAGAATCAGCGATCTGCATTTATTACATCGTTTGATTAAGCCGGATGTGCTATGAATGGTTGAAACCGTTCCATTCAAATAAATATGTCTAACCGGCCTATGGATAGCTCCAATCTTCGGGATCCACGTAAATTCACGAATATCATCAACATTTTTGGGTTCTAATTTTGTGAATTCTATTATTACCAATAATAAAGATCTATCCGGGAATTCATGAACGTACGCCGAGTGAATTTTATACACCGAATCTCGAATCAGTGGGTATGAAATCTTATGACTGACAAATGGTGCTTTAAATGTAGAATCTTCAAGCACCCCAGTGAAAACCACTTTTTCTCCGAGAGCATCGTGTCTTTCGGCTGTCCTAAGATATACTATTCTTGCTGTTGTAGAAATATATTTTCCTGGTTCAAGTTCTGATAGCGTAACGAATGGAGTAGGCTCACGTAAAGCTGGTGGAGCTGGAAGAGAGTGCGGGTCAGGGTATAAATCGCTCAGTATTATCGCATTGGAACGACCTGTGCCATTATCAACCCTGTTATGCTG
>Ga0315553_10001320_pt1 | contig 20721 bp, 17 predicted proteins | sample SalMarSW160140MG_FD_203099 | JGI IMG/M metagenome (GOLD analysis project Ga0315553, IMG submission 203099) | Salt marsh sediment microbial communities from the Plum Island Ecosystem LTER, Massachusetts, United States - Salt Marsh Sediment SW1601-40 ... | reverse complement strand
CCGTCACAAGCTGCTGCCCCTCACCCCGACCCTCTCCCCGTAAGAACGGGGAGAGGGGCAAGTTGCGAGCCCGGCCGCCTGACACACCCGTCATCCCGCTGGAGAGCGGGACCCACGCCAGTCTCCCGCGAGTTCGACGGCAGTGCTTCTTGCTCCGCAGCGCCGTCGCTGCTGCCGACGGTGCCCTCAAGAACCAAAAGCAGATGTTGAACCTTGCGTGGGTCCCCGCCTCCGCGGGAATGACGTTGAGGGGAGGCGAGCGCTCACCACGACCACATCCGTCATTGCCGAAAAGTTGGGGCACAACGTCGCCCACCCACACCCGTCATTCCCGCGTCATGGCGGAGCCATGCTTCGCATGGACGGCGGGAACCTAGGTCACCGTGCCAAATCACCGACGGCTGTTGTGCTGGTTGAAGCTTGAATGGGGGCCATGCGGAGCATGGCTTCGCCATGACCGGGGAGAGGGAGTCGCCCCGCCTTGGCCTTCGGCTTGGGACAGGGTAAGAGAGCGCCCAGGATTCCCCGCCATTCGACCGGGCTTTGCGGCTTGAGCGCCGGCGCCGGTCTTACGCAAACGGAGACGCTAGGTGCCAAAGGTCATCGCCTCATCGGTGCGCAAGGGCAACGTGCTCGATCTCGACGGCAAGCTCGCCGTCGTCATCAACGCCGAGAACATCCACCCCGGAAAGGGCACGCCGGTGACGCATCTGGAGATGCGCCGCATCGCCGACGGCGTGAAGGTGACCGAGCGCTACCGCACCACCGACCAGGTCGAGCGCGCCTATCTCGACGAGAAGGACTACAACTACCTTTACGAGGACGACCACGGGTACAATTTCATGCACCCGGAGACCTTCGACCAGATCGCCGTGTCGAAGGACGTCATGGGCGAGCAGGCGCAGTGGCTGCAGGAGGGCATGACCTGCAAGCTGTCGCTGCACGAGGGCGTGCCGATCGCGATCGAGCTGCCGCAGCGGGTGACGCTGGAGATCGTGGAGGCCGATCCGGTGGTCAAGGGGCAGACGGCGTCCTCGTCCTATAAGCCGGCGGTCTTATCGAACGGCGCCAAGATCATGGTGCCGCCGCACATCGGGGCCGGCACCCGCGTCGTCGTCATGACGGCGGACGGCTCGTATGTGGAGCGCGCGAAGGATTAGAGAGTTGGAACCTTGTATCCTGTGCCCCTGTGCGGTAGGGCCGGGCGGTGCTTGGCGGATTTGTTCACGGTATGCGCTGGCTTGAAACCAAGACGATTATCGCGTGGGCCCCTTTCGCGGCCGTCGTCTGTGTCGTGATGATCCTGGGCCTTGTGATTTGGGCCATGAGCGCCATTCAAGCACAGCGCGTGCAGGTACGTGCCGAGGCGGCCGCCAAGATCGAAGCCTCCAGATTGCAGGCGACACGAGCCGCGGCTGCGAAATGTGAACGGGACCGTGCCGCGGCGCTTGAGCAAGCCGGCAAACGCCGCGAAGAGGCGAAGGCGTCGCTTCAGCGCTGCAGGGACGACTTTTTGCGAACCAAGACGACCATTGTGCTGGAATCGATGGAGCAGCAGTGCAGGCAACCGCAGATTGAGCTCATTGCTGCCGAGCGCCGGTTTAAAACTGTGAACGCACGGATTTGCTCGCTGGGTGCCGAATAGCTGCTCGGCGGTCACGCGTCGGCGAGCGAGCCGGGCGCGCCGATCATTGTGCGAAGGGCCGATCTTTGTGCGAAGAATTGAATCTCAGGCGATGAGCCGGCCGATCCCGTAATTGATCGCCACGACCAGAAGAATGTAGGCGAGCGCCCCGGCATTGCCGTAGCCCCACTTGCGGCTCCACGGCCAGATGGGCAGCGCGGCCAGCGCCGCCACGACAATGCTGCCATAGGCGATGAGCGACACCATCGGCAGGGGCAACTCGGGCATGGGGTGTCCCTTCAATGCGGGAATTGGGCTTGGGCGCCATGGTGCCCGGCAAACGTCAATAGAGCGTCACCGGCCCGCCTGGGGTGCCGCCTTTTGGTCGACCAGCCCTATTGCAAATCGTTCGTCTCGCGCAGATCGCGAAGCTGCAGGGCGCGCGTCGCCGTGTGGTCGAGCAGGCAGCTCCCGGCGACGACGCCGGCGAGGGTGCCCCCTGCGAAGGTGTCGTAGGGCAGCGCGCAGTCGCCGTCGCGCATGGCAATCCACGCGCGCTGGGCGGCGCGGATTTTTTCCTGGCTCTTCGCCTCCAGCCCGCCCAGAAGCCGCCGGTACTCCGCGTTGAGCAGCGCGTCCCAGGTCTTGAGCTCGCGGCCGGTGCACATTTTCATGCCGGCCGTCGTCTCGCCGCCGGGCTCCTTCATGCAAGGCTTGGAGATGCGCCCCACGCAGGCCTGGCCGCCGCGCCCGGCGCCGCGCTCCGCTTTAAGGCAGGCCGCGATCGTCCCGCTGTCACCGGCGAGCGCCGGCCGCGTCTCCGCGAGCATCGCTGCGAGGATGATCGCGAAGCAAAACGCGGCAATGGTGCGCATGAGGATCGTCCGCTGGTGCGGCGCGCGCTACACGCCGAGCGCCTTCCTGACCTCGAACACCTCCATGATGCGGGCGCCCTTGTGCGGCCCGTCCACGACGAAGGTCCAGCGCCCTTCCGTGTACGTGTCGCACATCTTCACGCCCTTGACGAGGATCCAGTGGCCGTCCTTGCCCTTGTGCACGGCGAGGATGTAGTGCGCCCACACGTTGCGCGGCTTTTGCATCCAGGCGATCAGCGTGGGGCGCTCCTTGCGCGGCCGGCTCATGAAGCTCTGTTTCAGCGACATCTCGTAGCCGAACTGGGAGAGGGCTGCCTTGACCTCGTCGGTGCCGGTGCCCTTGACGACCGTCTTGCGCTGGGTATTGCGCTGCGACCGGATCGCGTCCTCGATCTTGCTGATGGAGTATCCGGTGATGGCGGACAGCACGTAGGGCCCGCAGAAGGCGGTCCGGCCGGTGTCGTTTCTCGCTTCCGCGAGGCTCGATGTGATGCGGGCGGCGTCTGAGAACGTGTGCATGGGGCGCTTCGTGATTGGTTAATGCAATGTCAAGGGAACGAGTTTACGAATGGTTAACGCATGTCCGCATGAATCGCACCTGCGGGACAAACACGAAAGGCTCAAGCGATCGAGCGCCGGCTATGAGGGCTCGGGCGATCCGCATGTGAGGGCTTATGCACGTGGTGGTGGTCTTCCTGGAGGCGGAGCGCGGCAAGCAGGACGAATTGCGCGAGGCTCTGGCCGGCTACGCTCAGGCCTGCCTCGACAGCGAGCCCGGCTGCCACCGGTATGATGTCTGCCTCGACCCGGTGGAGGGGTCGGCGTTTCTTCTTTATCAGATCTATGACGATGAGGCGGCCTACCTCGCCCACCGCGAATTGCCGCACTATGCCGAATTCCGGACGCTCGCCGATCCTTGGACGCGGTCGCGGCGGGTGCTGACCTATAATGCGGTCAGCCTGTCGGACACCGCTTGAGGACCGAGCCTGTCGGCATTACTTGCCCTCCTGCTAAGGTGGTGGACTGGAAGGGCCCGCGCCCCGGGCGCGCGGCCGCCAACGAGGCGGGAAGGATCAGGGACTTGAACGTTTCCTTTCTCCAGGAGCTGTTGAGCTCGGTCGCCGAGCAGGGACGTGCGCTGTTGCCGCGCTCGCTGTTCGGTGCCGGCGTCGAGGAGGACATCGAGGCGCTGGCCCGCGCGCTCATCTCGGGCCGCGGCGAGGCTTCAGGCGTCGCCATCGCGCGCGAGCTGCTCGACCGCTATGGGCAACTCAGTGACGAGGACCACCGGAAGTTCTTCCATTTCCTCGCAACGCAGCTGCGCCCCGACGGCGCCCGCGTCGCCGAAACGGCGCGCGCCTATCTCGACGCGCCCTCCGATGTGAGCCTTGCCCGCCTGCAAAAGGCGCTCGACAGCCCGCGGCTCGAATTCTTCCGTCGTCTCAATTTGGCTCCCGGCGCGACGGGGGAGATCGTCGCGATGCGCCGCGATCTCTTGCGCACGCCGCTCGATGATCCGGCTCTGGCCGCCGTTGACGCCGATCTAGGCCGGCTGTTCTACGCCTGGTTCAACCGCGGCTTCTTGGTGATGCGCCGCATCGATTGGCACACGCCTGCGGCCATCCTGGAAAAGATCATACGCTACGAGGCCGTGCATGAGATCCAGGGCTGGGATGACTTGCGCCGCCGTCTCGACCCGACGGACCGGCGCTGCTTCGCTTTCTTCCATCCCTCGCTCGTCGATGAGCCGCTCGTCTTCGTTGAGGTCGCGTTGACGCGCGAGATGCCCGACGCGATCGCCCATGTCCTTGAGGAACCGCACGCGGATGCCACGGGCAAGCCGCCGACCACCGCCGTCTTCTATTCCATCTCCAATTGCCAGGAGGGCCTCAAGGGCATCTCCTTCGGCAGCTTCCTGTTGAAGCAGGTCGTCGAGGAGCTCATCCGCGAGGTGCCGAGCCTCAAGACGTTCGTCACACTGTCTCCGATGCCGCGCTTCGCCGACTGGCTGGGCGAGGTCGCAGCGCGCGCGGAGGTGGAGCCGGCGGACGCGATCGTGCCGGAGGCGAGAGCGGTCCTCACGGAGATGAAAAATGCTGGCTGGCCGCAGAAAGCGGACGCGGCCGAAGAGGCAGGCGAGCTCAAATCGTCGCTGCTCGCGCTCGCCGCCCACTATTTTCTTTCAGCCACGGAGGACGGCGGCCGATCGGTCGATCCCGTCGCTCGCTTCCACCTCGGCAATGGCGCGCGTCTGGAACGCATTAATTGGATGGCCGATCCTTCGACGAAGGGCCTGCGCGAAGCCTTCGGTCTCATGGTCAACTATCGCTACGACCTGAAGGAGATCGAGAGGAACCACGAGGCCTACGTCAACGAGGGAACCGTTGTCGCCTCACGCGCCGTGCGCGCCCTCCTGAAGGGGCGTGGAAAGGCGAAGCCCGCACCCGCCGAGACGGCGCAGACGCCGGCGCTTCCGGCGCCGCAACCGGCCAAGACCGCACCTTAGAACGCCGACTGAGCTCCCCAATCAAGTGGCCCTTGTCACCGCTTCGAGTCCCCGTGCACTATCGGGCTTGAGCGGCAATGCCGGCGCTCACGAGCCCATCGGTCCCGCCTCCGATGCGCCAACAGCGAGTATTAAGTCATGCGCTATGGTGATGAAGACCGTGAGAGCCGCAACGTCGAGGACCGTCGGTCCGAGCGGGGAGGGATGTTTCGCTTCCCGATGGGCGCGGGCGGGGCCAGGCAGATCCAGCTGCGCGGCGGCGGCGTAAGCCTTGGCGCGCTTCTCATCATCGGCATCGTTCTGCTGCTCTTCGGCATCAATCCGCTTGATCTGCTGAGCGAGGGCAGCTTCCCGCAAGTGCCGCAGATGCCCAGCTCGGGCCCCGACCTTGGCCGGCAAGCAACCCGCGGGCCGCCGCTCGACATCCCCGGTCTTCCCGGCGGGCGCAGCGTGCGCACCGAGGACGACATGAAGCGGTTCGTGTCGCAGGTCCTCGCCGATACCGAGGACGTCTGGCACCAGGTCTTTGTTGGGCTCAACCGTCGCTACAGCGAACCCACTATGGTCCTGTTCAAGGGCGATACGCGAACCGCATGCGGCACCGGGCTCGCCGCCATGGGGCCGTTCTATTGCCCGCTCGATCGCAGGATCTACATCGATCTGTCGTTCTATGACCAGCTAAAGCGGCGCTTCGCGGCGCCCGGTGACTTTGCGCAGGCCTATGTGATCGCCCACGAGGTCGGCCACCACGTGCAAAAGCTGCTCGGCATCTCCGACAAGGTGCAAGAGCTGCAAGGCAGCCTTGATGAGCGCAGCGCCAACGCGCTGCAGGTGCGCATGGAATTGCAGGCCGATTGTCTGGCCGGCGTTTGGGCCGACAGGAACGAGCAGCTCAAGAGCAGACTGGACCCCGGCGACATCGAGGAGGGCTTGAACGCGGCGAGCCAGATCGGCGATGATATGATCCAAAAGAAAACGCAAGGCCGGATCGTCCCCGACGCCTTCACGCACGGCACCTCGGCTCAGCGGGTGAGATGGTTTAAGACCGGCCTGAAGAGCGGTGATATCGGAACCTGTGATACATTCAATGTGAGCAGCCCTTGAGGGTAGGAAACGGAAGCGCGCCAAGGGAACCGTTGGAGGTAAAGGCGAATTTAGCCAGCAGGAGGGTTGTGCCATGAGGCGGAGCACTCGCATGCGCAGAACGGTCGCGACCCTTGCCGGGGCGGCGGCAGCATTGGTCGCTGCCGCGGCAGTGGGAGCCGAACAGGGAACACCGCAGGCGGCCGGTTCTGTTGGCGAGGTCGGGCGCATGACGGCGCCGGGCCTTCTGGCGGAAGAAAGCGGCGCCCCACCGCCGGCCATGCGACTGCGCGCCATCGTCTCGCGCGCCTGGGGCGACTCCATCGCGACCTGGAAACGCCTCATGCAGCGGCGCGCCACGGAGGTCGCGGCGGTCAACCTGCGCTTTGTCGCGCGGCTCGGCCCGACCAACTGCTACGGGCTTTATGCCGGCGAGGGGCCGGCCTACTGCAGCGGCAATCAGACGGTCTTTGTCGGCACCGACGCGGCCAACCGCCTGATGAGGAGGCTCGGTCCGGAAGGCGAGGCGGGCATCACCTTCCTCATCGGCCATGAGATCGGCCACCACATCCAATACATCCACGGCCGGTTCCACATGCTGAACCAAGGGCTGGCGCGCATGCCGGCAGCCCGTAGCGATCTCGTGCGCCGCTTCGAGCTGGAGGCCGACTGCTATGCGGGCGTGTGGATGCATGCCAGTCACGCGTGGGTCAACTCCAGCCGCTTCCGCGCGGAGCTGCTCGCGGTGCTGAAGGACATCGGTGACGAGAGCATTTTGGGTCGGAACCCGGACAGAGCCCACGCCGCGCTCGCCGTGCATGGCACGTCCAAACAGCGGACGCGCTGGTTCATGCGCGGCGTCAATGGCGGCGATATGCAGGCGTGCGACACGTTCAGCGCCGCAAACCCATAACTCCGCTCAAGGAAGCGATTAGAGAGCGTTGCCGCGGTAGGTGCTCACCTTGCAGACAACACCTTTTGCCGCCATGGCCTTGCACAGCTTCCTGGCTTGCGCGGTCGAGGCCACAGGGCCGGCGACGAGGCTGTAGCTGCGCGCGCTGCCCTTGCCTCGCACCACATAGCGCGGGTGCAGATTTCTGACGGTATCGGCGTGACGATCGGTGAGAATGCTCCAGTTGAGCCGCAGCGTGTCGACGGACGGTCCGGTCGCGAGAATGAGGCCAACCGGCGGCCGCTTGGCCACCGGGGCCTTGCGCGCCGCTTTGGCGGCGCGCGCGATGCTGCCCGTTTCTATGGCGTTAGCCGGCTTCTTGCTGCCGTTGAGGACCTTGGCTTGCGCTTGGGTCGGGGCTTGCGACAGCGGAGCGACGGTGGTGGGCGCGCCCTTTTCGGGCGGCGTCACGCGCACCGAGTTCCTGGGATTTTGTCGAGGCGTTGGCGGCGGCGATGCCGGAGCGGCTGCGCTTTCACCGACCTCGCTGGCCTCGCTGGCCTCGGAGACGACTTGTGGCGTCGGCGGCTCAGACCCGTCGAGCGCGGCCACCCTCTCCATTATGCTGGCGTCGCGACGGGCCGCCTCTTGCACGGCGATCTTCAGGTTGGCGACGTCCATCTTGATCTCGCCCACGGTGCGGCGGATTGGATCGAGATCGGCCAACCCGCGCTGCATCTCGCGCTTCGCCTGCGTAAGCTTCTGCTCAATGTCCGGACCGACCTGGGCAGGTTGGGCGAATATGTTCGGTTGCATGCCGAAGAGGGCAAGATAGCCCGCGGCGACGCCGGCCGCCGTGATCCAAATTAGAACATAGGGCGTCAGGATCCGGCGTCCGATCGGGCCACGAGAGGGGAGAGCGAACATTTCTTCAGCTTCCATGGTTGGGTGTATGAACGCTGAACGCATGAGGGCCCGATTCGCCTGGCCGAACAAACGCACAAAATGCCCGACCCCCGAGGGGCGCGCTGTGGAACCGGCCCGGAGATGGTGATTGAGTCCCTCCTGTGGGGTCAACGCGGCCGCGGCGAATTTGGTACAGGACCTGTGGAAGATGAGACAGCCCGCGATTTACCGAGTGATTCGCAGGGGTTCGCGGGGCGCCTGTGGTGACAATGCAACAATGCGCCTGCGCGCCCGGCCCGGCTGCGCCGCCAGGCAAGCCCTTGTCTTGTCCCGGTATGAAGACCAGCGGTATGAGATTTGCTCGGCATCGGCCGGGCGCCGGAGCCCGCGCCCCCGCGTCGTGGGCTGCGTGCGCCCAGCCCTTTTACCCCCAGAGGCCGGATGACCCGCCGCCCCTTGCTCATCGTCGTTCTTGCCGCCGGCCAGGGCACCCGCATGAAATCGGCCCTGCCCAAGGTGCTGCACAAGATCGGCGGCCGCACGATGCTTGCCCACGTGCTTGGCCTCACGCAGGAACTCGCTGCGGATGCCCTTGCCGTCGTGATCGCCCCCGGCATGGAATCGGTTCGGGCGGCGGCATTGGAGCAGGTGCCGTCGGCGCGCGTCTGCGTGCAATCGGAGCAGAAGGGCACGGCGGATGCGCTGCTCGCCGCCCGCGAGGCGCTCGCCCGCCACAGCGGGGACGTGCTGGTGCTTTACGCGGACACCCCGCTGCTTACGGCGCAGACGCTAAAGCGGCTGCTCGCGGCGCTGGACGAGGGCGCAGGCGTCGCGGTGCTCGGCTTTGAGGCGGCCGATGCGACGGGCTACGGCCGCCTGCTGACGCAGAATGGATGGCTTGCCGCCATCCGCGAGGAGAAGGACACTTCCGAATCTGAGCGCGCAATCAGGCTGTGCAACTCCGGCGTCATGGCTTTCCGGCTCGATGATCTCCTGGGCCTTCTTGCGCGCATCGGCAATGCCAATGCCAAGGGCGAGCACTATCTGACGAATGCGGTGGAGATCGCGCGCGCCGACGGCGTGCGGACGGCGGTCGTCATCGGCACGGAGGACGAGGTGCTCGGTGTCAACTCGCGCGACCAGTTGGCGATCGCCGAGGCAATCTTCCAAAAGCGTGCGCGCCTCAAGGTGATGCGCGAAGGGGCCACGCTGATCGCGCCGGAGACGGTCTGGCTTTCCTACGATACGCAAATCGGACGCGACGTCGTCATCGAGCCCAACGTCTTTTTCGGGCCCGGCGTTACGGTTGAGGACGAGGTGGAGATCAGGGCGAACTGCCACATCGAACGCGCGCACATCGGCCGGGGCGCCCGCGTCGGCCCGTTCGCGCGGCTGCGGCCGGGCGCCGATCTCGGTGCTCAGGTGCACGTCGGCAATTTCGTCGAAGTGAAGAATGCGACGCTGGCGAAAGGCGCCAAGGCCAACCACCTCTCCTACCTCGGCGATGGCGAGGTGGGCGCCGGGGCCAACATCGGAGCGGGGACGATCTTCTGCAACTATGATGGCTTCCAAAAGCACCGCACCGAGATCGGCGCCGGGGTCTTTGTGGGATCGAACACCTCGCTGGTGGCGCCGGTGAAAATCGGGGCGGGCGCCTACATCGGCTCCGGCAGCGTCATCACCAAGGACGTCGCTGCCGACGCTCTGGCGCTCGAGCGCTCCGCCCAGGAAGAGCGGCCCGGCTGGGCTGCCAAATTCCGCGCCATGATGGGGCGGCGCAAGGCCAAGGCGGGATGAGCCGCGACCCCCGCGTGTTGGTGTCGCGGTGGTGCAAAATTCTCTGAAACACAGTGTGATTTGAGGGCCATATTAATCAAAAGATACCACTATTTGACGCTTCGAAGCTGAGGACTGAGACCCATGTGCGGCATTGTCGGAATTGTCGGGCAGAAAGCGGTCGCCACCGACCTCATCGATGCTCTGCGCCGGCTCGAGTATCGCGGCTATGACTCGGCTGGAATCGCGACGGTCGAAAACGGCCACTTGGGGCGCCGGCGCGCCGAAGGAAAGTTGCGCAACCTTGAAGGGCGCCTGCTCAAGGAACCGCTGACCGGGCATACCGGCATCGGTCACACGCGCTGGGCGACCCACGGCCCTCCGACCGAGCGCAACGCCCACCCGCACATGAACGACCAAGTCTCGGTGGTGCACAACGGCATCATCGAGAACTTCCGCGAACTGAAGCAAGAGCTGGCCGCCAAGGGCCACGTGTTCGAGAGCGATACCGACACCGAAGCGATCGTTCATGTCATCACCGACGAGCTCGCAAAAGGGCTTGGGCCGCAAGACGCCGTCGCAAATGCGCTCGCCCGCCTGCAGGGGGCCTTCGCGCTTGCCATCATCTTCGCCGGTCACGACGACCTGATGATCGCTGCGCGCCAGGGCAGCCCGCTGGCGATCGGCCACGGCTCGGGCGCGATGTACTTGGGCTCGGACGCCATCGCGCTGGCGCCGTTCACCGATGCCATCACTTATCTGGAGGAAGGCGACCGGGCGGTGCTGCACCGAACGGGGGTGGAGATTTTCGACCGCGACGGGCATCCCGTCGAGCGCCCGCTCGTCAAGTCGGTGGCGAGCTCGCTGCTCGTCGACAAGGGCAACCACCGCCACTTCATGGCGAAAGAGATCCACGAGCAGCCCGAGGTCATCAGCCACACGCTGTCCAATTACGTTGATTTGGGCGCCGGCACCGTCGAGCTGCCGCAGCTCGGGATCGAGCTTGCGAAACTGCCGCGCGTGACCCTTTCGGCCTGCGGCACCGCCTACTACGCGGGGCTTGTCGGCAAATATTGGATCGAGCGCTACGCGCAACTACCGGTCGAGATCGACGTCGCCTCCGAGATGCGCTACCGCGAGCCGCCGCTCGCCGCCGGCGGCCTTTCCCTTTTCGTGTCCCAATCGGGCGAGACCGCCGATACGCTCGCCACGCTGCGGCACGCCAAGGCCGAGGGGCAGCGCATCGCGGCAATCGTCAACGTGCACACCTCCACCATTGCCCGCGAATCGAATGTCGTGCTGCCGACGCTCGCCGGACCGGAGATCGGCGTCGCCTCGACCAAGGCCTTCACCTGCCAGCTCGCGGTGCTCGCCTGTCTCGCCGTCGGGTTTGGGCGCAAGCGCGGCATCATCGGCAAGGAGGCGGAGCGCGCGATGGTACGGGCCCTGATCGAGGTCCCGCGCCACATCTCGACAATTCTGCGCAACGAGCAGCAGTACGAGGAGATCGCCCACGTCCTGTCGAAGTCGCGCGACGTGCTCTACCTGGGGCGGGGCACGAACTATCCGCTGGCGCTGGAGGGCGCGCTGAAGCTCAAGGAGATTTCCTACATTCACGCGGAGGGGTATGCCGCGGGCGAGCTCAAGCACGGGCCCATCGCGCTCATCGACGAGAATGTGCCCGTCATCGTCGTGGCCCCGCAGGACGAGCTCTTTGAGAAGACGGTCTCCAATTTGCAGGAGGTCGCCACGCGCGGCGGACAGATTATCCTCATCTCGGACGCGCCGCCCGAGAAGGTCGGCTGCAAGCTCGCCGCCCACATCGAGATGCCGACGGCGACCGACTTTACCAATCCGCTCCTTTACGCGGTCCCGGTGCAGCTGCTGGCCTATCACACCGCCGTAATCATGGGCACCGACGTCGATCAGCCGCGCAATCTGGCCAAATCCGTGACCGTGGAATAGGGGAAAACGGCCCGTTCGGGCGGCCGCGGATTTGCCTCCATGTCCTGCTTCGCATAACGTTTGGCCTCGAAGATCGCGCCCGTCGCGCGTGAGGACCCAGGTGGGAATTATGGGGCACGTCAGACGAATCCTGGCATCCGCCGCCATCCTTATGGCGGGCGCGTTGCCGCTTGCGGCATTCGACGGGCCAACGCAAACGACGAGCGGCTCCAAAAAGACCACCGCCGGCGGCACCGAGCAGAAGACGGATGCGGCCGCGGATAAGGCTCAGGACAAGGCCGCCTCCACCGCCCAGCGGATGCTCGAGGCGGGGGTCGAGGCCTATGAGGCCGGCAAGTTTGCGCAGGCCGTCCGCGCATTCGACGAGGCGATGCGCAGCGGCGGGCTTAAGAACCCGGAGATGGCCAAGGCTCTTTATTATCGCGGGATGACCTTCCGCAAGCTGGGCAAGCCGGGTCTCGCCATCTCCGACCTGACGAGCGCGATCTGGCTCAAGGAGGGGCTTTCTCCCAGCGAGAAGCAGGAGGCCTTGAAAAACCGTGTCGCCGCCTATCACCAGGCGGGGATCAGCGACGCGCCCGACCTGTCTCAGTCGGTGCCCACGGCGGACGCCGCACCCGCTGCGACCCCGGCCGGCGCCGCGGCGACGGCGGGCGGCTGGCAGACGGCGATGACCGATGCGACGTCCGCGCCAACAAGCGCGCCGGCGCAAAGTTCGGGCGGCGGGATCAGCGATTTCTTCAGCAGCATCGCCGGCATTTTCGGCGGCGGCGCATCGAGCAGCAGCGCCCCGAGCGCAAACAACCAAGAGGTGACCACGGCATCGATCGCGCCAGAGCCGTCGAGCCCGGCCGGGGAGGCGATGAGCTGGAGCCAGACGACCCAGGTCTCAACGGCGAATCCGGCGCCCCCCACGGCGACAGCCTCGCCGCCTCCGCCGGCACCCAAACGTACCGCGGCGGTGGACAAAGCCACTCAGGCTGCAAAGCGCAAGGCTGCGCCGGCCCACTCCGGCAAGTACCGCCTGCAGGTTGCCTCCGTGCGCACCCGCGCGGAGGCCGATCTGACGGTAGCGCGGCTCCTCACCCAGTACGGGGGCGAGCTTGACGGGCGCGACCCGGTGGTCGATGAGGCGGTGATCGGCAACATGGGCACGTTCTATCGGGTGAGGGTCGGCCCCTATGCCAATGCCAAGGAGCCAAGGCAGTTGTGCAACACGCTGCAGGCAAGCGGCTACGACTGCGTCGTGGTGACAAAATAGCGGGGCCTGAGCCCCATGCTGCCGGCGCATTCGGGTGCGCCCTTCTGCTCGATCGTGAACCGTGGGACAATAGCTGCGTAGTGCCGGCTCGGACTCGCCGGTCGGCAGCAGGCCAGCACCTGTGGACCACCCCATGAGCGCATCCGATCCCCAAGCAGGACCAAAGAGCGCGCCTCCGAGCACACCGGGCTCGCAGTTGCGGGCCGGTCTGCAGCGGCTGACCGCGCAGGAGCCGCCGGCCTGGCACCTGGGCGCGCGGCTGCGCAACTATTTCCTCACCGGGCTCGTGATCGTGGGCCCCGTCACCATCACGCTCTACTTCGTCTGGTGGTTCATCAACGTCACGGACGCCTGGATCAAGCCGTTCGTGCCGAGGGCCTACCTGCCCGATACCTATCTCCCGTTCGCGGTGCCGGGTTTCGGCCTCATCGTCGGCATCGCCGCGCTGACGCTCATCGGCGCGCTCGCCGCCAACCTGCTGGGGCGCACGCTCATCTCTTTCGGCGAGGAGATGGTGGGCGGCATGCCGATCGTGCGCAACGTCTACCGGGCCTTAAAGCAGATCTTTGAGTCCGTCATCGCCGCCACCGGCCCCGGGCAGGTGTTTCAGAAAGTCGGTCTCATCGAGTTTCCCTCCAAGGGCCTGTGGTCGATCGTGTTCGTGACGGGAGAGACGACGGGCGAGGTCGGCGCGGTGGCGCCGGGGGGCGAGACCGACCTTTTGACCGTGTTCATGCCGACGGGCATCGTGCCGCCCACCGGGTTTGTGTGCTTCCTGCCGCGGCGCAGCGTGACCTTTCTCGACATGAACATCGAGGACGCGGCCAAGGTGATCATCTCGGCCGGCATGGTGACGCCGGAGAGCCAGGCCAAGCTCAAGGAGATGGCCGAGCAGGCCAGGCGCAAGGCGGCGCCCAGGCCCAAGGCGCCGCCCAAAACAAAGGCGCCGCGAGCGCGCAAGATCACCACGACGAGCTAGGCGCTGACCTCATCTCCGAAGCTTCAACTGCTGGTCTCGCGGAGATTTGCGTGGGTCCCGGCCTGCGCCGGGATGACGGTACTGGGGAGGATGCCGTTTGCCGTCTCTCAACGTCATCCCGCTGAAGAGCGGGACCCACGCCAGTTTCAACGAGCGCAACGTTTCATTGAGTCGACTCCATCGCAATTCGGATGACCGGCACGGGGTTATGCCGCGCGGAAGAGGCGCACGGCCTCGTCGCACTCGAAGATGTACAGCAGCGTCTTGAGCGCGGTCCCGCGCTTACTCGCCAAGTGCGGGTCGCTGCCGAAAATGAGCTTGGCGTCATCGCGCGCCGCCGCCAGCAGAACTTCGAAATTCGGCACCTGCGCCACGCGGAACTCGGGAATGCCGCTCTGGCGCGCGCCCAGAACCTCGCCGCCGCCGCGCAGCTCCAGGTCCTTTTCCGCTATCAGAAAGCCGTCCTCCGTCTCACGCATCATCTTGAGGCGGGCCTGGGCGGCCTCGGTCAGCGGCGGCTTATAGAGCAGCATGCAATAGGACTGCCGCTCCCCGCGCCCCACGCGCCCGCGCAGCTGATGCAATTGCGCAAGCCCGAAGCGCTCGGCGTGCTCGACCACCATGATCGTCGCATTCGGCACGTCGACACCGACCTCGATGACGGTGGTTGCCACCAGGATCTTGAGGCGGCCCGCGACGAAGGCCTCCATGGTGGCGTCCTTGGCCTGCGCCGTCATGGCCCCGTGCAAAAGCCCGACCGCGTCCTTGCCGAAAATCTGTGAAAGGTGCGCGTGGCGCTCCTCGGCGGCGGCGAGCTCGGATGTCTCCGAGCTTTCGATCAAGGGGCACACCCAGTAGACCTGCGCGCCCTGGCCGAGCATGCGGCGCAAACCGTCGATCGCCTGCTCGATGCGCTCCAGCGAGGTCGTGGTCGTCGTCACCGGCTTGCGCCCGGGCGGCTTCTCGGTGAGGCGGGAGACGTCGAGATCGCCGTAATGGGTCATGACGAGGGTGCGCGGGATCGGCGTCGCCGTCATGACGAGGACGTCGGTCCCGGCTCCGTTGCCCTTCGACTGCAGGGACAGGCGCTGGTGCACGCCGAAGCGATGCTGCTCGTCGATGACGGCGAAGGCGAGGTCGCAAAAGACGACGTCGGACTGAAACAGCGCGTGCGTGCCGATCAGAATGTCGATGGCGCCGGCGGCGAGGCGGTCGAGCAGCTCCTTGCGCGCTTTTCCTTTCTCGCGCCCCGTCAGCAGCGCGACCGCCAAGCCCGCTTTTTCGGCGAGCGGCGCGATGGTGTCGAGGTGCTGGCGCGCGAGGACCTCCGTCGGCGCCATGAAGGCTGATTGCGCGCCGGCTTCCACGGCGATCGCCATCGCCAGCAGCGCGACCACCGTCTTGCCCGAGCCGACGTCGCCCTGCAGAAGCCGCAGCATGCGGTGGGGGGCTGACATGTCGGCCTCGATCTCGCGCACCGCCTCGCGCTGGGAGCGCGTCAGCGCGAAGGGCAGCGCATCGGCAATCGCCGCGCGGATGCGCCCGTCGCCTTTGACGCTGCGCCCCTTTCGCGTCTTGAAGTTGTGGCGCACCAGGGCGAGGGCGAGCTGGCCGGCGAGCAGCTCGTCGTAGGCAAGCCGCTGCCAGGGCGCGCCGCCGGGCGAGACGTCGCCGGCGTCGGTCGGCCGATGCAGCCGCTGCAAGGCCTCCACGAAGCCGGGCCAGCCGCGCTGCTTCAGCCACGCCGCGTCCTGCCACTCGGGGATGGCGCGCAGGCGATCGAGCGCCTGGCGCGTCGCCTTCTGCACGACCTTGCCGGACAGGCCGGCCGTCAGCGGGTAGACGGGCTCTAAGAGCGGCAGCTCATCGCGGGCCTCGGGCGCGACGATGTAATCGGGGTGCGACATCTGCAGGGTGTCGGCGTAGCGCTCGACGCGCCCCGAGACGTAGCGGGTTGCGCCGACGGGAAGCTGGCGCTCGATGAAGGTGCGCTCGGCGTGGAAGAAGACGAGCTCGAGCCGCCCCGTCTCGTCCTCGGTCTGCACCTTGTAGGGTGCGCGCGCGTTGCCGCGCGGCGGGGCCTTGTGCTTTAGGACGTGAACTTTGAGCGTGGCGATCGTTCCGGGCACGGCCTCGGCAACTTTGGGCTCTGCGCGCCGGTCGATGACGCCGCTCGGCAGGTGCCACAAGAGATCGAGCACGCGCGGCTCGGCAACGCCGGGCGGAAGCGTCAGGCACTTCTTCAAAATGATGATCAAGCGCGGACCGATCCCGCTCAGCGACTGAAGCGAGGCGAAGAGGGGCGTGAGCGCGTTCGGCCGCATGGGGCGCTGCAGGATCCTGCACTATGACAAGGGTCGCGCAAAAAGAGCGGGGTATGGCGCGTCTTCGGCTGCGCAGGCCTTTGCGCGCGGCGCAACGAGCGCTATATCAACGACCCATTCGCCCACGAGCGTGGCGGGCGCGCCGCACCGCGTCAAGCCTCTGGTCCCGGGTTATCCAAGAGTGCCGGTTCAGCCGATGACCGATGACCTGGAACTCCGCCGCCGCCGTGCGGCATATCGTGCATCCCATCGGGGCACCAAGGAAATGGACTTCATTCTGGGCCGCTTTGCCGAGGCGCACCTTGCAACCATGACGGATCATGAGCTTGGCGACTTCGAGCGGCTGCTGGCGCTGCCCGATCCGGTGCTGACCCAGTGTTTCTCGCATGGGCCGGGCGATGGCGAACCCGCATTTGTGGCGTTGATCGCTGCTTTGCGCAGCTTTCACGGATTGGCGGCCCACGAGAGATGACAAATGTTATGGATCGAGATCGACGGGCCAACCCCTCACCCGCGGGCCCAGATTCCCTGGGCTCGCGACCTCTCCCTCCGGGAGAGGTAAGAAGGCCGGACCGAGAGCAGCTCCACTCCACCTCTCCCAGGGGGAGAGGTCGGGGCGGCATGCGAAGCATGACGGACCGGGTGAGGGGTTAGCCGCTCACCGCTGCAGGCAACGCTGGGAGCAACTGAAGGGCGCGATGAGGTCTTCCGATACGGATAAACAACCGGGGAGCGAACGCACCATCTCCGGCGTGCCGGAGGGGCTCGATGCGCTGGTGCTCGCTCAGCTGGTCGCCGAGGCGCAGAGCAAGACCGCGCCGGGAATCCTTCTGCACGTCGCCCGCGACGACCGCCGGCTCGACGCGCTCGAGCACGCGCTCGCCTTTTTCGCCCCGCAGGTGCGCATCATTGCCTTTCCCGCATGGGACACGGTGCCGTACGACCGCGTCGGGCCCAATTCGGAGATCGTCGCCAGGCGCATTGCCGCGCTCGCCAAGCTCTGCCTCGGCACGCGCAAGCACCCGACCGTGGTGCTGACCACGGTCAACGCCGCTCTGCAGCGCGTGCCGTCGAAGAGTTTCTTGAAGCGCGCGATCAAGCAGATCGCGCCGGGCCAGCGCATCGACATGGCGCGGCTGACGCAGCGTCTCGCGCTTATGGGCTACGTACGCAGCGGCACCGTCATGGAGCCCGGCGAGTACGCGGTGCGCGGCGGCATCCTCGACCTCTATCCGCCGGGCCGGGCGAGCCCGGTGCGGCTCGATTTCTTCGGCGACACGCTGGAGAGCATCAAGGCCTTCGAGGTGCAGACCCAGCGCACCACCAAATCCGTGCAGAAGCTCGCAATTCTGCCCGTGAGCGAGGTCGCGTTCGGGGAGGAGGCGGAGAAGCTATTCCGGGCCCGCTACGTGGAGCTGTTCGGCGGCGCGACCGGCGACGATCCCCTCTACGAGGCGATCAGCTCAGGCCAGCGCTATCCCGGCCAGGAGCACTGGCTGCCGCTGTTTCACGAGCACCTGGAGACGCTGTTCGACTATCTGCCGAAGGTGCCGGTCAGTTTCGATCACCTGGCCGATGAGGCGGCAGCGGGCCGCTTCGAGCAGATCGCCGAGCATTACGACGCGAGGCTCGAGGCGCTCGAGGAGCAGACCTTCGGGGCGCCGCCCTATAAGCCGGTGCCGCCCGAGCGCATGTTCTTCGACGCGGCTGCGTGGGCTGCAACTCTCGCAGACCACCGTGTCTATCGCCTGACCCCGTTCGAGGAGGCCGCGGGTGCCGACGTGCGCTCCTGGCGCGGGCGCGCCGCGCGCTCGTTTGCGCCTGAGCGCCAGCAGGGCGAGGTCAACGTGTTCGACGCGGTGGTGGCGCACATCAAGCGTCTGCAAGCAGAGCACCGGCGCGTCATCGTCGCCACCTGGACGCCCGGCGCGCGCGAGCGCCTTGCGGGGCTGCTCGCCGACCACGGCCTGAAGGACGCAACCAAGGTCGACAGCTACGCTGGGGCCTTGGCGCTGCCCGGCACCGCGACGGCGCTCGCCGTGCTCGGGCTGGAGCAGGGGTTCGAGACCCCGGAGCTTGCCGTCGTCGGCGAGCAGGACATCCTCGGCGACCGGCTGGTGCGTCCCCGCCGCAAGCAGCGCTCCGCCGTCGACGTCCTGACCGAGGCGACGAGTTTGTCGGTCGGCGACCTCGTCGTGCACGCCGACCACGGCATCGGCCGTTTCGCGGGGCTCAAGACCATCACGGTGCTGGAGGCGCCGCACGACTGCCTGGAGCTTCACTACGCCGGCGGCGATAAGCTGTTTCTGCCGGTCGAGAACATCGAACTGCTATCGCGCTACGGCGCCGATGAGACGGACGCCCAGCTCGACCGCCTCGGCGGCGTCGCCTGGCAGTCGCGCAAGGCGCGGCTCAAAAAGCGCCTGCGCCAGATCGCCTCGGAGCTGATCAAGATCGCGGCGCTGCGCCAGTTGAAGGAGGCCCCGGCGGTGGCCGCGCCCGAGGGCACCTACGAGGAGTTCGTCGCCCGCTTCCCCTACGAGGAGACCGAGGACCAGGACACCTCCATCGCGGACGTGATGACGGATCTCAATTCCGGGCGCCCCATGGATCGCCTCGTTTGCGGCGACGTCGGCTTCGGCAAGACGGAGGTCGCGCTGCGCGCCGCCTACGTTGCCGCCATGAACGGCTTCCAGGTGGCCGTCGTGGTGCCGACTACCCTGCTCGCGCGCCAGCACACCAAGACCTTTAGCGACCGGTTTCAGGGCTTGCCGATCCGCATCGCGCAGGCCTCGCGTCTCGTCGGGGGTAAGACGCTGGCCGAGGTCAAGGAGGGCTTGAAAAGCGGCGCCATCGACATTGTCATCGGCACGCACGCGCTGCTCGGCAAGTCGATCAGCTTTGCGCGCCTGGGCCTGCTCGTCATCGACGAGGAGCAGCACTTCGGCGTCACCCACAAGGAGCGCCTCAAGAAGCTGCGCGAGGACGTGCACGTCTTGACCCTGTCGGCGACGCCGATCCCGCGCACGTTGCAGCTCGCTCTATCGGGCGTGCGCGAATTGTCGCTGATCACCACGCCCCCGGTCGATCGGCTTGCCGTGCGCACCTACATCTCGCCCTTCGATCCGGTGATCGTGCGCGACGCCCTGCGCCGCGAGCGCTACCGGGGCGGGCAGAGCTTCTACGTGGTGCCCCGCATCTCCGACATGGAGGAGGTGGCCGAGTTTCTGCGCGAGGCGGTCCCGGAGCTGACCTTTGCCCGCGCCACCGGCCAGATGACGCCCAGCGAGTTGGAGGACGTCATGAGCGCCTTCTACGACGGCCGCTACGACGTGCTGCTTTCCACCGCGATCGTTGAATCCGGGCTCGATCTGCCCAACGCCAACACTCTCATTGTCCACCGCGCCGATATGTTCGGCCTCGCCCAGCTCTACCAGCTGCGCGGGCGCGTCGGCCGCTCGAAAGCGCGCGCGTACGCCTACTTCACGATCCCCATCGGCCAGCGCATGACGGAGGCCGCCGAGAAGCGCCTGAAAGTTCTGCAGTCGCTCGACACCCTCGGCGCCGGCTTTTCGCTTGCGTCCCACGACCTCGACATCCGCGGCGCCGGCAACTTGCTGGGCGAGGAGCAGTCGGGCCACATCCGCGAGGTCGGCTTCGAGCTTTATCAGTCGATGCTGGAGGAGGCGGTCGCGGCCATGAAGGGCGGCGACGTCGAGGGCGCGCCCGATCAGTGGAGCCCGACCATCTCGCTCGGCACTTCCGTGCTGATCCCGGAGACCTACGTCGCCGATCTGCAACTCAGGCTTGGCCTTTACCGGCGCCTGTCGACCTTGGAGACGCGGCCGGAGATCGACGCCTTTGCCGCCGAGCTGGTCGACCGCTTCGGCGAATTGCCCGAGGAAGTGAGCCATCTGCTCGACGTGATGGAGATCAAGGGCCTGTGCCGGCAGGCCGGTATCGCGCAGGTGGACGCCGGGCCCAAGGGCGCCGTCATCGGCTTCCACAGATGCGAATTCGCCAACCCGGAAGGCCTGGTCGCGCTGGTGCAATCTTCGCGCGGGCGCATCAAGGTGCAGCCCGATCAAAAGCTCGTCTTCAAGGGTGATTGGGATCAGCCGGCCGAGCGCTTGCAGGGCGTGCGCGCGCTGATCGGCGAGTTGGTTGGCCTTGCGCAAAAGGCCAAAAAAGCGGCGTGACACAACGGGCGCGGTGCGCAGTTTCGGTCGGCTCGGCGGTCCCGATCGTCCCGGCTCAAGCCGACCTGCATCCGGCGCGCGCAGGCTTATTGATGTTCTCTACCCACTTCCTCATCGGAACGGATGTAGTCGGGCGCTTTACCGTGAAGGTAGTAATAGATGCTGTCGATCTCTGCGGTCGAGAACTGTATCTGCGGCATTTCCGGGTGTCTTGAACCTTTGCCCTCGCCGAGTTCGACCTCAAGTCGTTCGCCCGGGTAGGAGCCGAGAACGTCCCATAGATTGGGAGCCTCTTTGAGCGGACTTTCGGCCTTAGCGACCACGGCATGAC
>Ga0315553_10001319_pt1 | contig 20727 bp, 25 predicted proteins | sample SalMarSW160140MG_FD_203099 | JGI IMG/M metagenome (GOLD analysis project Ga0315553, IMG submission 203099) | Salt marsh sediment microbial communities from the Plum Island Ecosystem LTER, Massachusetts, United States - Salt Marsh Sediment SW1601-40 ... | reverse complement strand
AGTTCGTCTACGGCGGCACGTACATCGACGAACCGCTCATCATGGACCGCGACACTGACGCCGACGGCGACTGCACCGACTCCGGCGGCTCCACGCGCTACTTCTATGCCCAGCAGGCCAACTTCAACGTTCTCGCCGTCCTCAAGGATAACGGCGACCGCACTGCCACTCTTGTCGAGTCAATCACCTACGATCCCTATGGCGAAGCCACCGTCACACTCCAGGGCGGCCAGTCCGCCTCCGGCAACCCCTACCTCTTCCAAGGACGAAACTGGGACAGCGAAACTGATCTCTACTACTTCAGAAACCGATCCTACAGCCCAAGACTCGGAAGGTTCGTCCAGCACGATCCCGTCGGATATGTCGACGGAATGAACCTACGTGAGTTTGCAGGCAGTGGTCCCGTGATTTACAGGGATCCCGTCGGAGCGTTGAAGTCATTCGAGTGCTGTTGCCCGAAAGGGGAGTGGGTGCTGATGCACGCGGGGACCCCCACGGTCTGGTCCTTCCTCTTTGCGACTGTGGCGACATTTCGAGACCTTGAATGGAAGTGCACAAGTGCTGATGTCTGGCTGGTCTTGGAGGCTAAGGTATACGGCGTCTCGGCAAATTGGGCGGCGTTCGCCTTAGGAGTCGGGCGGACTTTCGGTACAGCAGACGGCTTCAAGAGTGAGCGCGACTTCGCAGGGGACATCTTTATGTCTGCCGGTGTTGGGCTAGGCGCAGGTGTGCAGTACAAGGGAGGAGTCGACGTAGGAGGGGCCGTGGAAGGAATCAGGCTGTTCCGCGGTTCCCGATCGTTGAGTCTCGTCGGAGGAGGCATAGGGGCACGACTGCCGTTGACACCAGAAGATCTTCTTCGCCCGCGGGACCCTGAGAAAATCAAGGGATTGCGCCCGGCATTCGGCCCCTCCGCTGTCTTGGGGTGGGGCGTCTTCAGCTACCGATCCTGCAAAGCTACTCCATCTGTGTGGGCGGAAGCAGAGGGTCAGAAGGCCGCACCGCCGGTAGAGATTGGCCCGACGACGGCTCCATCGGTCCTTCCTCGGGACCCGGAACACTGGCCGGACAGTGACTGGGAACTGCGGAGATACGAATCACTGAAGCGCGCCGAGCAGGCAGGTCGAACGGATGTAGACGTGATTACAGGCGCATGGAACCCCAAGCGCCGCGCAGGCCGTTCCTGGTAACCGCGCGGGGTACTCGCCGTCCCTTCAGTACGGTTGGGGTTCGGCACCAACCATAGGAAGTGATACCGAGTAGGATTGAAACGAAAATGAATCAAATCATGTGTATGGAAGAATTCATCTCCGTATTCACGCTGGGATGCGTCGCCCTGGGTGTGCTCGGATTGGCCGCGTGCGTTGCGGCCCTGTGCTGCAAGTATGCCTCGCCTCCAATCTGGGCTCGTGTGCTTTGTGCCATTGCTGCGAGTTACCTTACTCTCGCGTGCCTCGAGCTGTTGTTCCAGATTCGTACGTTCGCAGCCTATCCCACATGGGGTCCGGCGTCGCGACCGGAACAAGTATGCGTTGGCTACACGGCAGCGCCATACTGTCTCTTGTTCTGGATCCTGGCAATACGACCGTAGAATCCTGTTGTCCCTCCCGAAAAGTCCATCCGCTGACGGAAATGATGGCTCAGCGTGGTCTGACGAGCGTTGGCGGGTGGGGGCGAACTGCACCTACTGCTCTTTGACAAACGGGAATCAGTGGTTTGCGGGCGTTAGCTGACAAGAGCGCGGCGGTGCGGGCGCACTGCTGGCATTGGCGAGTGAGACCGGAAAGTCCTGTTTGCAGTTCACGCCGCGCGCGTGTACCGGTGATGCAAGCCGCCGAGGACGGGAACGGCGACGACCTTGCCCTTCGACGCCGGCTCACGCCACAGCGTCCGCGCAGAGGGGTTCGGCCTGTTCGAGAACGGTCTGAGTGGCCTGCTCCTGCTCGTCGGGCGGGTAGCCGTGCCTCCGGAGAACACGCTTCATCACGCCCGCGTGTCCCGCGTCTCTTCGGCTCCGAGCCGGTGCCTCATTCCGATCCATGACTCCGTCTCCACGTGCCGCTCATCGAACCGGACGTGCGGATTTCCCGCATCCGGCTCTCGGACAAGGCGTCATGCGAGCGCACGCAGGTAACGGGTGCGCTTTGGCATGCAGCGGCGCCTGCAGGTACTGAACCGTTGGAGGAGTTGGTAAACTCACGCCAATCTCCAGAGCCCTGCCCTGCGTCTTGCGCTGGCCTTGAACCAAGGCCCCTGCCGGGATTACCCGGTTACAACGTACTACGGGCCTCTCCACCATCCCGCCCGGCCGGACGCATCCCTCACCTGGCCGTACCGCTCCCGCCAGTCGTGGTACTTGCTCCGTGCGATCCCCAGCCAGCGAACCAGGCGCGTCTTCGGCAGCACCTTGATGCGGAGCGTGTAGTCGATGCGGCCCTTCGAGCGTCGCTTGGGCTTGCTGTCGATGATGTCGATGGTGCCGGCGGGGTTTCCTCGCGGCGGATCAGGTCCTCCGTCCATCCGCGTGCGTGGATGGCGGGGTCAATCAGCTTCGCTCGGGTATCGGCTTCGCTCAGAGCCACAGTACCTCCCCGTCCAAGCCGAGGACACTTGTTCGCCGCGGTGTTCGATCATCGTGGGCTTCACCAGGTTGCCGCAAGCTTGCCACTGGGCCGCTCTGGCGTCAAGGCCGCAAGGCAACGACGGGCGTATGGTTAGGGCGAATACGGTATGGCAGGGATGCGTTACGGCATGGTCGACGCGTATTCGATCACGGCCGTGAAGAGAGGACGGTCTTCGTAGGTGGGATTGACGTAGGACCACCAAGAAACGGACGCGGGGGCGACGACGGGGTTGCCGGTGCAGTGGGGGCCAGGAGTGTAGGTGCCGTCGGCGCCGCCAGCCTTGTAGAAGTAGGCGTAGTCGTTCCCCAGGGCGGCGGCGATTCGCCACTGGCTGGTCGAGCTCCAGTAGAATATGTAGTAGCCGTCGTCGACCCGCACGTAGTACGGCTGGCCGTTGTACGTGCCGCCGGGCCGGTAGTCGCCGTTGACGCTGCCGCTCAAGAGCAGGCCGTTGCCGGTAACCTGCTTGCCGGCGACCTGGCCGACGGCGCCCGCCTTGAGCCGCACGCCGAGCAGATAGTCGTCGCCGAGCGACTGTGAGAGCTGACTCGAGTGTGCGATATTGGCTGCATTCGAGAGCGTGACGGTCGCCAGCGAGTTGACCTCTTCCGAGGGGCACGGCGAGCCGGCCTGGCGCCAGAGGATCTCGACGCTGATCGCGTTGCCGGCAGCCAGGCGGTTCGTCATGTACGCCGACACGCGCCGCACGGTCCCCGCCCGCACCGGAACCCACCAGAACGGGGCCGGGTAGTACGAGTCGCCGGCCAGCTCGTTCCAGCACTGCTTCGTCTCGTCGGCGGCCTGCGGGTTTTCGTTCCCGCCTGACCACATCATCCCCTCTGAGTACGAGATCAGGTCGGCGTAGAAGATGAACGTCAGCGTCGGCCCGGCCCCCGCCCCGGCGCCTTCGCCAATGGTCACCAGCGCCCACTTCTCGCCTGTGCCGGCTTCCTTCCAGAGGACCTTCGCCGCGCCGCTGCTGGCGCTGGCCAGATGAGACGCATCGCCGTCGTCGATGTCCGCGTAGCCGTGCGCCGCATCCGACACGTCGATCTTGGCGACGGTCGTGCCCGCCGCGCAGCCACGCCCGATCCGACCATTGCCGATCGGGTCGAGCAGCACCACGAACTTCCCGTCGTGGGTGCCGGCAACCGGCGTCACACCCTTGAGCGTCGGCCGGCCCTGGAACTCGACCAGGTTCTTGTCCGGCCCGATGACCGGGCCGTCGATGCCGAGCACACCGAACCGGCCCACGTCGCCGCCGCTGTTGTTCTGGACCTGAACCGTCGCCGTCCGCGCCAGGCTCCGCAGCCCCTCGCCGCCGACCGCACGCTGGCCCGCCTGGTGCGCCTGGGCCGCGTCAATGAACGCGTTGAACGTAGACGCCGGGATCACGAGCGGATCGCCCGACCTCACCTTCTTGAGCCGATCACCCATGAGCAGTATACTCCCGTGAGGCAGAAGGGGCGCTTGTTAGCCTCGGGGCTGTCGTGTTTCTGGTGAACTGAGGTCGCGCGTGGATTGCATTGAGCTTGCGGACAGAATCACGGCTGGCCTCCAGCCATTGATGGCGAAGGTGCCAGAGGGATTCTATGGTTCGTTCAGGTTCACACAGACCGGGAATAACCTGACGCATCCAGTCACGCTCGGATACCTCTCGCGGATCATGTGGAGCTTGCCGAATGTCGGGCAATTGGGTGTTGACCTGCGGCTGAACTTCGCTGGTGTCAAGTTCCAGCCGGATCTTGTGGGCCTGAATGCAGAGCACCAGCCTCTTGCATTCGTGGATTACGAGAGCCCGAACTCCTCGGATGCTCGGATACCCGTGAAAGATGTGGATGCCTATGTCGCGTGGCGGCGCCGATTGGGCGAGACCGTGCCCTACGTGATAGTGACAACGCTTCCCGACCAGAAGACCGACGACTGGGAACTGCGCTACACCGCCGCTGGCAAGTACAACGAAGCCTTCTACGGGCGAAGAGATGAAATACAGCGGAACCCATGCGCTTTCTGGTATCGTTTCTATCTGAAGGAGTTCTCCAAGCGCGACATGGAGGGGATCGCGCTTGTCAATATCGATCGGGAAGCCGTTCGCCGTGTCTATCCGCGCTGACTGTGGCCTTCTGTCCATCATCGTTCACGTCCCGATCCCCAGATCAGCGAAGTTGCCGTACTCGTACACCTTCTCGACGTAGACCGCGATCGGCTGCTTGACTACCATCGGCGCCACCAGGCCCGGGGAGTCCTCGGTCACGTCCTGGTAGCGGACCCACAGGTATTCCCAGCCCTTCTTGTTGATGCCCGTGATGTCGCCGACGGTCAGGTTCGTCTTGTTCTCGCTGCCGGCGAACCGGAACGTGATCTCCCAGTCGGCGCCCGAGCCGCGCTGCGATCCCGACGCTCCCAGGAACAGGCACTCGCCGGCGTCCAGCCCTTTGAACGAGCCGTTGCACACCTTGCCCGTCAGCCGGAACAGCTTGCCCTTGTAGGCGCTGGTCACCACGGCGTCGGCCAGGTAGTGGGTCTCGGCGAACTGGTAGACGGGCACGGTGATATCGACGCCCTCGACGCTGTCGTGGGTGACGCCGATCGCGCCGCCGAAGTCCGGCGCATTCCCCGACGCCGCGTACTTGCCGACGGTCTCCAGGCTCTGTGTGATGTGCTGCGTGCCGCCGCCGGTGTCGAACGAGAACGACGACTCGCCGGTCTCTGGCGTATGCTTCTCGGTCTCGGGGCGGGTGTATTCGACCGTGCCTGACCAGACACAGTCGTCGGGGTTCTCTTCGTCGACGTGGACCGGCTCGAACGCCACACGGCTGCGGACCAGCCCGCCGTAGGCCTCGGCCGCCTCGGCCTCGATGGCGGCGAGGACCTCGGTGTCGTCCGCCGTGCCCTTGACGTTGTAGGTCAGTTCGACGGACGCACCGGAGCCTGTCTCGGTGCCCCGACTGTCGAACCGTTCCAGAACCGCCGTGGCCATCCTCTACCTCATGTATATGTGCATCACGCGAACGCGAGGCCGTCCTGTGCCTTGCGCACGAGCTTTTTGGTGTTCTTCGCGGTCTCTTCCGAGGCCGCCGCGATCCGGTCCTGGGTATTGCCGGCCATCAGGCCCTGGAGTGCGGCGGCGTTGAACGTGCCGCGCACCGTCGCCTCGCCGGCGGCGGCCACGCCTGCGCGGCCGACGCCCTTGAGCTTCTCCGCCAGCTTGGCCATCTTGTCCTCGGCGGCCTCGGGCCTCTCGGGGCGTTCGGCCTCGGCCGCAGCACGCTTCTTGGCGGCCGCCTCTCTTGCCTGCCGCAGCTCTTCCTTGGCGGCGTCGATCTCGGCTTGGTTCTTCTTCAGCTTGGCGGCGAATTCGTCGGTCTGGCGCTGTTTGGCCTCGTCCGCCTGCCGTGCGATCTCGGCCAGCGTGCCACTCTCCTCGGACTCGATGCCCTCGAGCCGCCGGCGCTTGTCGGCCTCGATGCGCTGTTCCGCGCTCTCGACGTCCATCCCGATCTTCGCCAACTCGCGGTTCATGGTGCGGTCCAGTCCGCGCTTGGCGGCCTTCACGTCGAGCGAGTCGTCCAGCAGGCCCTGCAGCTCGATGAACCGCTTGGCCAGCCAGTTCTGCGAGATCGACCACGCGGCCTTGAGTCCGCCGATGAACCGGTGCCAGGTTTTCATGAGGAACGCCGTCGTGTGCGCCCAGCCCTTCTGGAGCGTCGACCACGCAATGGCGAGTCCGGCGATGGCCCCGTAGAACGCCTCCGTGAGCACGCGCTGGAACGTGAACTTGAACTCGGTCCAGATGTTCGAGAGCCAGCCGACGCCCTCGGCCCACCACTTCTTGAGGGTGAGCCAGAGGATCTTCGCCGCAAGCGTGATGTCGCCGGCCATCAGTGCATCGCGGATGCCGCCGATGGCGTACTCCGCATCGGACTTCAGATGCCCGAACACCTCACCCAGCCAGTCTATGGCCTTACCGGCCACGCCGGTCGCCACGAGGACGGTCGCGCCCAGCGCCGTCACAATGGCAATCGTGGCCCCGATCGGCGTTGCCAGAGCGGCCAACGCCGATCCCAATATCCCGATCGCCGTGCCGGCGGCGGACAGTGTGGTGATGAACAGCGTGACGACGGCGTTCAGCGCCATCGCCAGCACGCCGGCGGTCACCAGGACCGCGCCCAGGGCGCCGACGGCGAGGATCACCTTCAGGATCACGACCACCGCCTCGCGGTTCTTGTCGATCCAGTTGGCGATGGTCTCGGCGACGTTGCGGATGGACTCCATCGCATCGACCAATGGCTTCTCGATGGCCTTGCCGATGGACAGGAACACGCCCTCTGCCGCGGACAGCAGCCGGCGGATGGTGCCGCCGATCCCGGCGTCCATTTCCTCGGCGGTTTTTCGCGCGTACCCGCCGGCCTTCTTCAGCCCCTCGGCCAGCCCGGACAGTGCGTTCGGGTCGCTGGCGAGCTTCATCGCGGCGGCCTGGCCTCTGCCGAACAGCGCCTCGAAGATCGCCAGGCGCTTCGCCGACCCCAGCGACTTCACGCGCTCGCCCAGATCGGCCAGGATGTCGCCGAGCGGCCGCAGGTCGCCGGCGGCGTCCACCGCCTGGACGCCGAGCGCGGCGAGCTTCTTCTGGTTCGCCTCGCGGCTGAGGTTCTTCAGAGCACGTGCCGTCGCCGTGCCGGCCATCGATCCCTTGATGCCCGCGTTGGCGAGGACGCCCAGCGCCGCGGCCACGCTCTCGATCGGCTCGCCCGCCTCGGCGGCGAGCGGTGCCACGAACTTCATGCTCTCCCCCAGGTCGTCGAGCACCTGCGACGAGTTGTTGGCGGTATAGGAGAGCACGTCGACCACACGGTCGATCTCGGATACGTCCATCCCGAACCCGCGCAGCGCGTTGCCCGCGATCTCGGCGGCACGGGGCAGGTCGGTGTCGGTCGCTCGGGCCAGGTTGAGGATGCCGCCGATCGCGGCGTCGATCTGTTTCGGCTTGAAGCCAGCGCGGCCGAGTTCGGCCATCGCGTCTGCAACCTGGGCGGCGGTGAAGCTGGTGGTCCGGCCGAGGCGCTTGGCCGTCGCCGTCAGTTGCTCGAACTCGGCCTCGGTCGCGCCGGTGACCGCCTTGGTCTTCCGCATCGCGTCGTCGAACCCGGCGAACACGCGGGTCGCATAGGCGAACGGCGCGGCCATGATCCCGGACACGGCCATCAGACGCTTGCCGATGTCCATTGCCGAGCGGCCGAACCGGCGCAGCCGCTGCTGCGCACGAGCAAGACCTCGGACCAGCTTGTTGTCGTGCAGGAACAGCTCGACGTAGGCGGCGCCCGCACGGATGCCGGATGAGGAGATGGCCATCGGCTACTCCCCGGGCTGGCTCTTCTGCACACCCGCCCGCAGGAACCCCAGCCCGAACGCGGCCAGCGCGGCCCAGACGAACTCAGGGACCTGGACGCCCTGCCAGTTGAGCACGCCGCAGATCAGAATGGTGATCGCGACCGCGTAGGTCTTCTTGCCCTCGAGCCACTTCACGACCTCGTTCTTCTGCTCATCCATTGCCCTGTGCCTCCTTGAGTTTGCGGAACACCTCCTCGTTCTCCCGCTCGGCCTCCGCGGCCGCGACCTCGAGCAGAGCGAGCTGCTCGCGGGTCGGCTCGTCGCCCGGCGCCAGGATGCCCAGCCCTCGGAGCACCGCGATGCCGAACGGCAGCAGGATGTCGAGGTTGTTCAGGATCGGACAGTCCTCCAGCTTCTTGGCCATGTCAGTCGCCCTCCTTCTTGAACTGAACGAACACCCCCGCCGTCAGCCGGGCCATCGCTGTCGCGTATTGCGCATAGGCCGCGTCAAAGGCCGCGCGGTCGCCGGTCTGCTCGGCGGCGGACATCGCGGCCAGGTGCTCGCGGGCCTGGCGCTTGACAGTCATCAGCCGCTCGGTCTCGGGCAGTTCAATGCGCCCGTCGCGCATCCGCTCGGTGAACACCCGCACCGTGCTGGTGTAGAGCCGGAGCTGATCGCCGTACTCCTGCCGCATCGAGGGCCGCGACGCGCAGCCCGCCAGCACGATCACCGGAACCAACACCCACGCCAGTCGTCTCATCACTCGCCCTCCTTCTTCTTTCCCTTGACGAACACCTTCAACGCACCGATGTTCCCCTTTGTGATCGGCATTCCGGACTTCCCACGCCGCTCGTAGGGGTTGAAGTCCTTCGGCCGGAACGCCCGCGTCTTCTTCGGGTCGCGGTTGACGTTAGCGATCAGAGCCAGCACCGTGCTGGTCCGGTCCCAGGCGTCCTTGCGCCGGGCCTCGGCCATCCACAGCAGCTCGCGGAGCGTCAGCGGTCCGGGGTCGACTCCGGCGATCCCGCCGAGCTCGTGGCAAAGCTCAATGACTCCAGGCGCCGGTCCAGCTCTCTGTCGAGCTCGTCGCTGTCGATCCGGTCCTCGGCGTTCTTGATCGCTTTCGTCTCGAGCGTCCGGAACTTCGCCAGCGCCTTCCGATGCAGCTCCCGGCGCCCCTTCGGGAAAAAATCGATCAGGCCCTCCATCAGCGCCGTGGTCGCCGCGTCGATGGCGTCGCCAGCCAGGCCGCGCCCGAAGTCCTCGTCACTGAGCTTCCGCTCGTCCGCCTGCGGCTTGCAGATCGCGTAGAGCAGATCGCAGAGGAGGATGGGATCGTCAGCCAGCACCTTGTAGAGCGAGCCGTCGGCGGCCATCTTGCCGAGGTCGAAGCCGAGCAGCGACTTGACGCGCTTGAGCGTGGTCGTGGTCACCTGGATCGTCCAGGACCGGCCTTCGTTGTCACGGAACTCCGCCATGTCAGTAGGCCTCCACTTCCAGCCAGTCTGGTGCGTGCTCGGCGTAGGTGGGCTTGGCCGTCACGCTGACCGTGATCGCCTCTTCGAGCGGCTCGTTGCGGGTGAAGTTCATGATCGACATCGTGGCCCGGAGCCCCTGCGAGCCGGCCTCCTCGATGTCGCCGTCCATCACCGCGAACTCGACGCTGGTGTTGCCGAAGTACGCCTCCTGGATCGCGGTGAAGTTCTCGTCCTCGGTGTCCCACACCATCTCGAACTCGATGGAGCCGTCCTTGAGGGTGCCGACCGTGGCCCGCCAGCCGTTGTTCTTGCGGGTGGTGACGTCGGCCTCGCCCTTCTCGTTGTTGAGGGTGAGGTCCTTGACGTTCGTCATTTCCACCCAGTCCGGGGTCTCGTAATCCCCGTCGTTCCGGTACAGTTTCGCTTCCATTCCGAGCTTGACGCCCATCGTGTGTCCTCCTTCTCGTTATCTCACGGACCCGGCCCAGTGGCGGGGCAGCTTGGCGCGGGTCTGCTCCAGCGCCGGCCCCATAAACTTTCGCCGGGGGTAACGCTGCCTCTTGTATCGCCCGCCGAACTCGTGCGCCGTGGCCGACGTGCCCACCAGCGCGACGCTCGGCCCGATCACCACGCTCTGCTTGTTCTTCTCCACCGCGTAGAGGATCGAGCGCCGCAGTTGTCCCTTCCGCGTGTGCGGCGGCTTGCCCGGCGCCGACGGGTTCGGGCTCCGGCGGATGCTGTGCTTGGCGACCTTGCGGATCGTGCCGCCGGCGTGGCCCAGCGACCGGATGTTCGCCCGGCGCACCTTGCGCAACACCTTCTGCACGTCAGATCGGGTTCGGACCTTCAGCTCGACCACGTTCCACCTCTCCTGCCTGGGCTTCACGATCGGCCCAGATGTTCCCGTCGCGGCGCTCGCGGTAGCGGAGCACGTTGCCCTTCCGCAGTTCGCGTTTTTCGATCTCGGCCTCCAACTCTTCCTTGGTGCCGACGAGCACGGTGGTGTCCGCCGCGAAGTGTTGCTCGCCTGCACGCCGGTGCGCGAGGACCACGTCTTCGCCCTTGATGGCGATGGCCCTTTCCCCCGGCGCCAGGACGGCACGCTTGACCTGGTAGGTCGTCAGTTCAGTTACCTCGCGCATGTATTCGCTCTCCTCTACGAGTCGACGGTTACCGTCCAGCCCTTGCTCTCGAGCGACGCCTTGGCGGCGAGGCCAGCGGCGCTCGGCGGTGTGTTGCCGTTGAGCGTCGCGTAGCCGGACGTCGCTCCGCTGGCATCCAGGTCGACCAGGATGTTGTCCACCTCGTCCGCGCCCCAGCCGTTTTCTTCGCAGTACACGGAGCCGATGAGGGGACACGTGTCGAGACCGTCAACTCCGGGCGCCGAGGGTGGTTCCCAGACTCCGTACGCGCAGTAGAACTCCAGGAACGCCGTGCAACCCGTCACGTTCACACGCCCCATCTGCGTGCCGGTGTTACTGATGTAGAGCTTCTCGAGGATCGTCCACCCGGAGAAGTCGCCTTGGCCGGCCTCCAGCGGGTTGTAGTCGATCATCAGCGCCGTAAGCGATCCACCGCCGGCCGGCCACACGAAGCGCGTGATCTGGTTCCCGTAGGCGGCCAGGTACGGGACGTTGGGGCAGTCGGAGATGTCCATCACGCCGTCGAGGTCGCACATGTCGAAGCAGGGGTGATACCGCCAATTCCACTCGTCGAAGTAGCCGAGCAGCGTCTCCGGCTGCGACATGCGCACGCCGCCTGCCGGGTCTTTGCCGCCGCCTGGAGTCACCACGTAAGACATCGGCTTCTCCTACCAGACCATCACACGCAGGTTGGCGTAGTTGCTGCCGCCGACCGCGTTCTTGGCGTGGACCTCGGCGTCCGCCGGAATAGCCAGTCCGTCGAGCGCCACGCCGCCGCCGGCGGGGACGTAGACGTGGTCGGTCGTTCCACCGTTGAGGCTTAGGATCGCGGCATTGGTCTCGGCGAACGCGATCAGGTGGTGGGTCACCCGGCTCGGGCAGTCGAGCACCTTCGCGTGCGCGTCCTGGCCGGCGGCGTCCGTGCCGAACGCCGGCAGGCCGCTGGCGAGCGCGTCGGTGTTCGTCTTCACACCCGCGAGGTTCCCGTCCTCCTGCGCCGGGCTGCCGAGCGCGGTGACCACACTGCCGGCAGCCGCGTCCGCTTCACCCGCTTGCGCCGGCGAGCCGAGCGCGGCAACCACGCTGCCGGCAGCCGCGTCTGCTTCACCGGCTTGGGCCGGGTTCGCGAGCGCGGCGATGATCAGGCCGGCGGCGGCCTCGGCCTCCCCGCTCTGCGCAGGGTCGGCCAGCGTTTCTGCTACGGCGTCGACACTCTCCTTCGTGGCGGGGTTGACCTGGTCGCCGCCGACGTCCTTGAGGCCGACGATCTCGACGGAGCCGCCCCCGCCAGACACGCCGGAGACCAGGATCGCGCCGGTCTCCGAGTCCACCGCGATGGTCGCGGTCTGTATCCACTTCCTCTGCATCGCCATCAGTCGGTCACCTCGGATACGGCATTCTTCAGGACCTCGGTCGCGACCCGGTTGTGCTCGGCCGCGAGGGCTGTGATGTGCTCGTGGCAGGCCGCGCCCAGGTCGTCGCGGAGTCCAGGATCATCGAGGAGCGGCAGGAGTTTCGCCCGGATCGCCGCCGGACTGTGCTCGTCGTCGACGGTCAGTTGACCATCGGCCGGGCGGCACGGGACGTGCCGGGACACCAGCACCGGGACGGCCAGCAACATGTGCTCGGCGACCACGTAGTTGAAACTCTCTGCGAGCGAGACCTGCAATCCGGCCGTCATGCCGGCGATGACCTGCAGGTAGTCCGCCGGGCGCGGCAGATTGTGCTTCGCGGCCTTGACGCCGAGCGCCTTGGCGATCGGACCGACCGCCTTCGCGTTCATCGCGTTCACGTGCAGCACGGCGTCGGCATCCGCCAGCGCGGCGACCTGTGCGAACAGGTTCTTGCGTGGCGTACCGGAACAGAACAGGTCGATGTGCCGGCCCGGTCGGCGGGCGGGGACGATCTTCTCGGCCAGTGCGGTGTCCAGTGTGTTGGGCAACCATTCGACGCCTCCGGCCATCCGCCCGACGACCGCGGCGGTCTCCTCGCAACTGACGAACAGCCGTGCGATGTGACCGGCCCGCAGCAGGTCGAGGGCCTTCGCCAGGTAGGGCCACTCCCGGCCCTGCTCGATCTGGTTCCAGGACGAATGCCAGCTCAGTGCGAACGTGACGTCCGGGCGCCGGTGCTTCCGGATGTAGGCCGGATAATCGCGCCGCCACGCGCCGAGGATGCACAGGCCCGGCGGGGGCGGGACCTTGCGGTCGAAGCGCTCCAGCTTGACGAACGGTACGACCGCCTCCAGATGCCGGAACGCCCCGGCCACGCCGGGGAAGTCGCCCGTCATCAGCGTCACCGGCCAGAACGTGGGCGGCGTCAGTGTGTCATCTTCCGTGCGCTGGACGGCGGCCGGGCGGCCGTTCAGGCATTCGAGCACCTCGTCCGCGCACGGCCGGAACCGTTGCGAGTGTTCCTTCGCCTTCCGCGTGTACTCGTCGTAGTCCTGCTCGATCTCCTCGATAGCCTCGGCCCAGGCGTCGAAGTTCTCGAACTCCTCGACCGCGATCCCGCCGGGGCCGACCGCCTCCGGCAGGCCGCCCTGGCGGCTGACCACGGACGGCACGCCGAACGAGCCCGCCTCGGCGACCACGCGCCCGAACGTCTCGCAGTTCACCGACGGCGCCAGCAGGATGCGCGTGGCCCGGTAGACATCGGTCATGTCCACACACTCGGGCCGCTGCTCCAGGTTGGGTGCTGGCTTGAGCGGCGGGCCGCCCACCGCGAGGAATCTTTTCGCCGGCATCCGCTCGACCAGCGCCTCGAACACGGCCCGCCCCTTGCCCACCGACGGGCGCGAGATGGTCAGATACCGGTGGTCGGCGTCCGGCGACCGCGGCTCGGCGATCGGCGGGTACGCCACGCGGGCGTCGGCCCGCCCGAACACGCGCCGGATCACCGCGCTGGTGTACTCCGAGCTGGTGAACACGGCGTCTGCGTCGCGGAACATCCGGCGCTGAATCGTCACGGTGCGGGTGTTGCCCGGTTTCCTGAAGCACTTGAGCGAGCAGGTCAACGGCTCGGCGCGTTCTCCGGTCTCGGAGCAGACGTGCAGGCCGTTTTTCACGCAGCGGCACACGTGCTCGGCCAGGCTGCGGACGAACACCGCGACGCGCACGTGCAGGCGTCGGCACTCCTCGACCACGACCGGCGCCACGCGCAGTTGCGTGAACACCCAGTCCGCACCGGCGATCCGGCGCCGGAGGCGCTGGCGCCCGTCGCCCTTCGTCCACAGGTGCGACTCGACGTCATGCCCCGCCAACGTGAGCTCTTGCTCCAGCAGGTGCATCGAGATCTCCGCGCCGCGGCAGACCTTCGGATACTGATGGTCGCTGATGAACACGATGCGCATCGCCCGAAAACACCTCTCTATCTGATCGCCCGGAACGTGAGCGTCACCACACTCGTGAACTGGCGGAACTGCTCCATGTGCTCCTGCGAGTAGACCGGCTCGTTCGCCGCACGAACGCAGACGGCGTTCTGGTCTTGGAGGCGGCGCAGCCGGAAGAACTCGATGATCTCCTCGACCAGGCTCATCAGCGGGTCGAGCTCCGCCGGCTCGTCCTTCTCGAACTTCTTCTGGACCGCCACGTCGATCCCGTAGTCGTGCTGCACCATCGACCGGCCCGACGCCTGCATCTCAACACCGTGCGGGACGACCGTGACGTGCAGCGTCTTCATCTCCGGCAATTCGAAGAGCGGCTGGTACATCCGCTCGGCCTCGAACGGCAGGGAGAACTCGGCGGCGTTCAATTCGTCCTTCACGGCCTCTGCGACGTCGGTGATCACAGCCACGAGCCTATCCCTTCATCAGTGCCACGCCGAGGCCGACCACCAGGCTGGCCAGCAGCGTGATCGCGACCGTCGCCCAGTTCGGCAGCCGGCCGAGCAGATCGTCGCGGATCTCGTGGATCGCGACCTTTAGCTCGGCCACGTCGCGCTCCAGCGCAACGATCCGTTGCTCGTTCTCGACGCCCTTGGGGCACTCTCCGTTGGGCATGTCCGTCTACGCCTCCACCGTGTCCACCAGCTTGGTGTGTATCCGCAGCACCCGGCGATACGGGTCCGAGTACCGCCAGCAGGGCTCACGGCCGGGCGCCATCACCTCGTACACGTACAGCATCCCGTCTTGCTCCTCACGGATACGGTCGCCGCGTTCTGGCAAAACGGCCGAACCATCAAGCACGAGGTCCGACGCCCGGATCAGGAAGTCGCGGCTCTCGACCTTCTCGAGGACGCCCGTGCCGTTGTCGACCTCGAACTCCGTCCGGCCGACTGCGGCCTGGACCTCGACGGAGTGCTCGCCCCGCGCATAGGTCACAGGCCGCGACAGGTGCCGGACGCGCTGGTCGTCCAGCCACGCGGCCGCCTTGCCAAGCAGGTCGGCCATCACCGCCTCCCTACTGGCTCATCCGGACACGGACGGTCGTGTCGTCGTCGCCCGCGGCCTTGACCGTCTTGCCGAGGTACGGGTTGTCAACATAGCCGGCGCCGACCTCGCTCTCGGTCGCGACCTCTTCGGTCTCGTCCCAGTACGCCTTCTTGCCCGCCTCGATAGCCGTGCCTTCGCCTTCCGCCTTCGGGAAGTCGAACACGCCCGAAACCGCCAGCGCCCCGAGCTCGCCCGCCGCGATGGGGAGCTTGGTCACACCGACCAGGTCGTTCTGCACGACCACCGCCCCCGCGGCGACCGCCGCCTCGGGGGTGTAGTCGATGCTGTCGCCCGTCTGCACAAAGTTCACTGTCGCCATCTGTCAGTCCTCCTTGTGGTCGCTGTCAGCTGTCGGCTGCCAGCCGTCAGCCGGGCTCTAGCCGAGAGCCGATAGCTGACGGCTGAGAGCTTCCTGCTTACGCTTCTCCTTTGAACTTGGTCATGCCCCGGTGATCCTGCTCGCGAACCCCGAGGTCGAAGTACACCCGGAACCGGATGCCGAGCGTGTCGAAGTCCGTCTCGCCGCGCTCGACGGTCGGCGTCCGCCGGCCCTTCAGGTACCCGATCTCGAACGTGTCTACGACCGCCGGATCGGCGAACAGATACCACGCTTTCTCCGACGCGCCGTCGTAGTTCGTGTTCGAGAGGTACGGGCTGGCCACGACCTCCAGGTCCTCGTCCGCGAGGGCGTTGTAGGTCGGGATGTTCTGCTTGTCCGTCGAGCCGACGGCCATCAGCATCACCGAGTTCAGGAGCTGGCGGGCCAGCATCTTGAGCGGCGTCGGCACCACCAGGAACTTGGGCGAGATGTTGATCGGCTGCCCGTCCGCGTCCACCTGGTCCAGGAACATCTGGACCGCGAGCGCCAGGCTGTCCGACGACAGCGCCGTGGTCGCGCCCGCCTTGTAGTTCTTGTGGCCGGTGCTGAACAGACTGTTCGGGTTGGACAGGAGGCGCGTGAAGAAGAGCTGGTCGATCTTCTTCGCGGCGCGGGCGCCCATGCCGTCCGGGACCTTGAGGAACGCCCCGAGATCGTCGTTGTAGATCATCTGCCGGGTGAGCGTGAACGTCTTCCCGAAGGTGCCGAGCCGGTTGGTCGCCTTGTCCTCCTTCAGGCCGCCGTGCTTCAGCTCGCCGTCCGGCGCGACCGGCTCCAGGTCTCCGACGTCGGTCAGGCGGTAGCGCTCCGACTCCTTGAAGTCGTTCAGTTCGCCCTCGGAGCAGAGCTTCGTGGCGATGACCGGCTGCGCCTGGAAGCTCTTCAGGAGGCGCTTGTTCGCCACGTTGTTGAGGATGCCCGGCAGCGACACGGTGCTGAACGCAGCGCGGATGGTGTCGTTGCAGAACGACCGCGGCACCGAGACGCCCTCCATCGCGGCGCACTCGACCAGGAGCTGCTGGAGGGACAGGTCGCGCTCGCGAACGGCGCCCTCGATGACCTGGTCGCCGTAGTCCTTGACCAGCATCTCCTCGTCGATGCCCGCCCGCAGGCAGAGGGCCGCTTCGAGCGTGCGGCCCTCGAGCGACCGCCCGCGCCCACCGACCGACATCCCGACGTCGGCCTGCGGCCGGTCGGCGCGCATCGCCTTGAGCACCTTCTGCGAGGTGTCCTCGACGGTCCAGCCGCCGCGGATGGCGTCCCGCTCGATCTTCGGGAACTCACCCCCGCAGACCTCCTGGATCGCGGCCACGCGCTCGCGCTCCGCACGGACCGCGCCTTCGGCCTCGGCCTTCACCGACGCCGGCGGCGTGTCCGCGCTGGCGGCAACGGTCTTCGGCGTGGCCTCCTTCTTCACGGGCCGCGCCTGGCCGTCATCCTTCTTGGCCTGGACGTCCGGTTTCTCGTCTGCCGGCTGCTCCGCCTTGGGCGGGTCGTCCTTCTTCTCCTCGAACGCGGGCGGATCCTCGCCGGTCTCAAACGCCGCCTTCAGCGCGGCGAACTTCTCCTCGTCCAGCCCCTCGGCCTCGATGCCGTGCTCTTCCAGCCATTTCTCGAAGTCCATGTCTCGACCTCCTCCATACAGGTTGAACGTTGCCGCGAGCTTCATGCGGGTGCCGACGTCGGCGCCCACCGCGACGACGGACACTTCCCGCAACGTCGCTCTCTTCACGTGATAGAACGGGCCGGCACGGGTCTGCCCGTTGACGGTGCGCTTCCCGCGCACCAGTTCACTGTCGTGGACTTCGGCGCCGATCGAGAGTTGCCAGTCAGCGCCCGAACGGGCCTGCTCAACGATGCCCTTCGCCTGGCCGCTCGACGAAAGGATCTCGCCATCGATCAGGAGCGTGTTGCCCTTGACCGTCGCGCGGACCACGCCGACGCGGTTCCCGGTCCGGTTCTCGTGGTTGGTGAGGAGCGGCACCGACTCCGGCAGTTCCAAGCCGGCCAGATCGACTACCACCGGATAACGCCAGCCGGGCAGCGTCATCTTGCCGCCGCTGTACGCCACGCCGGTCACGCGGGCGGTCTCGGCCGGATCATCTGCGGCGGCCTCGATGCGGAGGACTACCTGGCCCTCGGCCGAGGCGGGTTCGAACAGGAGGGGCTTGTGGTCGTGCTCCTGGAGCCACTTCTTCGCTTCGGCGACGCTGAACTTCTTCGCGTCGAACCGGATAGCCTGCAGCTCGGCCTTGCCGTCGGCCGTGATGCCCCAGATGGCGTGGACGCCCGCGCCGAACTTGTCGTTCTCGCGACGGAACGACTCGTACTGGTCCGGGTCCTTCAGCCGGGCTGCATGCTCACCTTTGTAGGGCATCGGCCATCTCCTCCATCTCGTCCCGCAGGTCTTCGTTGTCCGCCGCCTCATCGGCGGGCGCCGGCAGCGCCTGTTGCTCGGTCAGGCCGAGCTTCCCCATCAGCGCCTTCTCCTTCGCTCGCTGTCGCAGTTCCGTCTCCCAGTCTTTCCCCTGACGGGCGTACTCGTGCGCCAAGGTGGTGGTGTTGTTCTTGAGCCGGGTCTCCTGCGCACGGGCCTCCTTGGCGGGGTCGACGTGCTCCATCCCGTCCCAGAACCACTGGTGCGACGGCAGCCGGCGCAGCATCCCGTCCAGCAGCAATCCGCCGTCGAGTCCCACCTCGAGCGCGTACTCCCACAGCCAACTGGCCAGGACGCGGTCCAGCACCTTCCTCGCCATGAACGCCTGGTCGACGCGGATGCTCTTGAAGTACACCTGGTAGTCGCGGCTGGTGGAGGCGTAGTTGTAGCCCGAAGAGTTGCCCGCCGCGACGTTGAAGGGCATGTTCAAGCAGCGGGCGATCTCGTTGAGGATCTCCTTCTTGAACTCGGCGTAGGTCGTCGCCGGCTGCGCGGGTTCGAGCTGGCTCATCTTCCAGCCGCCGGGCATCGTGAGCAGCATGTTGCGCTCGAGTTCGATGAGGTCCATCGGCTCGACGGCGTCGGCCTCGCCGTTGGGCGGAGCGTCGGTGTAGAGGATGCCGGCGAACTCGGCGGCCGCCTCGGCTGCCCCGAGAACGGCCAGCGTGAACCGCCGCAACTGGGCGAAGAGCGGCAGGGCGGGCGTGATTTCCGGCACGCCGCGGTGCTGGCCGGGCCGTTCCTGCCGGAAGACGTGGATCATGTTCGCCGCGGGGATCGTGGTGAAGTCACCGTAGAAGTAACCCGTCGACGCACCCGGATGCGTCTTGAGCACGCGGTATGCCGACGGGTTGCCGTGGCGGTCGAGCAGGACCCCGTCGATCTCGGCCCTATCGGTGAGCGCGGTAAGCGGGCTGGTGACTTGGTCGGCTTCGATGAGTCGCAGGTCGAGCTTGACCGGATGGCTCAGGACCGGGTTGTTGGCCATCAGTGCGAACGCCTCGCCGTCCTGTGCTCTCGCCATTCGCATGGTGCGCAGCTTCTCGGCGAGGCAGACTTCGGTGGCCCACAGGTCGAACTCGCGCTCGATTTCGCGGTTGACGCCCGCGTCGTTGGTGAGCAATTGGAGCCGTGGCCCAATGCCGGTCGTGTCGTTGGCGAGCGTGAGGACAATGCCACGCGCGTAGGAGTTGTTGGCGACCTCGTACCGGGCGCGGTTGCGCAGCGTCCGTCGGACATCGGCGTTGGCGGCGGCGTCGGCGCTGAGTGCGTCGGCGTTCGCCCAGTGCCGCCGGTTGTTGTCCGTGGTCGCGGCGGCGTCATAACGAGAGAGGATCGCCCGGCGTGGCCGAACCTGTACCAGCATCCGGCCGGGCGCGCGGTCGCTCAACCGGGCCTGCCCAGCCGTAGATACAAAGCGGCCCCGCGCGTCACGCGGTCGCTCGAGCGTTGCCGTTCTCTCGTTCCTGTGACTCACGCACCTGCTCCCTAGACCGCGCCCGGCGGCACCATCTTCGAGATACGGAGACCCCGGTGTCCCTTCGCCACGGCGTCCGACGACTTCACGTAGCGGTCGGCCTCGATCTGGTCTTTCAGCTTGTGCTGTGTGACCCGCTGTCCGTCGACCTCCGCCGACGCGGGGCCGCTTGCGTTTTCCTCAATCACCTCTTTCAGCTCGTCGGCCATCGGTTCGGGCCTCCGTTTGTTCTTGGGCCGGGCGAAGCCATGAAAAAAGGCCGTGTGAGTGTGTGGCCCCACACGGCCTGAATCTCATCGGCATCGGCTCAGGTGATCAGCCCGACCCGTCGCCCGGCTCGTTTATCCACCGACATTCTCACACGGGATTCATGGAGGGGCAAGGATTGCGTAGGCATCGGCGGGAGATTGTTACGTATCTAGAACTTGAGGGCTCTCGACGGTGGTGCAGGCCACGGGCTAGTTCAGGGAGAGCGCCCTTCGCGATGGGGAGCTGCCGTCCGACATCTCGAAAAGTTGCGAGCGAGAATGTCTTCAGTCTCGGCTCTGCACGTGCGCCATATTTCACCCAATTCGGCACATGCATTCTCTATCATCGCGAGGGGGCGCTTTGTCAAAAAGGGGCCATCTGACTCGACAAGGACGCGGTCACGCGGCACAACACCAACGATGCGTCGATGCTTGTTACTTCTCAGCATACGGTGATTGACCGAGAAGTAGTGGCCCTTGGCCACCAATTGCTCCGCGGCCTTGACGCCACCAGTGAAGTAGTGGAAGCAAACAGGATCGATGCCGTGCTCGTCGAGAAGGAAGCAGACTTCCTCGTTCGCGTTCCTGCTGTGCACACTTACGAACTTGCCGGCTCCAATCATCGGCAAGATGCTCTGAAGGATGGCAGACTGCGTTTCGCGCGTTTTCCGCCCCTCGGGGCCGAGGTCCATGCCGATCTCGCCGATGTATTCTGCAGAACGAACGAGATCATTGAATCGTTGGATCTCGCTCTGGCCTTCAGCTGATCGAAGTGGGTGCATCCCCAGTGCAGGTCTTATTGTCCTGAAGGGCTTCAGATACGGCAGGGACAGCGCAAAATGGCTCGGCAGCATCGTGGTCATCACACAGCCGACCTGAGCTCGGTCGTATGTTTGCGCTACCGCGACCGGATCGTCGAACATGTCTATGTGGCAGTGCGTGTCGACGAGCATTGCGGGACCTATACGAGGTTGATGCTGTGCGCCCAGTTCCGGACCTCGTCGCGCAGCCGTTCGACGAGAGATGTATAATCGTCCTTGAGCGAAGCGGGCAAGCTCCCACCTGACCGGAGCGTTCTCCAGATCGTTGCGGCGCTGTCGTTCCTTTCAACAAGATCGATGACAGATGAGAGATCCTGATTGGGCTGGGACAGGATCCTGTTGAGCGCTCTTCCCGGC
>Ga0315553_10001316_pt1 | contig 20746 bp, 19 predicted proteins | sample SalMarSW160140MG_FD_203099 | JGI IMG/M metagenome (GOLD analysis project Ga0315553, IMG submission 203099) | Salt marsh sediment microbial communities from the Plum Island Ecosystem LTER, Massachusetts, United States - Salt Marsh Sediment SW1601-40 ... | reverse complement strand
AGCCCTGACAGCATCTCAGTGAACGACATCGGCTTAACCGTCGGTATGACAGTTCACACTTCGCAGGCAATGTATTACAAAGAAACTAACGTTGAAGCCACGGCATAAAAACGCCCGATCTCCCCCTTTCTTTTTTTGTTATGTAATGTGTAGTTGTGTTCTACGTACAAATCATCTTATCCCGTCAAACAAAAACATGTCTCTTTAAAACAACAGGTTTATCCAAAGGAGGAAAAACCAAAGGAACGGGCGCCAGTGAGGCAAAGTCCTCTCATATTAGTCTAGAATGGTCGGAGTGAAAAATGATTCAAAAAAGTCTTAAGCGAAGAGTCAAGAGATTCTGTCTATCAAAGAAAGCTCTAGCCATTCCCATAACATTTCTGATACTATTCGCCTCCCTCCTCGGCGTAATCTCAATCACATACTACTTTGCAGTTTCCAAAATCAACGTTAACAACCAAATCCTCCAGATTTCATCTGCAAAACAGAACATGAACGCCATAGAAAAGAGCCTCCAGCTCGTTGTCTGGCAACCAGGCTCCTCCAACACCCTCGAATTCGACGACTGCGGCGGAACACTGAAAACTGAACCTTCCGCGAACCTGTTAACCATAAACGTCACAGACGACACATTCTACGAAGTCATTTTCAATTCCTCGGTTGGCGGTTTAATCTATGAATTGCCATACTCCCAATCTGCTGACACTGGACTCTATTTGAAGGGCACCAGCCAAGTTGTCGGGAACAAAAGTGGCGCGGTAATGACGCAGCTCTACATAGAAAGCGGTGAAGAGCACCCTGAAATCGTGCTTCGCTACCGCCCCATGGTCTCCTCAGCCACAGGAGGAACCGAAAACGGCAAACCCGTCAACAACGTGCGCATATACATCGTGAACCTAAATTCTTCCCAGGACCTTGAGACGGTAGGAAAGATTCCGATAAAAGTTTCCTGCGTGAACACTACAACCTGTGTTAACAGTTACAACCTATCCTATTCACCAGAATCCCTGACTGTACAAGTGACTTTAAGCGAACGACAGGCTCAGGTTTCTGTTCCCATCTCAGGCAACGAGAATGGCGCAATAATCAACGTAGAATTGGTTGTGAGCAACACGAAGATTGAAAGATGGGAGCGATAAAGCAGTGCCTTCGATAATTCCCAGCTACGTCTACACCTTTTTCGCCCTAAGCGTAGTTGGCACACTGCTGATCTGCACATTCAGCGCTTTCGCCGTCTCCATGAAACAGGACGTTGAAACAGAACAGCTCAAAAATCTGTTAGAGTATGTGGCTGCGGAAAGCTGCGAGCTCATCTCAACCACCACTACCAACAACTCGACAGTAACCGTTAGACTAGTCTTGCCTCTTCGTGTGGGCGAAAAGGGATACTGGATCCAGCTCAGAAACGATTCTTCAAGTGCCTGGATTGAAGGTGGCTTGGGAACCACTCCAGTTCAAACCAGCCTCACCGTATTTGTACCTGGGGTAGTTGCCGCCTCGGGATTGTACACTAGTGGGTACGGTTTTGCGGAATTGGAGTGTCAAATCCAAGGAACTGTAACATTTTTGAATCTCTCAGAGGTGTCATGAAAATGAAACGTGATAAAAAGAAGAATAAAAAAGAAGACAAAGAGGCAGGAAAGACGTCTGCAGAGGATTTGATGGGTGAGTTAATGCTTCTCCGGCGAGGAACACCTGAAGGCTACAGGGAGCTGGAGACATACCCGCTGAATCCTCCCTTTGCGTATGCTTGTGTAGTTCAGGACGAGGACACAGCAGAGTACCTCTACATCGTCGACGAGTTAACGTTGGCAAAAGAGGAAAGGGACGCCTACAAAAGGTTGAAAAACATTCTGGGATACGAGTTAAAGGCTCCTGAACCTGAAGAAACCTTGGTCGAATCTTTCAACACGCAGGTTCCTGAAATACTGAAGAAACATCAGAAAGTCACTGGAGCAATCAACGAGATCGGACTTCGCAAGATCAGCTATTATCTTGAGAGGGATATGGTAGGCTACGATAAGATAGATGCCTTCATGTATGACCATTATGTTGAAGACATAAGCTGCACCGGAATAAACAAACCGATTTACCTGTGGCACAGAAAATATGAGAACATAAAAACCAACATTATCTACCCCGAAGCGGAAGAGCTGGACAACTTTGTCATGAAGGTAGTCCACAGAGCAGGTAAACACGTCAGCATAGCCTACCCAATCGTCGATCTGACTCTGCCCAAAAAACATCGGCTAGCAGTCTCCTTTGGCAAAGAGACAACCCCGGCTGGAACCAGCTTCACGATAAGGAAATTCAGAGAAGACCCGCTCACAATAATTGACTTGATAGAAAACGAAACCATCGACGAAACAATAGCAGCCTACCTATGGCTCTTAATGGACAACAAGATGTCAGTTATGATCGCCGGAGCCACAGGAGCCGGAAAAACAACAGCACTAAACGCCATCGCATGCCTAACAAACCCAGAATACAAAATGATATCCATCGAAGAAGTTGCAGAAATCAACTTAACCCACGAAAACTGGACCTCAACCATTGCACGACCCGGATTCGGATCTGAGAAACAAGGAGAAATCACGCTCTACGACCTAATCAAGGCATCCGTCAGACACCGTCCAGACATGATACTTGTAGGCGAGATCAGAGGCGAAGAAGCATACGTGCTATTTCAGGCACTCGCAACAGGACACGGCGGTCTCTGCACAATACACGCCGAAGACGTAGAAACAACACTCAAACGTCTAACCCAACCGCCCATGAACATACCCTCCTCAATACTGCCGCTGATGAACTGCATGATAATCGCCAAACGCATAAAAGCTTCCAAGTTTTCGGAGTCTGCCAACAGATTCGCAAGTCGAAAATTCGCGCGGATCACTGAAATAAAAGACGCAGACGCCATTCACAACGTCTTTCGATGGAACCCTTCCATGGACACTTTCCAGCATGATCTGGAAGGAAGTTACCTTTTATCGCGAATCGCCAGGGACTTGGATGTCTCCGTTGATGTGCTGTTTGAGGAACTGGAAAGACGGAAGCAGATACTATCGACTATGGTCGAACGGGGCATACGTGACTTCCGAAGCGTAAGCATTGTCTTAAGTCGCTACCACAAGAATCCGCGTTTGGTTCTAGAGGATTTTATTGAAAAAGACGCAGGGTGGCTAAGCTGAAATGCGTAAGTCAGAGGGTTTCCTTGGTAAAATCATTGCTAAGATAGCTAAGACAACCAGCGAGGAGAAAGACGAAATAGAACGCGAGCTGCCCTTCGTGGTTATGCTCTTCACTCTGATGGCTACTAGCGGTGTCTCTCTTTATGACAGCTGGAAAAGACTGCGGAAAGCAAGTCTTCTGCCACGGTTTCAGAAGGAAGCGGAAGAGGTTGTTAGACAGGTCGAGGTGTTGGGAAAGGACCCTCTAACCGCCATGTATGAGCTGGCTGATAAGACCGGTTCAAGACTGTACAGCGATTTTCTAGGAGGCTTCATCTCCTCTATCAAAAGCGGAGGTAAAGTAGCTGATTACATGCGGAGCAAACTTAGAACAATCTTCGAGTTGAGAAACAAAGCCATGACCCGTTCCACCGAGAAAATTGCTACCTTAGTTGAAGGTTACTCAGTTATGTTGATAGTAATCCTCTGCGTCTACATACTCTACGTTCTGCTTTCCTCAACGGCTTCGCTGGAACTCATGGCTGGAATATCCATTCCAACATCACCAATCATAGCTTACCTGGTGATATTCCTCGTAATGCCTTTGATATCCTTCATATTCATGCTTGCCGCCCACAACCTCCAAAAAAGCACACTCATCAACCTAAAACCCGTATACAAAAAAACCATAATTTCTTTAGCTGCATCCATGGGGCTATTTTTAGTTTTCATTCTTGTTCCAACATTATCCGACTCCCTCGGCTTGCCTCTTTTGCTGACCGCATGCCTCACAATAGGCGTTTTGCCCGGTGCAATCCAATACTACAAAATCACAAGGGTGAATTATAACGCTGAAAAATCTCTGCCAAGTTTCCTCAGGGACATCACAGAATCCCAAAAAACCGGAATTTCCCCGGAAAAGAGTATAATTCACGCGACAAAACGTAGAGACTATGGGCACTTCTCCCAGTTCTTAGAGTTGATTCGCAGCCAAATTGAGTGGGGGGTATCTCTGAAGGATATATTTGAAAACTTTAAGCAGAAAATCAGTAGCTGGCCGGTTCTTGTGAATTTCATGATGATGGTTGAGACCATCGAGGTGGGCGGGGGGCCTGTGCGTGCCTTGGAGTTACTGTCGGAGTACAGCGAAAAGGAGTTTGAGGTTCAGGATAACAAGCGGGCGTTGCTTAGACCCTATGTTATTTTGGCTTTTGTGTGGAGCGTACTCATAGCCCTGACAACCACCATAGTGACCATGACCATGTATATTCTAACCCAGTTTGCAACTCCAAGCCTCTACGAGATTATGTCCGCGGAGCTTTCAGGTCAGATTGGATTGTTTTCTCTGGGGATAATCTTTCAATGCTGGATTTCGGGGTTCTTCATAGGGAAAATCAGTGAAGGAAACTTTGCGGCTGGACTGAAATACGCTGCTCTTTTAGCCATAACCGCTTACGTGTCTCTTGTTCTTTCCCAGAACTTCATGGTTGGGATCTTCGAATTACCTCCCCCCAGCTAAAACTGTGAGGTGAATTTAAGATGCCGGCGTCTTCGATTGATTCGTTCTTTGCCTGCACCCTTATTGTCATTGTGGTAGTTGTGTCTATGGTTGCGACCACGAGGATAGTTACGCCCTACATGAACAGCTTACAGGATTTAAACGAGGAGGAATACCTGCGGAAGATAGTTGAGCATACGATAGTAAGCTCTGGGAGTCCGGTGGAGTGGGGTCAAAATCAGAGCGTAACTCCGGAAGCTTTTGGTTTAGCTAAAGACGGTTCATTAGGTTACGAGCTTGATGTGGACAAGGTTTCTAGGCTTAACAGTCAGAACAGCTACGCTCTAAGTTATTTGGAGATGTACGACGCCTTAAGGTTAGAAAAAGTTGCTCTCAGGTTTGCCTTTTCGCAGATCATGAATGTGTACATAACCTTAAACTCAAATGTGACTGTGGGAGATTCAACCACCTACTCATTCAGCATTTCTGTTAGCAGGGACCAAGCGCCTGTGGCTACCAGTTTACAATGCTACGTGGTTGCAAACGATTTTGTCAACGATACAAGTTCCAGCACTTCAAGCAGCGGCGAAGGAGCTGTTGAAGTGGAGATTCCTAACTCTTCCAACGGGACGGCGTTACTCACCGTTTTTGCAAGGGCATCCTATGACGATAGAGTAACCGCCCAAGGAGTATACGCTTTCGGTCACCTGTCTTCTGGCCCTTCGCCGAACAACACTTTTCTTAACCTCAGTCCCCTCAACAACACATTGCAAGTGGACCCAAATTTTTCTGAAACATCCTTGGAAACGGGTTACGAGTTTTCTTACGGCTACGAATCCACCTTAACCTCAACATCTAACGAGACCTATGCCATTCCCAGATTTTTGGATTCAAGCCCAAAAGTCTTGGCTGTAACAGGCTGGAACGGTTCAACCTTCTTCGTAGAATGGGTTACCTATCCACAGGTTCCCCTAGAAATGGGCGCCGACTTCGAGAACACGGAGTGCTTCTCTTTCAGTTACCTGATTACCATAGACAGAGTATTCTATCGGCTGAATGTGCAGTGTGGAGGTCCCAGCCTGTGAGCTTTAGAAATAACCGGCGTGGACAGATACGTATCATAGAAGCCTTCTTCGCCTCGCTTCTGATACTTTCAACTCTAGCTCTGGTTCCATCTCGAGGCGGGGTTGAAAAGACACATTACAGCACCCTCCACTCGGTTGGAGCACAAGCCTTAGCCTCGTTGGACAGCAACGGAATGCTCTCCACCCTCATAGAAGACAGCGACTGGACTGCCTTAAGGGACTGTGCCCAATCCCTGTTGCCTGTGAGCCTGTGGTTTAACCTCACAGTCTTCGACGAGAATATGGGTGTTCTAAACGATGTTACGGTTTCTAATGGCGGTTCGGTTAGTGAAGAAATAGTTGCCGTCAACTATGTTTGTGCCGCCTCAGGAGGAAACTATGCGGTGTATATAGTGCGGTTACAGTTGGCGGAGGCTAGCTAACCTATGGGAAGAAAGGCTCGAAATCGCAAAAATTCGGGGCAAACTCTCATCATCACCGCATTAACGATAGCCTTGCTGATTCTTTCAATAGTCTACGGCATTTTTGAAGCCGGAAGAAGAAGTGAAATGCGGTCTGCAGCCACGCTGAACAGTCCTGTCTTAGCCGCGAAGTTGGGGTTGAGAAACACGGTGACCAGCTCTCTGGTTAACGTTTCTAACGGAGGAGAAGACGAGGTGTTGTCAACGAACCTCAACGAGTATGCATCGATCGTTGGAAACCAATCGTACTTCGGGAAATGCAGTGTCCTGTTTACAGCATTAGATGCTTCGCCTTACCAATCAGGAATGTGGATTTCATGGGGCTCTGACGGAACAGGGGTCTCCGGTGCATACGCAAACTTCACTTTAGTTTTCACCAAAACAGAATCAGACCTTCAACTGGAACACGCCATCAACGTAACAACGGCGCTCGATGTAGAGGGAACTTACACCAAATTGGAAGGGGCACTCAAACAGGTGAACGTAACCTGCCGAATCTTCAACGAGGGAGAACCTGCCTTAGCCAACAACATCACACTGTACTATGACCACGACGGCAACTTAGAAACCCAAGATTGGATACCCGCAGACTCACCAAACATAACTGACTACGGAAACGGCACCTACACAATGTCATTCACTGCCGAAACCCAAACCATCGATGACCCCATGCTAGTTTCAGCCCATGTATATGATCTGAGAGACATCTTTGTCTTGGCGAATGCCACCTGCACCGAAACATAAACAGTTATCTGCTGTAACGCAAAAGGTTCTCAGCAGTTATTCGGCATAAGAAAAAATGGAGATCACAGAGAAATAAACTAATGTTTTTGAGAACTAACCACGTTTTGTTAGTTTGCTCATGTCTTCAATTTTTGCATTTAGTTAAGTATCCACATAAAACAAAAACTCTGCCTCTGAACAAGGAATGCAGCAAAGTGCGTTTGAATCCGATTCCTAACTGTTTCCTGTATTTTCCCTCTTTCAGTTGATGGTTAATCAACTGTTTAACAGTGAAGTCTCTTCGCTCCGTAACGCAGATTTCGTTGACCTTTTTGACTTTCCAGCCCTTCTCCTTTATCTTCAAGTCGAAAGCAGTATCCCAACTTGGTTTGTCTCTGGCAAAACCGCCAATATCAGAAACGGTTTCTCTTTCAAACAAACAAAACGCGCCTCTAGGTTCTTCTCCCATCGGAGCAAAACGATAATTAAGGGCGCGTAACCAAAAAAGGAAATCTAGCCAGAATTTGCCCGCCTTTGGCTTAGCTTCGCTGGAGACCCGTTTTATATCGTCTCGGAGATGTTCGCGCAAAACAACAACAGCATTCGGAGGAACCCCTTGAATGTCTGCGTCAACCTTCAATATAGTGTCGCCAAACTTGATTTTCTCCAACGCGTAGGTTACATTGTTAGCTGAAGAGCAAACATGATCTCCAGCAAAATCCTTCTCTAAAATGTTGACGCCACAATGTTCAACCAAGTTTCTGGTTTTATCTGTGCACCTATCCAGGATAACCCATAACTCAGAAACTACATCGTCAGGGATGGTCATTTCCTTCAATGAACGTAGACACGGCATTATCTGCTTCTCTTCGTTGTGTGCCTGAACTAAAATCAAAAGCTCCTTCATTTTGTTCGCCTCTCAATTATTTTTGTGATTTCGACTGCTAAGTCAATATTCGGATTTTCTTTTCCCACTATACAATCGTGAAATGAAGAAAGAGCCAACCTTATGTTGTGCCCTTCATCAAAAGCGTAAGTTTGCTCTTGTTTAGGGATCTTCGCTGAGACAGTCCACTTTGGCTTTGAATATGATATAACGGAAAGTGTTGATTGAACGTTAGGATTGTATCTTAAAGTTCCCTTTTCACAGTAAACAAGAACTTCGGTTTCCTTCCAAGGATAATTCAAGCTCACACAAATTTGCCCCTTGACAGCACCATCAAAAAAGATTATGCCCGTCTCGTTTTCTACCAAATCAACGAAGGAAAAGTCCAACTTTGACAAAGGACAGAACATATCCAAAACGCTGAGCATGTGACTAGCCAACAGCCAATACACATCAAATCTTCCGAACCTTCCAAGATGTTTAACAGACAATTCTAACCCCAAAACATCCCCCAATTCACCGTCTTCGACAATTTGTTTAGCCTTCTGTAGAGCCTTAGAAAAAGTGTAAATGTACTCGGTGTGAAGAGCCAACCCTTTCTTTTCTGCAATCTGCTTCAACTCTAAACACTGCTCAGCCTTCAAAGCCAACGGCTTCTCGGAAAGAACGTGCTTGCCATTCAGCAAAGCAGACTTCACGAGTTCATAATGTGTGTCGATTGGCGAGGCAACAATCACGGCTTCTACAGCTTCATCGTCCCAAACCTTGTTTAAATCAAATTTGCTGTCACACGCATACTTCAAATCGAAGCTGCCATCGTTTTCGATGTACTTCTTTAGTTTGGAGCCCCAGTAGCCAACTCCAATCAAAGCGCAGGTAACCCTTTCACTATCCCCGACAATCAGCTTCATGGATGCGTTTCCAAAAGTTTCATCGAGACTCAACTAGGTCTCTCCATTTGCGGTTGATCTCTAACCCCATTCTGTTGCAGCGTCCCCCTCGCCTGAAACATTCGTTGCAATCAAAGCTTCGGAGTTGATTAGCCAAAATCATTTTCTTGAATGCTCTAAAATCGTTTGTCAATTTTCCAAGTCTCAAATCTTTAAACGTTGGAGTGGAAATAGTTGTGCAACGGTAAACGTAACCGTCTGCACCCCAACAAATCTGGTAATAGCCATACGCGCACCTCTTGAAGTCAAACAAGTTTATGTCCTGAAAATCTGGGCTCATCCAAAAAATGAAAGGTTGCTCGCTTTGGCTGGTTGATAAATGTTTTTTGATTTTCTTATAGTATATGTTCTTGTAACCTTGCTCAACCTTATCCCGATACCTCTTAACAACATCAAAAGACTGATTATAATGAGCAAAAGGAATACTGAAACGTAAACTATCAACCCCAACAGACTCAGCAAACGCCACTATTCGATCTATCTCTTTCTGGCTAGAATTGAACTGGTTCATCAAATAGCACATTCTTATAGCTGGCTTTGTTCCCCGAATTTCCGTTGCAAGTCTAATCCCAGCGAGAATTTGGCTAAAATAATTCTCTTTCACATTCTTGGTTTTACAGTGGCTGATTGATGATCCAGCATCTAAACTAACACTCAAATAATCTACTTTGTCTGTTGCTATCCGACAAAGTTCAGTGAGCCACCCTTGAGTGTCCTCCAAATTTAGCAATGTGACTCCATTAGTGTGAATCCCAAAATGACAACCCATCCGTTTTGTCATCGCCAAGTATGCCATGAAATAGGGATTCAAAATTGGCTCTGTATAGCTTCCACCGTAAATGTGGTAAGGAATTTTGTCTTTAAGCTTCTGCATAAGCTCAAGCCCATCCATCTCCCAAGTTCCTAAGTCTTTCACAAAATTTTTTCCAGCGCAATAAAAGCAATCGAATCTACAAGCTTTCTTGTGGTCTGAGGGCAAATGGATTTCAAGTTGTCTAGGGTAAGTTAGGTCTCCATTGAAGATAACCGATTGGTCTCCAATATGGTCAAGCAGTTGATCCCAATAGTAGTATCCTTTTGGTCTATGGCGAACACGCTTTACGGGTAACGGTGCCTTCTCAACCAGTTGATCCCTGTAATAAACTTCTTTTGTTCTACTCACCCAGTTCACATCCGGTTATTCATCTAATCCGTGACGAACAGTTTCCTCGATTTTTGTGATCGCACGATTAAACGCGCAGCGTAGTTTAGCGTTTGGTTTATGATAGCATTCGCAAAAAACACAGAACACTTGGTCATCCATCACATCATTTGTCAGTTTTCCGTCTGGTGTGGGCGGGAACAAAACCGGTGAAGCATTGGTCTTTACGTCAGAATGACCGGTTCGTTTTTTGCGTTTTTCGAAATCCAATTGGGTTGCCATTTCATGCCCTCCAAAAGTTTTCAGGTGTAACGTTTCATGCGCTGAAAATTTTGCCTGTTTATTTAGTCACGCGGACTTGGAGTAAGTCGTCATTTGCTGGAGATGTTTTTGATGCCCACAAGTTAGCGAAGAGCAACTTCAAAGCCTTAATGAATGTGTTGTAGTTGGTCCAGAGGAAAGAGATTTTTTCTTTCTTTCTTCTCATCTCAGTGTCGTAGTGGACGTTTCCGTTCTTTATCGAGAAAAGAATTTCCTGTTGATCCGACAGTATGAAACTGGGCAGGTCACCAGAAATCACGGATAGGTACTTCACGTCACTTAGCCCCGTCTTTTCAGCAATAAAACGGCTCTTCGGCGAATTGTTGGTCAGAAGCAGCACCTTCACCTTCTTTTTGGAAACCCTCTCCAAGTTGTCTGTGAAACCGGAATGATACAGACGCAAAAGCTCCAGATCAGGCGCTAACACGCAAATCTCTTTCTCGGCTCTCTCGGCGATTTCGTTGGCTTTGAGAATCAGCTGTTCTTCCCCTTCAAGTATCTGGAAGATTTCCTTGGTTTCATGCTCTGCCTTATGTTGAGGAATAGATGACCAGAGGTCAACCAAGTCTTTCTTTTTTCTTTCCAGAAGTTGCACATTCACTTTTTTGGTTTCTATGAGAACATCATAGGCATCCTCAAAGGGTACGGCTGTAAACTTCAAGGGTTTCTCCAAAATACAAGACATGAGTCCCCTCTTCTCCAGGTCTCGCAGGATTCTATAGGTCTCGGTTCTGTGGAGAGAAAGGCTGTCTGAAATTTCTCGAGCCTTTTGCACTCCGGACCTTGCTAGGTAAAGGTATACTCTGATTTCGTTTCGGGAGAGGTCAAACTGGAGAAATGTCTTCTCGATGTCTGCAAGAAAGTCAAACGGTTTTCTTTCTTTTCTAAGGAGTTTCCATACGGGAGCGTTCTTGTCGTATAGTTTGCCGGATTTTTGGGATTTTGTTTTCAGTGTTTCCATGTAATCCAACCTGAATTTGGTTCCAATCTGAACTGGAAGTTAAGTTGTAGACATTTAAGCTGTATGAATATGAAGTCTGAATCAAAACTCAACGTTCATATTCAGAATTCGATTCTAAAACGGATAAATAATGCTCATTGTTATACTGATCAACAATCTGTTCGATGTTAAACCTTATTTGCTTATGCGCGCGCAAGCTTAGACACACACCACACGCACAAACATGAAATTAGAGCCATGATCTACCCCATCTTTAACCTGAACAGTTACGAAAACCGTTGTTGTTGCTGCTTCAAGGAATGGTTTATCTGATAGGATAAGATATAATATATAGAGGAAAGACAGCAAAGTGGGACCCAACTGGAAGCGGCTCATCTTCTTAGGAGAGTATCTGGTTCCAAAGAACAATTTATGGCTAAAACGGGCAGGTCTTCTGTTCGGCTTCATCTTGTTAGATTACCTGGTTACGCTGCTGTTCATCAAATCTCCAGTAGAGGAAGGCAACCTTCTTGTCAGAACTTTTATGCAGAACTACGGCATCATTTTAGGTCTCACAATCTTTGATTTTCTCATCAACCTTCCAATCTACCTGATAATATGCTTCAACTCTCACTTTGTCACCTTGCCTCCAAAGTTCTCAAAAATAGTCGACACCATAATCGACGTGTTTCTTGCCTGGTTTGTTGCCGGATACCACTATAGCGGCGCCGCAAGCTGGTTCTGGACCAGCCCACACCTGATACGCCAAATAACAGGATTCTCCATCTACATTTTAATCCTCGCCATCGCTTCCCAAGCTTCAAAAATACAACGAATCTTCATCTAAAACAAAAACAAGCTTTTCATGAATAACGAAGCCTCAAAACCCTCGATTTGCTCTGTGTGTAGCAGAATGTTACATACAAATTCTTAGTATCACCCCCTCATTTAGAGTAATTGCGATTAAGACAAAACTGAATAAATGGGAGCGCTTACCTAGCCAGCGTTCTGAGACGGTGAACGATGTGGTTACTGAGATACGATATTTCCATTCCCTGAAGGAGCTTAGTGAAAACCTTGAAGAAGAGATTAGCTTTTGCAAAACTGCAGGTGAGGAATACGGTCAAAGGTTAGGTTCTCTCTTGAGAGAGAAGGAAACAACTCATGGGGATGAGGATTGGTTCAAAGAATTGTCTGGTCTTCAAAAGACGTCTAAAGAAGGAAAAAGTAAGGCTAAAAATAAAGGTAAAAAGAATAAAGGGGGAAAATCCGATTGGATTCAATTCAAAGACATTATGATTTCCAAAGAAGAGTACGGCGAGGCTCAGATTCTCTTCGATGCTATAGAATACCTAAAGGATAGGATTACTCAACTTGAAAAGGTCAAGGGAAATATTGAGGACCTGAAACGACTGGGTCTAGGAGAAAACATAGTTTACATAACCTATCTGCGTGAAGGAATCCCCGAAAAGATTGTTCTGAACAAGAAAAATGGGGAAGAGTTTGGAAAAAAATTTGAATTCCTGGCTACGATCTCCCTCTCCACAGCCTCATGAATAAGCTCTCGGATTTGAATCAGCCTGCAATTTGTCGAGATTCGGATTTAACTTTCAAGGGCACCCGCTGAGGTTCGCACATACAGTTTTGCGAAGGCTTTTATGAGGTCTCGTTGATTGTAGACAGCGGTACTCGCTTTAAAGTAATTTTTCATCCTTTCAGTTTCCAACCCGACTCCGATCACTATTATGCCCTTCTTCTCCAGTGATCTGATGGTTTCCGCTAGGGCGATGTGCATGTTTGGGTAGCCGTATGGCCATCCGTCTGAAAGAACTACCAAGAATCTTTGTTCATCGAATCTCTGCGCGAGGATTTCTCCTGCAACCTGAATGGCGTCAGGCATGTACGTTAAACCACCGAACTTCAGTCCCCCAATTCTCGCTCGCACTCTACGCGAATACGCCTCCGAAGCATCTTTCAGAACATAAAACTGGTCGCTGAAAGCAAAAAATGTCCACGACCCCGGATCCATCAGCAGTTCTTTTGTGGCTTCAGCAATACAGATGGCCATTGCTCGCGCGTTCTCGCCCTTAACCCTCATGCTCGCACTCACGTCTAAGAGAAGACTCCACGCGTAGCTTCTGCTCAGGTATTCATCCCGCATGAAAACATCCGCTCTTGGTCTCCCGGCTGCCATCATCTGGACAACGGCTGTCAGGTCCAGTTGACCGTACAGTTTTCTCGGGTCCTCATCTAAGGCGTCCTGAGCCACTCTGAGGCTGTCCAGCAATCTGCGGCTCGTTCCCTTTACAAGAGCCCTAGCCCTAAGATATCGCGTGTAGTCCTCGGTGGGAAAACTAACAGATTTGAATCTGCTCCACTCCGTGTATTTCTCAAGTTTTGTGAGTATCTTCTTTTCTCGGGCTTTCTGATGGAACCATGTGTCAAAGGCCTGCGAAGCCTCTATGTTGGACTCTTTTCTCCAGCATGATTCAACGGAGTCTTCAGACGGAATTGTTCCGCCCAAAGTCGCTAGAGACTTTCTGAAGATTTTTTCTATCGCAAAATCTGAGGGCATCTTTTGAGAGTAGATCGTGCATGGACCAGCCTGTTCAGTGTATTGCAGGGATGGAGCCTCCAGAATGGGACCAAAGTTTTCCAGAGTTTGAGTTATTTCGTTGGCTGTTGCGTTCATAACCTCGTCGATTTCAGTCCCCTCCATGGCTAGAGCCATCATAATTTCTTCCTTGAGTGCGCTCACTTTTTTTGTCAAATGGTTGACCGCTTTTTTTTCTTCTGGCTGAAGAACTCCCTTCACAGTGCCTATGTTGAGCCTTGACAGCAGAGCCGTCATCACGCGAGTTGCTGGATTGAAGATGGTTTCCACGCGTCTCATCCTTGTGTAAGCCAGCGAATTTGCGTATGCCATGTCAGCGAGCTTGTCAGGATACCACGCTGTAAGGTAGGCGTTGACATAAGCGTCATTGACTAACGATTCAGAGAACGATTCAACTAGCGAACGCTTTGACGTTAACGACGCCAGTTTTTTTTCGTCAGCAGGCATCATAGTGTGAGTTGTTAGGTGGAAAACGCAGGCTCTGAACAGTCTTCCGACCTTGGCTTTTCCGTCGTCGTCTGCTGGAAATTCGTAGCCCAAAAAGGATATGATCTTTTCTTCTTCCTCTGCTTCTGGCACGGATGGCAGTGGCAGGGTTACGTTGAATCCTGCTTTGTCCTGCGTAAGAATCGGCAGCTGGAGTTCTGGGTCTACGCGGATTCTTGCCTTCATGTCGTCTTTTTGAAGCGATATTGACCGAGCATAATCAAGGAATCCCATAGAGGTTACCGCGTGTTTTTGCTAATTTTTTCATCATTGAGGAGGAGGAAACACCGATTCTATGATTCTTCTGACGTCCGCTTGCACTTCGGTGTTATCGCTGGTTAGGGCAATTATTGTTTCTTCTGCTGCGACGTTTGGGGTGTTTCCGTCGTAAATGAGTGTAGCCCAGTTTATCAGGTCCCCCAGCGAAGGACCGTAAGGAACGTCTCCTGCCTTGTACTGTCTCCGCAGCTCAGCGCCCACCTGGATGATCTTGTAACCCATGTCTTCGTCAACGTTTGATCGCTTCCTGAGCAGTTCTACTTCGTTAGGTGAAATCTGCTCGCCCACGCTTGTGTAGTCGAAGTTTATCCAGACTGCCATTCGTCTTCTCATGGCGGCGTTCAACGGTTTGGTTCCGGAGAACTCGGCTGAGTAAGGGTTCATGCTGATGATCATGTAGCCATGTTTGTGTCTTTTTACGCATTCGTTGTCTTTCTCGTTCAGCACAATGTGGCCTCGAGTGTCGAGAACCGGGTTCAGTCTGGTGGCTACGTCCTGTTTCATCATGTTTGCTTCGTCGAGATACATTATTCCGCCTCCTCTTAGCCATTTGGTTACCATTCCGTCGATCCAGTTTTCTTTTCCTAATCCTATGAAACGACCAATCAGGTCGTATGAGGATGTTTGGAGACCACAGTTGACTTCCCAAACTGGTAAGCCGCAGAGTTCTGCGACAAGGTAGACGATGTGGGTTTTGCCTGTTCCCGAAGGTCCTATGAGGGAGCACTGTTTGAAGTAGTAGAGGGCGCGGACGATGCGTTCTACGTATTTTTGTCCGCTGTCGATGTAATAGGGTGTGCCTTTGGGTATCAGGGCATCCATATGGGCGAAACTGTAGCCGGGGTGAAGATCGTATTTTTGGATGTCATATCTGTTATAGAGAGGACATTGGGACATTGGGCGTTCTTTGTCTATGGAAACTTTTATTTTGCCTTTTTCGTTGCGGGCAGAAGAGACAACCTTCATTCGGCTGACTGCTGCTTTCTCCTTTAGACCTTGATGCCCGTAGCTCAAAAGACTTCCACCCGTAGAAAAGAGGTCGGGGGAAGGGATATAAATATTGCGTCTTACGACTTAAGATGTTTCTTAGGCATAACAAATACATAAAACCCCACTCACCGCTTAACAAGCTGTGTGTGTCACGCAAACCAACACACAAGCGCTTTTAGTAATAAACCAGCGAAAAACTGAACAAAGGAATGATCTTAATGAGCCAAAGCACAGTACAATTACCCGCCAAGGAGCAAGAACAGGTCAAACCGCCCCAAATAACCTTGGAAGAGCTTATATCGTCCCTGAAAAGCCTCCAAGACGACATCGGTCAGATTTCAGAGTTGACATCTGAAGAAAAAAGGGTTGTGGATGTGTTTTTTGATTCGTTCTTGAAGCTTATGCAGCCCTTGGCAAAAACGATTCCTGTTTCTCCTGATGCGCTTCCTGACGAGCTGGGAAATGTGGTTCAGGCAAACATAGACCCGAAAGGAAACCTTATGCTCCTCTATCAGGGCGGACAGGTGGAAATAAAGTGCCTCAGCGAAAAGACCCAGCGTGACCTCATGATATATGTCATCAAAGATGTGATGCCGAAGTTCAAGCAGCTCACCAGCGCTCACAGAAGGAAAATTGAAGATAGAATGAAGTTTTTGTCTTCAGTGACCAATGAGATACAGAAGATTTCTAAGGCGTTCTCAACAGAGTCCGACTGATTAACAAGAAACAGTTAGATTGCTTGTCTTCAAATTATGTGATTCTGTCTGAACACTATTTTCGCTCTGGAGTGCGCTGATTCTGTTTTTGTTCATGTTCGAAGAGCAGGGTGAGCAGATAGCAGTTGTGAAGGTTGTGTGTAGTATGTTGATACACACGAACGGAAAAGATTGAAAATCCCGTATTATATGTTACATGAAAAAATGAGTTACATATCATTTGCAGGTTCGCTAGTGTGAGGAATCAGTCATTTCAAATAAAAGTGACGAGTCTGACGTTCAAGTCAAGGTTGACATTCTCAGTTTGCGAGGCGTTAAACTGAAAGACAGAATAGAGTCTCCCATGTTAAATTTTGATGTTAACGCAAAACTGGAGGAGAAGGACCGTAAAAGCGGCAAGCGTGTCATCGGGTTCGTGTTGACAGTGGGCACAAAACCCAGTGTGGCAAAATTTGAGGTGGAGGGATTAGTGACGCTTGAAGGAAAAAATCCAGCCATAGACAAACTGCTGGAAGTGAACCCCACCAATAAGATACCCTTGCTGCTCAACAGAGTTTACCAACACGTCTTCACGTCAACTTACCTTTTAGCCAACCTCCTAGACACATCCTACCCACCGCCAGACATGCTTTCCTCAGGCGAGCTTAACAAAAAGGGCGCCGAGGGACATGTTGAATGGGAAGGCAAAGAGGAGACAAAGACCGAAGAAAAACCCAAACAAACAAAGAAAAAGGTCAAAGCAAAAGCTAAACGCTGATTGCACGTTTGTAACCTAGAAGATTTCAATCCTGCCTTTGTCTTTCATGCTTTCTCCTGTAAAGCACGAACGCGGTTATGGCTAGCGCCAATAACACAGCTCCGGCAGATAATGAGGCAACAAGGAGCCATGGAAATTCTTGACTTGCAGAGGTGAATGTTATTTGTTGGTAACCGTTAATGGCGTTAACGGTCACAGTTCCAGACGACGGACAAGCGGTGTAATCATGGGGTGAAGTGACCGAGAAGGAGTAGACGCCGTTTGGTACGTTAAACACTATGGTGTCTGAGGTGGAGCTCTCTGTTTGACCGTTGAAGGTTACCGTCCAGCTTGTTCCCTGAGGCAAACCTGACGCAGCAAATAACATTTCGTAAGTTTGTGGGCTAGATGAAGAATCGCCGACAGCGTAGACTAGGTGGTCATATGAGCCAAAGTATATTGTCCCGTCTGCGACGGCAGGGGAAGAAACTACCTTGTCGAGGGTTATGTAGCTCCATAAATGTGCACCTGAAGTGGCGTTTAAGGCGTACATCTTCTTGTCGTAGGAACCCACGAAAACTGTGTCGTCAGCCACAGCTGGAGAAGAAGCCACAGCGCCGCCAGTTGTGTAATTCCACATCACTGTGCCCGTTGCAGCATTCAAGGCGTAGACGTTGTTGTCGTTTGAGCCCACGTAAACTGTGTCTTCGGCGACGGCTGGGGAGGAGGCTACTGCGCCGCCTGTCGTGTAATTCCATATGCGTGCTCCAGTAGAGGCATTCAAGGCGTAGACGTTCCCGTCGTAAGAGCCTATGTACACTGTGCCGTCTGCTATGGCGGGAGAAGAAATCACCACATCTCCGGTGGGGTATTTCCAAACCAGAGAGCCGTCAGAAGCGTTCAAGGCGTAAACGTTCTGGTCGGTTGAGCCCACGTACACCATGCCTTCGGCGACCGCGGGAGAAGACAAGTGAATCTGGTTTCCTGTTGTGTAATCCCATATTAGCGTGCCCGTTGTGGCGTTCAGGGCGTAGACCTTGTAGTCTTCTGAGCTGACGTAAACTACGCCGTCAACAACAACTGGGGAAGAAACCACGGCGAAGCCTGTTCTATAGTTCCATATTCGTGCGCCGGTGGAAGCGTTCAGGGCGTAGATGTTGAAGTCGTACGAGCCCACGTAGACCACACCGTTAACCACGGCTGGCGAGGACAGCATCACCATATTGTCGGTTTTGTAGCTCCATATGACCTCGCTGGAGAATTCATCTAACGGGACGGTGCCTGTGGCGGCGCTTAAAGCGTACACGTTCCCGTCGAAAGAGCCTATGTACACTATACCGTCTGCCACGGCGGGAGAAGAGTCCACTACACCGCCTGTTATGTACTCCCATATGTGTGCGCCGGTAGAAGCATCTAATGCATATAATCGCCCGTCCCATGCACCCACATACACTATGCCTTCGGAGACGGCGGGCAGAGAGATCACCATTTCTCCAGTTGTATAGCTCCATATGTATTCGCCTGTTGCAGCATTCAAGGCGTAGACGTTTTTGTCGTTTGAGCCCACGTAAACTGTGTCTTCGGCGACGGCTGGGGAGGAGGCTACGGCGCCGCCAGTCGTGTAATTCCAGATGGCAGAGCCGGTAGAAGCGTCTAAGGCGTAAGTTCGTCCGTCAACTGAACCCACATATACAATGCCCTGATGGGCAGCGGGTCCAGAGAATACTGGTCCATCGGTTGTGTAGTTCCACACTACGTCGCCCGTGAAAGCGTTGAAGGCGTACAGGTTGTTGTCGTTCGAGCCAATGTAGACTTTGCCGTCTGCAACCGCGGGAGTAGAAACCACATCGTCGCCTGTCATGTAGCTCCACATGTAGTCTCCTGTTGACGCGTTCAAAGCGTGGACTTTGTTGTCTACTGAGCCTATGTAGACCATGCCGTAGGCGACGGTGGGCGCGGATATCATGATTTGGTCGCCTGTCGTGTAATTCCATATGTAGTCGCCTGTTGACGCGTTTAAGGCGTAAACGTTGAAGTCTTCTGAGCCCACGTAGATCATGCCCTCAGAATAAGCGATTGCAGAGTCTACAAAGTATCCTGTTCTGTAACTCCACACGTAAGCGCCTGTGGATGCGTTCAGGGCGTAGACGTTGTAGTCTTCCGAGCCCACGTAGATCATGCCTTCTGCGACTGCGGCGGGGGATAGGACGTTTCCGTCTGTTGTGTAGCTCCATAAATGTGCACCTGAAGTGGCGTTTAAGGCGTAAACGTTGTCGTCTAACGAGCCGAAATAAACTACGCCATCAGAGACAACGGGAGAATCCACGGGACCGCCGGTGTTGAACTTCCACAGGGTCTGGTTTGTCTTCGGCGCTGCTGACTTTGAGTTGCCGGTGTTTGCGCTGTTATGGTGGAACATGAGCCAGTCTTCTGTTTCTGTCGGACTCGCCGAGTCTTCAGAAGCGCCAATGGATTCGATGGTCGTGGATAGGGTGATGCTGAAAAAAGCTGAGACAAGAATCAGCGCTGTTAAGATTAAGCAGCCAATCGCTTTTTGGTTCATTTCATTCTATCCTTTGGACATGTTATTGGCTGAAGCCTCTTTAGGCGGAGGCAAAGCTTCTGGTGAAGCAGCAGCAACAAGACACAGCCTATCAGTATATCTTTGATTAGATAACAGGTAAAATATTTTCGTTTTCCAGACCCTTCATAAACTATGCAACTGGAATGTTCTCATTCCCTCTGCTCTTAAGCACAAAAATAGTCTTCTTTCATGATGTAACGTATTTGCGCTCTGAAAGGCATCCTTAAAGAATGGGTATATTAGGCGACTAATAGAGGTACATTGTTGAAAACAGTGTTTTTTCTGTTTTTCAAAGCAACAACAAAAATGTGTTACCTGAAAGCTAATTTGTTCTATCGCATGGTGATGGTTCTAAGGCTCCCTTTTTTCCTGACAAACTGCTCACAATCAATATCTCTGATTCATAACTGTTTAAACGTGGAAACGTAATCAGCAGATAAAACAATAGTTTGGCCATGGTGAACCCTATGACTTTGCAGGAAAACCAACTGAAAATGTTCCTCGCCCTAAAGAATCCTCTTCGATGCTGGATTATAGAACTTTTGAAGTCTCACAGAGCCTTAAGTTCATCTGACCTAGCAAGTTTACTGAACATCAGTTTAGGCAGATGCTACTATCATCTTGACAACTTGACTGGCTTAGTTAAACAAGACAAAGAAAAGCGATACTTCCTGAGCGAGGAAGGAATAAAAGCATTTCAATTACTTAGCCAAACCTAGAAGCTGACGCCCGCGCATGGCACGCATGAACAGTTCCTTCAGTGTTTATGTGCTCTTGTGCAACTGTTTTTATCTGCACCATCTTTTTAGGTAAGGAAACTTCTTTGTCAGTTGGGCTTTAGCTTGCTCAACTGTAATGGTTGGGTCTTTGTCTGCCCATACTTTTGCAGATATATCTAGTATTGTCTCCAAGGTTGCGTCAGGTTGAGTGAATGCGCCGTCCTTATAGCAACGTACACAGTAATGTTTGCTTCTTGTTCCATCAGCTTCTGTACCACAAAGTTCAGGGTTATCCAACGGCAAGCAACAACTTTGACAAACTGGCTCCTTGTTTTGCATAATGTATCATCACCAAAAATAATGGATTCGTACTACTTAAATTCATCATAATGGCAGCGAGGGTTGCTGTTTCAGAAAATTTGTTTCAGTTATGCATACATGTAACAT
>Ga0315553_10001315_pt1 | contig 20747 bp, 21 predicted proteins | sample SalMarSW160140MG_FD_203099 | JGI IMG/M metagenome (GOLD analysis project Ga0315553, IMG submission 203099) | Salt marsh sediment microbial communities from the Plum Island Ecosystem LTER, Massachusetts, United States - Salt Marsh Sediment SW1601-40 ... | reverse complement strand
CTCCGCTAGCTCTACCCAGACCTCGCCGGGCAGGTTGTGGGAGTCGCCCTGGCTGCGCGCGGCGGCTGCCGCCTCCTCGACCCGCGGGTGGTTGTGGCCGAGGACGATGGGGCCATAGGAGCACATGAAGTCGATGTACTCGTTGCCGTCCACGTCCCAGATGTGACAGCCTTCGCCGCGGGCCATGAAGCTTGGGTAGGCACCAGGCACGAGCAAAACCGGGCTCTTATGGCCATAGATCCCGCCGGGGATCACCTTGCGGGCGCGTTCCATCAGCGCGTCGCTGCGATCGAACTTGTAGAGATCGTCAGGAGACATAATCACTCCTCCGTCGAATCGATAGACGCTGTGCGCTCCAGGTAGAGAATGCGTTTGCCTTGCCGGTCGCCGCAGGCAACACTCCAGAACTCGTCTGGCGCCACCTATTATGGCGCCCGGAGGAAGGCTCCCAAATCATGGATCACGATGGGAACGTTGTCAAACTGGTGTCGCTGGCAATCAAGGGCGACCGTTGCCGCTAGGTAAGCCTCATGCTATACTAGCCCGAAATTGAGCGACGAATTTCACAAACAAGGTAGGGGATGCTTTCCGATTACGGACAAGTGGGGATTCTTCTGGCAATTGCCATTGCCTTCCCCATTGCTGCTATCTTGACCTCCTGGCTGCTCGGCCGTCTGCGTATACGCATCGACAAGCCCAACCCCGTTAAGGAAGACACGTACGAATGCGGCGTTACCACCGAGGGTAGCGCCTGGGTGCAGTTCAATTTCCGCTACTACTTCTACGCCCTCCTGTTCGTCATCTTCGATGTGGAGGCTGTCTTCCTCTACCCCTGGGCGGTGGCATTCCGCAAGTTGGCCGTCTACGGTTTCGTGGAGGCGGTTGTCTTCGTCATCATCCTGACCATCGGGCTGCTCTACGCCTGGCGGAAGAAGGCGCTGGAGTGGCAGTGAAAGTGGTAAGCGCTGGTTAGTGGACGATGTCACGACTGCTTGACGGCCTGGAGGTAGGGGAGAGAATTGGCCAACGCGTCCAGGAGGCGGTTGTGGAGGCCACGCCTCAATGGGTGGTGGTGCAGCCCGAGAAGCTGGTGGCCGTGGCGACCTACCTCCACGATGACAGCGAGATGGACTTTCGCTTTCTCATCGGCGTGACCGCGGTGGACTATTTGGACCACTTCGAGGTCGTCTATCATCTTCAGTCCATCTCCCGCAACCACGTGCTGACCCTGAAGACGCGAGCCTTTGACCACAAGAGCCCAGAGGTGTCGTCGCTGGTCTCCGTCTGGCGGGGAGCCGAACTCCAGGAGCGAGAGGTGTACGACCTGATGGGCATCCGCTTCGCTGGCCATCCAGACTTGCGGCGGGTCTTCCTGTGGGAAGGCTTCGCTGGCCATCCTCTGCGGAAGGACTGGATGGGGATGCCGGGCGGTTTCACTCCAGGGCTGGGACGATTCCCTCGCGAGGACTAGAGAGCGTGCGATGACGATGAAGAGCGAGCCGTTTGTGGTGAATGTGGGCCCTCAGCATCCCAGTACGCACGGCGTCTTTCGGCTGCGCTTCACGCTGGACGGCGAGAGGATCGTCGATGCCGAGATGATAATGGGCTACCTGCACCGGAGCATGGAGAAGCTGGCCGAGGGGCGCACCTACATTCAGAACATCCCCTTCACCGACCGCCTCGATTACCTATCGGCTATGTCCAACAATCTGGCCTACTGCATGGCGGTGGAGAAGCTGATGGGCATCGAGGTTCCGGAGCGCGGCCAGTTTCTGCGGGTGATCATGGCCGAGTTCCAGCGGATCGCCAATCATGCCATGGCCATCGGATCGTTTGCCATGGAGTGCGGCGTCTGGTTCACGCCGATGATGTGGATGTTCCGCGATAGGGAGAAGATCCTAGACCTGTTTGAGATGACCTGCGGCGCGCGCCTGACTACCAACTATGTGCGCATCGGTGGGGTGTCGTTCGACATTCCGCCCGAGTTCATGCCTGCTGCCACGGCTCTGGTGAAGGAGCTGCCCGAACGCATCGCCGAGTACGAGTCTCTCCTGCTGGAGAACGAGATCATAGTCGTGCGCTCGCGGGACGTCGGCGTTCTACCGCCCGAGCTGGCCATCGCCGCTTCGACGAGCGGGCCAGTGCTGCGGGGCAGCGGTGTGATGTGGGACATCCGCAAGGCTGACCCCTACGCGGCGTACGATCGGTTGGACTTCGACATCCCGGTGGGCACCCGCGGCGACTGCTACGATCGCTTCATAGTGCGTATGGAGGAACTGCGGCAGAGCGTGCGCATCCTGGAGCAAGCGCTCGCCATGCTGCCGGAGGGGCCGGCCAGTGTGGAGGTTCCCCTGGCTTTGCGACCGCCGGTGGGCGAGGCATACGCGCGCATCGAGGCGCCGAAGGGGGAGTTGGGCTTCTATCTGGTGAGCGACGGCAGCCCTCATCCGCAGCGGTTTCACATTCGCTCGCCGTCGTTCATCAATCTGACGCCGCTGCGTGACATGGTGTTGGGACTGACCATCCCTGACGCGATCGTCACTCTGGGCAGCATCGACATCGTTCTGGGCGAGGTTGACCGCTGATGATCTTCCTGGCCGAGTGGTGGGACGTGCGCGACCTGGGCAATGCTGTCGGAGCGTTGCTGGAATGGCTGGGCGACCACGGTCCCGACTGGCTGCCCTACATCGTGTCGGCCGTCGTTGGCTCCATTACCATCGTTGTCTTCCTGCTGACCAGCCTGCTCGTGTTCGCCTGGGTGGAGCGGCGGCTGATCGGCCGCATCCAGGCGCGAATGGGCCCGAACAGGGTTGGGCCGTGGGGCGCGTTCCAGAGCGTCGCCGACGCCATCAAGTTCGTTACCAAGGAGGCGATCACCAGCGCCAACGCCGACCGCTGGGTGTTCTGGCTGGCGCCGATACTGGTGGTGGTTCCGGCGCTCGTGGTGTTTGCCGTCATCCCTTTCAACGAGGGCATGATCCTGGCCGACCTGAACGTGGGTGTCCTCTTCCTGGTCGCTGTCGGGTCGGTCACTGCCATCCCCATATTCATGGCGGGCTGGTCCTCCAACAACAAGTTCTCTTTGATGGGGGCGATGCGGGAAGTGGCCATGCTCATCAGCTACGAGATACCGCTGGTGCTGGCTTTGCTAGGGGTGGTGATCTTCACCAACACCATGAGGATGAACGGCATCGTCGGCTGGCAGGATGAGCACAACACCTGGCTGGTCTTCCTGCAGCCGCTGGCCGTTCTCATCTACTTCATCTGCGGCGCTGTGGAGATCAACCGTACGCCCACTGACATCGCCGAGGCGGAGTCGGAGATTGTGGCCGGCTACCACACCGAGTACTCGGGAATAAAGTTCGGCATGTTCTGGCTGGCCGAATACTTTGCCGGCTTCGCCATCGCGGCGATCATCGCCACCCTCTATCTGGGCGGCTGGACCTTGTGGGGGCTGGAGGAGTGGGTACCCGGCTGGATGATCTTCCTGGTCAAACTTTACGGTTTGTTTTGGTTCTTCATCTGGATGCGCGGCACGCTGCCTCGCCTGCGCATCGACCAGCTTATGGCCTTCGCTTGGAAGGTCCTTCTGCCTCTGGGCCTGATCAACATCTTCTTTGCTGGCCTGGAGGTTCTGCTCTGGCAGGAGAACGATCTACCGGCGGAGGCGGTGCTGCCCGGCTTTGCCATTGCCAACCTGGTGCTGGCGGTGGTCCTGATAGCGGCCTGGGCGCAACTGCTGGGGCGGGGGCGGCCCCAGTACCGACCGACGCGGGCACGGCTGGTCAAGGAGCTGGGGGCTGTGATCTATGGAGAGGAGGCTTAGGGGAGCGCACTGATGGAGGTCGTCGGTTCAAGCGTAGCCTTCGAGGACGTCGGTTCAATCGTAGCCTTCTGGTCGCTGGCCGTGGTAACAGTGGGGGCGGCCCTGATGGTGGTGGCCGTCCGTAACCTCATTCACGCGGTTCTGTTCCTGATCCTGAGCTTCATCGGCGTGGCCGGCCTGTACATCACGCTGTCCGCTGACTTCGTGGCGATCACCCAGATCCTGATCTACGCCGGGGCTATCTCTGTTCTTATCCTGTTCGCTGTTCTGCTCACGCCGAGGGCGGCTCGCGATAACGCCGAGACCTTCCTCCAGGTGCCAGGGCTGGTGCTGGCAGCGCTGGTCGGGGTCACCATCGGGGCGATCGTTCTGGTCACCGACTGGAATGAGGCTACCCGTGGCCCCTTCTCGGAGACGGCGGTGGCCATCGGCGAGGCGCTGCTCGACAAGTATGTCCTGCCCTTCGAGATCGCCTCCGTGATCCTGTTGGCGGCGATGGTGGGGGCTATCGTGCTGGTACGGGAGGACTAGGCGGTGTCGGTGGATCTGAGCCACTATCTTCTGGTGGGGGCCATCCTGTTCTCCATCGGTCTGTACGTGGCGCTGGCCAAGCGCAATGCGGTGGGGATCCTCATGGGCATCGAGCTCATGTTCAATGCTGTGAACCTGACACTGATCGCCTTCTCTCGCTTTGTCAGCCCGCCCACGGACGTGACCGGCCACGTGTTCGTGGTGTTCGTGATTACAGTGGCGGCCGCCGAGGCAGCGCTGGCGCTGGCGCTGGCGATGGTGGTCTACCGCAACCGGGAGACTATCGACATCGACAAGATCAATCTGATGAGGTGGTAGGGCGCTATGTGGGTGGAGCTGATGGAGGTCAAGAACGCCTACATAGCCGAGGCCTGGAAGGAATTGTTCAACGCTGAGGGCCTGGCTGTGCGGGTGGTGCCGCTATCGGAGGAGTGGAGCGAGGCGGGCGAACTGGAGCCGCGCAAGCTGTACGTGCCTCAAGGCAAGCTGCACGTGGCCAAGGAGATCCTGAGAAAGATCTAGAAGCGAACGATGCTGAACACTATTCCTGAAGCAGTCGTCTGGGCAATCTTCTTAGTTCCGCTCTCTTCGTTCGTCATCATCAGCCTCTTTGCTCGCCGCTGGCCACAACGCAGCGGCTACATCACCATCGCCGCTATCGGTATCTCCTTCCTCTTCTCGTTGTGGGTGCTGGACAGCGTCATCCAGGAGGAAGGCGCCAACCTGGGCTTCCCGACCCATGAATGGCTGACCATCGGCTCCCTGACGGTGAACCTGGGGCTGACGGTGGACGGCCTGAGCGCCATCATGCTGATGGTGGTCACCTCTGTCTCTCTGCTGGTGCAGATCTACTCCCAGGGCTACATGCACGGCGACCCCGGCTACTCTCGCTACTTTGCCTTCATGTCGCTGTTCACGACCGCCATGCTGGGGCTGGTGCTGGCCGAGAACCTGATCATGCTCTTCCTCTTCTGGGAGCTGGTGGGCCTCTGCTCCTACCTGCTCATCGGCTTCTGGTTCGAGCGACCGGCGGCCAGGGCGGCGGCAACCAAGGCATTCGTGGTCACGCGCTTGGGCGACCTGGGCTTCTTGTCGGCCATCCTGCTCATCTGGACACAGACGGGAGAGCTGGACATCCCGCGTATTCAGGAGATGGCCATGGCCGGGGCGATCGGCAACGTGATTCTCACCTGGCTGGCGGCCGGAGTCTTCGCTGGGGCGGTGGGCAAGTCGGCTCAGTTCCCCCTGCACGTGTGGCTGCCCGATGCTATGGAGGGCCCGACGCCGGTGTCGGCTCTGATCCACGCCGCGACGATGGTGGCGGCGGGGGTCTATCTGGTGGCGCGCTTCTTCCCGATCTTCAGCGCCTCGGAGGAGGCGATAAACAGCGTGGCCGTGGTAGGAGGGATCACCGCCCTGATGGCCGCGACCATGGGCATCGTGGCCACCGATATCAAGCGGGTGCTGGCCTACTCCACCATCAGCCAGTTGGGCTACATGATGCTGGCCTTGGGGGTGGGAGGCTTTGCGGCAGGCATGTTCCATCTGTTTAACCATGCTTTCTTCAAGGCGCTTCTCTTCTTGGGGGCGGGCAGCGTGAACCACGCCACCGGCACCTTCGACATGCGCCGCATGGGCGGCCTGCGCCGCTTCATGCCGTGGACGTTCGCCACCTTCGTCATCGGCTCGCTGAGCCTGGCGGGCATCTTCCCGTTATCGGGCTTCTGGAGCAAAGACGAGATCCTTTCGGCGGCCTGGACCGACCAGCGCCTCCTGTTCTGGGTGGCCCTGGTCGTGGTGTTCATGACCGCGCTCTACATGGGGCGAGCCATCTTCCTGACCTTCGGCGGCGAGTACAAGGGAGGCGAGGCATCAGCCGGCGGGCACTCTGGCCATGAGGCTGGGCCTCACGAGTCGCCGCCGGTGATGGTGCTGCCGCTGGTCGTGCTGGCCGTGGCGGCAGTCCTTACCGGTCTCCTGAACCTGCATCACGGGGTGACCGATCTTCTGGAGGGCTGGCTGCCGGAGCTGGCCCATGAGCGGCTGACGGAGATAGAGTTCCACTTCGGGCTGGCAACGCTGTCGATGATCTTCGGCGTGGCGGGCTTCGTCGTGGCCTGGGCCATCTACAGCGCTCGTCTACTGAGCGCCGATAGGCTGCGGCGGGCGTTCGGGCCCGTCCACGGGCTGCTTGTCAACAAATACTACATGGACTGGCTATACCAAGACATTCTAGTGCGGCGCGTCGTGCTGCGAACGGTGGCGGCGGGGCTGGAGCTTTTCGACAAATACGTGGTGGACGGAGTGGTGAACACAACGGCCTGGCTCACCCAGTTCAGCGCGTCTCGCCTGCGGCTGCTGCAGGCGGGCCAGCTTCAGCTGTACGCGGCGGCTATCTTTGTGGGGATTGTACTTATCGTGGCGGGCATTCTCATAGTGAATCCGTAGGGGAAGGCGATCGTGCTATCATTCATCGTTTTCTTCCCTCTGTTGGGGATCGCTATCATCGCCCTGCTCCCCCGGGAGCGAGAGCGCGACTCCAAGTGGGTGGCGGCGGCCACGGCCTTCGTGGTGCTTGTGGCGGCCGTGGGTCTTTTCGTCGCCTTCGACCGTGACCAGACGGGCTTCCAGTTCGTTCAGAGCCACACCTGGATCAGCGGCGACATCGCCCACTTCGACATCCAGTACCTGCTGGGCGTGGACGGCCTAAGCATGGCGATGTTGGTGCTCACGGCACTGCTGGGGCTGGTGGCGGTGCTCATCTCCTGGAACATCGATCTGCGGCCCAAGGAGTACTTCGCCTGGCTGCTGCTGCTGGAGATGAGCCTTCTGGGCGTGTTCACCGCCTTGGACTTCCTGCTCTTCTTCATCTTCTGGGAGATCGAGCTGATCCCCATGTACTTCCTTATCTCCATCTGGGGCACCGGCCGCAAGGTGTACTCGGCCTGGAAGTACGTATTCTTCACCTTCTTCGGCAGCGCTTTCATGCTGGTGGGCCTGCTGGTGCTGGGCTTCGCGGCTGGCACCTTCGATATCAGGCTCCTGAGCCAGATGGAGATCCACGATGCTCTGGTGCCGACCCATGTGCTGTTCTTCCTGCTGATCTTCGGGTTCGCGATTAAGCTGCCGGTGTTTCCCTTCCACACCTGGCTGCCCGACGCGCATACCGATGCGCCCACAGCGGTGAGCGTGATGCTGGCGGGCGTTCTTCTGAAGATGGGCGGCTACGGCATGCTGCGCATTTGCCTGAGTATCCTTCCCGACGTGGCGCGCGATGCCGCCGTCTGGCTGGCGATCTTCGGGGTGGTGAACATCCTGTACGGGGCGCTGGTGACCCTGGTCCAGACCGACCTCAAGAGGCTGATCGCCTATAGCAGTATCAGCCATATGGGATACGTGCTGCTGGGCTTGTCTGCGCTGGGGCAGGTGGGCCTGACGGGGGCGGGCATGCAGATGTTCACCCATGGCGTGATCACGGGCCTGCTGTTCGTCATGGTGGGGCTGGTCTACGAGCGCGCCCACACGCGCCAGATCGGCGAGCTGTCGGGTCTGGCCCACCAGATGCCGATGGTCGCCGTGGTGATGGTTATCGCCGGCCTGGCATCGCTGGGTCTACCCAGCATGGCGGGTTTCGTATCGGAGGTGATGATCTTCTTAGGCACCTTCGGCAAGCACGGGGCGCTGACGATCCTGGGGGTGATCGGCATCCTGCTGACGGCGGGCTACATCCTGTGGATGATCCAGAGGGTGTTCCTGGGCGAGAGTATGCCTCGCTGGGAGGGCCTGGGCGACGCAACCGCCTGGTGGGAGCGAACCGCCATGATAGCGATGGTGGCCGTCATCTTTCTCGTCGGTATCTACCCGGCGGTGGTGGCCGACATCATCGAGACCGGCGTGGAGCCGATCGTAGGAAGGCTGGCCTGAGATGGACGAGCTGGCTAGCGTCGATCGCCTTGGGCCCGAGCTGATCCTGCTGGCCTTCGCCGGCATCATCGTGCTGACCGACTTGGTGGTGCAGCGGCGGTGGCTGGTGGTGGGCAGCAGCCTGCTGGCGGTGGCCGGCTCTCTCATCTGGACGGGCACCCTGCTTGCCCGTGACATGCGGGGCAGCGCCTTCGACGGGCTGCTGGTGGTGGACAACTTCTCGCTCTTCTTCGCCTTCCTCTTGGCCGGCATCGCCGCCGTGGTTATCCTGGCCTCCATCGACTACAGCGAGCGATTCAGCCGCTACCAGGCCGAGTACTACGCGCTCATCCTGACCTCGGCGGCTGGCATGATGCTCCTGGCCGCCACTGTTGATCTTATCGCTATCTTCATCGTTCTGGAGCTGACCGGTATCTCGCTGTACATCCTGGTGGCCTTCCTTAAGGACATCCGCTCCAGCGAGGCTGGCCTCAAGTATCTTCTGCTGGGTGCTATGAGCACCGCCGTCACCCTGTACGGCATGGCCCTTCTGTTCGGGCTGTCGGGAAGCACCAGCCTGGACGACATAGCGAAGGTGGTGGCCGCGGCCAACGACGATACACGGGCGGCGGTGGTGCTGGCGATGGTCTTCCTGGTGGCGGGTCTGGGCTTCAAGATGGCGGTGGTGCCCTTCCAGATGTGGGTGCCCGATGTGTACGAGGGTGCACCGACGCCGATCACCGCCTACCTGTCGGTGGGGAGCAAGGCGGCGGGATTCGCGGTGGTGATGCGCATCTTCTTCGAGGCTTTCGGCGACCGCTCTATCAGCAGCGACTGGTCGAACATGTTTGCCGCTGTCGCCGCCATCTCGATGACCGTGGGCAACGTGGTGGCCATTACTCAGACCAACATCAAGCGAATGCTGGGGTACAGCTCCATCGCCCAGGCGGGGTACCTGGTGGTCGGCCTGGCGGCGATCTCCTCCGCCGAAGGCGGGTTCAGCCTGGGGGCCAGCGGCGTCATGTTCTTCCTGGTGGCCTACGCTTTCACCAATCTGGGGGCCTTCGTAGCCATCATCGCCATCTCCAACCGGATCAACAGCGACGAGATAGGCGACTACGCCGGCATGGCCCGGCGAGCGCCACTGTTGGCGCTGGGCCTCACCCTGTGTCTGGTGTCTCTCACCGGCATCCCGCCGACCGCCGGCTTCATCGCGAAGGTCTACATCTTCAATGCGGCCGTCCAGAGCGACCTGGTCTGGCTGGTCATCGTGGGCGTGCTCAACAGCGTGGTGTCCGCCTACTACTACCTGCGAGTGGTGCTCCAGATGTTCTTGGAGGCTCCGGCCAGCGAGGAGCGCGTCTCCGCCGGGCCATCCCTCGGCCTGGCGATGGCCATTGCCAGCGGCGGCATCTTGTTCATCGGCATCCTGCCGTTCCTCCTGCTGGAGGTCTCGGAGACGGCGGCCAGGACGTTCGGCGGCTAAGGGCTCGCCTCTGTTGAATCGCCAGCCAGCGGGTGCTAGCATGCCAGCATGGCTGGCCGTCGACCCTCTCGTTCCGCTCATCGGATAGATGTGCAGGTCGCCCGGCCTTTTCGCTCAGCGCTGCGGGCGGTCTGGCTGAGGCGGATCGCCCGCCACGTTCTGGCGGCGGAGGACGCTGGCCCTACCGAGCTGGGTGTGGTCATCACCGACGACGCCACCGTGCGCGAGCTGAACGGCCGCTATCTCGGCGTCGATGAGCCGACGGACGTTCTCTCCTTCGGGCTGGGCGAGAAGGACGGTGCGCCCTTTACCCTGCCGCCGGGCGAGGCCCCAAGCCTGGGCGAGGTGATCATCTCCTATCCGACGGCGGTGCGGCAGGCCGAGGAGCAGGGCCACAGCGTGGAGGCCGAGGTGGCTCACCTGCTGGTGCACGGTGTCCTCCACCTGCTGGGGTACGATCACGTGGAGGCGGAAGAGGAGCGCAAGATGCGGGAGAGGGAGAAGGAAATTCTGGCGGGTTTGGAGAGTTAGGGCGGAAACCGGTTGATAATGTCAGCGGCCTCTGACAAAATGTCGGTGAGTAGTTCTGACACTTGAGGCCTAAGGTTTAGGGTTGAGGGTGTGAGAAGCGTCGGGGCTGTATAGCGATCGGCCAACTGCGTCGGCAGGGGGCTGGAGGGGATCTCTGCCGGGTCTGACCGACCGCTATCTAGTCCCGACGCCTCAAGCACAATCTAACCCGCTACGGCAAACGTGGCAAGCGACTTATCCACGGAGTTATCCACCGCCCTTCTATCAGTTTATTGGTTTTTCATCGGTGCGAGCGCCGGGTTCCGACGCATTTGACGAGCGGCGGGCGTGGTCTATAATGGCCTCGAGATGTAGCGTTTTGCGGTGGTTTTTTGAGCAGCAGCAGCAGTAGCGAAGTCCTTTATCGTAAGTGGCGCCCCCAGTCGTTCTCTGAGTTGGTAGGCCAGGATCCTATCACCCAGACGGTGCGCAACTCGCTGGCCAGCGGTCGGGTGGCTCACGCCTACCTCTTCTGCGGCCCTCGTGGGACGGGTAAGACCAGCATGGGTCGCCTTCTGGCCAAGGCGGTAAACTGCCTTCAGCCGGTCGACGGCGAGCCCTGCAACAAATGCGAGTCCTGCCAGTCCTACCTCGAGGGGCGGGCGATGGATCTGGTGGAGATGGATGCGGCCAGCAATCGCGGCATCGACGAGATCCGCAAGCTGCGCGACCGGGTGGGCCTGGCGCCCATGGCTGGCGAGCACAAGGTCTATCTGGTAGACGAGGTGCACATGCTCACCGCTGAGGCCTACAACGCCCTCCTCAAGACGCTGGAGGAGCCACCACCGCACATCATCTTCATCCTGGCCACCACCGAGGCCCACAAGGTGCCGGCCACCATCATCTCTCGCTGCCAGCGCTTCGACTTCCACCGTCTGCCGCTGGCGGCGGTGGTCTCACGCCTGGAGTACATCTGCAAGCAGGAAGGCATCAAGATAGAGGCGGCTGCCCTCCAGGAGATCGCTCGCAGCGCCAGCGGCAGCCTGCGCGATGCCATCAATCTGGTGGAGCAGCTTAGCAACTATTATGGCTCGTCGCCCAGCCTGGAGCAGGTGCGCGACTCGCTGGGCCTGACGGCCGATGCGCGCGGTCGCCAGTTGGTGCGCCACGTCCTGGAGAAAGACCTGCCGGCTGGGCTGAAGCTGATCGCTGCCGTGCGAGACGACGGCGTGGACATGCGTCAGTTTCAGCGAGAGGTCGTGAACTACCTGCGGGCCTTGCTCGTGCTGAAGGCGGGCGCGGAGGACACGCTGGACCTGGCGGCGGAGGAGGTGGAGGAGATGCGTTCCGTCTCGTCTGCTGCTGCCAGCGAGGACATCCTGCGAGCGCTGCGCGGCTTCGGCCAGGCCGACTTCCGCGACGATCCTCAGTCTTCGCTACCTCTGGAGCTGGCTTTGGCCGACCAAGTGCTGGGGCCGAGCGCTCCTGCTCAGGTGGCAGCCGAGGAGGCAGGGCCCGCTGTCCGGCCGCCATTCCCTGCGAGCCGACAGGGGGCAGCGCGGCAGCCGTCCAAGCTACGGGCTCGCCTCCAGGAGACCGAGAGCCAGCCGCTGAAACAGCCTCCGAAGCAGGCGAAGCCTGTCGCGCCAACGGGCGAGGGTGAGAGCCAGCCGTCGAAGGCCGCTGCGCCATCCGAGGAAGGCGAGAAGGAGCCGTCGAAGGCCACCGCGCCAGCCGGTGAGGGCGGGAGCCAGCCAGCCGAGGCTGCTCCGGCGGCAGCGACGACAGCGGCGACGGCAGCGGCGACGGGCGATGACCTCCTGCAGCGCATCCGCCTGGCGTGCAAGGAGGCGGATCATCGGGTGGGCGCCTACCTCAACGGAACATGCGAGATCAAGTCTCTGGAGGATGGTGTTCTCGTCCTGGCATTCTATCAGAAGTTTGACTTCCATAGGGAGAAGATCGAGACGTCGGACAGCCGCCGTATCGTGGAGGAGGCAGCATCGCGGCTTTTGGGCCAGACGATCACCCTAGAGTGCACGGTGTGCGAACGCCCGAGGGCAGAAGGGAAGCCATCGATGCGCGGGGGGCATCTGGTGCAGGCAGCTCGGCAGATGGGGGCACGGCCGGTTGTTGGTGGGAAGGGAGGTTCCAGTGGCGAACCGCGGAATGAGACCTGATATGCTTCGGCAGCTCCAGCAGATGCAGGACCAGATCTCCAAGGCTCAGCAGGAGATCGAGGAGTCTACGGTGGAGGCGAGCGCCGGCGGCGGCGCTGTCACTGTGGTGGTCAATGGCCAGCCGAGGGTGCAGTCGGTCAAGATTGAGCCTGAGGCGGTTGATCCCGATGACGTGGAGATGCTGGAGGACCTGATCGTCGCTGCCCTCAACGAGGCGCTGGAGAAAGTGCGCACCATGCAGGCCGAGCGTTTCGGCTCTGTGACCGGCGGCCTCAATATCCCGGGCCTAACTTAATCCGCAATGGACGTTACCCCTTCCGCCGCAGCGCCGGTGGTGAGACTCATCGAGGAGTTCCACAAACTGCCGGGCGTCGGCCCCAAGAGCGCTCAGCGCCTCACCTACTATCTCCTGCGAGCGTCGCAGGACGAGGCGAGAGCCCTGGCGCAGGCCATCCTGGAGGTGAAGGAGAAGATCACCTTCTGCTCCATCTGCCAGAACGTGACCGACCGCGATCCGTGCCTCATCTGCGCCAACGATGAGCGGGATTCCTCGCTTATCTGCGTGGTGGAGGAACCGCTGGACATCCTCGCGCTGGAGCGAACCGGCAGCTACAACGGGCTCTACCACGTCCTGCACGGCGTGATCTCGCCCATGGACGGCGTCGGGCCGGAGCACCTGAAGGTGGAGGAGTTGCTGGAGCGCCTGAAGGGGGGATCGTTTCAGGAGGTGATCCTGGCGACCAACCCTAACCTGGAGGGCGAGGCGACCGCCATGTACCTGGACCGCCTGCTGGGCCCACTGGGGGTGCGGGTGACTCGTCTGGCGCGCGGCCTGCCCAGCGGCGCCGACCTGGAGTACGCCGACGACCTCACCCTTACGCGCGCGCTGGAGGGCCGGCAGGAGATGAGCTGAGGCTCGCGGGCGCTTCCCATGACCACGCCGCGCATCTACAAGACGGAGGCCATCGTTCTGCGCCAGCGGAAGCTGGGCGAAGCGGGCAAGATCGTCACCCTCTACACTCCCAACTACGGCAAGCTGGACGCCGTGGCGAAGGGGGTGCGCCGACCGAAGAGCCGTCTGGGTGGTCACCTGGAGGTGCTGACCCACACCACGGTCATGCTGGCCCAGGGACGCAATCTGGAGACCGTCAGCCAGGCGCAGACGGTGGAGAGCTTTGGGGGTCTGCGGGCCGACCTGCATCGCCTCAGCCGCGCCCTCTACGCGGCCGAGCTGGTGGACCGCTTCTCGCCCGAAAGGGCGGAGAGCTATCACGTCTTCCAGTTGCTGCTGGCGACACTCCGTCGCCTGGTCTCAGCAAAGAACGTGGACACCGTCCTGCGTCACATGGAGATGCAGCTTCTGGGACTGGCGGGCTTTCAGCCCCAGCTCGCCCGCTGCGTGAACTGCGAGCGGGCACTGGCAGCGGCGGCCAGCTACTTCAGCCCTGATGCCGGCGGCGTCCTTTGCCCCGCGTGCGGGCCGGAGGCTGGCGAGTCGAGGACGCTATCGCTGAATGCCCTGAAGGTGATGCGGCTGCTTCAAAGCGGCAGCTTCGCCGAGGTGTCGCGGGTGAGGATGGCCTTGCCTTTGGCGCAGGAGATCGAGATGCACCTGCGGGCCTATCTGATCCACGTACTGGAGCGAGATGTGCGGTCGGCGGCCTTCATCGATCGCCTGCGGCGGGAGGACTTCTGGCAGCCGGCAGGAGTATCGAGCTAGCAGGGTAGGCTTCTGTGCCTCTCTACGAATACTATTGCCAGCACTGCGACGGTGTCTTCGAGGCTCTGCGGCCGATCAGCGAGGCCGTTCTTCCTGTGCCCTGTCCGGTCTGCCGGCGCGACGGGCAGCGGATAATGTCCTCGTTCATGGCCTTCACCTACCGCGATGGCTACCCTCGTCGTGTCCCCGACAAGGGCACCTACTGGCATCTGGGCAAAGAGGTGAAGACGCTGCCCAAGCGGGTGCGGCACCACCAGCATCCCGAGCCTAGCGGGTGAAGCGTTCGAGCAGGGGGCGCGGCTACCTTTCGTCTAGCTCTGGCGCTCGAGGACATAGGCCAGGATGTCTCGCAGGGTGCGGCGGGCAGCGTTCTTCGGCAGGGCCGTCAGCGCTTCCCGGGCTTCCTTGGCGAAGCTCTCCGCCATCTGGTAGGACTCTCGGGGGATATCCGATTGGCGGATCATTTCGACCGCCTGGCTGAGGTGCTCCTGCCGCCGGCGGTGGGCGAACAGCTTCTGTATGGGGTTGTTCTTGGAGTAGCGGTCGAGGAGTAGCAGGGAAGGCAGGGTCAGAGTGCCCTGGCTGAGGTCGCTGCCCACGGGCTTGCCCATCTCCTGCTCGTCGCCGACGAAATCGAGGATGTCGTCGACAACCTGGAAGGCCATGCCCAGGTTGTAGCCGTAGTGCTTGAGTGCTTCCACCCGATCCCCGCTGGCGTTGGCCAGGAGCGCTCCCCCTTGGCAGGCGGTGGCAAACAGTGAGGCCGTCTTGCCGCCGATCCGCTGGAGGTACTGACGCACCGTCTGGCGGGTGTCGTAGGCGGTCATGTCCTGGCCAATCTCGCCCCTGGCGATGATCATGACGGTCTGGCTGAACAGGCGGATGACCTCGATGTTACCAGTGCGGGCGGCAAGGTCGGCGGCGTGGGCGAACATGTAGTCGCCCAGCATCACAGTGGTCGTGTTGTGGAATGTGCTGTTGGCTGTGGGGTGCCCGCGGCGGGTGGCGGCGTTATCGATGACGTCGTCGTGCACCAGGGTGGCTGTGTGCAGCAGTTCGATGGAGGCAGCCAGGGGTACGAGGAGGTCGAGGTTGTAGCGGCCGAACTTGCCTGCCAGGAGGGAAAGGGCCGGCCGCAAGCGTTTGCCCCTGCCAGCCAGCACCAGGTTCAGCATCTCGGCCATAGGCTCAAAGTCGACGTCTCTAAGGGCATCGATGGTTTCGTCCACTAGGTCGAGGTCTTGGTGAACGGGGCCGTAGAGGGAGTCCAGGTTCACAGGGTCTCTCGCTCCTCTGCCGACTCGGAGGCGTTAGCCAGGGCAATGCCATAGAGAGCGGCGGCGTTGGCGCTCGTCTGCTCCGCCACCTCTCGGACGGTCTGGGCGCGTATCTCTGCTATCCTGCCTACCGTCTCCACCAGGAAGGAGGGCTCGTTGCGCTGGGGGCGCATCGACTGGGGGGTCAGGTAAGGGGCGTCCGTTTCCACCAGCAGGCGCTCCAGAGGGAGGCCGGCCACCACCGACGCCAGGCGGCCGGCGTTGGGGTAGGTGACGTTCGCTGCTATGGAGACGAGGAAGCCCAGTTGGACGTAGCGCAGGGCGAGGGCCAGGTCGCCACCGAAGCAATGCACGACGCCCAGAGGTCGGTCTTGGGGCCACTGACCCTTCACCTGGGCTGCCCAGCCTGAGAGGATGGCGAAGACCTCATCCTCGGCGGCGCGGGAGTGGACGACGACCGGCAGGCGCAACTCGCCGGCCATGTCCAGCATCTGCTGGAAGACGGCTCGCTGCGCCTCCGGGGGCGAGAGCTTGCGATAGAAATCGAGGCCGATCTCACCCACAGCCACCGTTTTGGGGGACTCGGCCAGACGGCGCATGATCAGGCGCTGCCTGTCATCGAATTCAGCGGCCTGATGGGGGTGCCAGCCCACCGTGGCGAAGACGTTCGGGTGGGCCTCGGCCAGGGCGAGGGCTCGCTCGCTGGCGTCCGCATCCGTGCCCACCACAACGATGGCCGACAGACCGGCCTGCCAGGCTCGGTCCAGGGCTTGAGCGCGGTCATCATTGAACTGGGCGAACTGGAGATGGCAGTGGGAGTCGATGAGCATGGTCATTGCCCCAGGCGGGCCTCTTCCTCCTCGACGATCTGCGGCTCGAGCTTCTTGAACAGGGGCTCCGGCTGGGCGATAGACTGGCCGGGTGGTGGGAGGGCAAACTGCCAGCCACTATCCTGGACGGGTCCATCGTAGCCCAGGTAGCCGTGCAGCCGCTGACAGGTGAACGGCATGTAGGGATAGAAAGCTGTTTTCAGAGCATTGATGACCCCGATGGCTGTATAGAGGGAGGTGGCTGCCTTCTGGCGGTCGTCGCGGATAAGCTTCCAGGGCGATTTCTCCTCCAGATAGCGGTTGGCCTCCTGGGCCATAGCCATGGCAGCGCCGATGCCGCCACGGAAGTGGCAGAGGCTTATCTCCTCCCCCACCTTAGCCAAGCTCTGCTCGGCGCGCTCCAGCAGACGGCGGTCGGCCTCATCCAGTTCGCCGGGCTGAGGGACGGCGCCATCGAAGTGGCGATAGGTGAAGGTGAGGACGCGGTGCACCAGGTTGCCCCAGGTGGCTACCAGTTCATCGTTGTTGCGGCGAACGAAGTCCGCCCAGGTGAAGTCGGTGTCAGACGTCTCGGGCATGGTCACCGACAGGCAGTAGCGCAGAGGGTCGGGGTCGTAGCGCGAGAGGTAGTCGGGGAGCCAGACGGCCCATTTGCGGCTGGTGGAGGCCTTGCTGCCGCGCATAGTGAGATACTGGCTGGCAGGGACGTCGTAGGGCAGGTTGAGGTCGCCGTAGCCCATGAGCATGGACGGCCAGATGATAGTGTGGAAGGGGATGTTGTCCTTCCCCAAGAAGTAGTAGCTCTTGCAGTCTCCGTCCTGCCAGAACTCTCGCCAGCCCTCTGGGTCGCCGCTATTCTGGGCCCACTCCTTGGCCGCCGACAGGTAGCCGATGACCGCCTCGAACCAGACGTAGATGCGCTTGTTCTCGTAACCTTCGAGGGGGATGGCGATGCCCCACTCGATGTCGCGGGTGACCGCGCGATCCTGAAGCCCTTCGTTGAGCAGGCCGAGCGTCCAGTTGAGGACGGCCTTGCGCCAGTGGGTCTTGTCGCTTACCCACTCCTTAAGGCTTTCGTTGAAGGCGCTCAGGCGGAGGAAGAAGTGGTCCGACTGGCGAATCTCCGGGGTGGCGCCACAGTGGCGGCAGCGCATCTGCAAGAGGTCGGCAGCGTTGAGCGTCTTGCCGCAGTCATCGCACTGGTCGCCGCGGGCATCGGTGGAGCCGCAATAGGGGCAGGTTCCTTCCACGTAGCGGTCGGGGAGAAAGCGGCGATCGTTGGGGCAGTAGGGCAGGGGCATTGTCTCTTTGTAGATATGGCCTTTGTTCAGGAGCGTGAGGAAGATGTCCTGAGTGACGCTGGCGTGGTTCTCGGTGCCGGTGGTGGTGTAGAGGTCGAAGGTTATGCCGAGGCGCTGCCAGCAGTCGAGGAACTCCTGGTGGAACTGGGAAGCCACTTCCTGGGGCGAGCGGCCCTCCTGCTCGGCGCGGACGGTGATGGGGGTGCCGTGTTGGTCGCTACCGGAGACCATGAGAACGCGGTTGCCCTTGATGCGATGGTACCGGGCGAGGATGTCGGCCGGAAGCTGGGAGCTGACGATCTGACCCAGGTGCAAGGAGCCGTTGGCGTAGGGCCAAGCTATGCCGATGAAGATCTTCTCAGGCAACAAATTTCCTCCTGCCTACCGGCGGACAACCGCAATTGCGCCGCAATTTTAGCATAGCTGGGCGTCACTGCCCAGGCTTCCACTATAGCTGCAGCCAGAGGCGGTACACCTGCCGCCGCGGCAGGCCAAACTGCTGGGCCACCTGGGTGACGGCCTGTCGGGGAGCTACGCCCTGCTGGCGAAGCTGGCGCAGCTCTGTCAGGACAGCCTCCGTGGGTACCACGGCCTCAGCGGGCTGGGGCGCTCCCTCCAGCACCAGCGTGAACTCGCCGCGAGGCTCCTGGAAGTGGGCGATGGCCTCGCTGATGCGGCCGCGAAACACCTCCTCGTGCAGCTTGGTGAGCTCGCGGCAGACAGCGATGCGGCGGTCGCCGAGGACGGCCAGCAGGTCAGAGAGAGTGGCGAGCAGGCGATGGGGCGATTCGAAGGCGACGATGGTTTGGGGCTGAGCGGCCAGCGTAGAAAGGAGGCGACGACGCTCGCCCCGGCGTCGGGGCAAGAAGCCAACGAAGGTGAACTGACGGGTGGGCAGGCCTGATACGGCCAGGGCGGTCACCACCGCCGAGGGGCCGGGCACGGCCACCACCGGCACGCCGGCCTCTGCCGCCGCTGCCACCAGGTCGTAGCCGGGGTCGCTTACCCCCGGCGTGCCCGATTCGGAGACCAGGGCGACGTCGGCGTGTCGGAGGGCGTCCAGAATATGGGGGATCTTGGCCCCCTTATTGTGCTCGTGGTAGCTGGTGAGGCGAGCCTTGATCCCGTAGTGGCTGAGGAGCTTGCGGGTGGTACGGGTATCCTCGGCGGCGATGAGAGAGACCTCCTGCAGGACACGCAGTGCCCGCAGGGTGACGTCCTCCAGGTTGCCTATGGGCGTAGCTACTACGTACAGAGTGGGCATGGCGCTCCTTCGATGGTGGCTTCATTATAGCAGCAAGGCGATAAGAGTCAGTTGCTTACCTCTTTTCACAATTTTGACCTTTTTCGGGCGGAATTCCTATTGACTAAGACTAGGGGCTCTGATATATTTTGGGCAATAATCGGTACAGTGGGAATCAGGGCAGGGGGCGACAGGGCGATGGTTGTGCCACATCTCAAGGAGCTACGACCGGCCTATGGATTCGATGATGTGGCCATTGTCCCGGGCGAGGTGACCGTCAACCCCGAGATGAGCGACGCCTCCTTCGCCCTCGACCGCTTCCGCTTCGCCATGCCCGTTCTGGCCGCTGACCTGGACGCCGTGGTCAATCCTCGCTTCGCCGTCGCGTTCCACCAGATGGGCGGCCTGGCGCTGCTCAATCTGGAGGGCCTACAGACGCGCTACAGCGACCCTGATACCGCCCTGGCGGAGATCCTCTCGGCCAGCGATGAGGATGCCACCGCCGTGATCCAGAAGGTGTACTCGCAGCCTATCCGGGAGGAGCTCGTCGGCGAGCGGATCGGCGAGATCAAGGCTGGGGGAGCCGTGTGCGCTGTTTCGGCCACTCCGGCCAGCACCAAGCGTCTGGCGCCGGTGGCAGTGGAGGCTGGCGCCGACATCTTTGCGGTCAAAGCGACCGTGACCACGGCCCGCCACATCTCGCGCAGTATTCGGGGCCTCATCCTGCCGGAGCTTTGCCAGCAGCTACCGGTGCCGGTGGTGGTGGGCAACACCGTCACCTATGGCGCCTGCAAGGAGCTGATGGAAACAGGGGTCGCGGGCGTGCTGGTGGGTGTGGGCCCGGGCGCCATTTGCACGACTCGCGAGGTGCTGGGAGTGGGCGTGCCACAGGTTACGGCCACGATCGAGTGCGCCGGCGCTCGCGACGAGCACTATCGGGAGACGGGCCGCTACGTGGCTGTGATCACCGACGGTGGCATGCGCACCGGCGGCGACGTTTGCAAGGCGCTGGCCGCGGGCGCCGATGGAGTCATGCTGGGCTCTATCTTCGCCGGCGCGCAGGAGTCGCCCGGTCAGGGCTACTCCTGGGGGATGTCCACCGGCCACACTCAGCTTCCGCGCGGCACCCGCATTCATGTTGGCGTGAACACCACACTGGAGCGTCTGCTCTTCGGCCCCACGTCTCGGACCGACGGCACGGAGAACCTGGTGGGAGCCATACGCAGCGCTATGGGGATGTGCGGGGCCCAGACCATCAATGAGTTCCACAACGTGGAGCTAATTGTAGCGCCCTCCATCAAGACGGAGGGCAAGAAGCACCAGCTAGCCCAGCAGCGGCGGTAGGTTCTGCCGCGCGGCGGTCAGGGCGCAGCTAGCAACTCGAAAGCTTGAGCATTGCGTGTTGACATCTGCTACCGACCGCTGAGGTTGACCTACTCTGGGTAGGGTCGCAGGTCCTCCATGACCTGAATGAGGAGATCAGGGTTGTTGATGAAGGGATTGTAGTCTGGGCCGCCGGGATATGTAGCGCCTCCCGCAAACGCTGTCGCAACGACAACGACCTCCCCAATCTCCACGATCAGCCGCAGTTGGTTGACCGGCCTTGTACCGAGGGGAATGGACATGAGCTCTGCTTCCCGGCTTGCCACGCTGACGCTCGTGCGGGTTACGCCTGGCAGACGCGGGTCTGTCACCCTGTCTTCTACCAGATCCCAGGCGTCTCTGCTGTAAGTGGTCAGAGCAAAGTCGACGTTGCCGCCGTCCAGTGATGCCAGGTATGTCGCGTCTACTCCCCCACCCTCGACCTCAGCGCCGAATTCAGCCACATAGGGCCCACGGAACACTAGACCATCTGCGTTGAACTCCGTTCCCAGCCAGTAGACCGGCAGGCCCATCGCCTCAACGGTGGCGACATCGCGCAGGAAGTACTCGTCAAGATC
>Ga0315553_10001313_pt1 | contig 20763 bp, 10 predicted proteins | sample SalMarSW160140MG_FD_203099 | JGI IMG/M metagenome (GOLD analysis project Ga0315553, IMG submission 203099) | Salt marsh sediment microbial communities from the Plum Island Ecosystem LTER, Massachusetts, United States - Salt Marsh Sediment SW1601-40 ... | reverse complement strand
CGACAAAGCCGTCGCGATTAGCATCCATCTGCCGATCCGCAGGGCGGTCGCTATCATGGGGAACCCCCAAACCTTGTTCATCGTCCAGAATCAGATCCACGAAATGCCATGCTTCACCGCTGCTGACCACCCCATCACCGTCCAGGTCATACATAAGAGCAAGGTCGGGATTGTAGTCATGGAGACGGCGGAAACCCTCGATCAATAGAATGTTGCGAGCTCGGTTTCGATCTGCCCCGTCGATGCGCCCATCCCGCTCCAGGTCGAACATCTCGTCCAGCGGGTTTTCCACGGGATAGTCTTCTCGAGCTTTGAACAAACGCGCAATCGCCTGAGTGATCTCCTCCACCTCCGGTCCCTCCAGCACGCCGTTGCCGTCGTGATCGGCCCACTCCTGAAGCGGAGAAACCACCCGAATGGCTCCTTCGGCCAAGGGTTCCGTCGGAGCCGGCTCGATGACCTGGTGGATGATGCGCCACTGTCCCGCCCGTTCCTGAAATGTGAAACTGTTCAGTATCGCGAACCCCGGTCCGCCCACCTGGTAAACCCGTCTGGGTCCTCCGGGATCCGCTTCGCCGCGCAGTTCCGCCACCGTCATCTCGGCGTACATATCGGAGCCGCGGAACCCGCTATCCTGGAACCCGGCGATGGCATCGAAGCCCGCAAAGACCTGCTCCCCCTCCGAACCGGCCATGACCAGTTCGGCCTCGGGCCAGTAGGCGCTCATCAACAGGTCGAGGTTTTCGGTCTTCAGACCCTCGATCCAGCGTTCCATGACCTCATCCAGGGCTCTCCGGACTTCCGGCGACTCGCCGGGCGGTGCTGTGGCACAGGCCAGCGGCAACATTACGATCAAGACGAGCAACAGAAACTTTTTCATGGCAACCTCCCTTTAACGCACAGTACCAGCATCGACTTCGCTTTTTCCGTGAATTCCCGGACGCTGCAATTGAGAAGATCCGCGAAGTATATGAAATCCTGCAATAATCATAACAAACTGAGTGTATATTTCAACGAAACAAAAAACGGCGTATTGAGACCGCAGGATTGCCGGGATTTATACGTCTCCTTTGTTCCGTTAACCCAAACAGCACTGCAGTCCTCAGAGTAGAGGAAAGGCCGTTTTAGTATGAAGTGCCGGCGGGCAGATCGAAAAAAATCAGCTGAAATCAACAAATATCCTGTATAAAATTGCATTCTCCCTCAACTGGGATATAATCCTAAGAAACGTGAAAAGGCTCTCTCTTCTTCTTCTTTGTGCTTCCCTTTTACTCATCTCTTTCAGCGCGTTCGGCCAGACCATCACCGTTTATGACGGACCCTCCAGGGCGGCAGATATGGACATCTGGAGCACTTCGATGGACTACGTCGATGCCAACTGGTCGTCCATCGACTGGAGTCCCTATGCGGGTGAGAATCTTTACTATATTTGCGAGTTGCAGGAAAATGTGGGTGCTGACTGGAGCACAATAAGCACCGAAAACGTCCCGCCCGTTTTCACAACAGCCGAGCCTCCGACTTCCGTCAGGTTTTCTGGAGCGGGGCTCCTCACCCTGGGACAAAGCTACCGGGTCCGTATTCAAGCGACCTACGAAAAGTTGGCAGGCGCTCCTCCGGACATAGCATCTGGTGCATCAGACGGTTTCGTCGCCGAATCACCAGCGGGCTTGACGATAACAGCCAGCCCGAGCACCCTGACCTTCTCGTCCCCCGAAACATCGCTGAGCGTCGATCTGCGCATCACGGCTACGGCCACCGGCAGTATCGATGTCACCTCGATCCAGGAGGAGCGGGACTACACCTCCTGGGGAACGGAGACAAAACCGTCCGAATCCCTGAGCCTGATCATCCCCGGGGGCACAACCACCACCCTGAGCCGCACCGTGACCTTGAGCACCCTGCAGCGCAGCAAGGCCCTGGGCACCGGTACGGTGGGCGGCTTTTCCCTCGACTACACGGTTCGCGGAGTGAACACAGTGGGCGACCCGGTGGAGGGCCGGATCAGCATCCCCGTGACCGTGCACGCCGGGCTGCCCTCCTCCCTGTCGGTGAGCGGCGTGTCCCTGGCCCTACCCCCCTCCCCCTACTACGTGGGTGACGTGATCTCCAATCCGACGGTCACGGTCCACGCCACCGGTTCCGGCGTGGTACAGGGACACGTGCGGGTCGACGGCTCCCTTGGCTGGAGCTCTACACCCAGCTTCACGGTGAGCGTGAACGGCACGACCTCTTTTCCCATCTCCGGGACCATCCCCACGACAACGGCAGGAATCCACACTGTCCGGGTGGAGCTGACCACACCGGGAGGCTTCTCCGACGACCAGACCTATACTGTGTCGGGAACCACTCCCTCATTCCCGCCCTCCACCCTGGTCCTGGTGCCCGGGGTGGCGGAACTGACAGACTTGTCCGGAAGCGCCTTCGTCACCAGCGCTCCAGGCTATGAAGAGTACAACTTCAGCGGCACGGCTACCCTGCGTCTGCCATCACTGGGAGGCGCCGAACTGCCAGGTGCGACCGTTTCCGGTCTGGAGGTGCGCTACCAGGACAGCGCCCCCACGGTCGCTCAGATCCGGGATGGCACGGTAGAAAAGCTTGCCGCCGGATCCGAGGTGCTGGCTACCTTCGCCGATGACACCCTGCGCATCAAGCGGGTGTTCTTCGAGGGCCAGACGAGCCCGGCCACGGACCACATCCTGGTGGACGCCATGCTGATCCTTCCCGAGTTGGGAAGCACCGAGCTGCTACCCATAGAAGAGCTGGTCGTACGTTCCGGCGGAGTGGAGGACCAGGAGCTGCGCTGGTCGCCCGGGGACGGCAAGGCCTTCACCGCCTTCGGCCTGGAGTTCAAGCTGCGCGATGTGGGCGCAACACCGGCCTTCCAGTTCGCAGAGGACTCGACCCACGGCCACTCCTACACCCTGGCGGGCAGCCTGCACATGGACGAGAAGGTGACCGTGACCCCGGTCCAGCAGCAGCTGACCGAGTTCACGAACCTGCGCCTGTATTCCGACGGTACGGCGGATGCGGCCCTGAGCTTCGGCAGCAGCTACGAGGTCATTCCAGGGATCCTGGCCCTGGAGGAGGCACAGATCGTCGAGTACGGTGGTTCTCTGGCCCTGTCCCTGGGCGGCACCATCGAAAACCTGCCCGATCCGTTCCTGGACCTCCCGGCCACCCCCTACTCCCTGCTCCTGGACCTGGCCGGGGACGATCAGGGACCGGCGGAGCCGATCGCCGAGCTGGCCGGAGGTCACAGCCTGGACGCAGATGCCAGCGAGTGGGAATACAGCCTGGCCACTCTGGATATCACCTACCTGGGGATCGACCTGGTTTTCAACCAGGGCACCTTCCAGAAAAATCAGAGCTCAGTCCTGATCGGGAGCGACTTCTACATCGACTGCCGCAACGTCAGCGGCGGTGCAGTGCCGGCTGACGAGGATCGGCGCATCAGCTACGGCGAGTGGTCCGGCGGGGCGATCAGCGGCGGTGTGGAGCTGGCCATGGACGGCTCCAGCTTCTGGAATCCTCCGGATCATCCCCTAGACCTGGAAACCGCCTTCGGGGACAAGAAGATCCGGGCTTCCTCCCTGACTATCAGGATCGACAATCTGCTCCCGGTTCCCGATCCCTTCCTCTTCCACTGCTCCGGCTCGATCATCCTCGTGGACGTACCTGCAATCGAGGGAGACATCGATTTCGACGAGCTGCACCTGGGCTTGAACGGTTCCACCCATCTGCCCCCGGAGTCGGACACCAGCGGGGCGCTGTCGATCATGTCGGTGATCGACGTATCGGTCGATGAGGTCGAATGGAGCGAATCCCCGACCACGATCTCTTTCAGCAAAGACACGACCCTGGATGACGGGACCAACCGCAGCTTTCAGGCTGATGAGACCAACACGATCAGTGTGGACAACTACGTTCGTCTTGCAGGAGCCACCATCAACCTCTCCTTCATATCCAGCCTGTCCGCAGGCGGCTTCGAAGAGCTCACGGTTTATGAGCAGTCGGGGAACCATAACTTCGTTCTCAAACAGGCCCACGTCTCTTTGAGCGAGGTGGAGCTCAAGGCGGACGTGGAGTATGTGGATGCGGTGCTGCGCCTGGCCGGGGAGCTGAAGATCCCCGGACCGGACGGGCAGATCACGGCCATCGCGGTGGGTAAGATCGGGGTGGAGGCGGGACAGCCCACCATGGGACTGTTCGTGGCCGCCTCCAACCTCTCCATCGCTGTAGCCCCGGGGATCTTCCTGGATGAGATCGGCGGAGGCCTGTTCATCAACCCCGTCACCCGGGACATCGACGACGTGAAGCGCCTGGCTAAATTCGAGCGGCCCGACATGGGTCTGGATGACAAGATCATGGAGAAAAAACCCGGAGGAGCGGGCAACCCCGGGGGCTTCGCCCTGATGTTCGTGGGCGGTTTCTACGTCAGCAGCAAGGACGTATTCAAGGGCCGGGCACTGTTCGTCATTACCCAGAATTACTTCAGCATCGATGCGGAGGCGGAGTTCGGCAAGGGACTGGTGGAGGCCTACGCTTTCATGGAGATCGGCTGGGATCCGGCCTACGCGGAGGGCTACCTCGAAGTGGAGCTGGACTTCGTGAAGATCCTCCAGGGGGAGGGCAACCTGGGCTTCTACGCCTACGCCTCCGACACCTGGGGGGTGTTCGGGGAGTTCAACATAGAGTTTCTCTCAATGGAGATAGCCTCAGGGTCGATGTTCATCGGTCCCCCCGGCTTCATGCTGGAGACCGAAGTATCGGTAGGCGTGGACATCGTGATCGTTTCCGGATACATCAAGTTCGGCGGCATGTTCTGGTACAACAAGGCAGTCAGTCCGGCCACCTGGGGCGCCTACGCCATGGTAGAGGTCCATGGTGAGCTTCTCAAGGGCCTGCTGTCCGCAACGGCCCGGCTGGAAGGTGCCCTGATCGGAGCGCCGGAGTTCTTGATCTACGCGGTTGGCAGCGTCAAGTTCAAAGTCTGCTGGGTTACGGTGTTCGAAGGCAGCCTCTGGGTATCTGCCGGCGAGGGGGGGCTGGGCGGCGGAACCGGACGCAACTCCAAGTACGATCAGCTCATCGAGGACGCCCGCAACATGGCCAATCAGATGAACCAGGCCAGGGAGGATCTGCTCGATGCCCTGGATCAGGCACGCCTGGAGCTGGCCGCCCTGAGCGATGAACAGCTGGAGGCGGCCGGCCTTTCTCTGATCGAACGTGCCGGACTGGGAGGAGCCATCGCGGGCATTGGCTTCGGCATCCTGGAGGAGAACCGCTGGCAGCCCGGGGGACTGCCTACGGAGCTGGCGGCAATCCGGGAGATGATGTTCGGCTCCGGACAGGAGGCGCTGGTAGCCCGACGCAATGACCTTCAGGCCCGGGCCGATCAAATCGAGGATGACCTAGAAGCCCTCGGCATCCTTCAGGAAGCGGTTGCGGAGCGGTTGGAGAATTACCAGGACATCCTCCTGGAGGATCTTCCCAGCGTGGCCGAGCTGGGCAGTGCAAACAATCCGCTGCAGATGGACACCCGGGTTGTGGAAGTCGGCGGAGAGAACGTCACCGAGATCGTGGATTTCACCGTGAACGAGTCTCAGGCCGAGTCTCAACGGGACAGCCTGTCTTCGATCCGGGAGGATTTTGCCGCCTATCAAGAATCCTTCATAGAGCAGGCCGGCATGATCGACGCCCGGCTGCAGCAGCTGGATGAGATCCTCTTCCAGGACACGGACAATCTCATCGTCCTGAGCGAGGCTTATGCGGACAACTTCTTCCAGATGACCCAGTATCTGGACGAGTACCTGGACTTCCAGGATTCCGCCAAGCTCACCGGCAACATCATGGCTGGCCTGATGGATCTGACCACCTCCGAAAACGAGGTGAGCACCCTGCTGCTGGACAAGGCTGCTACATTGAGCACTACCCAGTTGAACGACTGGGTCGACGACCGCATCGTGCTGCTCGACGCCCTGGTCACACTGGGCGGGATGGAGGAGGGCTACGATGCCGAGACCGACCCCACTAATCAGGCCTACCAGATCGCTCTGTTCGGGATCACCGGAGCCCAGCTGTGGTGGCGCATCCCCCAACAGGGCTTCACCGCCATGGCTGCCAATGCTCCGGCAAATAAAAGCTACGCCTTGCAGACCTTCAGCGACAATGCCCGGGAGTTCCGGATCAAGTGGACCCAGGCTTCCCAGATCACCGACGCCTACTTCCAGCGCAAGTCCATGCTCTACGACGTGCTGTTCGAGATCTACGATCAGCTGGCCACCTACGGAAGCGGCCTGATCGGCATCACCGGGGAGGGAAACGCCGCCGGCTTTGAAGGACTGATCGGATCGGGCTTGAGCTTCCGGACCAGCGGCATCGCCGAGACCCTCACCGGGGAGGGATTCACGATTCCCACCGATTCGATTCCAAGAAAGAGCAAGACCCTGGATCCCCTGTTCAACCCACCGGGTGGCGGGATAGGACCGGCCGTGCCCCGGCCCGGAGCCCCCGGTACGAAGATGCCTCCCGATCCGCTGGATATCCCCCTGCCTCGTGGCGGGAGCCTGCCCGGACGCCTGCAGACCGGCGGAAATCTGACCCAGCTGCTGCGCCAGCTGGAGCTCTCCTTCCTGGCCGCAGGCGGAAAGAGCGGCCTGGGCAGAAGCGGAACTTGGACCGGAACGATCGTTTCCGGAGGAACCAAGGGCTCGATCTCCCTGGATCTATCCCTGGATCTGGAAACCCAGGGGATTCCCTCGAAAGGATTCTTCGATCGCGACCTGAGCGGTCTACTTCCGCCGGCAGACCCGGTTTCCTGGATACCGATCACCCGCTACTTCGAAGCCAAGCGGGCGGAGATCACCCCTTACACCGAGATCCCGGCCGTGGAAAGCTTCAGCGGAAGCGTGCGCAGCGAGGACGCAAACACCGCCATCCTCTCTGCGGCCTTCAGCGGCAGCCATCCGGTCGGGGTGGTGGAGTACGCCTACCGGATCGAACCAGCGGACACTGAGGTGAGCCGGCTCGAAGCCCCGCTGCGCCGCCCTCTGGAGCTGCTGCCCCTGCCCCACCTGGGACAGGTCTCCGGCCTCGGTGGCAGTATTACGGCGCCGCTGGTCACCAGCGGCGCCCTGAGCCCCAGCCAGGCCCAGGCCGTAACCAACCACCTTCAGAGTCTCCAGGCTACGATGCCCAGCGCCGCGTCTCTGTTTCAAACCCAGGTACCCTCCGCGGCCTTGCTCGTTCCCCTGGAGATCGTGATTCCCTGGTTTTCTCTAGGCGGCCGGGAGGCAATACTGGAGCCGTTCTTTCCCGATCTCCACGAGGAAGGCAGCTACTACCTGTACCTGCGGGTGCGCGGAGCCGGAGGGAAAACCATCGTTCGCCGGGCCACCCTGAACCTGGCCTACTTCGATCCGGAAACCGATTCAAGCCCCGTGGTATCGGCCATCGACTCCAGCGATGATACGGCCCCCACCACGCCGTTCGTCACTACCGGCGGTCTGTACAGCTCCCGTCAGGATCTGCTCTACGCCAGCTGGGATGCCGACGACCCGGAGTCCGGCATTCAGCGTTTCGAATACGCGGTGGGCACCTATTCCGGGGAGCCGGGCGGTACGTCCCCAGCCGTATCCAAGGGCACCGAATTGAGCGAGCCGGTCCTGGGCTCCACCCTGGAGGATGTCGAGGGGAGCTTCGCCAAGACGATCACCCCGGTGTCCGTCCCCACCGACATACTGGACTGGACCTCGGCGGGCGGACGAACGGAGGCCAACCTCCGCGGGCTTTCCCTGGATCACGGCGTAGAGTATGTGATCAGCGTTCGTGCCGTCAACGGCGTAGGACTGGAGAGCGTGGGCAGCTCCGCCCCGATCCTGATCGACACCACGCCGCCCGGTCAGCCTACGATCACGAGCTTCCAGCAGGTCAGCGCCGACGGCCATGACAATTCGGCGGCCTTCAGCTTCCAGGAGTCCCAGGATCCCGAATCGGGTGTGTTGTTCTACCAGATCGCCCTGGGTACGGCAGCGGAGCTGGACGACATCTTCCCCTGGACGGAGGTAGCGGGCCTGAACGGCACGATCGTCAACCTGCCCGTACTGGAGGGGGGAACCGTCTACCTGCAGGTAAAAACGATAAACGGCGCCGGGTTGGAGTCTACCGCCCTCGCCGATCTCACCTTGGTGTATGGTGACACCACGGCGCCGCCGGAAGCGTCGGTTGCCACCGCTCCATCTCTGTATCTCGACGACGGCTCCCAGCTCACCCTGAACTGGGCGTCGGTGGAGGACGGGGAGTCCGGAGTGATCGGCTACGAGTACGGCATCGGCACCTCCCCCACTACGGCGGACGTGCTGTCCTGGGTGCCTGTGGGCTCGCCCCGCACTCCCTACCTGCTCGGCCAGGGGTCCACCCCGGGAGCCGGGGGAGCGGACACTCTGGAGATCGAGTTGACCGACCTCTCCCTCTCCGCCGGACCGAGCTACTACGCCGTGGTCAAGAGCATCAACGGCAGCGGCCTGCAGTCGCTGGGAGCCTCGGAAGCGTTCATCGTGGATTCCTCCGCTCCGGTGGATACGGCCTTGAGCGCTGCGGAGAGCTCGAGCGAGCGGGACACCCTCTCGGTCCACCTGAGCGCCCGGGACAGCGAGTCCGGCATCGCCGCCTACCGCTTCGCTCTGTGGGAGATCGGCTCTGTTTCACAGGCCGATGTCCAGGAGGATGGCGAGATCCAATACCTGCTCGTGGGCGGCTTCATTACGGGCGGGCAGTACACAGGCACGCTGAATATCACCGGAGAGGTCGTAACCGAGGAAAGCTACTCCGGAATGATCTCGGGAGATTTCGCGGCCGGGGGCGCTGCGACCGAAGGGTCCACCGCTGAGGGCGCTACCCCCGGAACGGGCATCGGTCCGGCTCTAGAGATGGAGTCGGAGGCTTTCGGGGAGGTTCCACCCTGGGTGGGGGATCTGGAGATGTCGATGCCGCCTTTCTTCGAATCGGACTGGAGCCTGATCACAACCGGCGCGCCCCCGGAGAGCGTGGATCTGGAAATCACGATCGGTGGATTTCCCGCCCTGCGCTACAACAGGGTCTACCGGGTCAAAGTCTGGGTGAAAAACGGGGCAGGCCGGGTGAGTGAGGCGGGCAGCGCGACCATCGAGATCCTGCGCCCCAGAAAGCTGAAAGACCGGGGCGGGACCAGTCTACCCGAGACAGGCATCCCCGCTCCGAAATCCGGCGGCCCTCTGCTGGAACTATAGATGACGATGAGACGGACGAAGAGAACAGCGACTCTCCTCCTCACTGTGCTGCTCCTGCTCTGCACCGCGGGGCGGGGGTTCAGCCAGGAAGGTCCTCTGGCTTTCATCCTTCCGGCCGGCGACAGCGTGGTCGTGGTACTGGGAGACACCCCAAGACTGATGCACGCCTTCCGGGTGTACCGGCAGGATCCCGGCAGCAGGAACTTCGAACTGTTGACCCCGGACCCGGTCCGGCCGATCAGCGATCCCTATCGAGCGGCCGAGGTGATGGGGCCGGATTTCCGCTGGGTAGCGAAGAAGATCGGCAGTCTGGATCCCCCGCTGGTCTGGCGGAAGCTGCGGGCCGACAGGGACCAGACCCTGGCTCTCTGCCTGGTCAGCCATGGGCTGCGCAAAGCCATGGGCAGGACCTTCATCGACGACACGGTTACGCAGGGCAGGACCTACCGCTACCGGGTCGAACTGCTGGATATGTACGAGCAGGTCATCGACCGGATCGACGGGCGCGTGCAGGCCGGTCCGCCCCATGCACCGGAAGCACCGGGGGATGTAAAGGCCGAAGCCGATGAAGGTCAGGTGTCCCTGAGCTGGAGCTATCGGCCCTACCGCAACGGGGCGGACGATCTGACGGTGGGATTCCGTATCTACAGGCAGGAGAGCGCAGGCCGGCCGATCCTCCTGACCCCGACCCCCGTGCTCAGGATCGAGGGCTGGCTCTCCTATCTGGACTCCGAGGCAGAGAACGGAAAGACCTACACCTATCATATAGAGGCGGTGGACATGATCGGGGCGGCCAGCCCCCGACGCAGCTCCCCGCCTGTGACGCCCACCGACACCCGGGCCCCCCTGGTGCCGGCGGGGCTGCGGGGCGTGGACAGCGAGGAAGGGGTGCTGCTGCTCTGGCGCCTGTCCCCGGATCTGGATCTGGCTTCCTACAACGTGCTGCGCAGTGAGCGGGTGGAGGGGGAATACCGGCGGATCAATACCGGGCCTGTTCCAGGGGATCAGGCCCGCTACCTAGACCGGGATGTCGTTCGCGGGACCTCCTACTACTACCGGGTGACCGCCGTGGACCGAAGCGGAAACGAGAGCGCCCCCTGCGGCCCCACCTCGGTCCTGCCTGCGGACAGCGAGCCGCCCCCGGAAATATCGGGTCTGCAGGCGGATGTGGATGCGGACAGGCGGGGGGTCACCCTGCGATGGGACCGATCGGAGATCCCGGACCTGCAGGGATACTTCGTGTACCGGGAATCGATCGACGCCCAGGGACAGGAGGGCAAGTCGATGCGCCTGAACGCGGATCCGTTTCCGGATACGGAGAATCCCACCTTTGCCGACACGGGCTACAAAGAAAGGGGCCTGGCCCCGGGCGGACGCTACAGATACGGGGTGTCTGCGGTGGACAGCTCCTACAACGAGGGGCCCATCCTGTTCATCGAAGCGGCGATACCGGACAAGGAAGCTCCCAAAGCGCCGCTTTCAATATCCGCCCGATCGACCGAAGCAGGCGCCGTCCGGATTCGGTGGCAGCCGGGTCTGGAGAAGGATCTGGCAACCCATCGAATCTACAGGAAAGAGGACAGGAGCTTCGCCCTGGTGGCTGAGCTGGAGCGAAACAGGACAGACTGGATCGACGCGGAGGTCCTGGCGGGAAGCGCGTATCGCTACTACATCACCGAGGTGGACGCTTCGGGCAACGAGAGCGAGCCTTCCAGGGAAGTGGAGGTCATCCCCACCGATATCGTTTCACCCGATCCGCCCCTGTCACTCGAAATCCGGGCCGAACGCAAGGGATTCCAGCTGAGCTGGCATCCCTCCCCCTCTGCGGATACAACGGGCTATCTGATCTACCGTGCCGCCTATGCCGGCGCGCCCTGGCGGAAACTCACCAGCAGCCCGGTGCAAGCCGCTCCATTCACCGATAGCCGGGGCCAGGCGGGCAATCGCTACGGGGTCGCCGCCGTGGACAGCTCCGGGAACGAGGGCTCCATGGCTACGATTGCCGCTCCGGTTGCAGAGAGCCAGGCGGAGGAGGAGGAGGCCCGATGAGGATCATCAAAAGCGCGATCCCGGGCGCCGTACTCCTTATCCTGCTCGGCATTCCAGCCTGGGGTGAGGTCACCCTGATCCGCAAGATTCCCGATTCGGGAGAACACCAGGTCGACGCCCAGTGGACCAAGCCTCGGCCTCAAGTCGAGCAGACAGTGGGACAGACCGAGTTTTCCGCCCGGATCATGCTGGGCGGCCAGGGCGGCGGTGACGGTACGGGGGAACCGGTATACGATCTGTACACCGATTCGACTCTCTCCCTTGCCCAGCCTCTGGGCAGTACAGCCATGATGAACATCGGGGGAGCGGCCCTGCGCAAGCTCTACCTCGACGGGCGGGAACAGTCCTACTCCGCAAACGTCGATCTGACCGCAGAGCGCTGGTCCCTGGATCTGAACGGCTCCTATGGGGACAGCGCCCGGAGCCTGACCGAGACCAGCGGCGTGAGCACCGTGGATGTGGAGAAGGAGAAGACCGACTTGCTGCTTGCCTCCACACTGAACGCCGCCTTCATCCCCACCCTGCCGATGAGCCTCTCCTATCAGCACAGCATGTCTCAGGACAGCGAAGATGGCAGCTCCATTGAAGACACTGTGATCGACGCCGCAGATTTTCTGGCCCAGGGAACCCTGGGTACGGTAGGCTTGGAGTTGGGTGGTTCGGTGGAGCACAGCGTAAACGGGATCACCGACCAGGAGACCCTCGGCGCCGGCGGAAATCTCAGCGTGAACTTTCCCGTCCTGCCATTTCTGCACCTTCGCCCGGGCATCGCGCCGCTGTACTCCCGCACCGATTACGTCAACGGGGACTACACCAGCTCGACAACCCTGGACTCGGATCTGGGGCTGTACTTCCCCCTCACCGAAGTTTTGGAGTTTCGCCTGGTTGCGGGAATCGCCAACACCTGGCCGGAGGACCAGGACGGCAAGAAGCAGTCTCTGGCGACCTGGCAGGGTGAAACCGGAGTGGAGTGGCAGCCGGAAAGCGGATACTTCACATCCGCCGCCTACTCCCTCTCCTCTACCTTTCAAAGCGGGGCCGAGCCCAACCAGTCTCATCAGGGCGATCTTTCACTGGGCTGGCGCAATCCCGGGGAACGAGGGACCATGCAGAATGTGGAGGCGGGGACCGACTTCAGCATACAGTTCGACGATTCGGGCGACCTGGTGAACGCCGACGGTCACTGGAGTGCCGGGGTAGCCCTCCAGCCGGTCAAGACCATGAGCCTCAGCAACAGTTACAGCGGCAGCATCAACAAGTCAACAACTCCCGCGGTTTGGACTCACCAGCTCAAGAGTGAACTGTCCCACGCCCCGGATCCCCTGCTGAACTACCAGCTGGCCGCTACGGTGACCGACAGCATCAGCGAAGAGATCCACAGTTTGATCACCGACGGCCTTGGCCAGGTGACCCTGCTGCCCCGTTGGAACCTCAAGGTCTACACGGTCAGCCTGGGCGAGAACGTGGCCTTCTCCCGGGAGCTTCCCGACGGCGCGGAGCCTTACATCCTGGCCAAGACGTTCAGCTCCGTGGCTGTTCCGATCACGTCATTCCTCACGGTACGCTACGACTTCACCTGGGAATGGGTCAACCAGACCAGCGAGGGCGGGCCGTCGGGAAACGCATTCCTGCATCTCACCGGCCTGACCCTGTCCGGGGAGAATCTTCCCTTCTCCCTGACAACGGATTACCAGATCGGCCACGGTTTCCGCGGGCTGCGCCACGACCTGGGCGCCAACCTCGACGTACCCTTTGACAGAGGATTCGGCCTGAAGGGGGAGGCCAGCTTCAGCCACTACACCGAGGAAGGCGCCACGGTCAGTCCCTTCCTCTTCGGCCTGCACGGGGTGTATGAGTATTAAACGATCCTGCCTGACGATCGTCCTGTTACTGACAGCAGTTGCCTCGACCTTTTCCCAGGCACAGAACGATCGGGCCTTTGCCCTCAAGTTGTACAACCAGGAGATGTTCCAGGAGGCAGCCGGTGTGCTGGAGGCCTTGCTGGCCGAAGCCCGGGCGGCCCCCTTCGACCAGGCACTGTTGGGCCTCTGCTACCTCCGCATGGGCAGGATGGAAGAGGCAGAAGCGGCTCTGGTGCAGGCTCACCGCCGCGACCCGGCACTGAGCATCGTCCACCAGGGTCTGGGACAGCTCGCCTTCCAGCAGCACCGTTTCGAAGAGGCCTACCAGGCCTTCAGCCGGGCCGAGGAGCTGGACCCGAAGTCCCGGGATGCCCGGGAGGGCAGGGTCGCCTCCCTTATCAACCAGGGAGCCGAACTGTACGGGGAAGGGGGGGCAAAGGCAGCGGAGGAGAAGTTCCACAGTGCCCTGGAGCTGGATCCGGAATCCGTGCCCGCGCTTCGCAACCTTGCCATTGTCGAGCTGGAACGGGGGAATACCGAAGGGGCCGCCGCCCGCCTCGAGAAGGCCCGGAGCCTGGCGCCTGCGGATGCAAAGATCCAGATCCTCCTTGTTCAGCTTCGGGAACGGCAGGGCGATTCCGCCGCTCTGATGCGGGAGCTCCAGCGTCTGGTCGAACTGCAGCCCCGCAACCCCGATGCCTGGGCCAAGCTCGGCATACTCTACGAGCAACACGGGAACACGGCTCAGGCCGAGGCGGCCTTCGTGCAGGCGGAACAGTGGGGCAGCAGCGAACCGTACCCCTACTACTGGCTGGCAAAATCGAGGGGCAGCGTCAGCCTGGCTCATCTGGCGGCGGGGAAGGCGGTACAGAAGGCCGGGCTGCTGCGCTTCCAGGCGGCTCAGCATATCCAGGAGCGGGAAGGAGATCTGGGGGCGGAGGACCTGGAGCGGCTGAAGGAGCTCTCCGAGCGCATCGACGAGCCCCTGAAAATCCTGGAAGATACCCTCGTACTTCTGCAGGAGCTGCGCGAAGACCCGGAGGCTTTCCGGAAGGACCTCCTCCTGCTCACCGAGTGGTACCCCCACAGCGTCGAGCTGCAGGAGGCGCTGGCCGCCTATTACCAGAAGCAGCGAAACTCGGTTGAGGCGCTGGCCGTCTGGGAACAGGTGCTGAGCGCCCATCCCACCTCTGTGAAGGCTCTGGCCGGCCGGGGCTACGCCCTGGAGCAGCTCAACCGTCTGCAGGAGGCGCTGCTGGCCTATCACCGCGCCTTGGACCAGGATCCTAAAAACGAGGAACGTTACCAGGATTTGTTCCGGTTGTACCGCCGGATAGACAGGGAAGAGGAGCTGCTGGCCTACATGCAAGAACAGATCCTGCGGGACCCGCGCAACCCGCTCCTTTTCGGCAAGCTGGCCGAGCTGGAGCAGAGCCTGGGCTATACCGATCAGGCTGCTTCTCACCGCCGCCGGCAGGCCGATCTGGAAGCGGCGTTTCAGAAATAGAAAAAGCTGCCTCGGGAATTTGAAATCCGCTGAGGCAGCCGTGAATACAGTCTCAGCCCTTCAAGGGCCTAGTGTACAATAATCTCTCTACGATGATTTGAGCTGATACTGCGCCTTCCCGTAGCCCAGGATGAACAGACCGATAAGGTTGAGCAGAAAGAGGAGGAAAAACCCGAAGGCACCGGATTTTCCGAACGCTTTCGCCAGGTTGACTGCAACGATGATCGCAATGATGATGTTGACGATGGGGATACAATATAGGATGACCCACCATCCTGGCTTACCGGCTATCTGACACAACACAATTATGTTGTAGATAGGAATGATGATCGCCCATCCGGGTTTACCAGCCTTCACGAACACCTTCCAACCGGCGATGATCATCAGCGCATACAGGATCAGTACGATGATCCAATAAGTAGGATCGCTGTAGTACTCCATCTCGTCCTCCCTCTGATTGAAGTTAGTATACGAAAAAGATCGTCCGCTGTTGTGAATAACTCAAACCATTTAATCTTCGCTACGAAACATCCTTCTCGGCTCTCAGACAACAATGTACCGTTCTTTGTTGCGTATTAGTTTACCCTTCCGGCTCCGCTGCAGAATTTGTTTTCAGCGATGTACGCAGAAAAACCGTCATCGGTTCGGCGGCACTGGTCTGCTGTCTGCCTGTTGAAAACCAGTCACAAAGACAGGCGACGGAGCGCTCGTGCTCGTGGTAGGATGAGTGCAGATCAATCTCTACCACAAGGAGGACCTCCATGCCTGCAGTAGCATCTCTGGAGGAGTTGAAGGCGGTGGAAGAGCAGCTGAGGGAGCTGAGTTCCAGACACCCCGAAGGATACGCCGATCTCGTCGAGCTGTTCCGGCGCCACCGGAAAGTGGGGTACAAGAACGTCTGCAAGATGATGATGGGGGAAGCCACTCCTGAAAAGCTGAAGGGTTTGGAGTAGGACCGGTGCTGTTGGCCGGAGACATCGGCGGTACCAAGACGATCCTCGCCTTGTACGAAGAGCACTCCAACCCCGCCTCTCCCCTCTGCGAACAAACCTACCTCAGCGGAAGATACGACAGCCTGCTAGCCGTTATCCGGGAGTTCCTGCATTCCCGACAAGCCGGGAGGCTGCGGGTGAAGCATGCCGTGTTCGGTGTAGCAGGACCCGTGGTCGCTGGTAAAGCGACCCTTCCCAATCTTCCGTGGGTGATCGAAGAAAAGGAGCTGAAACGGGAGTTCGGCTTCCAGCGGGTCGCCATGATCAATGACCTGGAGGCGATCGGTCACGCCGTCCCGGTGCTGTCGCAAATCGACCTGGTGGGGATCAAGCAGGGAAGGGCGGAGGCGCGGGGGAACATCGCCGTGCTGGCCCCGGGCACCGGCTTGGGAGAAACCTTCCTCAGCTGGAAGGCAAGCCGCTACAACGTTCACCCTTCGGAAGGGGGACACGGGGATTTCGCGCCCGTGAACGACTTTCAACTCGGTCTGCTTGGCCACCTGCTGAAACGCTACGATCATGTCAGCTACGAACGGGTCTGCTCGGGAATGGGCGTTCCCAACATCTACGCCTACATCCGGGACCAGGCCCTGGCGGAAGAACCTGCCTGGCTGGCCCAGCAGCTGGCCGGGACCGGGGATGCGACCTCGGTGATCATGAGCGCGGCTGTGGAGAAGGGATCCGAGTGTCGGATCTGCAGCCTGACGGTGGAAACCTTCGTCTCGATCCTGGCGGCGGAGGCGGGAAACATGGTGCTGCGGCACATGGCAACCGGAGGCCTCTACCTGGGCGGCGGGATCCCCCCCCGGATCTTGCCACTTCTGCGGCAGCCGGACTTCGAAAGGTGGTTCGTCCGCAAAGGGCGACTGTCGCACCTAACGGAGAAGGCGCCGGTCCATGTGATCATGCATCCGAAAGCCGCGCTGGTTGGCTCGGCCAGCCTGGGATTGCAGCTGTCCAACGAACAGGCGGAGGAACAGTAGATGGGAGCAGAGGATGAGATCTTTCGACGATGATCCGGCGGTCCGCTCGATCGTCCTGCAGGACGACGGGACCTATCCCAACAACCCCCGCCCCCTGCTGCTGTACGCCGGGGCGGTGCCTGCCGATCCCGGCGACATCGAGCGCCTGTTCACCGCCAACGACTGGCCCAGCGCATGGAGAAACGGTGTGTACCGGTACCACCACTACCACAGCACCGCCCACGAAGCGCTGGGGGTTTACAGCGGATCCGCTGAGATCCAGTTCGGCGGACCCGACGGAACGGCTGTAACGATCCGTGCCGGGGACGTGGCGGTGATCCCCGCCGGCGTGGCCCACAAGTGTCTGGAGTCCAGCTCCGATTTCCGGATCGTGGGCGCCTATCCGCTGGGGCAGAGATGGGACATGTGCTACGGCAAAGCGGGGGAGCGGCCGGCAGCGGAGAAGAACATCGCCGCGGTCCCCACTCCGGTCAAAGATCCCGCTCAGGGCAAGGGGGGTGTGCTGACACGGCTCTGGCGCATGCCCTGAGCCGGCGGGCCCCGGGCCTGTCTTGCCGAATCCGCGATTCAGGGCGCCGGAGGCCTACCTCAGCTTGCGGACCCGCTTTTCGATCAGACCACGGATGGTCTGGAAGGACGGCGGCGGTCCGGTTCGGACCTCCCTGCCGTCGATGAACAGCCCGTCGCTGATCCCCCACTCCCGGAACACCTCCCGGTCCAGGGTGTCGTAGCTTTCGAACAGCACCTTGTCGCCGAACTGTCCGGCCGCCCGGCGGGCTCGCTCGTAGACCAGGTTCTGAGCCGGGCACCAGCCATTGATGAAGGCGCTGACCGTGACCCTGCCGTCGGTCTTTCCCGGCTTCTTCTTCCGGCGGATCCACTTGGGTGCTTCAGCTTCGTCGGAGAAGGGTTTCCATACCAGCACCATGATCCCGTTCCTGTCCGCCCTCTGGTAGCCCTGCTTCTTGAACCAGGAAGCCCGCATCCAGAAGGGAAGGGCCACGCCCCAGGCGGCAATACCCTTCTTGCCGAGCTGCCGGCTGTCCTGCTCGGCGGCCTGCAGCAGCGCCTTTCCCATGCCCCGCTTCTGGAAGTTGCCGCGACCTTCCGAATATCCGTGCACCCAAAGGCAGAGGATGAAGTTCAGATCCCGACCCTCCAGGCCGTACTCTTCGATCGGCAGGTACTGGATCATACCGCCGACCGTGCCGCTTTCATCCCGGGCCAGCTTGACCCGCAGTCCCCGGTCTTTCATCCGGGCGTACCAGCGGCTCTTGTGGTCTCCCGCCTCCTTCATCTCCTCCGACCAGTCTTCCAGGCACTGGAGGTACAAAGCCTCGTTTTCCGGAGTCAGATCGATAATTTCCACAAACTGCCTCCCCCCTGGTTGGATCAATCCCTTTTTATTATGATCCAATCAGCGGGAAGAGGAAAGGAACTATTGGCGCATCAACTAAATCTTGCCTTCCCCGCCAACCTTGACTATCTTTAGCCGGAAGGTGGCTCATCATCAGTGGAACACTGCACCTGTCCATCATCATTCCCAACAGGCAATCGGAAAAAAACAGGCAATCAGAGAGGTTATACTATGAGGAAATTCATCTGGACCGGCTTTCTCCTTTCGGTCCTGGCAGCTTCAGCAGCCCATGCCCAAAGCAAACCGACTCCAGAACAGCTGTCCCGCTTTTTCGACAGGACGGTTCCAGCCCTGATGGAGCAGCATCACGTGGTCGGAGTGGTGGTCGGCGTGACCGACGGTTCCGAAACACTGTTTTCGGGCGGCTATGGAAACGCGAATCTGGACAATGACACCCCGGTGGATCCGAACATGACCCTGTTCCGGGCAGGTTCGATTTCCAAGCTCTTCACATGGACCGCAATCATGCAGCTGGAGGAACAGGGCAGGCTGGATCTATACGATCCGGTGGAGAAGTATCTGGATTTCGCGCTCCCCGACACATTCGAGGAGCCGGTCCGCATCATGGACCTGATGAACCACACCCCCGGCTTCGAGGATCGTCTGATCGGGCTGTTCACCCTGGATGAAAAAATGAAACAAACCCTGGAACAGTCCGTGAAACAGAATATCCCCAGGCGTGTGCGGCCGCCGGGGACCGAAGTCTCCTACTCCAACTATGGGACCATGCTGGCCGGCTACATCGTGGAGCGGATATCCGGGATGTCCTACGAGGATTACGTGAAAAGCCGCATCCTCGATCCTCTCGGAATGACTCGATCCACCTTCCTTCAGCCTCCCCCACCGCAGCTGGCCGAACACATGGCCACCGGTTATTCCTACCGAGCCGGAGAGTTCATACCTGAAAAGTTCGAGATCGTCAACGGCGTACCGGCCGGCGCTTTGAGCACCACCGCGGAGGACATGCTGCGCTTCTACCGGGCTTACCTGGACGACGGCCGTCTCGGCGATGCCCGCATTCTCCAGGCAGGCACCGTCAGGAGGATGCGGCAGCCTACCTTCCGCCACGACTCCAGGGCCCGCGGAACGGCTCACGGCTTTTTCGAGGCAGGCTACGGCGAGTTGAGGGGATACGGCCACGGAGGGGACACAATGTTCTTTCACAGCGACTCCGCCTACCTGCCTAACGAGGATCTGGCCTACTTCGTTTCTACGAACACAGCCACAGGCATGCTCCTTGTCCTGGAGCTAGTAGAGAAGCTTGCGCAGGAGTTCTTCCCCGCGGCGACCGGGAGGGAGCTGGCGGTGCAGGCGGGGCTGGATGCGGATCTGCGGGAGTACACGGGCTTCTTCGCCATGAACCGGCGCGCGGAGAGCGATCCGACCCAGATCATGGGAGGAGTAACCTTGATTAATCCCAAGATCGTCGAAAACGGTGATGGGTTGTGGATCGCTTCGATGCTGGAGCCGGAGGGCAGCCTGTATGTCCCCGTGGCCCGGGACATATTCCAGCAGGCGGAAGGACAGATGCGGATTGTATTTCTCAGGGACGACCGGGGCCGGGTCCAATCCTTATACGCCGACGAGATCCCTGCGTTCCTCTTCTCCCGACCGCCCTGGATCGAGCATCCGATCGTCAGTCTGATCGTCGTATCACTGGGGCTGCTGTTCCTCCTGACCGGCCTGATCGCCCCGCCTGCGGGGTTGCTGACCTTCTTTCCCCGGCTGCGTTCGAAAGCCGCGGCTGCCGGAAAACAGGTTCGACTGTTGGCCCTCTGGAGTGCACGGGGCTATCTGACGCTCATAGTCGTCCAGATCATCGTTGTCGCCGGCCTGGGGAACTTCGTGTTCGTTCCAGTGGGACCGGTCCACGCCATACCGTTGTACCTGGCAGCGGCGGCCGCGTTGGTGACCCTCATCTCCGCTGTGCTGGTCTGGCAGCACAAGCTCTTCCGGCTCATCGGCAGGCTGCACTACAGCGCCTTCGCGCTCTCCCAGACGCTGCTCATAGCTTGGCTGGCTTACTGGGGCTTCTTCTTCGTGTGATGTGATATTCCGGCGGGCTCAGCGGGAACGGGTTGAAACCTGGACTCTCTCGCCTGAGGAACTCCGGCGCTAGGTTCCTCAGCCCGCCATCTCGGAGAACCGCATGCGTCGGCAGTTCAAGTTATGCCCCGCGATCTGTCAGCGCAGATGTTCCTCGGTATACAGGGACAGCTCGATCATGCGTTCAAGGAGCTCGTTGCTGTCGAAACCGCGGAAGTTGCTCAACACCAGTTCCTTGGCGAACAGACGACAGATGTATTTGAGCTTGCGGGAGCGTTTCTGGGAAGCGAACAGGTAGTCTGCGTGTCCATTGTTGATCACGATGAGATTGTTCTTCCCGTCGTAGCGGGACCGCCACAGTTCACCGGGAGCCCGAAGGTAGGTGTATCCGGGCAGGCCTTTACTCGGCTCCTTACCGGGATGTTCCTCCTGCTCGACCAGCGACTCGGTAACCGTAACGATGCCCTCGGCTTTACGGCTCACATCTCCCTGGCGCACCGTGCATTCAACGCGCACCAACCCGGGCTCCTGCGGTGCGATAAAGGAAACGATTTCTCGGTCACTGCCATTCAAAATAGCCTCCCCGTCAACAACGGCCCAGCCGAACTCCAGCCCCTCTTCCACGGTGCGACCTCTATTAT
>Ga0315553_10001311_pt1 | contig 20779 bp, 19 predicted proteins | sample SalMarSW160140MG_FD_203099 | JGI IMG/M metagenome (GOLD analysis project Ga0315553, IMG submission 203099) | Salt marsh sediment microbial communities from the Plum Island Ecosystem LTER, Massachusetts, United States - Salt Marsh Sediment SW1601-40 ... | reverse complement strand
ATGAATTTCTAGCATTGGAAGATATACAGAACACAGATGATGGCAAATTAAAGTATGATATGTTTGTTAAGGCCTACAATGAGACAAGGGAACACGGAGGAATCAATGGTCTTACTCCATCTGAGATATTCCTACAAAGGTTAATTACATCCAACATACATACTACGAACAAGCAGAAAAGTGTAACCCATGTGGGTAATCAAAAATGTAACCTATCTATGTAATTGCAACACTTAATTTCTAATTCCAATGAATTGTTCTGCTAACCATATTATTTAATTCCTTGACTCTATTTCGAATAGTTACTTCTGTTACCCCTGCAGCGTTTGCTATATCAAACTGCGTTAACCTTTCACCCACCTTGAGGGATGAAATATAAAGCACTGTTGCTGCGAAACTCATTGGATTTTTTCCAGCAGATATTTTACTTTTAATTATTTCTGTCATCATATTCATTGCTAGTCGTGTTGTTTTCTCCGACAGTTCAGCCTTATTTGCAATTTTGACAATACATTTCATGGGGTCTGCTATAGGCACCTTAAGGTCAAGCTCGGTTATCAGTAGTCTGCAACATAGTGCTATGTGCTTACGTTTGGTGTTACTAATTGCAGCTATTTCCTTGAGAGTTCTGGGTACTCCAATATCTCTGCATGCGAGATATATTGCTGCAGTGACCATTCCTGAAGTTGTTCTACCACGCACCAATCCTCTATCTTCTGCTTTCCTATAGATATATGCTGTTTTCTCAATTATCGTATATGAGAGCCCAAGCTTATCTTTTAATGCATAAAGTTGAGAGAAAGCCTGAAATAGATTTCTATTATGCGAATTATCGTGAATTATTCTATAATCCCATGTTCCTAATCTCTTGTACACCGAATACATTGTAGTATCTAATTTCTGTCCACTTGCGTCTCTGCCTGTTTTTGAAATTAGTGTAGCAAGGCCTCGATCGTGTATAGCTAGAGAAGTTGGAGCTCCTGTTCTTGCTCTTTTATTTTGTTCTTCGGCTGTAAATGCACGCCATTCAGGATTACTAATATTCTCAGACTTTTCAGTAATAACTATACCACAATTACTACAAACAACCTCGCCTGATTCAGAATCAGTAATGATATTTGTGTAATCGTTCTGACAGATAAAACAACTGACTGAGTTTAGTTGTCTGTTATCGTTTTTTTGTTGTTCATGTTCAACTTTTATTGTCGTATTAGTAGTATGTAGAACCATATCAGGCTATTTAAACCACCTGAGTAGAATGGATGTTAGTAGGTAGAGTACATAGACAGTGTCTATGTAGCGAGAGAGGAAATCGCCCTCAACCTCCTCAGGGCGGTGGGATAGAGCCAATAGGTCTTCCCAACGGCAATAAGAATGACAATGATAATACCAATGACAGCAATGGGGATGATGATGGAGGCTCAAGAGAAGATGACGATCGTCTACCACTTTTCCTGTTAGGCAATGCAATTAAAAGTTGCAGAAAGTCAATTAACAAAACGGTAACGGGACATAAATTACACACAAATAATATGCTATATTCGACATTGTTGGGAAACGGAGAAAGGTGGTTCTAGTATTGTATAAGCATCACGGACCAGAGTTGCAATAATACAATTCCAATTCCAAAAGTACTGTATTAGAAAGGGTCTTCAGCCTCTCCTTATCCAGAAAGATTTTCATTCATTTTTATTGTGTAGCAGTGGGCTAAATTTTTTAAGAGAAAATGATCTCCAGGATTGATGGAATCGGTCAGAGTATGCTGCCTGTGAAAATCTTCTGAATCCTTAGAGAGGATTATCCCAATGCAAAGCACTTACAATAACCCTGTCAAATGGTAAACATAACACTTGTAATCATATATAACAGTTGTAATAGATAAGGATGATTACTTTGTTTTGATCATTACTATATGGAAGTATTCAAGAAGTTTGGAGTCTACAAAAATCGACGAATCACTTATTATTTGATTTCAAGAAGCGTGCTAATATGAAGATACCCTTGCAAACCTCTATAGTTGGAACAGTGTTCGTATTGATTCTATTAGCTACTTGCGTTGATCTGCAAGAATCTAAAGCGGCAGCTCTGATAACTGTTCCAACTGATTATCCCACCATACAGTCTGCAATAGATGCGGCCAGCCCCAGAGATACTATAAAAGTACTTCCTGGAATATACACTGAACAACTCACGATTGGTAAGAGTATAACACTAGTAGGTTCAGGTGCCGAGTCTACAACAATCAAAGCACCTGTAGAGTCAGAATCAGGAGTACTTGGAATACCCAACATAATCAAAATTAGTTTCGGGTCCGAAGTAACAATGAAAGGATTCACAATCAGCGGGTTTGACGGTACAAGCTGCGGAGCATTTTCATTAGACAGTTTAAATGGAGCCGATCTCGGGGTTCATTTAGATTCTAGTGCCATTACAGACTGTAACTTCGTTGCGGCGGGTGTAGTATTCATGCCAACATCGGTCCTAACCACACAGTCCGAGGCATTGGCTTCTATCCCTATATCTATGCCACTATCTTTGCCAAATGCCAGCAATTGATCTAATACGACTGCCATCCTCATCAAACCCTAAGTAGCAGATAGAAAAAGCTATAGCTAGCATATGCAGGTACTAAACTAATACGAAAAAGAAGAGCGGCTTGAGTAGTTGGTTCAAAAACTTGATTAATATAACAATCTCTGCACAGGGCACTATCATCATCATTGAATAAATCAGTTTTCATAGGAGAAATCTTGTTAAAACATTTACTACAGTTGACTAGTCAGCGTCAATTCTGCCGGCCTTAAAGATGATTCGTTGAAATGCACTAATAACGGATTTATCATCAGCTAGATCTGACACTACGACATGTATTGGTAATCCCTCTTTGGCGGCTAAGGATTCGATGCCAGAACGCTTTGAGAGACACTTACGTACGTACGTGTGTGTAAGAAACCACCTTGTAAGCCGATAAGTACCGGTCTAGCATTACTGGATTAGAAAAGATTAAGTCATACTCTGGTATACACAGAACCTTAATTTTGAACTGCTACAGTGCTGGATTGTTTTAACGATTAAACCTTCGTAGCGATCGCATAAATTGCATTTGTCTCAATCGCTTATATGTTATTCTATTTCACGAATTGTATGTTGGCTTGTCTTATCTTCTGAAATGTGGGAGGGTCCAACTGATCTATGGCCCATCTAAGACCAGAACCCAGCGCAACTGTCCACCAATCGTCAGGCGTCTTTAGAGATTGTGTTGCATGTTCTTCCAAGACTTCTATCTTTGCCGTTATTGGTGTTACTCCATTTCGTATCAATCTACGTACTGAGTCGATATCCGTTATTCTATCCCATGGATTAGATGCAGAATATAAATCTGGACGCTCTAACCTCAAAATGTTATTCCAATAAGAATAGGCTGGTTCAAACATTCTTGGGCCCCAAGTGGTAATTGCGAGTTTTCCCCCTTTTGATTTTACAAACTTCCATAGCTTTTTTATTTGCGATTCCATATCATTTACAAAGAAAATTGCAAATACGCATACTACTGCGTCAAACTGTGCATCATCGTTCTCAGGGAAATAGTCTTCAAGTTTCTCCATGTCACCTACTCTGAATTCGGTATTATTGAGACTCCTTTCTGATGCTTTTTTCAGAAAGGAGTATAATGGCCTGAGGCAGAGTTGTATGTGGCCGCTGCCTTGAATTTTCCATCCTGCACGTTTCCCAAGCTTATAAAACCAGTTCATCGGGTAAATAAGTGATATAAAAGCATTCGTTAGGCGTACCGGGCGGGGCGTGCCATTCGTAAGGCTCTGTTCTCATATTCCTATCCAAAGTAAGGCTCTGTTCAAATATTTGAGTACTCTTAGTGGATGTTTAAATATATTTAGAGAAAAAACAGCTGAACACACGGCGTTTCATGCGTCCTCGCTGGAGTATGCTGCCAAGTTTGAGGTTTCTTGGTCTTGGTTATACTATTGAATTAGATGGTATATTGGCTAAATCAGCCAAATCATCTATGGTAACTAATTGGATGAATCAGTCACCACCCTCAACTAACCGAAGTAGAATTCCGAAAGAAATACTGTGTAATCTAGTAGTTCTCCAAGCCTCTCCTCGAAGTCAGGCTTCTAGGCTTCGACTAAGGTAATATTTCTACATGAAGTGTTCAACTTTGCTAGATGATCTTGAACTCTATTGGGATAGTCAGCTGTTATGGGGAATAACTAAACCTGCAGTAGAAACCATTCCTAACAGAATTATCCCATCGTAGTCCATAATCATTGTAACTGTATTTAGTTGAACGTGCAACTTCTAAATCATATCCTGGAACAACACTGAAAGATGGATTAACTACACATGACTCTTTATTAGGATCTGCTCCCGTTAGTCCTTCTATCTCAAGTTCTACTGAATCTTTTATGTTTAGCGATCTGCGTTTTCCATCGACTTCGAATTCGATTGGAACAGACTTTGCACCTAACATTTCACCAATGAAACCATGAGCTACAGCAAAAAATCCACCCGCTTGACCAGAATAGATCTTTTTAATGGAGTCTGTCTGTTCTGACGAAGCTTTGTCGTCAATATATAGTGCTGCCTTCCATTTTGGTCCTGTAAACATATTCCCAGGCGAATTAAACATTGCCGCAGCATTGAGGTTATCTAGACTTATATTCTCATAGTTACCTTTTCGAATGTGCCATGCACATGTAATCCAACAGTCACCTTCAGTTGGATCTAGCTTAAAGATACAAGGACAAATCGATTTGCAATTACATCCTTCAAAATAGTCTCCTTCAAGCTTCCACGATGCCTTCTGTCTGCTGGCCGTGTTTGCCACGTATAATATAGGCGATCGCTTCGATAAAAGATTATCTATCTTGTTATTGATATGAAAGATGCAGCACACGTGTTAGCAATATTTTCAGCCTCGCAGATATTTTGCTTTAATTTAATTTAACAACCTAATTTCTGACAGACTACACGAAAGTATCAGTATGTCTTATGCAATAATAAATTTTGATCTACTCTATAAAATCCAATTCTAGGCAAAGAGGTAGCATATAGAATATATGAGAATACAGGACACCATGTTTGCTGATTACTAGTCGATATTGACATCATCTGGTGAAGACGTAGAAACATACATCATGCTATCTGGCGAAGACGAAGACATATCCATAGGCATCATCATTCCGCCATCACCGTTACTGCTACTGCTACTACTCATCGAATCAGATGGCAGAGATATAGCCCCAATTGAGGACACTATTCCTAATGCTATAAACCCTATACCTGCGATCCTTGCGATCCAAAGACCACCACTAGACCACACTTTTTCAGCAAATATGATTGCAGCAAATAATGCCATCCAGATGACATTCATCCAACCTAGTGCTACCATGAGTAGAAAATAAGGCCAACAGCAACCAAGACAATAAAGACCATGATACATCCCCATCTTCAATGCTCCTGCTTTACCCTTTTGCCATCGTCTCATAAAGAAGCTAAGCGGAGATTCACAATATCCAAGACACCTAGTTTTTAATGAGCTAAACTGGTATCCTCCTGATACGATCAGTACAATTCCGTAAATAGTATTAGTTAACACAAATTGGTCTTGAACATCATTTTCTCCTAGATGGGAAAGTAATGTATCTAACAAAAGTGACCATCCGACCAGTAGGATTATTCCTGTTAAGGCCCAGATAGCAAGGTATGCTGATACAAAGAGAATGATGTCATATGATTTGGATCTTAACTTGGATCTCAAACTATTAAGAGCACCACGTTCATGCTCAGCTTCTTCAATATCATTATCATTAGGATCATTATTACTCTTATGGTGTATTATTTGACTGTTCCCATCACCAGCATTATTTTTGGTATTACTAGTATCAATAAGTCGATTGTAAACAAGAATCATTGGTACTATAGCAGGGAACATCATAGCAGCCATTCCGGCTGTCCATATGACCACAAACAATGATAATGCCGATGGACTATAAAATGTCATCATAGATGACATCATTACATCGTATTGCCATATTGACACTAACCATGTCAGTACGGAAATTGATACTATTATAGAAATGACAACTAGGGTTGAAGTTCTCATATTGTGCCTAATTCCACTTTTTCAAGAGCACTCGCATATAACTTAACTATCCTGGTTAGCTAGTTACTATGGACCACTCCACTTCACTTTTGTTTTACCATCGCCAGCCCAAATATTACCTTTGAAGCTACCCGGAGCTAATACATTCAAACCGTCAAGACATGTTTCGCCATGATTGCCCTTTTTAATATTGTAGGCAAAGATACCATCACAATCACCATAGGTGGGAGTCTGTGCAAACTCACATGGACACGGAATGTTACACATACAAACGTCAAACCAATCTCCTTTAACTCTCCAGTTTGGAATCTCTTGAGTTGCAGTAATGGTCGCCGTTGCTTCCATACCTCCCAATACCTGAGGTATTATTTTAGCATTCCATGCATTGTAATGATATTTAGCTTGCGAAATTTGCTGTGATTGTCGCACTTTTGAGCGGCTGGATGTGAGTATCAGTACGGACCACCATTTCGGAATTATCAGCATGCCTGGCCCACGTACTGGCATTTCTTCATTAGTTTCTATGTATAGTACTACTAGAAACTTGTAGAAATAACTGAAAATTAGAGTAGGTTGGCATTATGATATCGACTTACCACTAGTTTATATATTACAGTACATATTTTCAATGATATGAATAAGATAAGCAATACAATCCCATGGGGATTGGCCATAAGTACGCTGGGTGTAACCATAGCAGGTGCATTTTATGGTACCACGGCGTTAGGACTGGCAAGCATAACCGGGGGCGCATTAGCGTTAGTGGCTGCACTTTTAGCAAGACAGCAAATGGAAAAGAAGAAGCTGAATCCAGAGTTAGCAATGGAGCTATAATAGAATTTAATGGAAATTAAATTAGATGATTGGCCTCCTTTTTTTCGGCTTATCTGGCACCATCATCATTTAAACCTGAAGTTAGTTAAGTGAGTGGTATCTAGTTTATTTTTTCTCCAGCACTCCAGTAGTTCAAACCGAGGATTCCGGATATAGTAACTACCTTCTATAACTTAAGGGTCTCTGTCCAGGTAACTACCAATAGAAAAAAGAATGACATCCTATATCTTTTATGGCCGACCTCGTGGCATTAGCAAACTCTAATCAAATTGGCCGAAGAAAAGGGTGCAAATGAAGAGGAACTGCGAGGCATTTTGAAGAAGAAAACTAAAGGTATTTTTTTCTCCACGGGCAAACAAGGAACATATGATGATTTAGTGAGGGGTATAGTAGACGTTGACTTTGTCGCTCGTTTGGAACGAAAGAATGACGCCAATACTATTTCAAATAAGACATTTGACTTTTCAAAAACTACAGTTCAACAGCTAATTCAAAATGGATATAAAGAGAATAAGGAACAGTTAAAAGGAGTACTTATTATGGATTGAGAAATGGCACTTGCGCAGCAATTCTCAGTGAATTTTTGTCCTCTTAGACAAACTCTGCAAAAAGTATTTAAAGTGATTCTGACCATAGCCAAAAAGAGGTACATACATGAGCTCAACTCATACAGCGTATACAGCCTCAACGTCGTCTCGAGATCCAACACCAGTTCGACTTCGGGTTGAACATGATTCTACATTATGAAGTGTTATGGATGCAGTCATGATGATGAAACAAGTATAATTCCTCTAATAGCCGTCACGTTAACTACAAGCTAGCGAAACTGTAAACATGCGCATGTGTCGTAGAACTCGGTCGATTGGGATCTCCGGGAATTATCTATTTGAATACTTTAAGCCTGCTTCCAATCTACGAATTTGATTGATTATGTCCAAATGATCTGCTTGTACCTCTGTTGTGAGATAAAGAAGATAGTCTTCTCCAAAGGGCATAGTGATGCGCTTAACTCTTTCATATTCTGCGAGCACATACCTTCCTTTTCCTATCTTTTGGGAAAGTTCGCTCCTTGCTTTCCACCCTGTCATTGCCAATTCAAGTGATTTTTTACTCTCCTCAGGAGTGAGCAAATTTTCTACACCTTCTCGATGACGGGAGTAGATCGTGTTACCTTCTGAATTGCAGATAGTAACTAACCTGATATTTGGATCGATGCTAACGATATCCTTATAGTGTTGCTTTATGCCGAAGAGCCTTATCCTCAGTAGAGAGCTTATTATAAATCCGAAGACCGCCCCCCAAATCAAGTGAAAGCCTATTGCTGCCAGTGTAATGTTCGTGATAGTCTGATTTACGTCATCTGAGACAAGCGCTTTCTGAGAATCTATGGCCAGTATAGTAGTGATAGAGTTAATGGCTGGTTGAACCAGATAGGTCGTTATTGGAAGAAAGAACACCAGCCATACTACAATGCCTGCTCCCATGCCGACCAAAACACTTTTGTACGGATTAAGCATACGCACTTTTTTCCATCTAATTCCGACGACTCCAAATACTGCGCCAATCATTGTACCTACTAGTAGGTGGAGGCCAAAGGCAGAATATGTAGCCGTCGTGAGATCATTTACGCCTAGACTAATGCCTATTATCGAGTAAAAGGTGCCTATATTCAAACCTAATAGGATTTCAGTTACGGCGATCACTGAAGAAATCGACCACGTTGCTATAAAGCCGGCAAAAGCGCCATACTTTAACCCCTTAAAAGCCACCATTAGATCGTTCGCTCTCTTATCGCTTTTCAAGTTCCTGTCCTTCGTAACAGAAAGCATTTAGAAATCTACTCGCACAAGATGTTATAAGTAATAGTATTGACCATTACTCATTTTTCAAGTCCTTAGCTTAGAATAAAATTATATTCGTCCTTCAAGCCTAGTTCGTAGGCAGTGTAATTCCCTACGATTGATTCCTTTCTCCTCTAAACTAATATCTTTGGGCTCAGAGGGTTCCAGCACTCTAGCAGTTCAAAATAAGGATTCTAAATAGAGTAACAGCAAACTATAACTTAGGTTTTCTATTCAAAGTAACACCAATGTATCGGCATTTATTTTATATGTACCTTATTTTATATGTAGCTTGACATTAATGATAATTGCTTGGGTAGCATGTACACTGGAAGGATGGATGGCGACGACTACTACGATCGTAGGCATCTCGTTTGGACAAAAGCCATTTAAGGGAATTTGCGTAGATATGTTGTTCATGGCAAATCACTCTAACCTAGCTTATGAGCTAATTACAGATATTCTTGCTCAAGAAAATATACTTCTTTCTGTGAATAGTGGAAGTGGCATTTGTGAAGCAAGAGTGGAGAAAGGTTTGCCCTTTAGAATCCGCGAAAAATGGGCGACTATAGGAGAGGAAAATAGACCGTGGCACATACATCTTAATATGGATGAGGTAAGAGAAGCTAGATTTGTAAGGGAAGCTAGAACTGATGGGAAATACAGCTATAGCATAAGATTTTTTGATTCAAAAGGTAATCTATCTATGCGTGCTAACTTCATTAAGATGCATGATGTCAACGGTAATTTGATAAAGGATAAGATTGATAGATTTGAAGAAATCTATAAAAAATATGGAAGTAATGATTCAATCATGCTTAACCTATTATAGCACGGACATTATTTATACAAGATTCTTTTACAGTTCCCTAACAATGTTTCACTGCCAGTAAGAGAGCTGACTATGTCCCTGCAGTCCTACTATCGAATTTTCTAGAGGTACTCTTTATGCTCTTAACGACAAGAGATTATTTCAATTCCAAAAGCATCAAACTATTATCCGTAGACTTTGACTCCGAGCAGTAATGGAACTTTCTCTCTGTTGCCATGTATAGTAATATTGTGTCTTGTAGGACTGTATTTCCTGGACAGGTTGCACTGAGTTGAGATTGAAACAAAAACACGCGACGGCTACCTTAAAAGGTGTGGTTTTCAGAAGTCTTGGGTTATTAATGCATAGGTTAGGTAAATAGATGAGGATTCTCCCTTTTTATTGATATCAGACATGTTAATCGTTTAAGCCTCTCTCCCTCGCATGTCTCCTTTCTTCCTTATGCAAGTTCTTTATCTATGACCGCTTTGAACTTGAAACATGATCCAGACGTGGTAGACGCCGAGTAGCGCTATAGGCTTCAACAATACATTACATTGAAGACACCAAGAAAGATAACCGACAAAATTTGGTGGAATCGCCATTATTTGTTATTAGTTAAAAATATGCGCATTATGTCAAATACCATTGATGGTTTCTCAGAAAACGGTGTGTGACCTGTATTTTCTACGATTTGAAGTTGGCTACGTTTGAGTACCCCCCACCCCCCTTAATAAACTGTTTAGAATGTGCAACTGGTATTAACTTATCAGCGGCACCACATATGATCAGAGCCGGTATATTTTCAATCCTTTGTAATTCCGATGATTCAATATACTTTTTTGTACTATTTTCGAAAGCTGATTTAAATGCATATTTCGCCCCTGCCTAAAGGCGTCAACAAGCGTAGGATTGAGTAGCGCTGGATTTCCAAGCATCTGGAAAATACATTTTTAACATTTTCAAACGATGGATTTAATGCAGCATTAAGGTATTGTTCAAGTAGGGCTGTTGGCTCCTTAAGCATTCCAGAAGAGTCTATGAGAACAAGTTTTTCTATCAGATCTTGATCTTCTATGGCTACTTTTGCGGCTATATATCCTCCAAGTGAATGACCTACTATTATTGTTTTGTAACTATCATCATCGTTATCATCATCATTTCTCTAAATTTGCTTACAACCAATGAAGTCTCTAATGAATCTGCTAAAATACTCTATAGTGTAGTCTAGTGTTACGGGTTTATCACTACCACCAAAACCTATGAGGTCAACGGCTGCTATTGGATGGAAATATCCGGATAAAGCATCAGGGATATCCAACCATCTATCCGATGATGCTCCGAGACCATGGATAAATAAAATATTTTTCTTTTTCGAACTATTGCGTTTTTCAGATTTCAGATACCTTATCTCGAAATCATTTAGCATTACTTTATTCTCCTTCACTTCTTCCACCTGTTCACTCCTGGTCTTCTTCTTCTCCTCCATTCTTTTGGAATATGATCAAATCCCTCTTTGTGTCAAGCATTAGCCACTAAACTTAAAGCTAGGCGCCGACTGCTCTGTCACCCTTTTTTCCTCTAGTCTCCCTAATTCCTCTAGTCTCCGTAATTACCATGTCTAAATAATGTCTAACTTCGTTATCATCTAACATTGTAGATTTTACTTCTGTTTCTTTTTCCATAGCATCTGCGTGTTGATGGATTAGTTTTACAAGCTTTCGCATAATCTCTGCGTTCTCTTGTGCATTACCTAAGGTATCTAGCAGAGCATACTCCTTTACATATTTTCTGGCTAATTGACGCAACTCTGCATCTTGGGCCACTGACAGCGCGACAGAGTATATTCCTATGCTAAAGAGAAAAGAAGCAAGCACAAGAAAGGCACGTTGGATTGCTCCAAATGGTGGATAAGAATTGTTGGTTATCCAGTTGTTGGTCGTTGGAGAAATCAAAATGGTTGCAAATGCTGCTATAATCAAATAGTTAATGATATGAGAAGAGCTAATTTGCCGTTCAATAGTTTTTGCTACTAAAAGAAATGCATATGCTATCACAAGATCGGCTGCAACCCATCCTGCGGTACCTATTATCCTAAAGATAAGGAACTGGGACTCCATATATACCATTATACTTCCCTCTCCCTTTAATATTTGAGGACCAAATACCCCAGTTATAAAAAGTACAGGTGGTAAAATTATAATTGTCCAAAATGTTGCTCTTCCTATCTGATCCTTAAAATAACGAAGGAAAAATGCAACAGCAACTACTTCCGCGATAGCAATAGCAGTAACTTGAGGGAAAAGAAACCCATAGAGATGAATGATATATTCTATACTAGTTAAGTGTCTGCTTCCCATAGAATTGCTAGCGGGGAAATTTGGATCTATGGAGGGTCCGAATTTCCCCTCTGGGTCGAGTAATTCCTTTATATCAAGTTCAATGGCAACTATCGTGCAGATGCAGAGTAGAATCGATGATACAGCAAATGCTAAAATCATGATATTGTGTCGTTTGTTGGCACTCGACTTGAACCACGACAAAAATTTGTAAGCGCGAAAACCAAAGAACAAGATGGATACTGTACTTATTAAGAGAATTAGAATCAGCAGGTAAATACTATATTGCGAAAATAACACCATTTCAACAATGAGAGCTCCAAAGACGACTAAAAGTGCATAAAGAAAAATAGGTGTTGCCTTGTATAACCTATTAAAAAACGAAGGAGCCTCAAGCTCTTTGCGCAATGCAACCATATAATCTCTAAGGGCATACAGACTTGCAAAAAATACAGTGATACTCATTGCTATAAATAATACTAGACCAAAAGAAGAAGTAAGAGACTTTCCCAAGACGTCTTGAAAGGTGCCAAAGATTACATCGGTAAGTATTATGGCCCAAGCAATAAACGTCATCAAATAAGTTTTTTTGTTAATGATACTTGTAGTGACCATCAACGGCTTAAAAAGCAATAAATGTTATTATGTGCAAGCTCCTATATAAGTAGTTAGTATCTCTACTACTACTACTAGTAGTAGAGATATTTGAACCAACGTAACGTAGTATATTTCGAAGATCCATTTGGGCGGACCAAATATGACTCATATGGTGATGAAATAACGAGAAACATTTCAACTATGATTGATATTATCAAGAGTGCTGAGGATAGCTATGTTGTAATAACATTAAGAGATGATGTTATTAAGGACTTTGAACTTAGAGTTATAACCAAAATCGATCTTTCATATTTTCAAAAAAGGCTCCTTTAAAACGACGTTCATTTGATAAGGACAAAAGGTAGGAAATGCTTCTTAATTGGGCCGACACGCTTGGTTGTTCAGACTCTGCAGAAACCTTATAATCGCTAGAGTCACCCAATTAGGATCTGCTCTACTTTTCTGATTTTTTCGAATGCGGTACAACGAGCTTCCAGTGTGTCTCCATCTATACTCGCATGATCAAAGAATTTGGTCAAGCGTCTTTCATACTTTTTCCTGGTCAAGGGTGACTTGATGGCATACACAAACATTGAATACACACTCGCGAGCTCTTCTCCTATACCAACTATTTTTTACATCTCTCTATACCTAAAATCCTATTTAAGAACCAATATGGTTCTAGGCCCAGAGGGATTTGTATGAAAATTCATTCGAGCCCATTAATTGAAGATTAGCTAACTGGTGGCTGTTATTGCGCTTGGTAGGTAATGCATTCATAGTACCTTAGTATATAGGTTAGGCAAAGTATCCATTGGATGTAAAGTTGAATTCCTCTTCTGCAGCTGCCATTAATCTTCCATTACACGGGGGACATGCACCTCCATATTTAATTAGAAGAATGATCAAACTGTCCGATTCGATATCAAAAGTAATTATAGATGAATATGGGCAAGATGAGTTTCTCAGGAGATTATCCGATCCGCTATGGTTTCAAGCCTTTGGTTGTGTTCTTGGGTTTGATTGGCATTCCTCTGGAGTTACAACGGTAGTTACAGGAGTTTTAAAGCAATCACTTAAGGGAGAAACCCATGCAATATCCATTGCAGGCGGCAAAGGAAAGAAGGCGACACAAACAAAAAATGATATTCCAACACTTGCTGAAAGATATTATAATTTATCTTCTTCACAGATTGAACATTTGTTGTATGCAAGCAGAATGGCAGCAAAGGTAGATAATGCTGCATTACAAGATTTTTACTCTTTATATCATCATGTAATTCTTTTTGACGAACACGGCAAATGGACTATTATACAACAAGGAATGAATCTCAATAGTAAAATGGCAAGAAGATACCATTGGAATTCAGACAATCTCAAAAGCTTCGTGTCTGAACCACATGCAGGAATTATCAGCGAATGTAAAAGCCCAAATACTCTCAATATGACATCAATCAATTCTATAGATAATCAAAAAATATCTGTAGAGTTGGCTAATGGCGATACTAGCAATCTAAAATCATCCGTTTATAAAGTCGGAAGATTGATGCGTACTATTCGAGAAAAAAAGAATACATTGGATGCTTGGATTATGCAAGAAAATAACAACAGTAATACTAACGATCTTCAATATGGAGAACATTATGAAATGCCTCGCAGGTTAGACTGGGAAGCATTCAGAAAAATCTACGATATTCAGCCACAAAATTATGAGCAACTAATTTCTATCCCAGGGATTGGACCGGCAGCGGTAAGAGCTCTATCTCTCATTGGTGAAATAATTTTTGGAACAAAAGCATCTTGGCAAGATCCTGTGAAATATAATTTCGCTCATGGTGGAAAAGATGGAGTACCGTATCCAGTAGCTCGTAAGACCTATGATAATTCTATAAGCTATCTCTCTTCAGCAATTGAAGGAGCTGAAATAGAAAGGGAGGAAAGGATTCGAGCATTACAGAAATTGGCACAATTTTCGGCTAGACTGTTTAATCAGGATAAATCATGAAATCATAATTCATCGTGATACTAAAGTATAGGACTATTGCGCATACGCTTATGGATGCTCAAAGATAATTGATTTATAAAAATTCAAATTACACGTCTGAAAGTTTGGCAGATGTTCTTCATACTTATCATGAATGGATTAAGTCTGGCAGTACTGGTATTCCTGGGTCAGTTCGTGTTGGGGGGAGGTATTGATGGTATTGGTGGTATTGGAACAAATACCCAGAGCACAACGACCATTCAGAAGCTAAATGGCTTGTCACTGGCCCCACATGGTATAGGGGTCAGTTAAATTATAACATCGCTAGCGATACGGTTCTACGTCGACTTAGAGACTTCATGATCATGTTATTTTGACACTATTTAGGGAGAACAGATTAGAGGATATCTTCCATTGTATTAATCTTAAATCTTCCATTGAGCAAGCAAACATCCATTAATCAGGCCAGAGAATGTATACTACAAAAACACTATGAATGTTATACAATATGTCATTACTAACTTTAGATAAGATTTATCAGATTTATCCCTCGCACCAAATATAGCCTTTATTTTAATTCTATATTTAGAATATGAAATCGTACGTGACTTTCGCAATAGTTGCAGCAGTAGCAGTGATGCTCGTTGCATCGGCAGCATTAGCAACAGAAGACGCCTTTGCAGGAGGAAAGAAGCACAAAAAGTATAACCAAGCACTTTCACAAGCAAATGCTTGTGGAAACGGCAAACTGCCACTGAACGTATTCTGTTCAAATAGTGCATCACAGATTCAAGGCGACGAGAACGGAGTAGGCACCGCATCTAACCAAGCAGGCAGTTAAAACTCAAATAGACTGATAGCTGGAAGACACAATCCTTTCTTTTTTCTATAAGCTATTCTGTCGGTGAAAAACTGGCGGTGAGCTATGCTGACGATAACGTCGAGTTTAGACAAACTCTGCAAAAACTGCGAAGTATTTAAAGTGATTCTGACCGTAGCCAAAAAGAGCTACATACATGAGATTAAAGAGCATCATCATCAACAAAACCGGTTAGTGTTTATCACACCGAAAGAAAAGGAATGCCTTAATTGGACGGGAACCAAATTTGACACCTCCACATTGATAATGACGATGGTAGACTAACTACATTCTGAAGGCATCAAACAAATCGTCATTACTGGTTCCTTTGATTCTTGTAATGAACCCTGTGATCCATCATCTTCCATATGCTGATCAGAGACATTTCTCTTCTCGTCTCGAGCATTCGCATCTTGTTCGTCCGACATTGATGAAGTCACTACTGTAGCCAGAATCAACGTTGCTACAGAGGCTATTCCAATCACACCTGAGCGTCTTTTTGCCCACCCTAGCTTCATACAATCAATACATACTGACGAATAGAAAAAGTGTAATCAGCTCGGTTTTTGATTTATATAACATTCTCTTTATCTATATACGAGGTTTCTAATTTCTTAAGCTTACTCTTCCCATCAAATAACTGTTAGTTCACTGCAGGTCTTAACTTGGATAGGCGAACTAATGGCTCCACGGGCCCAGAGGGACGGATATTGTTTACAACGCGAGTCGTAGAAGTGGTTATATGACACACTCTAACTCTATTTCACCATTCGCAAACTAAGCAGCTTCTGAGATTAATGATATAATATCTCGGCCCGGACTGATCAATAGCTCTTTACGATCAGGAGACATCTTTTTTGCCTCTATTTTTTTAACAAATCTATTGTATGCTTCTACAACCTCTTCCTTCCTTTTTATATGCAGCACTTGCTCAGTGGTCAATATTTCTTTTGCCTCCTTGGAAGACTAGTGCCCTCTGAAAGTTAGATCTATCTTCTGACAATCTTACCCCTCTGCATATCAAACTGTAATGACGCTGTAATAAGTATAAGAATTCTTGGTCTCAGCCCCGTAGAGTGAGCCGAACAATGAATGACCTCTAGGCGAGGGGGAGTAGCTTTGCTTTCTATTGAGACCTCGTGCTCTCAGACATATGTGATGCAGGTCATTCTTTTCTCCTGATATGCGCTTACTTTTCTTTGATCACAGTGTATGATTGATGGTGTATGAGTCACACACCCACTCTCTGGGTAGACTATTAGTATACCAAGAATGCTATTAAAATAGGAGATAGAACGTATATTACAATAACTGTCAAGGACAAGAATTCTGGTAATCCCATCTCCGATGCATTTGTAAAAATAGCTGTCGATACTGCACCACCTTCTTTAAGGAAATAACAATCAATGCTAATAGAAAATATGTTCCCATGCTACAGAATGTGTAAATAATCTTCCGTCAGTCTTCAGGTTTATTAATAAACCATGGATTGAGCCTGAGGCAGCCTCTGCAAAAGAAACAATTGATACGGTAAGAAAATGTCCATCAGGAGCGCTCAGCTACTCCATTGATGGTATGGAGTAAAGAGATCAAGTAAATAGATATATCTGGCGGTATAGAACTAATTGGAGACAATACACAGAAGGAGCATCAGAAGAATATTATACCCTTTGCAGATGTGGAGCCTCCAATAACAAACCTTTTTGTGATGGAATGCATCTTCGAGTTAATTTTAGGGATAAAATGAACTAAGAGAGAGCACATTATTTGATGAAAATAACGAATTAAATAGATTGGATCCTATACGGAGATTTTTGATTGCAATCATTGGAGAAATCATTGGAACAACAATGGGTTTCCCCTTACACTTTGCGATTGTGAAATGAGAGAGAATCAAAACAAGTCTGTCAGGTCTTGGTCTCAGATTTTTGTTTTTCGAACGTATATAAGTCATGATAACGATGACATACGTAGTCACAATAACTCGGATTGGCGTAATAAATGGAAACCTTAGGAAAGGATACTATTAACTGGAATACCATAGTTAAGAGTGAAGCTATAGACATACAAGGTAAGTATATTGGATATATACTAGGGATTTATGAACCATACGTCGTAATAGAGCGAGGAAGTATAAGGAAGAGCAAAATCTACATTCCAAAAAATTTGATACTCAAACACAATGCTAACTCGTTACAATTTAGCATAACTGAGAAGGAAGCAGGACATTTTTACGGAGAGCCAGTAACTTTTGGAGAAGAAAATCTGTCTTCATTAGAAGCTATGGCGAATAGAAAGTTGTGTTATAAGGTTGGTTATCCAAGAAGACGTTCCACTATAAACCCAGGGAAAAATTCCCTTGTTCCTGACAGTTCAAATAACGATCTGCCAAAAAATCAGATTGCATACCTTCACCAGAATCACATGTATACAATCGGTCATAAAATCTATGATAAACTATTCCTGCTGCGATCTAGTGTTGCTGGAAGGAATAGATTAGCAGCGTTACTAGCATCTATTTCTGGAGTCCTATTTTTATTCTCCGGATATAGAGCGAACATTGCAATTTACAATTTTGTCATCGAAGAAGCTGTAAATTATACTAACGAAGAAGTATTGACTTTCCTATTAACATCGATAAGACTTTTGGCATTTATTAGTCAGTTTGGTGGCTTTGCTGTTTTAATTGGAGCAGGGTTATTCGTCGCTAATAGAATAAACTTTGCAAAATTCTTCATAATGGTAGGCACCGGTCAGGGTATCATCATTGTATTTACTAAAGTAATCCTAGCACTGTGGGACGGGAATCTTATATTTGTCGTCAACTATGCTATATGGCTCACAACTTCGGCAGTTGGATTGGGGGTGTTATTTGTAATAATTTCACAATTCGTAGCGAAAGGGAGAAATGATAGTATTATCATAAAGGCATTTCGATTCATAACAGATAGGAGTTTTTGGCACGCCAAGGCAAATGGCTGATCGATACTTTGAGGACAAGGTAGACTGGCGATGAGGATGATGATAGTGATTATCGCGCAACATCAACAACTGACACTGATTACTTTAAAGCATTCCATCATGGGAGTCATGTTATTATGGGTTTATCACTTATACATCCATATTCCTTTATGGGTCCTCCATGGGAGTCATGCTGTTCATTTGGCACCATTTCACGCACAACTTTACTTCAAATAGTTCGAGTTCCTTTCTCTTATTTTCCCCTCGTTGAGATTTATCTTTCATCAATATGGTATCCATATAGTATGGTGTATGGTATCCGAAAACAGTAAATGAATCTGCTGAGAGCAGAGACAATTATGACAAAATATCTCTTACATCATAAAAAGACCAGACTCTGTTAATAAATAAAAGTATAAGAGTCTTGTGCAAGAATCAAAATCATGGATGAATACTAAAATTTGCGATTATCCAACACTTATTGATTGAGCAAACTCCATATTAAAGATGATAGCTCATCATTCTGACTGAAACTAATAGTTGTAATATTGATATCCGCAATGTCGGTACTACACAGTATAACGATGCCCCTCTCAGTAGTAGGATTAAAGGCCATATAGGCATTATAACCACCAATAGTAGCCCCATTATGCCAAATGACTTCGTGACCAAAGTTTGTAGTTATAAACCAACCTAAACCAATATACCCGGCGATGTTGCTATCGGATGCTTGTTGTAAATTATTAGGTAAAACTTGGCCGGTACTATGTCTTATTAAATGTGATTGTTGCATAGCGTCATCCAATTTTGTCTTAATCAATCCAATATTAGCTGATAAGAATTTTAGCATATCACTAACAGTTGAATGAAGGGCACCCCCTGGCGCAATAGGACTGGACATGTTCAGTGTAGGCAGTTCCTGACCGTTAAAGTGGCCCACTGCTAATCGAGATTTTTGTGACTCTGAAAGACCAAAGCTCGTGTCATTCATTCCTAATACATCTAGAATATAATGATCTAAAAGTTCATCAAAAGATGACATATTTGATTTTAAGGTTAAAATGTGACCAAGTAAACCGATACCAAAGGTTGAATATTCAACTTTTGAGCTGGGTTCTCTTGAAAGTGTGGTATTAGAAAGTGCCTGATAGAATTGGTCAAATGTATAATTTTTGGTACAGTTCATCAAATTTTTTCGGTATTGGATTGAATCCTGAACACCAGTTTTTGCAGGATCGAAAGAAGGACAATAATTATCAGGAAACTCGCGTAACCCTGAAGTATGAGTAGCTAAATCTTCGATAGTGATTTTATGACCATTGTATTGAGGTACAATAACATAAGATGGAAGGTACTTCTCAATAGGATCGTCTAACTTAATAAGGCCTTTGTTCACCATATCTGCCAAAAGAGTTGTAGTAAATACTTTGGTGGTAGAACCAATGGAAAAAACTGTATTTTCGTCTACTGTAGCGTTACTCGTATTGGACATCTTACCATGACCATAGAACTGAGTACCGTTTGGGTCAATGAACCCTATAGCAATTGCAGCGTTAGTTCCATTTTTATCTAAACGATCACTTATGAGCGCTTTTATCTCATCGGTTATTTCAAATGTTGAGGTTAAATTATTTTTTTCATTTGGTGTTGCTGAGGGAGTGGAGGAAGAAAGGTTGGAGATAGGATAAGTAGAAGAATTATCAGCAGTGGTAGAATTAGAGCCTAATACTGAACTTATTGTTGGGCTTATTACTATGGTTATCAAGAATACAATGATTACATATAATGATGGATATGCAAACATGGATGTGTCTACTTAAAATTGCGTATATAAATGGTTGCTTAGCCTATTTTAATGTTAGATTTAGATATCATCAAAGCAACTGGGTTTTCAGAATGTCATGACAACGACAGATGCAAAAAGCCTTTTATGTAATATTCATTTACCTATCTTAAATGCAATATGTTGCCAAGAGACCAGACAGATAAATTAAGAATTCTTTGGGCGTGGAAAGGTCGAGTCTGGTGGTGTCGCTCCCGTTGGCAAAATGTTTAGCTTGTGCTTTTGGTGCACACTATATCTGTCTTAATGAACTCGAAGTCTAGCATAGTCTCATTAGCTGCACTATTCAGCTGTAGTAACGTTCGTACTATCATTTCCTGCAGTAGGAATACTTATGAAAGGTGTCTCTCCCTCTCCGCCAACCACTAGAGGCAACTGTCCATCCCATCTCTGAGATTTGAGCCATTCTAAATAGCTAGGACTCTGTCGTAGCTGCTCATCTATTGTAGTTATAGCTTGTGCTTCACCTTGTGCCTGTAGAACGTTAGCTTGTCTTACTCCTTCAGCTCTTGCAATGTTTGCTTGTTGCTCACCTACTGCTTGAGCTTCTGCCTGTTGAGCTTCAATCTCTATTCTCCGCAGC
>Ga0315553_10001310_pt1 | contig 20780 bp, 13 predicted proteins | sample SalMarSW160140MG_FD_203099 | JGI IMG/M metagenome (GOLD analysis project Ga0315553, IMG submission 203099) | Salt marsh sediment microbial communities from the Plum Island Ecosystem LTER, Massachusetts, United States - Salt Marsh Sediment SW1601-40 ... | reverse complement strand
TATCGGTGACAGTGCAACCGGAGGAAAGATAGGGAGCTATCTTGGAGAAGATTTCCTTCACTGTCAGAACCGGTGTGGCAATGATGACAAAATCAGCTTGCTTTACCGCATCCTTTAAGTTGGCTTCACCTCGCCCAATGGCACCTAAACTTAAGGCATTGGCTACAGTTTCCTGACGACGGCTATAGCCAACTATTTCCCACCCAGGCTTCTTCCCTCGCCTTAAAGCTAACCCTATCGAGCCGCCGATTAACCCTAAACCGATGATGGTAACCAGCACGGTATCATTATAGCAGCGTAAGGCCCACCTGTCATCGCCAGTCCTTCCTGCTTGTACTTTTAAGCGCCTCTTCTTGTCATTCTCCGCTCCGACTTGGCGACTATGGCAATCTAATCAGAGGGCTTTGTAGGGGAGCCTCTTATGTGCTTTCCCACAACTTAAAAGAGAAAGGACAAGCATTTCCCCTTACGAAAGTAGGGGTACCAATGGGTGATTGACGGGAATACAAACGGCTCTTAAACTATATTTGATTACTTTTAGATTATATTCAATCAGTTTTAGAAAATGTTGAATATATCTGTAAAAATAAATGGGCCGAATTTGTTACAGGATTGCTTCGCTGCCTGTGACCCCCGACTATATATTGACAAAGGTACTCTTAGTACACACATTAAAATACTAGGTATACCAAAGTGCTATGCAACCGACCTCAAAAAGGTCGGGTTTTTATGTTTTGAAGGAGATGATGACTTATCAAAGTGAAAATTGCGCGATGGACAGGCTGTAATGCTCCAAGTCAAGGAAGCGATAGTACAATAAACGGAAGTAATAAAAGGAGTGAAATATGAGAAGAGAAATCGTTAGCATCCTGTGTGCCCTGGCACTGGCACTCTTGCTGGTGCTGGCGGGAGGCTGTGGTGGCGGTAGTAATGAGCTGGGGCCGGGCATACGAACCCTAACGGAGGACAGCACCATCTTCGCCGACGATTTCGGCAGTGGTAGCGACATCAGAGATGTGACAACTTGGGACATCCCTAGCTATACCGATTGGGACGTCGATAGCGATACGACTGGCAGAGATGCTGCCCTCAGGATTGATTGTAGTACTCGTTACTTGCGTCTCCGCTCCGGCCGTTACATTCAAAAGAATAGCATCAGCACCGCAGGTCTGACTAACATCCACCTAGAATACACCTGGGGCCAGGATACTGATAATGACTCTAGTGACGACGGCGACCTCGTTGTGCTTTGGAAGCTATCCAGTGCGAGCACCTGGACCGAGGTTAACAGACACGACCTGGCGAGCAACACCCAAGAATGCCCGAACGTACATTCTATGGACATAGCCCTTGGTTCAAGTGCAGCAGACACCACCATTGATATCCGTTTCTGGGGTGACACCGATGAGCGTAGGGACGAAGCTTGGGTGGACAACATCATCATCAGCGGGGATACGGCCTGCACCACCTACTACAGGGATGATGACGACGATGGCTATGGGCAGACAGAAGACAGCCAGTGCCTAACCACCCCATCCGACCCTTACGATACCACAGTGGACGGTGACTGCGATGACACCGATGCCAATGAGCATCCCGGCCAGACATGGTACAAGGATGCCGACGACGATGGATACTCCGATGGCACAACCGATACATCCTCTTGCACCAGGCCAACAGGCTACAAGGTAGCTTCAGAACTGACCGCTACCTCGGGAGACTGTGACGATACCGATGCCAGCGTCAACCCCGAGGCCACGGAGGTGCCCTACAATGGCAAGGACGATGACTGCAACCCGGCCACACTGGATGACGACTTAGACCAGGATACCTACGGCATTGCTACCGACTGTGACGACAATGATGCCAGCGTCAATCCCGGCGCTACCGAAGTGCCCTACAACGGCAAGGACGATGACTGCAACCCGGCTACGCTGGATGACGACTTAGACCAGGACACCTACGGCATTGCTACCGACTGTGATGACAACGATACCAATGTGAATCCTGGGGCCGCGGAAACCTGGTATGACGGTGTGGATCAGGATTGTGACGGAGCAAACGACTATGACGCGGATGGCGATACTTATGTTGCCACGGGATATGACGCTTTTGCAGGTGGCACTGCTCCAAATACCGACGACTGTGACGACACCGACGCAAATGTCAACCCCGGGGCCACGGAAGTGCCCTACAACGGCAAGAACGATGACTGCAACCCGGCTACGCTGGATGACGACTTAGACCAGGATACCTACGGCATTGCCACCGACTGTGACGACAATGATGCCAATGTGAATCCTGGGGCCGCGGAAACCTGGTATGACGGTGTGGATCAGGACTGTGACGGAGCAAACGACTATGACGCGGATAGCGATACTTATGTTGCCACGGGATATGACGCTTTTGCAGGTGGCACTGCTCCAAATACCGACGACTGTGACGACACCGACGCAAATGTCAACCCCGGGGTCACGGAAGTGCCCTACAACGGCAAGGACGATGACTGTAACCCAGCCACTCCCGATGCGGTCTACGACCTCATCATGGCAGCAGACCCCGAGGTAGGTGGAACGGCGACTGATTTGACCGGTGAATCACCTTACACAGAAGGTGCAGAAGTCAGCATAAAAGCGGAAGCCAACGAGGGCTACGAGTTTGTGAACTGGACGGCGCCAGCAGGTGGATTCGACGATGCGAGTGCAGCGGAGACTACCTTCACCATGCCGGCTGAAGCTGTAACCGTCACCGCCAACTTCGAGGAGGTGCCACCGCTTCCAGAGGATCCGACGGTTACCACACAAGCCGCCACCGACGTCAGCACTGGCTCAGCCACCCTGAACATGAACTACACTATGGGTAACCACACCTCAGTGGAAGTGCGCTTTGCCTACAAGAAGTCCAACGACTCGGCTTGGTCTTATACTGATTGGGTGACTAAAACAGCGGATGGCACCCATGCTGAGTCGCTCACCGAGCTTAACTCCAACACCGAGTATGAGTTCACAGCCCAGCTTAGAGGTAGCGCGTCTGTGGAGGGTACTACCCTTCAATTCTCCACAGACAAACCATCAACGCCGTCACCCTCCGAAGGAGGTTTACCACCACCCTCTGGAGGTTGTTTTATTGCCACCGCCGCCTACGGAACTCCCACCGCGGAACAGATTGATGTGTTGCGAGAATTCCGAGATGTCGTGTTGCTGGAAAGCACCGCGGGCTCTCAATTTGTCGCCCTGTACTACCAGTTTAGTCCCCCTGTCGCGGATTTCATATCAGGAAGTAATTTTTTGAGGACTCTTGTCAGGGAGCTCCTTGTTGACCCCATTGTTCGGGTTGTTGAAGCTACAGAGGATATATGGCAGAACTAGAGTAATGTAGAATGCCCCATTATACAGAGAAGCTTGCCTACTGGGTAGAAGGTGTGTGAGACACCACTCCAGTAGGCAAGGCCAGTTTTATGCCTTTTAGACTATCTCTTTCTGGTGAGGAAGCTCACCCCGAAAAGGAGGACGACACTCACAGCAAAACCTATGAGGCCAAGGTCTTCTTTGAGAGGGAGGTCAAGACCCGGGATTTTTCCCAGCAAGCCTACTACCCCACCCCCTATGAGAGCAGCCAGGGCACCTCTTGGTGTCACCCTTAGCTTTTCTTTGTAAAACCCAGCGACAACTGGAACAACCAAGCCACAAGTGAATATAGTGTAAGCAAAAAGAAGAGACGAAATCACTCCCTTTAAGGCCAAAGCCAGACCCAACGCCACCAGACCTAACCCGACTAGACTTAAGCGAGTTAGCAAAATGGTTTTCCTTTCGTCAAGCGCAGGGTAAACTCGCTTAATTATATCCTCGGTTAAAATGACACTCTGGGTAAGCAGGCAGGTATCCGCCGAGGACATGAGCGCCGCAACCAGGGCGGCAAGGATCAGCCCACTTAAACCGGGGGAAAGCACACTGGCTATTACTTGAGGAAAGGCTCCTTCGGCAGCTATCTCCGGATATAAAACTTTGGCGCTCATCCCTATAAAGATGATGGCAAAAGCCAGGGGAATGAAAAGAAATGCCGACAAGATGGCTGATCGCTGGGCCGTTTTCTCTCCTTTAGCACAGAAAAGTCGAGAATACATGTCAGGTCCCACCACGTAAGTGGCTCCGACGAGAATCAAAAGAGACAAGAGCATCTTCCAATTGAACTCGGGGCTTGTCGGAAAAGAGAAATAACCCAGGGGTAGAGAGGCCCTTAACCCATCAAGTCCTCCAACCTGTGAGAAAGCCAGCGCCAAAGCGACAAAAACCCCAATGAAAAGAAGCACCGCCTGGAAAACATCGGTACGGATAATCGAGAACTGGCCCCCCAGAATAGCATAAGCAACACAAACTATGGTAAAGACAGTCATCCAAAAAGCAACAGAACCTATTCCCAAGATAGATAAAACTGTCCCGGCAGCAACTATTTGTCCTGCCACCACCCCCACCCAAGCGACAACAATAAGAATAGAGGCCGCCAAACTCATACGGCGGTCATACTGCCTTTCTACCAGTTCAGGAAGCGTATAAAGCGCAGCGCCTCTTATTTTACTAGCGAAGAAAATCCCCAGAAGCACGAGGCCGATGGAGCCGACAAGAAGCCACCAGGCACCTGTCAAACCTTGCTTGAACCCCAGGCCCGCCATCCCCACGGTTGCTGACCCCCCCACCGCAGTGGCTACAAGTGAACCGGTGATAAGGGGCAGAGTTCCTTGACGGTGGGCAACGAAGAAACCATTTTGGCTTCCTGCTCTCCGCTTACTCCACACCCCTATGCCAATTATGGCGAGAAAATAGATGGCAATGATAATTAGTTGTAACATCTCACAACGATGTAGCTTTCATCCACCAGCTTCATACTGAATGCTGACGGCTGACTGCCCCTATATCGGTATTTGACGCCTCTTCCCTCAAGTGAATACAATCCCCGGCCATTGCCTTCTTCAAAGAGCCATTCCGCTCCTTTACTATCAATGCTCCAGTGGTATCAATGTCGATTGCCCGCCCTACTATCACTTCACCTGGCGCTGCTATCCTTACATGCTTATTTAATGTCACAGAAAGTTTCTTCCACTCTTCAAGTAAATCTGCTTTCATTAACAGGGGCTGCTGTCGTTCTATTTCCATCAACAACGCGCTTAGAAATTCCTTTCTGGAGATTTCCCTTCCTAACGCATCCTTTAAGGAGGTCACCGTTTTTTCGAACTGGGAAATAGAGGTATTGGCGTTTATACCCATCCCGACGTTCACGAAGTTTACAACATCCATTTCAGCATCCATTTCAGCCAGTATGCCACACACCTTCCTGCCTTCAATCAAGACGTCATTGGGCCATTTTAATTCGGCCTTCAACCCAAAGAGCTTTCTAATCGTAGTTGCCACGGCAACAGAGGCCATCAAGTTTATCCTAGGGGCATAGGCGGGACTTATCCTGGGGCGTAAAACGAGAGTGAAATAAATCCCTCCTTCTGGCGAGAGCCATTCCCGGCTCAATCTTCCCCGCCCGCGGGTCTGGGCTTCGGCAATCACGATTGTCCCCTCCCCTGCTCCCTTTTTAGCTAACTCTCTTGCTACATCCATGGTCGAGCCAATCTCTGGAAAGTAGTGAATTCTTTGCTCTAAACCGGGAAATTCGTAAGGAAACAGTAAATCCGGAGAGGAGACCAGCCTGTATCCAATAGGCAACGCCTCTATTACATAGCCATCCTCTTTTAAGCTGCGAATATGCTTCCAGATAGAAACCCTGGAGGTGCCAAGCTGGTTAGAAAGTGCCTCGCCGGAGAGAGAACCGCCACACTCTCGAAGAGCTTTCAATATTCGCTTCCTCGTTTCGTTAACCTTCATTTTCTAAATGTTAACGACTACGATAGTTTTTGTCAATTGCCCGGTTGTTTGATTATTTCTAGTACTTTGCATATCATTACCCTTTATCTCAATACCAAAATGAAACACAGGAGATATACAATACTCGCCATTACAACAACCTTGCTTGAAGAGGCGGCCTTGGTGGCAGTCGTGCTCTGGCTGCTACCAAGGGCTGCGATAAATATCCCCCTCTGGGGTCTCATCATTATGATGATTGCTCTCGGGGTATATAATTCTATAAATTACCGGCTTGGCAAGAAGGCGCTGGTTAAGAAGCCGATAATTTCGCCGGACATTGGTAGTCGAGGCCAAACAACAACTCCCATTTTCCCTAAAGGTTATGTTCGGGTTAACGGTGAACTGTGGCAAGCTTCGTCTAGTTCAACTATAGATGTCGGAGAAGAAATTATCATTGTAGGCAGAGAGGGGATGACGCTTCTTGTAAGCCCTATAGAAAAGGATGACCGCACCCGCAAAGCCGATGCATTTTCTGGTTAATAGAGTCTTCTTGCTGTAGACAAAGCTAAATAAAAGGGTTATTCTTTAGAGGCTGATGGAAATTACCTGGCTGGGACATTCCTGCTTTCTAATTAAAGGGAAGGAAAAAACCATCATAACAGACCCATGTCATCCTGACCTGGGCTACCGCCTGGGTGAACCTGAGGCGGACATAGTGACACTGAGCCATTTCCACCCCGGCCATAGCTATATCGAAGGCGTCGCCAATGAGCCTAAACAAATAAAAAGGCCCGGGGAATATGAAATAGGGGGAATATTCATCACAGGAGTCGCCACTTTCCACGATGATAAGAAGGGGGAATTGAAAGGAAAAAATACCATTTATGTCATCGAGATAGATGGAATAACTTTATGTCACCTAGGTGACCTGGGGCATCCTCTGGGGCCACAACTAGTAGAAGAAATAGGAGATATTGATATATTATTTTTGCCTACCGGGGAGGTATCTACTATACCCGTTGACACGGCTGTAGAAATAGTAAGGCAATTAGAGCCTCCTATTGTCATCCCCATGCACTATAAGACAGAGGCGTTCAATGGCAAGTTCAGCCCTGTAGACAAATTCCTGGATAAAATGAGGATCCGGGAGCTAGAAGCAAAGCCCAAGCTCTCGATTACTTCATCGTCCCTGCCCACCCCCACACAAACCATAGTCCTCAACTACTCTAAAACACTAAATCCAGAGAGCTGAGTAGCTTTACATTATTAGCCTTGAAAGTTGATAGCACAAGCAAGCAACCAACGGTTACTTCTACTTCTTGAGACCGCCAATGAAAGCATCAACATCCATAGCAGCCATGGTCATGGTTTGAAGCGTACCTCTTGACCCCAGAGCTACCGCCACCCTGGATATTGCTTCATTACAGGGAGCTTCTAATAGGGCAAGCATTTCTCCAAGAGTACTTTTTCCCTTTCCTTCATCTTGCTTTCTCCCTCGGGTTCTTCATGGTCATAGCCCAGGAGGTGAAGTATCCCATGGATAATAAGCAACGCCAGCTCTTTTTCGGTCGCGTGTCCTTGTTCTTTGGCTTGTTCTACCGCTTGAGGATAGGAGATGATTATCTCTCCCAGGCGAGTTACGCCATCAGGAGGTAGAGCGAAGGTATCATCGGCTTCCTCCTTCTGGGGAAGCATACAGAAAGCAAGCACATCCGTAGGCTCATCTATACCCCGGTAGTCCCGGTTAAGCTGTCTCACCGCCTCGGAATCGGTGAAAACCAGGCTTACCTCGTAAGGAGGAGCCGTCCCTTCAGCCTTAAGGACTTGCCGGACTATCTTTTTTACCCAACCCCTATCTACCATCCCCCGGAATTCCTCCTCGACGTGGATACCAATTTGTTCCTTCATGGCAAATTATTCAGCCAAGTAGCATAGCAGGCAAGTTAATCCGCTTCAATTAGGTCTTTATAGTAAAATAACATTGATGACTGTAACGCCTCTTAGAAAGCAGTAACTCAGGGTTAAGCAGAAATACCCCGAGGCTATAGTTTTCTTCCGGTAGCATTCCGTTCGAACACTATCTCATTGCCCGAGTTAGAATCAAATTATCTAAAACTTCCAATTACATGCCAGGAAATTCGCTCGAAGCCTTCCCGAAAGATTCCTCAATGCCGCCTTATTACCCCCACCCCTACCCGCTTCTCCACGAGAATGCCAGAATTCATCGCCAACTCCTCTTGTCATTTTGTCTAGAACCTCATAAAAATTATCTTGTGTCCAATCCTTACGACGACTTTTGAGCAACTTTGCAGCTTCTATAAAGAGTTCATGTAGAACTGATACGCCTGCAGTTTTCTGGATAACATGGTGCTGTGGCTCGTCGAAAGCCCTTGGACAAAGGTTCTTCCAAGCAGTCCAATATTGATCTAAAGCATCAACGAGTTCATCATACGCAAGAGTTTTAAGTATTGGATCTTTGAGGACAGGTTCCAAGGAATTTGTGAACGCTCTTTGGCTAATGCCACTTCCTCTTTTACCCGGGAGCTTAATTCTATTTTCCCATGGAGACCCTGCTTTACGGTTCAACCTATCTGCAATTTGAACAGCCGCTTGAGTTCTCTCCAGCGTCTCTACTGCCCCTAATACCTCAAGTTCTTGCCTCTGTTCAGGTGCGAGTCTGGCAATAAATCTGTCTGAGAGGTCGGATCGAACTGTCTTTTGTGTACGGTTTATGACAACAAACTGTTTAGCTTCACAGAAACGCGGATTCGCTGCTTCCTTTTCTCCCAGCTTTACGGGGCATATGATGATAACCGGTAAAGCAAAGTCAGAGTGAATTCCGTTCCCCCTTATAGCCTCCCTTAGGCCTCCGATTCTGTGTTGACCGTCTACTTCATATAAGATCGAGCTATTGGGTATGCTTAAAATTCCATACTTTCCATCCTTGGATCTGAATTCGACAGATTCTCGGACGCTTAATAAGACTGCCGGGGGAGAAATGTTATCTGGATTTGCAATGTATTTAGCAAATAACCTGGCCCTGATCATATCCAGTCTCCTTTGGTAACCTTCACGGTTGCCTGGCGACCACGCATCAGCCTTTACTCTTTTTTCATCACAGAGTTGTCCAGCCAACATATAAGCGGCATAAAACTTTTTCCCATTTTGCTCTATTTCAAAAGCAGGTAGTTTCATTACTCACCTCCCTCTGCGGATTCTTATGGTTCTTTATTATTTCACCTAACCTCAGTATACCTCGGTATACCTTAGTATATAACAATTTCCCTTATATTGTTAATAGAAAAGATGCGGTTTTAACTCCCTGATAACTCAGCATTATAATCCTCTGGCTGTTTTTGTTGAACCCTCTCCCCCAATGTTTGCTCCCACTTTATATGTTGCTGAAGAGCTAGTAAAATAACATAAATGACTGTAACACCTCTTAGAAAGCAGTATCTCAGGGTTAAGCAAAAGTATCCCGAGGCTATAGTTTTCTTCCGCTTAGGCGACTTCTATGAGACCTTCGATGAAGATGCCAAAGTCGCTTCGCGAGAGCTGGACGTCGTCCTGACTTCCCGGGAGATGGGCAAGGGGCAGAGGGTACCCATGGCAGGAATACCTCATCACGCTTTGGATAACTATCTGGCTAAGCTCATCAACCGCGGTCATAAAGTGGCTATCTGCGAGCAGCTTACTCCTCCAGGCAAGGGACTGGTGGAGAGGGACGTCATTCGAGTGGTGACGCCGGGGACGGTGGTCGAGCCCAATCTGCTCGAAAGTAAGAGCAACAACTATTTAGCCAGCCTGGTGATTGAAGGCGAAGAGGCGGGAATCGCCTATGTTGATATAACCACGAGCGAGTTCGCCACCACTCAGCTTCCTGCTGAAAGAGTCATGCCTGAATTGGAGCGACTTCAGCCCAGCGAAATTCTTATTCCCGAAGGTGCCGCCGATTATGCTCAACTGCCGTTCACCATAAGCCGACATGACGACTACTGGTCTGATTTGGAGGTCGCCCAGGAAGCTTTGCAGGAACATTTCGCCGTGGCTAGCCTGGAAGGCTATGGCTGTGCCCGTTTGCCTTTGGCTATAAGGGCTGCAGGAGCATTGATACATTATGTCAAGGAAACACAGAAGGAAACTCTGCCCCAGCTAAGCAAACTTGCTACCTACTCTACAGATTCCTTTATGACCCTCGACGGCCAGACCATCCGCAATCTGGAGCTCTTTCAGGGCGGCAGGTGGGGAGAAACCGGACATTCCTTCCTCTCCATCATTGACCTGAGCAAGACAGCTATGGGGGGCAGGCTACTCAAGAACTGGCTAGGACATCCCCTTCTGGACCTCGTTATATTGAACCGGCGGCAAGAGGCGGTTGCCTGGTTTCATCAAGATACTCTGGCTCGCCAGAAAGTTATCTCTCTTTTATCGGATATTGCCGATCTGGAGAGGCTGGTTAACCGGGTTAGTAGTGGCAGAATCATGCCCCGAGAGTTGATAACGCTCCGCTCCAGTTTAGAGAAGGTGCCGAACTTGAAAGCGGCGATGGCAGACGGGGACGCCACAAATTGGCTAAGCGCCGAACTTAAGCCCTGCCCCGACATCGTGGACTTAATCGCCAGGGCTATTGCCGATGAGCCGGAAGATTTAGAGCAAGGTGGTGTAATAAGGGAAGGTTTCTCCCCTGAGCTGGATGAAATTCGACGCAATTCCCGGCAGGCTAAGCAATATCTTGCTGGCCTGGAGCAAAGGGAAAGGCAGCGTACAGGAGTTAAGTCCCTGAAAGTAGGCTACAACCGGGTATTTGGCTATTATATCGAGGTATCCAAGGCCAACCTCAGCTCAGTTCCTACAGACTATATTCGTAAGCAAACTCTAGCGGAAGCGGAAAGGTTCTTCACCCCCGAACTTAAGGAGTATGAATCGCTGATTCTCAATGCTCAGGAAAAGATCGCTGACCTGGAAGCCACCATTTTCCGGCAACTTTGCCAGCAGATAAGCGCTGTCGGGGGACAAATTTTGGCCACCGCCGGAGCCATTGCTCAAATTGACGCCCTTTCCGGCCTTGCTGAGGTGGCAGCACGTAATGGTTACGTCCGTCCAACGCTGACCAACGATGATGTCATCGACATCAAGGGAGGGCGCCACCCTATTGTGGAACAGAGCATAGGCAGCGATAATTTTGTTCCTAACGATGCTTATTTATGTAATAAGGTTAATCAGCTTATCATACTTACCGGTCCCAACATGTCAGGTAAGTCTACCTACCTCAGGCAGGTAGTCTTAATCATCCTTTTAGCTCAGATAGGAGGCTTTGTCCCCGCCGATTCAGCGAATGTTGGGATTGTTGACCGCATCTTCACTCGCATTGGAGCACAGGAGGACCTGGCTGCTGGTCAATCCACTTTTATGGTGGAGATGACCGAGGCGGCAAATATCCTGAATAATGCTACCCCTCGCTCCTTTATCATCCTGGATGAAATTGGGCGGGGCACTTCCACCTATGACGGGCTTTCCATTGCCTGGGCAGTAGCCGAGTTCATCCACAACCATCCTGAGCTTGGGACGAAGACTCTTTTTGCCACTCATTATCACGAATTGGTGGAACTGGCTGGTATCCTGCCCAGAGTGAAAAACTTCAATGTGGCGGTGGCGGAGGAAGGAGACAAAGTTATCTTTCTACATAAGATTGTCCCCGGGGGCACCGACAGGAGCTATGGCATCCACGTGGCCCAGCTAGCCGGCTTGCCTAAATCGGTAATCGTCCGAGCTCAGGAAGTCTTATCTGAACTTGAGAGCCACGCTGCTAAAAAAGGCAAAGCATCTCACCACAAAGCATCGCTCCAGATTCCTCTTTTCCCGAAAGACTCCATATTAGCTAATGAAATTAGCCGGCTTGACATCGATTCCATGTCCCCTCTGGAAGCAATCACCAAGCTTTATGAGCTCAAGCGAATGGCTCAGGATAATAAGAAATCGCCGCCCGATTGAATGATAATATAGGAGGCAACTCTTATTAAAGGATAGTGGTGTGGGACTCTCCTCCCGTCTTTGTTTGGACATGAGCCAGGAAATCAGAACATTCTTTTGCTATTCCCAGAGCATCCAGATGGTAATGAGAGCGAAGAAAATCTTGCTTTCCATGGGTTACGAATTCGTCAGGAATGCCTAATCGCTTTACTTTAATATCTGAGGCTTCAGCTTTCTCCAGCAGTTCCAGTACCGCGGCACCAAAGCCACCGCTAAGAACGTTCTCCTCTACTATGACCATCTTTTTGGTGTGGTTGGCTACATCCAGAATAAGCTCTGTATCCAAAGGCTTGGCGAACCGGCCATTAACCACCATGGCATCAATACCCCAAAGAGCTAAATGTTCAGCAGCTTCCAGAGAAGGCATGACGGTAGAGCCGATACCTATTATGACTATATCTTCACCTTTCTTTATTATTTCAGCATTGCCTATAGGAAGTTGCTGAAGCTCGGTGGCCAGGGGAACGCCTGTTCCCCGACCCCGGGGATAACGAATCGCCATAGGATGCCCTGCGGTGAGGGCAGTATAGAGCAGGTCTTGAAGTTCATTCTCATCCTTAGGTGCGCAAACAATCATATTAGGCATCAAATTAAGATAGGATAAATCGAATATCCCTTGATGTGTTTTGCCATCCTCTCCGACAATGCCGCTGCGGTCGAGAGCAAAAATGACAGGTAAATCAGGTAGACAAACATCGTGCAATACCTGGTCAAAGGCACGCTGCAAGAAAGTGGAATATATAGCTACAACAGGTATAAAGCCCTCGGTAGCCAGACCGGCGGCTAAGGTAACCGCATGCTGCTCAGAAATCCCTACATCATAGATGCGTTGAGGAAACTCCTTAACCAGAGAAGATAGGCTATTGCCTTCAACCATGGCAGCGCTTATCACTACCACCTTGGGATTGTCCCTGAGCAGTCCCCCGACTGTTCGAGCAAATATCTGACTATAAGTAGGTACTGTGCCCGAGTTCTCGCTTTTAGGAGATAGACCGTGAAAGTAAGTGGGGTTATCCTCTGCTAATTTGTAACCCTTGCCCTTCGTAGTCAAGACATGGACGATGACTGGCTTGTAGTAATCCCTGGCTTGAGTTAGAGCAGCTTCCAATTCAGCAGTGTTATGACCATCTATCGGACCCAGGTAAGTAAAGCCAAGCTGCTCCCACATCATAGTGGGCATGACTACCGCCTTTAATCCTTCCCTGAGACGGCGCAACGCCCACTGCAGCCTCTTTCCTCCAGGCAAGAAAGCCAGCAACCGATTCGTTTGTTTCTTAGCCCGTATATAGCCACGGGTTGTTCGCACCACATTTAGCCGCTTGGCTATCGCTCCTACAGTGGCGGAAATGGACATGCCGTTGTCATTGAGCACCACGATAAGCCTTGTGCCCAAATGCCCGGCGTGATTCAGTGCTTCGTAAGTCATGCCACAGGTAAGGCATCCATCGCCGATGACGGCTACCACATGGTGCTTACCGCGAGCAAGGTCGCGGGTCAGAGCCATGCCCAAAGCCGCTGAAATGGATGTGCCACCGTGTCCCGTAGTGAAAGCATCATGAAGACTTTCATCTCTATCAGGAAATCCTGAGAGTCCCTGGTATTGGCGAAGGGAGTGAAATTGCTCCCTCCTTCCTGTTAATAGCTTGTGAACGTAACTTTGGTGCCCCACATCCCAGATTATCTTGTCTTTCGGGCTATCAAATACACGATGCAAGGCAACAGTAAGCTCCACCGCTCCCAGATTGGATGCTAGATGCCCTCCGTTTTCACTAACTCTGCTTACCAATAATTCCCTGAGTTCGGAGCAAAGTTCACCTAGTTCATCCTGGTTTAGCTCCTTAACATCACCAGGGCCATTTATTTTGTCCAGTATCTTAGGCACCTCACTCTCCCACTTTAGATTATAGCAAACTTTACTCTTATGCGTACTCCGGCCTCCAGGATTGAGAATTGTCAGGGATTGCCACGCCCCGACAAGTCGGGCCTCGCAATGACACATTCCCCCCTGCCATTGCGAGGCTGGCGGAGCCAGCCGAAGCAATCTCGGTGAAGGCAATAGAGATTGCCACGCTTCGCTCGCAATGACAAAAGGAAGCAGGCCTCAGAATGACACCTCGAATGCACATCCATCTTCTTCATAGCCTGGCTTTACTTCCTTTTAAAGTTTTAATCAGGCCAAATCATAATAGTTTTTGGTTAGACTTTAGATGATTTAACCCCTTGACATCCCTTTAAACAAATGTTATTCTTCTATCAATATATCAATTGCGATTTACTAAAGCACGAATGAAGCTATTGCTCAGTAAGGCTTGGTATGGCCAGTATGTGGAATATAAGGGAGCAATTAACCACTTTTCTCACCATTACCTCCTTTCTTTCTATTCAATATAGGCGGCGGGAGCAGCTCAAACTCCCGCCGTCACCTCTCCAGGTATTCTCGGTGGACAGCTCATATACCTTCATCACTCTCATTATCCCCCCTTAAGGTAAGGGGGGATTAAGGGGGGTTATGAACTCCGAGGTGTGCATCCGGATAAGTCTGGGCTTCCTTCAGGAACGATAGAGCCGACCGTGCCTGATATTGAGCGGCACGGCCGGCTCTTGGCTATAGCAGGTGTGATGTTCTATACTGGGGCTAGTGTCTCACACACCTGCTACCACATACCCCCTAATTCCGCCACATATTCCCTGTAGCTTCAACAACCCCAACAATGGGGTCAACCAGGAGCTCCCTGACCATAGTCCTCAAAAGCTCGTTTCCGGCTATGAACTCCGCTACAGGAGGACTAAGCTGGTAGTACAGGGCGACAAATTGAGAGCCCACGGTGCTTTCCAGCAGCACTGTGTCCCGGAACTCTCGCAACACGTCAATCTGTTCAGCGCTGGGAGTCCCATAGGCTGCGGTGGCGATGAAACAACCTTCAACGGGTGATGTTGTGAATTGAAGGATATCACCTTCAATCACAGTTTCACCGTCCACAATGTCGTCATACTTAAGCTGGGCTTTGAAATCATACCTGGCACCGAAGTCAATCACCCGAAGCAACTGAGCATGGGTGCCATCCACTGATTTAGATGCCCAGGCAGTATAAGACCACTCCGTATCGGTGGACTTCTTGTAGGCAAAGCGCACTTGCACCGGGCTATAGCCCCCCACAGTGTAGTTCATATTCACTGTGGCCATTATGAATTTGACTTCAGTGGCGGCTTGTGTAGTAACCGTCGGAACCTCAAGCAACCAGGGATCGAAATGGACATTGGCGGTAACCTTGTCTCCACTTCCATCTGCTGGTTCTCCAGTTACGGGGTCAGTTACGCCAGCACCATCGCTCGGTCCATCATTAGCACCCCACCAGTTGTAAGTGGCGTCAACCTCCTCTGCGGTGACGGTGCCGCTATGATTACCCCAGACCCCACTCTCCACGCCATAATTTACATTACCAACTATGTTGTTGTAGTGGATTTGCGTGCCCGAGGGGGTGCTGTGCTCCCAAGAGTAATCAATCGCCATGACCGCGATTCCTTCATCATTATTCAACACATCGTTGTACCTGATGATAGTGCCTATCGAGTTCATTTGGGGGACTATCCCGCTTTCATTGTCTTCCACCAAGTTGTACTCGATGATATTGTTTTCTGCAGGTGCCTCACGGTACTCTGCGTATCCTACAATCTGTATGCCTCCCTCACAGTTGTGCACGTAGTTATCCGAGACCAAAACGTCGCTCGAGCCAGCCACGATGATCCCCGAACCTGACCAGTCTGGACTTTCGAGCAATGCCCCGCTGACCTCGTTTCCAATTATAGTTCCGGTGGTCCCGTCGCCCACTTGAATGTTGTTATTGTGAGCATCCTCCAATGATGAAGGCTCCTCAACGACGTTGTTCAGTATGTGGACTGCGAAGGGGTCGTCTTCCGGCGGCGAGAATGCTCCCGCTAGGATCCCGCCTACTTCATAGTTACGGACTGTGAAGCCATCTAAGGTAGCGGTGGTTGTCGCCTCAATGATGAAGACTCCATAATCAGCCAATTGGGCATCTATGATAGACTCAGGGCCGCGTACCTCTGTCGCTGGAATGCCAGCGTTGGCCCCTTCGAGCGTCAAGGACTTGTTTACTGTAACGCTCTCATTATACGTCCCCGCCTTCACCATGATGGTGTCGCCGGAATCAGCCTCGTCAACGGCATCCTGAATGAGACCCGTTGGATCCACGCCCCAGGTCATCGGCTCAGTGCCAACCTCGGCGCCCAGCCATGGCGAGTAAAGTATGTTTTCAGAAATGGCATCGCCTGTACCAGAACCTTCACCGCTGGGTCCGCTGGCATCGCCCCACCAGTTGTAGCGGGCATCCACGACTGGTGCGGTAGTGTCAATGCCATAATCAGTATTTCCATTGATATTATTATAATGGGCAACGACTGTGCTGGTATCATACTCATCGTAGCCAACGCCAATGCCCCCGGTGTTGTCGGTGAGCGTGTTGCCTGTTATGGTGGCCGTTGTGCCAGCCCCAAAGTAGGTGGTTACCAAAATACCGGCTGAAGTAGAGTTATCAGACGAAGCTACGCCCTTGCAATTAGTGATGGTATTGCCGGTGATAGTAGCGATGGCACCGCCACCAATTTCAATGCCATAGTCCAGCCAGTCGTCCACGCCCTTGCCTGTGTAAGTGTTGCCAGTAATCTCCGCATTGGTAACACCACTGCCGAACGCCATCATCCCAATTCGTTGGATATCGGTGAAAGTGTTGTTGCTGAAGGTCATGTCATAATTGCCCATGACTACTACACCGAGCCCGGTGTATATGTTGTAGCTGATATTCTTGATGATGTTGTTATCAATTGTGCCTCTACCAAATGACCGGATAGCCTGGTGGACGTTCTTCCCCTCGCCATCAAGCGTCACGTTGCTCAGGTTGAACTCCTTTCCGTCCTGTACCAGGAACCAGCCGCGTGCATCCCCGCTACTGCCCGTATTCTGCGCCGGCTTGACTATGGTCGTTTCCTTGTCCTCACCGACCATGGTCAGGTTCTTGCTAATAACGATCTGCCCCACCTCAACGTATGTCCCCACATCCACCTCAATGGTGTGATTGTCCAGTGTCTCCGGAGCAGTGATAGCAAGTTGGATTGTGCCGTAGCTAAGTCCGGTGTCAATATTCCTCACCGGGCCCTCATCCGGCGTCAAAGTTACTGTATAGCTGCCAGGGGTCACCTCTACCGCAAATCCTGGTAACTCCAGTGGGATCCTCTCTTCACCCCAACCACAGTGCCAGCCCCACTCCTGGGCACTGCCGGCAGTGTATTCAGTGGGGTCAGTGCTAGTTCCACCGTGATCCACTTTAAGGGTTCCCGGGTCAGTTTCTGCGGCGTATCCGGTGCCATCGCCGTACCAGTACATCACTCCCGACATGGGTGACTCACCAGTGGCGGTATACCGCAGGTACCAGTGGTCAGCGGTTAGCTCCAGAGAGTAGTTATTCCAGTCGGCACAGTCGGGGTCATACCAGGTGCCCCAAGGACCAGACTCGGAATAGGCATCGTGGTCACTACCTATTGTCCAGGTGGCTGGGCTCATACCCTCGACATAGGCAGTACCGCCTTCTTTAGCATAGACATCAAAGCCGCCGCCCGTCGAGATACTCTCTCCAGCCCCACCTGAAACATAATATCCACCTTCGGTCATGTCTATGGTGCCGGTGTAGACCCCACCATCTTGAGGAGTCAGATCCCCCTCGAATATCATTGTTGAAGATGCGGTGTCGTTTGCCTCCACCGCCGGCACTGCCACCAGGCTGAAGCTCAACACCAGTGCCAGGGCAAGCAAAATACCAAATATCTTTTTCACTTCTTCTTTTCTCCTTTCGTGTTTACTTTTTCGCTCCACCCCAGGAAGATTTGGGGTATCGCGCATCGCCCACGACCGACCCGTCCCCCTGTACGGGAGAGACTCCATGGGCAAGGATAATCGCTTTAATCTGTTAGCCACCACCATCCGCCTTCCCATCATTTGTCAGCGGGATATGCCAAGCGTTATAATAAATATGGTGGTGGTTGACCTACCGCCGCCAAAACAAAGAAGAGACCTGTTGCCGCAGGTCTCTTCCTACTTTAGGTTATATTCCCTTTCTTGCCATCCACAATATTCGTATCTTTCCTCAGCCACGCCTGGTCGAAGCAACAAACGCTGTCAGTGAAGCTCAGCGATGATAAAAACACACGCCTCATCCCATTTAGTAACCGTCTCTCACCCATACTAACCCTTTTGCCACCCGAGTCGGGCTCCTTTGCTCAGCCACACGTGTAAAGTGGAATCTTATATACTATAGTAATACTATGATAATACTTTCACAAACACTTCACACTAGAATAACAATCCTGCAAAAAAAAGTCAATACCCTTTTACACTTTGGGGATATCTCTATCAACAATTTTTCATTGCTTAAATGTCATTAAGCAAGTTTTAAATGAATCATGATGTACAAAATTCAGGAACGCACGGATTGAAGAAAGTTATTATTGTGTCATATTGATTTGTCGTGAATAATAAAAGCTGTTATAATAGTTCATTTCCAGAATGAGCAAAGTTCCCGTGAAATAATCAAGAGAGGTTAAATATGACAGTAAATTTCGAATCCGAAAACCTAGCTTTGAGATTGTGGTTCTTGACGCACCGAACCCGCGACGTGCTCAGGACATGTGAGGACCATGTATTTGGTGAGTACGGGCTTACTTCGGAACAGTATTCAGTGCTTGTGACCCTAAAATACCTCCAGGAGCCTGTCAGGGTAACTGACCTAGCTCATTGGTTAGAACGTAGCACGAACAGCGTCAGTATGATAGTTGACCGCATGGTCAAAGCTGGTCTGCTCACAAGGAAAAGAGACAGGGGCGACCGCAGAGTAGTAAACGTGTTTATCACCAGCAAGGGAGAGAACGCTCTTAAACCGGCAACCAAGGCAGGCTGGAACTTTATCCGGGAAGTCTTGTCGCCACTATCAGACGAGGACAGGCGTACCTTTGTCAATCTGCACGAGACAGTAAAATACAAGGCACTCCAGTATCTCAATCCAGGATTAGATATAGAGGAAATGAGGAGAAATGATATAACGAACCAGCCTGATGTAATGAAACGGCTGGCTCAATACATTTCGACTTCCACACCTCAAGCCAAACGTCAGGGTGGTAGGAAGGGAAAGACCCTATAATAAGGCCAGTTAGCTTTGCTTATGCTAGCTGGCGTAGAGCAGCTCCGCAGGGTCTCCAATAATCCCCATAGGACGAAACATATTCCCCGTTTCAACCCGCAAGCAAAACGCCATAATTACTTCTGTCATTAATGCGCTGTACCCCGGTACACGGTAAGGCACATGTCAAATCGACAAATAGGTATGGCTGAACGATATGTTATATAATCTAGTAGAAACCTAAAAAGGCGACAGGGAATTGCCAGGTCAATTTTACGATGCCATCATAGTAGGAGCGGGGCCAGCTGGAAGCTACATAGCTTATGAACTGGCCTCATCAGGTCACGATGTCGCTGTTTTTGAAGAAAAAAGTGCGTCGGGACTAAATACCTGTTGCACAGGAATAATCAGCACCGAATGTTTCCAGTCCCTGGACACCGGCACGGATGTAATATTAACCGAGGTGAACTCAGCCAAGTTTTTCTCCCCTTCAGGGGGATGCTTAAGAGTGCAAACTGAAAATGTTCAGGCTTACGTTGTCAACCGGCTTTTACTTGATAAAGCGCTCGCCTCTAAAGCCCAATCTCAGGGGGCGCAATATTTCTTCTCCACGCCGGTCATCGACATCATTCCCGGGAAGAATAGTATACAAGCTGAAACTTCGTGCTCGGGAGCCAATAAGATATTCAGTGCTAGAGCTGTGATTCTGGCTAATGGATTCAGGCCCAAGCTGCCCCGAAAGCTAGGTCTGGGCAAAATCAAGAGTTTCCTCACCGGTGCTCAGGCTGAAATCGAAGCGAAAAACGTTGATGAACTCGAAGTATACTTTGGTCAGGGAATAGCACCGGGGGCATTTGCCTGGCTTGTGCCCACTTCAAAAAATAAAGCATATGCTGGTCTCCTAGCAACATCCCGGGCCAAGCTACATCTGCAAAAATTTCTCAACAATCCTATTTGCCAGGGTAGAATAACAAGTCGGGAGATGGAAATCGAGCAAAAGGCTATCCCCGTAGGAACTTTAGCTCGCAGCTACGGAGATAGGGTACTGGTTATCGGGGATGCTGCCGGGCAGGTAAAGCCAACTACCGGTGGAGGAATATACTTCGGGCATCTTGGAGCCCGGATAGCAGCCGAGGTGCTTCATGAAGCTCTCAGTAGTGATAATTTAACCGCCGGTCAGCTTTCGCGCTATCAAAAGCAGTGGAAGTCGAAAATGGGCAAGGAACTATCCCGTGGCTACTGGGCTAGATGGGCTTATTCCAAACTGAGTGACCGCCAAATCGAGGGAATATTCAATGTGCTGGACTCCAGTGGCATGGCTGAGGCTTTGCTCAACTCAAACAATTTCTCCTTCGATTGGCACAGCAGGTTAATTTTGGCTGTCCTGAGACACAGCTCCGCCTATCCCTGGCTGAAAATCAGGCACCTCCTTTCCCGCGAGGTCAGTTTATGATTCAAACAAATTATCCTCCCCGGCACATAGCCATCATCATGGACGGCAACGGCCGATGGGCAAAGAAACGTGGCTTACCCAGGCTTGCCGGACATGAAGCAGGAAGCAAGAATATTCACCCGGTGGTAAAGATTTTCGCCGACTACGGAGTAAGATACCTGACCCTGTATGCATTCTCCACCGAGAACTGGAACCGCCCCAGGATAGAGGTCGCTGGCTTGCTCAGTCTTCTGGCAAAGAAAATTGACCGGGAAACTCAGGCTT
>Ga0315553_10001309_pt1 | contig 20786 bp, 19 predicted proteins | sample SalMarSW160140MG_FD_203099 | JGI IMG/M metagenome (GOLD analysis project Ga0315553, IMG submission 203099) | Salt marsh sediment microbial communities from the Plum Island Ecosystem LTER, Massachusetts, United States - Salt Marsh Sediment SW1601-40 ... | reverse complement strand
CCCGAAGCGGCGTGTGTCGGAGTAGCGGACGGCAGTGCCGTCGCCGAGATGGAAGACAATGTGCTCGTGCTTCGGGATGGTCCGCTGAGGATGCGCGAAATCGCCGGGCTTGGCCGTGACGCCGTTCGCCTTGTCGATGGAGAAGCGGCCGGTCATGCCGAGATGCATGACGAGCACCGCGCCGTCGTCGAGCCGGGCAAGCAGATATTTGGCGCGCCGGTCGAGCGCCTCGACTTTCCGCCCCTCCAGCCGCTCGCCGAAACGCTTGGGCAGGGGAAAGCGCAAATCGGGACGCCGCTGCTCCACGCGCGCGAAGGCGTTGCCCACGAGAATGGGCTCGAGCCCCCGGCGCACCGTCTCGACTTCAGGCAGTTCTGGCATGGCGTCCTGGCATACCGCAGTGCAGAAGAAACCTCATTGCAGTGCAACAATAGCCTGAACTGGGGGCTTAGGCTATTGTCCGCTCGCAATGCCCGAAGACCTGAAAAACCCCGATTCCAGCGAGACCGAGACGAGCTTCGGCTTCGCCCGTGTGGCGGAAAGCGCGCGCCAGGGCCTGGTGAACGACGTTTTCGCCAAGGTCGCGCGCCGCTATGACGTGATGAACGATCTGATGTCGGGCGGGCTGCACCGCCTATGGAAAGCCGAGCTGATCAACGCGCTGGCCCCGCCGAAAAGCGAAACGCCGTTCGCGCTCCTCGATGTCGCCGGCGGCACGGGCGACGTCGCCTGCCGCTTCCTCGATGCGGCGGGGGCCGGCGGGAGCGCCGTGATCTGCGATATCAGCCCTGAGATGCTGGGAGCGGGACGCGCGCGCGCGAAAGGCCGCGAGCGCCTGACCTTCGTGCAAGGCAATGCCGAGGCGCTGCCCTTCGAGAGCGCGCGCTTCGACGCCTATACGATCGCCTTCGGGATTCGCAACGTCACCCATATCGACAAGGCGCTTCACGAGGCCTTCCGCGTGCTGAAACCGGGCGGCCGGTTCCTCTGCCTCGAGTTCTCGAGCGTGGAGATGCCGCTCCTCGACACGCTCTATGACGCCTATTCCTTCAGTGCGATCCCGCGGCTCGGCGGCCTCGTCACCGGCGACGCCGAGGCTTATCGTTACCTGGTCGAAAGCATCCGCCGCTTCCCTGATCAAGAAAGCTTCATGCGGATGATTCAGGATGCGGGCTTCGAGCTTGTGCGCTATCGAAATCTCACCGGTGGCATCGCGGCGATCCACACCGGCTGGCGGCTTTAGATGAGGCAGAGGCGGTGAACGCCATCGGCAATATGGCGCGGCTGACTAAGGCGGGCGTGACGCTCGCCTGGAGCGGCGCGCGCGTCTTTCCCAACGACACGACCATGCCTGCGCCGCTCGCTCTGTTCGGCCGGGTCACCGCCCCCTTGCGCAAGAACGGGGCGGCCTCGGGCAACCAGGCGCGGCTCTCGGAGGCGCTCACCTCGCTCGGCCCGTCCTATATCAAGCTCGGTCAGTTCCTCGCCACCCGCGACGACATCATCGGCCGCGAGCTCGCCCGCGATCTCTCCACGCTCCAGGACCGCTTGCCGCCGTTCTCGCAAAGCGAGGCGGTGAAGGCCGTCGAGGCGGAGCTCGAAGCGCCCATCGATCGGCTCTATGCCGAGTTCGGTCCGCCGGTCGCCGCCGCGTCCATCGCGCAAGTCCACAAGGCGGCCGTGAAGACGCCGGACGGCACCCTGAAGCCGGTCGCCGTCAAGGTGCTGCGACCCGGCATCGAGCAGCGCTTCCAGAAGGACCTCGACTCTTATTTCTTCGCCGCGCGCATGATCGAGCGCTTCCATGCGCCGTCGCGGCGCCTGCGCCCCATCGCCGTGGTAGACACGCTCGCCAAGTCCGTCGCCATCGAGATGGATCTGCGCATGGAGGCCGCCGCCATCTCCGAGATGGCCGACAACTCCAAGGACGACGAAGGCTTCCGCGTGCCGAAGGTGGATTGGACACGGAGCGCGCGGCGCGTGCTGACGCTCGAATGGATCGACGGCATCCCCATCGCCGACCATGACGCGTTGCGCGCCGCGGGCCACGACCTGAAAGCACTCGGCACGCGGCTCGTACAGACCTTCCTGCGCCATGCCATGCGAGACGGCTTCTTCCATGCCGATTTGCATCCGGGGAATCTGTTCGTCGACAAGGACGACAACATCGTCGCCGTCGATTTCGGCATCATGGGCCGCTTGAGCCTGAAGGAGCGGCGCTTCCTGGCCGAGATCCTCTACGGCTTCATCACCCGCAACTACGCCCGCGTGGCCGAGGTGCATTTCGAGGCGGGCTACGTGCCGCGGAAGCACTCCGTCGCGCAATTCGCCCAAGCCTTGCGCGCCATCGGCGAGCCGATCATGGACCGCCCGGCGAGCGAGATCTCCATGGCGCAACTGCTCGGCCAGCTTTTCCAATACACCGAAGTCTTCGATATGCAGACGCGGCCCGAGCTGATCCTCCTGCAAAAGACCATGGTGGTGGTCGAGGGCGTCGGCCGCAGCCTCGATCCCGACCTCAACATTTGGGTCGTCGCCGAGCCGGTGGTGAAGGCGTGGATGGAGACCCAGTTCGGCGCCGGCGCCCGCATCGAGCAGGCAGCGGAGGGCGCCGTCTCCGTCGGCCGTTTCGTCGGCGACATCCCCAAGCTGCTTGTCCAGGCCGAGAGGACGGTCGACGCTTTCACATCCATGGTGGAAGAGGGCGTGCATCTCGACGCCGACAGCGTGGAGAGGCTGGCAGAAGCTCAGCGCCAGAAGGACCGCTGGAGCCGGGCAGGCATCTGGGTGGGCGCGATCGCCTTGGTCGCCATCGCGCTCGCGCTGGTGTTTTAGGCCCGGCGCGCTAACCAATCCTGTTTCCTTGTCATTGCCCGGCTTGACCGGGCAACCCAGTAACCACCATGTTCCATAATTGCTAAGGTCAGGGATTACTGGATTCCCGCTTTCGCGGGAATGACAGTGGTAGCGAGAAAAGAGTGCAAGGAAAGCGCATCCTCTTGATCGTCGGCGGCGGCATCGCCGCCTATAAGAGCCTCGAGCTCGTGCGCCGCTTGAAGGAGCGCGGCGCGTCCGTGCGCGTGATCCTGACGCAAGGCGGCGCGGCGTTCGTGACGCCGCTCTCCTTCTCCGTGCTCTCCGAGGACAAGACCTTCACCGATCTGTTCGACCTCAAGGATGAGGCGGAGATCGGCCATATCCGATTGTCGCGCGAGGCCGACCTCGTGGTCGTGGCGCCGGCGACCGCCGACCTCCTCGCCAAGATGGCGACAGGGCTCGCAAACGATCTTGCCTCCACCGTACTGCTCGCCACCGACAAGCGCGTGCTCGCGGCCCCGGCCATGAACGTGCGCATGTGGCAGCACCCGGCAACGCGCCGCAACGTCGCCAGCCTGCGCGCCGACGGCATCCACTTCGCCGGGCCTGAAGAGGGCGAGATGGCCTGCGGCGAATACGGCCCGGGCCGCATGGCCGAGCCGGCTTCCATCGTGGAGGCCATCGCGCGCCTGCTGGAGGACAAGCAGCAAGGCCCGCTCTCCGGGCGGCATGTTCTGATCACCTCGGGCCCCACCCATGAGCCGCTCGATCCGGTGCGCTATATCGCCAATCGCTCTTCCGGCAAGCAGGGCCATGCGCTCGCCCGCGCCGCTCAGGCCCTCGGCGCGCACGTAACCTTGGTGACCGGTCCCGTGACGCTGCCCGATCCTGAAGGCATGGACGTCGTGAAGGTAGAGACGGCGCACGAGATGCTGGACGCCGTGCTCGATGCGCTCCCCGCCGACATCGCCATCTGCGCCGCGGCGGTCGCCGATTGGCACGCGAGTGCAGAGGCCACGCAGAAGCTCAAGAAGACAAGCGGGGCGGAACTGTCCCTCACCCTCGCGCAGAACCCGGACATCCTCGCGACCATCGCCATCGGAGGCCCGCAGCGCCCGGACCTCGTCATCGGCTTCGCCGCCGAGACCGAGAACGTCATCGACAACGCGCTTCAAAAGCGCCGCGCCAAGGGCGCCGATTGGATCGTCGCCAACGACGTCTCGACCGGGACCGGCATCATGGGCGGCGACCGCACGCGCGTGCATCTGGTGACGGGCGCTAGCGTCGAGGACTGGCCACCCATGAGCAAGGACGAGATGGCGTCGCGCTTGCTCGCGCGCGCCGCGGAGGCGCTCTCCTCGCTGCGCTCGGCCGCCGAATGAGCGAAGCGCGACCGCCGCAGCTCACCGTGCGTGTACGCCGGCTCCGCCATGGCCACGGCCTGCCGCTTCCCACCTATCAATCCGCGCATGCTGCCGGCCTCGACCTTCTCGCCGCCGTGCCGGATGGAAAGCCGTTGGAGCTTGCGCCGGGCGCCCGCGCGCTCGTTCCCACCGGCCTCGCGATCGAGCTGCCCCCCGGCTATGAGGGACAAGTCCGCCCGCGCTCAGGCCTCGCGGCGAAGCATGGCGTTACCGTGCTCAACAGCCCGGGAACCATCGACGCCGACTATCGCGGGGAGGTCATGGTGCTCCTTGCCAATCTCGGCAGCGAGAGCTTCCGGGTGTTTCGGGGAGAACGCATCGCGCAGCTCGTGATCGCGCCCGTCGTCCGTGTCGAGCTCGCCGTCGTGGAGGAGCTGGGTGCCACGACACGCGGGCAGGGCGGCTTCGGCTCGACCGGCTGAGCCGGTGTCGCCCTGGCAGGGCGCGCGCCCAAGGCATAGATTGAAGCCATGCTCACCAAAGACGAGATCGAGCGCTACAAGCGCCATCTGGTGCTGAAAGAGATCGGCGGCGAAGGCCAGCAGCGGCTGAAAGCGTCGCGCGTGCTCGTGGTCGGCGCCGGCGGCCTCGGCTCGCCGCTCATCCTCTACCTAGCCGCGGCGGGCATCGGCACGCTCGGCATCATCGACGACGACCGCGTGAGCCTCGACAATCTCCAGCGGCAGATCGTGCATGACACGGCAAGTGTCGGGCGCAGGAAGACGAAGAGCGCCGCCGCCACGATCGAGCGCCTCAACCCGCATGTGCAGACGAAGCTCTACTCGACCCGTCTCGTCGCGGAGAACGCCCTCGACATCATTCGTGGCTTCGACATCGTCGCCGACGGCTCGGACAATTTCGCCACGCGCTACCTCGTCAATGACGCCTGCTATTTCGCGAAAGTCCCGCTGGTCACCGCGGCGGTAGGCCCGTTCGACGGGCAACTCACCACCTTTCGCGCCTTCGAGACGGACGCAGACGGAACCCCGCGCCCCAACTACCGTTGCCTGTTCCCGGAGCCGCCGCCGGCCGGTACCGTGCCGCCCTGCTCGGAAGTGGGCATTCTCGGCGCCGTCGCGGGCGTTGTCGGCTGCCTCCAAGCGGTCGAGGTGGTGAAGGAGCTTGTCGGGATCGGCGAGGGGCTCGTGGGCCGGCTTCTTCTTTACGATGCCCTCCAGACGCGGGTCTCCACGATCGCCTATGGCTGGGACCAGGAAAACCCGCTGAACGGCCGGAATCCGACATTCCGCGACCTATCCCATCACCGGCAGGCGGTGGAGGCCGCGGACGGCTAGACAGGGCCAACAGGTTGGCGTTAACCAAATTCCGCTACCACAGGTCGCATGGCTACGGAAACTCTGAACACGCGTTGCGCGATCGCCGGCGGCGGCCCCGCCGGCGTGATGCTGGGCTATTTGCTCGCCCGTGCCGGCGTCGATGCCGTGGTGCTCGAAAAGCACGCCGATTTCTTCCGTGACTTCCGCGGCGACACCATCCACCCCTCGACCCTTCAAGTCATGCACGAGCTCGGTCTGCTCGACGAGTTCCTCAAGCGGCCCCACCAGGAGGTGCGCCAGCTCGCCGCGCAGATCGGCGACGAGCAGGTCCAGGTCGCCGACTTCACGCACCTGCCGACCCATTGCGGCTTCATCGCCTTCATGCCGCAATGGCACTTCCTCGACTTCCTCGCCGACGCGGGCAAGCGCTACCCGACTTTCCATCTGCATATGCAATCGGAGGTCGACGAGCTTCTGAAGGACGGCGATCGCGTCGTCGGTCTGAAGGCCGCGACCCCGAAGGGCGATCTGGAGATCCGCGCCGACCTCGTCGTGGGTTGCGATGGCAGACATTCCACGGTGCGGGCGCTCGCCGGACTGGAGGTCGAGGACCTCGGCGCGCCCATGGACGTGTTGTGGCTGCGCCTCTCCAGGAAGCCCAGCGACGGATCCGAGAGCTTGGGACGCATCGAGCCCGGGCGCTTCTTTATCATGCTCGATCGCGGCGATTATTGGCAGTGCGCCTTCGTCATCCCCAAGGGTGGCTTCAACGAGCTGCGCCGCAAAGGGCTCGAGGCGTTCCGCCTCGCCCTCGTTGCCCTCAAGCCGGAACTGTCGGACCGCGTGCGCGAGATCGCCTCGTGGGACGACGTGAAGCTCCTCACCGTGCGTGTCGACCGGCTGAAGAAGTGGTATCAGCCGGGGCTCCTGTGCATCGGCGATGCGGCGCATGCCATGTCGCCGATCGGTGGCGTCGGCGTCAATCTCGCCGTTCAGGACGCGGTGGCAACCGCGAACATTCTGGCCAAACCGTTGCGGGACGGCACCCTCACCGAGGAGGATCTACGCAAGGTGCAGAAGCGGCGGCTCCTACCGACCGAACTGACGCAAGCCTTGCAGATTTTCATCCAGAACCGTGTGATCTCGAACGTGCTGACCATGAAGACGCAGCCGAAGCCGCCTCTTTTTGCCAAGCTTCTCAACCGCTTTCCCTGGCTCCGGCGCTGGCCGGCGCGGCTTATCGGCATGGGCTTCCGCCCGGAGCACGTGCACACGCAAGAGGCCGCGCCTGCCGCGGCCGAATAGCGCCTGTCTTAGAACATCGCGGGATGAACGCGGTCCGGCGGCGCATGGCCGTCGAGGAAGGTCTTGATGTTGATGATGACCTTCTCGCCCATGTCGATGCGGCCCTCGAGCGTGGCCGAGCCCATATGCGGCAGCACCACCACCTTCTCGCTCTTCAACAGCTTCGGGTTCACCGCGGGCTCGTGCTCGAAGACGTCGAGACCGGCGCCGGCGAGCTCGTTATTCTCGATCATGCGGGCCAGCGCGTTCTCGTCGATCACTTCGCCGCGCGCCGTATTGACGACATAGGCGGTGGGTTTCAGCAGCGCGAGCCGCCGCGCCGAGAGCAGGTGATAGGTCGCCGGCGTATGCGGGCAGTTGACGGAGATGATGTCCATGCGCGCCAGCATCTGGTCGAGGCTGTCCCAATAGGTCGCCTCGAGCGCCTTCTCCACGTCCGGCGCCACACGCCGGCGGTTGTGATAGTGGATCTGGAGGCCGAACGCCTTGGCGCGGCGCGCCACAGCCTGGCCGATCCGCCCCATGCCGACGATCCCGAGCCGTTTGCCGAAGATGCGATGCCCGAGCATCCAGGTAGGCGACCAGCCCTGCCATTCGTCGGTGCCGGCCCTGAGCAGGGTAGCGCCCTCCGTCAGACGGCGCGGCACGGAAAGGATCAGCGCCATAGTCATGTCGGCGGTGTCCTCGGTCAGGACGCCAGGCGTGTTGGTAACGAGGATCGAGCGGTTCCGCGCCGTGTCGAGGTCGATATTGTCGACGCCGGTGCCAAACTGCGCGATCAGCTTGAGGTCGGGACCGGCTTGGCTCAGCACGGCTCGATCGATGCGGTCGGTGACCGTCGGCACGAGCACGTTGGCCGTCTTCACCGCCTCAATCATCTCGTCCCGCGAAAAGGGCCTGTCCTCGAGGTTGAGCCGCGCGTCGAACAGTTCCCGGAGCCGTGTCTCCACGACGTCTGGAAGCTTACGCGTGACGATAACGAGCGGTCGATCAGAAGCCATAACTTTTCCCGTCAGGAGGTCTGCGGCGGGGAGGATCCCCGGAGATGATTGCCAGAAGCTTAGATTTGCGCGCTTTGTCTAACAGAAGGGGCTTTCCCAGATAAAGCGTCATATTGGCTCTGGGGCCCCCAAGCGGGCTCCGGGCCACGATCCGTTCACTTTTCTCGGCCATTGAGAGAGGGTCGATTCGGGGTGCCAAGACGGGGGTTAGGACTTTGCGCCGTCACTTTTTAATGGGAATTGCGCTGGTCTTGAGCCTTGCCGTGGCGGGTGTCGCACGGGCCGACGACAATGGCGTTAAGCAGGCGGCGGTGGCCAAGGGATCCCAGACCGGCCTGAGCGTGCCGCGTTTCGTCAGCCTGAAATCCGATAAGGTCAATGTGCGCCGGGGACCCAGCGCTGATCAGGCCATTGTCTGGGTGTTCGCCCGCGCAGGCTTGCCTGTCGAGGTCATTGCCGAATCCGACAATTGGCGCCGCGTCCGCGACAGCGAAGGCGCGGACGGCTGGGTGTTCCACAGCCTGCTCAGCGGCCGCCGCACGGTGCTCATCAGCCCGTGGTCGAAAGGCAAGGAGAGCGTCACCATGCATGCGGGCCGGTCATCGAGCTCGCGCGCCGTCGCCCAGCTTCAGTCCGGCGTGATCGGCAACGTGGTCTCGTGCGACGGCGAGTGGTGCGAACTCACGGTCGACGACTATGACGGCTATGTCGAGCAGGCCAAGCTGTGGGGCGTCTATCGCGGCGAGAAGGTCGAATAGCCGCGCGGCTTACCGCGTCGAGCCTGGCAACAACAAAGACGGAATGGCTCGGGTTAGCTCGTCTTGACGAGCCGCACCAGTACGTCGACGCGCGAGATCGCCATGCCCTCGGGCGCCTCCGGCAGGCCCTCGATGCGGATATCGCCGGTCGATATATCGAGAAGCGTCCCGCTGCGCTCGCAGAAGAAGTGGTAGTGGTTCGACGTGTTGGTGTCGAAATAGGTCTTGGCGCCCTCGATCGCGACCTCGCGAAGAAGTCCCGCCTCGGTGAATTGGTGGAGCGTGTTGTAGACCGTGGCAAGCGAGACGGGGACCCTGGAGGCCAAGGCCTCTTCATGGAGCCGCTCCGCGGTCACGTGCCGGTCGCCCGAGGCAAACAGAAGCTGTGCGAGAGCCACGCGCTGCCGCGTCGGCCTCAGGCCCGCGCCGCGCAGAAGCTCGGCAACATCCCCGGTCATGATCTCTCCAGCCGCCTCGTGCGGCCCTTCGGGCAACTTTTCCATGGTCTCTTATCGTGAAACAGTTGAATTGCAAGAATATAGGCTGAAGGGTGCCCTACCGCAATGTTGTGGCTTAGCTGACTTTTTGCCACTTTGACCTAGCTCAGGAATCTCTCGGCGCCGCGGCTGTTTCTTCGGCCCTTGCGGCTTCAAAGGGTCAAGACGACGGCGAGAGGGCGAGCGTCTACGAGATCGATACCGGCGTGGCCGAGGCCGAGGACGCCTCGACTGGGACAGACGAACTGAGAGGGCTTTTCGGCAGCACCCCCGGTCCTCCTCCTGGGCTTTTGAAGGGCCCTCGTCTGTGTTAGGTAACCACCCCATATTGAGGCTGGAAGTGATCGAAGGACTAAAAAGAGTGCAGAAACCGACGGCCGAACGGCGGGCTCAATTCGACTACGAGGATCTGCTCGCCTGCGCGCGAGGCGAATTGTTTGGTCCAGGCAACGCCCAGCTGCCTTTGCCGCCGATGCTGATGTTCGACCGCATCTCCCATGTGGAGGAGGAAGGCGGCGAGCATGGCCAGGGCCGCATCGTGGCGGAGCTCGATGTGAAGCCCGATCTCTGGTTCTTCGCCTGCCACTTCAAGGGCGATCCGGTCATGCCGGGATGCCTCGGCCTCGACGCCCTGTGGCAGATGCTCGGCTTTTTCCTCGGCTGGCTCGGCGCCCCCGGCAAGGGCCGCGCGCTCAGCGTGGGCGAGGTCAAGTTCTCCGGCATGGTGCTCCCGACCATGAAGAAGGTCGAGTACATCGTCGAACTGAAGCGCGTAATCCGCCGCAAATTCACCCTCGGCACGGGGGATGGTTGGCTGAAGGCGGACGGCGAGACCATCTACACGGCCAAGGACCTGAGGGTCGGCTTGTTCCAGGCGGACGAAGCCGCTCCCGCCGGGGCTTGATCGTTAGCGGCGCAGATTTCAAGGACGTTGACGCGAATGAGACGCGTGGTCGTGACCGGCATGGGCATCGTGTCCTCCATCGGCAATAGTGCCCAGGAGGTGCTTGCGTCCCTGCGCGAGGCCAAGTCCGGCATCGTCAAGGCCGACACCTACGCGGAGCTCGGCTTCCGCTGCCAGGTGCATGGCGCGCCCAAGCTCGATTGGGAGGAGATGATCGACCGCAAGGTCCGCCGTTTCATGGGCGCGGGCTCCGGCTGGAACTATATCGCCATGGAGCAGGCGATCCGCGACGCAGGCCTCGAGGAGAAGGATATCTCCAACGAGCGCACTGGGCTTATCATGGGCTCCGGCGGGCCGTCGACCCGCGCCATCGTCCAGGCCGCCGACACGACCCGTGAGAAGGGTCCGAAGAAGGTCGGCCCCTTCGAGGTGCCGAAATCCATGTGCTCCACCAACTCGGCGACGCTGTCGACGCCGTATCACATCAAGGGCGTGAGCTATTCCATCTCGTCCGCCTGCTCGACCTCGGCGCACTGCATCGGCAACGCCAGCGAGCTGATCCAGCTCGGCAAGCAGGACCTGATGTTTGCCGGCGGCGGCGAGGAGCTCGACTGGACGCTGTCGGTCCTGTTCGACGCGATGAACGCCATGTCGTCCGACTTCAACGACCAGCCCGAGAAGGCGAGCCGGGCCTATGATACCGCCCGCGACGGCTTTGTGATTGCCGGCGGCGCCGGCGTCGTGGTGCTCGAGGAGCTTGAGCACGCCAAAGCGCGTGGCGCCAAGATCTATGGCGAGCTCGTCGGCTACGGCGCCACCTCGGACGGCTTCGACATGGTGCTGCCGTCAGGCGAGGGCGCCGCGCGCTGCATGCGCATGGCCATGCAGAATCTCGATGGCACCAAGATCGACTACATCAATCCCCACGCCACCTCCACGCCGCTCGGCGACGTGCGCGAGATCGAGGCGATCCGCGAGGTGTTCGGCGACAAGTGTCCGCCGATCAGCGCGACCAAGTCCTTGACCGGCCATTCGCTCGGCGGCGCCGGCGTGCACGAGGCGATCTACTCGCTCCTCATGATGAACAACGGCTTCATCTGCGAGTCCGCAAATATCGAGAACCTCGATCCGGAGGTGGCCGACATGCCCATCGTGCGCAAGCGCGAGGATAACGTGCCCATTAACGCCGTGATGTCGAACAGCTTTGGTTTTGGCGGCACCAACGCCACACTCGTCTTTCGCCGTTTGGATAGTTGAGGGACCGGAGCCGGCGGAAGTTAACCCCTAGCAGAGTAAGTAACATGGCAACAACGAAAGACATTGCTGAGCCGAGGCCGCTGATGGCGGGAAAGCGGGGGCTGGTGATGGGCGTCGCGAACGACCGCTCCATCGCCTGGGGCATCGCCCGCGTATTGCACGGCCAGGGCGCCGAGCTTGCTTTCAGCTATCAGGGAGGTGCGTTCGGCCGCCGCGCCGTTCCCTTGGCCCAGTCCATCGGCGCCAAGATCATCGAAGAGGTTGACGTCGAGGATCTGCCGAGTGTCGAGCGGATGTTCGAGGTGATCCGCAAGGAATGGGGCTCGCTGGATTTCGTCGTGCACGCGCTGGCCTTCTCCGACCGCAACGAGCTCAAGGGCCGCTATTGCGACACCACGCGCAAGAATTTCGAGCACACCATGGTGATCTCATGCTTCTCGTTCACGGAGATCTGCAAGCTGGCCACGGACATGATGACCGAAGGCGGCTCGTTGCTGACCCTGACTTATGGCGGAGCCACTCGGGTGGTGCCTTGCTACAACGTCATGGGCGTGGCCAAGGCGGCGCTCGAGACCAGCGTCAAATATCTCGCATCGGATTTCGGACCGCGGGGCATTAGGGTCAACGCGCTCTCGGCCGGGCCCATGCGCACGCTCGCCGGTGCCGGCATCTCGGACGCCCGAACGCTGCTCCATTATCAACAGCGCCATGCGCCGATGCGCCGCTCGCCCAAGCTTGATGAAGTCGGCGGCGCCGCGCTCTATCTTCTGTCCGACCTGTCAGGAGCGGTCACCGGCGAGGTCCATTTCGTGGATTGCGGCTACTCGACCACGTTCATGCCCGATCTGGAGTCGCTCAAGGCCATCGAGCGTGCCGAGGAGATCGAGGACGCCATGGAGAAGGCCGCGCCCCGCGAAGCCGCGCAGTAGCCACCGGTAAGCCTAGCGAGCCGCTTCTGTTGACAGGGCCGGGATCACAATTCTAGCTGGTTCACAACGCATAAAGTGGACGCGCTGGGGCGCGCAAGCCGAGCCCGCCCGAAGGAGGAACGATGTTCGTAGTGGTTGTTGTGGTCTGTCTCGCCGCGAGCGGGGAGCAATGCCAAGAGTTCAAGCTTCCCGGTAAGGACTACACCGACGTGGTGAGCTGTATCAGAGACAGCCAGGCCGAGGGTGCCGCTTGGCAACTCAAGAACACAAAGTACACCATTCTCGGCACGCGTTGCGTCAAGGACCCGAAAGTCCCCGACGCGCCCAACGGCTAGCCGGACTCGCCAAAAAGAAAGGGGCGCCGGAGCGCCCCTGAACAGATTTCTCTAGCGGGAGAGTCGCGGCCTAGCTCGCTTCGGCCTGCGCGATCTCCTTGCCGGTCTTCTGATCGACGACCTTCATCGACAGCCTGACCTTGCCGCGCTCGTCGAAGCCGAGCAGCTTGACCCAGACCTGGTCGCCTTCCTTGACCACTTCGGACACGGTCTTCGGACGGCCGTCGGTCAGTTGCGAAATGTGCACCAGGCCGTCCCGGGGACCGAAGAAGTTCACGAACGCACCGAACTCCATGACCTTCACGACCTTGCCCTGGTAGATCTCGCCGACCTCCGGCTCCGCCGCGATCGACTTGATGCGGGCGATGGCCGAGCGGATCGACTCGGCGTTGGACGAAGCGATCTTGACCGTGCCGTCATCGGAAATGTCGATCTTAGCGCCGGACTCGGCCACGATCTCGCGGATCACCGAGCCGCCTGAGCCGATCACTTCGCGGATCTTGTCCGTCGGAATGTGAATCGTCTCGATGCGCGGCGCATACTCGCCGAGCTCCGGTCGCGCCGTGTTGAGCGCCTTGTCCATCTCGCCGAGAATATGCATGCGGCCGTCACGCGCCTGATCGAGCGCGACCTTCATGATCTCCTCGGTGATGCCGGTGATCTTGATGTCCATCTGAAGGGACGTGACGCCCTCCGAAGTGCCGGCCACCTTGAAGTCCATGTCGCCGAGATGATCCTCGTCGCCGAGAATGTCGGACAGGACGGCGTACTGATCGCCTTCCTTGATGAGACCCATGGCGATGCCGGCAACCGACCGTTTCAGCGGCACGCCCGCATCCATCATGGCGAGCGAGGAGCCGCACACCGTGGCCATGGACGAGGAGCCGTTCGACTCGGTGATCTCCGACACCACGCGGATCGTGTAGGGAAAGTTCTCGCGGTCGGGCAGGACCGGGTGGATCGCCCGCCACGCGAGCTTGCCGTGACCGATCTCGCGGCGTCCCGGGGAGCCCATGCGGCCAACCTCGCCGACCGAGTAGGGCGGGAAGTTGTAGTGCAGCATGAAGGTCTCTTTGTAGGTGCCTTGGAGCGCGTCCACATACTGCTCGTCTTCGCCCGTACCGAGCGTGGTGACGACCAGCGCCTGCGTCTCGCCGCGCGTGAACAGCGCGCTGCCGTGCGTGCGCGGCAGGATGCCGACCTCGCAGGAGATGGGCCGGACCGTGACAAGGTCGCGGCCGTCGATGCGCTTCTTGGTTTCGAGGATGCTGCCGCGGACGGTGTCTTTCTCGACCTCCTTGAAGGCGCTCGACACCTTGGCGGCCGCGGAGCCGTCGTCGTCCTCGGGAACGAGCGCGGTGACCACCGTCTCCTTCACCTGGGAGACGCCGTCGCGGCGCTCCTGCTTGCTGGCGATGCTGTAGGCCTGACGCAAGCCGCCTCCGGCGAGTTCCCGCACCTTCGCGAGCATCTCCGCGTTATCCACGGACTTGAGCTCCCAAGGCTCCTTGGCGGCGCGCTCGGCGAGCTTGACGATGGCCTCGAGCACCGGTTGGAAGTGCTGGTGTCCGTACATCACGGCGCCGAGCATGATGTCCTCGGGCAGCTCCTTGGCTTCCGATTCCACCATGAGCACGGCGTCGGCGGTGCCGGCCACGACGAGATCGAGCTTGGTCTCGGGCATCTCGTCGACCATCGGGTTCAGCACGTACTTGCCGTCGATATAGCCGACGCGGGCCGCGCCGATCGGACCCAGGAACGGCACGCCGGAGAGGGTCAGCGCCGCGGACGCGGCCACCATGGCCACGATGTCCGGATCGTTCTCCATATCGTGCGAGAGCACGGTGGCGACGACTTGCGTCTCGTTCTTGAAGCCCTTGGCGAACAGCGGCCGGATCGGCCGGTCGATCAGCCGCGAGGTGAGAGTCTCCTTCTCGGTCGGGCGGCCCTCACGCTTGAAATAGCCGCCGGGAATCTTGCCCGCGGCGAAGGTTTTCTCCTGGTAGTTCACGGTCAGAGGAAAGAAGTCGATACCCGGCCTCTCCTCCTTGGCGGCGACGACGGTCGCAAGAACGGATGTCTCGCCATAGGTGGCGAGCACCGCGGCGTCGGATTGCCGGGCGATGCGCCCGGTCTCGAGCTTGAGTGGGCGTCGGGCCCAGTCGATTTCTACAGTGTGTTTATTGAACATGTGCGTGTCCCATTAAGGGCGGAAAGATAAGGCCGTCCCTGACGCCCGGTGGCGCAAGGACAGACCCGTTCAAATGCGCGGAAGCTCAAACCCGATAAACGGGCTCGCCCGGCGACGGCGTTACCGGCGAATGCCAAGCCGGTTGATGAGCTTCTGATACCTGTCCTCGTCCGACGACTTGACGTAGTCGAGCAGCCGGCGCCGCTGGCTGACCATTTTCAGCAGTCCACGGCGCGAATGATTGTCCTTGCCGTGAGTCTTGAAATGCTCGGTAAGATTGGTGATCCGCTCGGTCAGGATCGCGACCTGGACCTCGGGAGATCCTGTATCGTCTGCTTTGGTCGCGTATTCTTTGATAAGCTCTTGCTTGCGCTCAGCGCTAATCGACATCGGATGATCCTTGCTATTTAGGGGTTTGTCAGGGGCCGGGCCGGGATGTCGTCCAGCACGGTCGGTTCGGGGATGCGCGAAAAAAGGGCCGCTTTGAAGGCGGGCCCGGCGCAACCGCTGCAATATAGGGATTATGTGGCCTGAGGCCAGGGGAATTTGTGGGCCCTGACCCCGGATTTCCGGCTTTAGCCGGGGAGGTTAAAGATGCGCCGGGGCCTGAATTCGCCTTGGGCGATCTCCCCGAGAGCCACCAGCGCCCCCTTGGAGATCGCATAGACCGGCCCGCTCATGATCGGCGCGTCCCGGCCGCGCAGCATCACGGCCTGGCCCTGGCGGAGCCGTGCCGCATCCGCGCTGCTCAGAGAGAGCGCCGGGATGTCGTGAAGCGCCATCTCCACCGGCCGCAAGAGGGCAAGAAGGGCCTCGGGGCCTTCGTTTGCGGCAGCCTCGATAGCGTCGAGGGGAGCGGACTCCTCTTCCCGGAAGACCCCGACCCGCGTCCGCCGCAAGACCTCCACATGACCGAGGCAGTGAAGCGCGCGGCCGAGGTCCCGGGCGAGCGCCCGCACATAGGTGCCCTTGCCGCATTCCGCCTCGAGCACACAATGGTCGGGATCGGGATGCTCCACGAGGTCGAGCCGGTCAACGACGACGGTGCGCGGCGCAAGCTCGAAGTCCTCCTCGTCGCGGGCGAGATCGTAGGCCCGGGCACCCTCGACCTTGAGGGCCGAGTAGCGCGGCGGCACTTGGGTGATCTCGCCGGTGAAGCGGGGCAAGGCGGCTTCGATCTCCGCGCGGGTCGGCCGCCGCTCCGACGTCCCGGTGATCTTGCCCTCGGCGTCGTCCGTGTCGGTCTCCGCCCCGAAGCGCACCCTGAAGCGATAGGCCTTGATACCGTCCATCACGAAGGGGACCGTCTTGGTCGCTTCCCCGAAGGCGATCGGCAGGATGCCGGTGGCGAGGGGATCGAGCGTGCCGGCATGGCCCGCCTTGGCCGCATCGTAGAGCCGCTTCAGGCGCGACACCGCCTTGGTCGAGGTCATGCCTTGCGGCTTGTCGAAAATCAGCCAGCCGTTGACCGCTTGGCCCTTGCGCCGCCGCGCCATGCGCCTCGTCCCTTGCTGGTCGCTATTCGTCGAGGTCGCGGGCGACCTCGGGCGAGGCGAGCAGCGCGTCGATCCGGGCGGAGGCTTCGAACGAGGTGTCCACCTTGAATCTCAGCTCCGGCATGAATTTGAGGTTTACGCGTTTGGCCACCTCGCCGCGCAGGAAGCGCTTGTGCCCTTCGAGATGGGCGACAACCTCGTTCGCATCGCCGCCGCCGAGCGGCATCACATAGGCCGTGGCCAGCTTGAGGTCCGGCGTCATGCGGACTTCCGGCACGGTGAGCGAGTGCTTGCTGACCACCTCGTCCAGCACCTCGCCGCGCACGAAGATCTCGGCGAGCGCGTGACGAATCAGCTCACCGACTTTGAGCTGACGTTGGCTCGGGGGGCGGCCTTTGTCGCGCGCGGTCATGGGAATGGACTCTTTCGAAAGCGTCGAAAATCAGTCGAGCCTGCGCCCGCTTAGAGCGTGCGCTGGACGTGCTCGACCTCGAAGCACTCGATGACGTCGCCCTGGCGCATGTCCTGGTAGCCCTCGAACGCCATGCCGCATTCCTGGCCGGACACCACCTCTTTCACCTCGTCCTTGAAGCGCTTGAGGGTCGAGAGCTTGCCTTCGTGCACCACGACGTTGTCGCGGATCAGCCGGACATGGGCGCCGCGCTCGACCTTGCCTTCGGTGACGCGGCAGCCGGCCACCTTGCCGACCTTGGAGATGTTGAACACCTCCAGGATCTCGGCATTGCCGAGGAATGTCTCGCGGACGGTGGGCGAGAGCAGGCCGGACATGGCCTGACGCATATCGTCGACGAGGTCGTAGATCACCGCGTAGTAGCGGATCTCCACACCGTCACGCTCGGCCGCCTCGCGGGCCTGCGTGTTGGCGCGCACGTTGAAGCCGAGCACGACCGCGCCCGAGGTGGACGCGAGCGACACGTCGGATTCGGTGATGCCGCCGACGCCCATATGGATCACGCGGGCCCTGACCTCATCGGAGCTGACCTTGGCGAGCGCGGCCGCGATCGCCTCGACCGAGCCCTGCACGTCGCCCTTGATGACGAGCGGGAATTCCTTGACGCCGGCCTCTTTCAGCTGGCTCATCATCTGCTCGAGCGTGCCGCGCTGACCCGCGACGGCAAGACGCTTGCGGCGCTCGCGCTCGCGGTAATCGGTGATCTCCCGCGCGCGCGCCTCGTTCTCGACCACGGCGAACTGATCGCCCGCCTCGGGCGCGGAATCGAAGCCGAGCACCTCTGCCGGGACCGACGGGCCGGCCTCCTTGACCTGCTCGCCGAGATCGTTGATCAGCGCGCGCACCCGGCCCCAAGCCCCGCCCGCGACGATGATGTCGCCGAGCTTGAGCGTGCCGCGCTGGATCAGCGCCGTGCCGACCGGACCCCGGCCGCGCTCGAGCTTCGCCTCGACGATGACGCCTTCGGCGGGACGGTCGGGATTGGCCCTGAGCTCCAGAACCTCGGCCTGCAAGACGATGGCCTCGAGCAGTCGGTCGAGATTCATCTTCTTCAGCGCCGAGACCTCGACTTCGAGCGTGTCGCCGCCCAGGCTCTCCACCACGATCTCGTGGCTGAGCAGTTCCGTGCGCACGCGCTTCGGATCGGCGCCTTGCTTGTCGATCTTGTTGATGGCGACGATCATCGGCACGCCGGCCGCCTTGGCGTGGTTGATCGCCTCGATGGTCTGCGGCTTCACGCCGTCGTCCGCCGCCACCACGAGGACGACGATGTCCGTGACCTTGGCGCCGCGCGCGCGCATGGCGGTGAACGCCTCGTGGCCCGGCGTGTCGATGAAGGTGACTTTCTGGCCCGTCGGCAGTTCGACCTGATAGGCGCCGATATGCTGGGTGATGCCGCCGGCCTCTTGTGACACGACATTCGCCGCCCGGATGGCGTCGAGCAGCGACGTCTTGCCGTGATCGACGTGGCCCATGATGGTGACGATGGGCGCGCGGGGCGCAAGATCCTCGGCCTGGTCCTCAGCGCCGATGAAGCCTTCCTCGACATCGGCCTCGGACACGCGGCGCACCGTATGCCCGAATTCCTCGGCGATGAGCTGCGCGGTATCCGAGTCGATCACGTCGGTGATCTTGTGCATGACGCCGTCCTTCATCAGGGACTTGATGACGTCGACGCCGCGCTCGGCCATGCGGTTGGCAAGCTCTTGGATGGTGATGACCTCGGGGATCACCACCTCGCGCTGGATCTTTTGCTGCTCCTGGGGACCAGTCTGCTTCTTCTGACGCTCGCGATGGCGCTTCAGCGAGGCAAGGCTCCGCTGGCGCTGCTCCTCGTCGAGCGCGTTGGTGATCGTCAGGCGGCCGCGAACGCGCTTTTCCTCGCCGCGCCGAGGCGCCACGGGGCTCTTCTTGTGGCGGGCGTCGGGCGTGCGCGACGGCGCTTCCTCGGTCTCTTGCTTGAGGTGCTTGCTGCGAGGCGGCTCCTCGACCTTGGGCTTCGCCTGCACCTCGGCGGCGGTTTTCTCTTCCTCTTGCCGCTGGCGCTCCTCCGACTCTTTTTCCTCTTTTGCCCGCTGCTCGGCGAGAAGCGCCTCTTGGACGGCCGTCTCCTTGGCCCGCTCGCGCTCCTCGGCGTCGCGCACGCGCGCATCGGCGAGCGCCTTGGCGCGGGCGTCCTTCTCTTCCTCGGAGAGTTGCTTCAGCACGACGCCCGAACGGCGCTGCCTCGTCTCCTCGGCGCCCGGCTTGGGCGCGGCCTTGGGGGCAGGCGCAGCCTTGGCTTCGACCTTGGGCTCCTCGGCGGGCGCGGCCGCGCCACCAGAGCCGATCGAGCGGCGTTTCTTCTTCTCGACCAGAACGGACTTGCTGCGCCCATGGCTAAAGCTCTGGCGCACATGGCCAGACTCCACGGTTCGGCGCAGGTTCAGCGTCATCTTGCGCCCGCGAGTCTTGCCTTCGGTCTCGTTGGTCTCACTCATTCTTTGTCCGTATCCGATCCGTATCTGTCCGCAAATGCGGCACTACCCTTGCGGTAGCGCTCGACGCGCGAGGCTGCCGCGAGGAACTTTCGAGCCGCTCCGCCCAGGATTAGGGCAGCATGTATCACATTTGACCGGCCCGATGCCAAACCCAATTCATCCGCGCTGAAGGCGCGAACCGCCGGGATACCGCGCCCTTCGGTCACGCTGCGCGCTTTCCCGTCAAGCTTCCGGCAACCATCTTCGGCGGCATCCGAGGCATGGATCAGGGCGAGAACGCGCCCTTTTCCCAAGGCTTCTTCGACTTTGGCATGGCCGAAAACGACCTCGCCGGCCTTGTTGGCCATGGCGAGAGCGCCCAGAGCCGCCTCGGTCAGGAGGGTGTCGACGTGCTCGGCCAGGGCTTCGGTGGGCTTGGCCTCGGCCTTCAGCGCACGGCCGAAAGCCTTGCGCTTGACCGCCTCGGCGACCGTGTCATGGGCCGCCGTAAGCCAGACGCCACGGCCGGGAAGCTTCTCTTTGAGGTCCGGGACGACGCTGCCGTCGGGCCCGAGAACGAAGCGGATCAGGTCATCCTTGGGACGATGGGCGCGCGTCATGGCGCAGCGGCGCACCGTGTCGGTGCCCCGCGTCTGCCGCGCCTCGCTCTGCTCCGCCGCCTCTAGCCGCAACAGCTCTGTCTCCTATCCGCCTCATGACGCTTGCGCGTCGCCAGCCGCAGGCACCTCGCCCGCTTCCACTTCCGCCTCAGCCTCGACCTCGGGCTCCTCGACCGCGAGGTCCGCCTCGGTGATCCAGCCGGCCTTCACCCGCGCGGCGAGGATCAAGTCCTCCACCTGCGGCCTGGTCAGGCCGAAGCCCTCGAGGAAGCCGTTGTGGCGGATGGTCTCTTTATCTTTCCGCTCGCTCCAGCCGGCGAGGTCGTCGGTGGCGCAATCCGCCAAATCCTCGACCGTCTTCACGCCGTTCTCGCCAAGGGCCACGAGCATCGCCGTGTTGAGGCCCGGGACCTCCATCAGCTCATCGGCCACGCCGAGCTCTTTGCGCTTCGCGTCGAGCTCCGCCTCCAGCTTCTCCAGGTGCTCGCGTGCGCGCGTCTGGATCTCGGCGGCGGTGTCCTCGTCAAAGCCCTCGATGGTAGCGATCTCGGTCGGCTCGACATAAGCCACTTCCTCGACCGAGGAGAAGCCTTCGGAGGCGAGCAGCTGCGCGATCACCTCGTCGACGTCGAGCGCTTCCATGAACATGGCCGAGCGCTCGGCGAACTCCGCCTGGCGGCGCTCCGACTCGGACGCTTCCGTCATGATGTCGATGTCCCAGCCGGTGAGCTGCGAGGCGAGCCGCACGTTCTGGCCCTTGCGGCCAATGGCGAGCGACAGCTGCTGGTCTGGCACGACCACCTCGATGCGCTCGGCATCCTCGTCGAGCACCACCTTGACCACCTCGGCCGGCGCCAGCCCGTTCACGATGAACGTGGCGGCGTCGGGCGACCACTGGATGATGTCGATCTTCTCGCCCTGGAGCTCGTTCACGACCGCCTGCACGCGGCTGCCGCGCATACCGACACAGGCGCCGACCGGATCGATGGACGCGTCGCGCGACACCACCGCGATCTTGGCGCGGCTGCCGGGATCGCGCGCCAC
>Ga0315553_10001307_pt1 | contig 20807 bp, 18 predicted proteins | sample SalMarSW160140MG_FD_203099 | JGI IMG/M metagenome (GOLD analysis project Ga0315553, IMG submission 203099) | Salt marsh sediment microbial communities from the Plum Island Ecosystem LTER, Massachusetts, United States - Salt Marsh Sediment SW1601-40 ... | reverse complement strand
GCACGGCACTTGAGCGCTGTCAAGTTGCCCCAGGCAACCCAGCTCGGCGCGGTATCGCGATGGAGGCTTTGACCCCGCGCTTGATTTCGCACCACTGAGACCGAGCCGCGGGACGTTGCCAGACCACACGGCCTACCCGCCAAGAGCCAGACCTGGACCGTAGATCATCAAGGTCAAGAAAGCATCGATCAGGATGAACACCAGTGAGACCGCCAGCAGGCTCCTGCTCTCGGCCCGGATCATGGCGTACAGAGCAGCGACTGTGGACGCAGCCAGAATGCCCACCGGCACCACGACTCTCATGGCCGCATACAGCCTCGCTGACAAGAACGGAATGGAAACAGAGAATGGCACGTAATCCAGCAACGAGGGGCTGAAGTACAGCTTGCTGGCCTGGTAGATGCACACCGTCACGGCAAACGCGCCATAGCCCGCGGCCCCTTGTATTCTGTTGCCCAGGAAGCGGCCCGCGATTAGCGCCCAAACCAGGGAAGGTAGGATCCACAGTATGGCGAAAGGTATGGCCGCCACACCCGCCACGGCGCTGAACGCAGTGTTCAGAACAGCGAACAGAAAATCATCCCTCGTCAGCCCATCAACGCGTTGCCTGATCTGCTGCACGGTAGTAGCATAGTACACAGCACTTGGTCCTGGCTCCAATCCCTCCACCCAGCTCAGATGCAGATCACCATCTCGGTCGGCCACCACGTTGGACAGCCTGGACCAGTGAGTGGTGTTGCAGGCCACCTGATACCCTAGCAGTCCTCCATCGCGGAAAACCAGGTTGACGATCTGGTGCTCGGGAGACACCCCGCGCGACATGGTCATCCCGCAGGTCACCACAGCCTCCTGATGCCCTGCCAGAGCCGAAGGATACGTCAAGCGTTCACTTCCGTACTCCTCGTCCCCGGTCGAGGGCACAAGGTACTCGAACCTGAGTGGCGAATCGTACGCCACGTAGTCCGGCTTCTCCTCCACTGGCAAGTACAGCGTCCTCGCAGATACCTTCGACGGAGAGTCGAGGGCAAAGCTGGCATACCAGCCTTCCGAGATAGCCGGCGCCGTCATATCCCTCCGATATTCCACCGTCCAGACCAGATACGCGTGGAGTTGGTCGAAGGTCAGAATCGGACCTGTCCTGAAGAACCGGCTGCCCGTGGGCAGATCCAGCAGTTTCAACCCTGACACAGACTCGGGCATCTCATCTGTGACCACTGCAAGATACAGCTCCGCTGTGTCCTCGTCGTGGCCGGGCTCCTCCCACAGCAGATGCAAAGCGTCGTTGGGGCCTATGGCAGCGACGGGATGAGCTACGCCGCGGGCCACGACTCGAGGCGCGGTGGACGCGCCGAGTCCCAGCGATGGGGTTGAGTAGTACAGGTCTCTCTCTGCACCAGCTCCCTCTGTCCAGACTGCGTGTATCGTGCCCGACGACGTCGCCGCCACGTCGTATTCGAAACAGTGGTTCAGGCCCGATGACAACAGGTCCGGGCCACTATCCAGGTGGCCATCAGCCGTCAGCACCAGATGATACAGATTCGAATAGTCACCCTGCACGGAGGAAGCCAGGAGGAAAGCATGTATCCGCGCGTTCTTACCCAGCACCAGCCGCAGCTTCCTCGGCTGGAAAAGGGACACATTCAGGTCGTGCTCCTCCTCCGCCATTCCCTCTTCGTCAAGCCGAAGGTAGCGAAGCTCAGAATCCTGAGCGCTATGGCGTACAGTCCACACCAGGTGCACCCGTCGACTCTGATCAACGACCAGGGGCGCACCGCTATCGGTGCCGTAGAAATCGGACCCGACGGGCATGGCCCGACTCCAGTCGGGAGCTGCCTTCTGCCCAAGACTAGACCCCATTTCCGTCGGCCCGACCAACGCACAGAGAAACAAGGGGCCCAGCCCTAGTAAGGCGATGAGCAACCAGGGCAACCAGCGTCTGAGCTCTGCCCTCAGGGCACCAGTGAAGCCTCTGCTAGAGTTCACACCTGCCGTATTGTCTGCCAAGTTCTTGCGCACTCCTCACTGTCGCGTGCACGGTCATGGGCGTCGCACGCTGGATCTCAACAACTCTGGAAGTCTCCGTAACAGGGCCCTGAACATCGACGGCCGCAGCATCCCCCATGCCCGCTTCGCGTTCTGCTCGTCTGCCGGGCCGACCGCCCCTTGGGCGAATTGGTCGCGCACGAAGAGATCGGCGATCTGCCCCACCTGCGGCGCGGACGCGGGCAGTCGCTGTGCCACGAGGGACGCATACTCGTATGGCGTGTAGTGTGCGCGCCCTGTGACTCCCATGAGACGGGCGTATCTGCACATCCGCCCGTATACTCTGCCAATCTCAGAAGTTGGTCCAGTCCTACCCCTTCTCCTGTACCAGTAGGCACCGACGCCCAGACCACCGCACGCTGCTGCACCCAAGACAGCAAGCCAGGGAGAGGGAGATCGCCGGGATGAGAAGCCTGCCAACGGCAGTTCGCCTACGACTGTTTCCTCCTCACCCCTGAGTCTTTCCAGGTCACGCTCCAACTGGGAGTCGGTTTCTCCACCCCTCGCCTCTGGGGCTTCGTCCGGGCCCCCTTCTGGCCGCACGATCGTGGCCTCGCTCGCCGTTGGTTCAAACTCAACCCAGCCATAGACTGGGAAGTAGACTTCCACCCAGGCGTGAGTGTTGCGCTGGCGCACGGCGTACCATCCTCTGTGGGTATCCAGTTCACCCCCTACGTATCCCACGGCAAGGCGAGCTGGCACGCCAACAGAGCGCGCCATCACCACCATGGCCGAAGCGTAGTAGTTGCAGTAGCCCGCTTGACTGTCGAAGAGCAGATAGTCGACCGCGTCTCGCTCCCCCGAAGGAGCCTCCACATCCTCGCGATACGTGATGGTGCTCCGCAAAAAGTCCCGAATGGCCACCGACTTGTCGTAGGCGTTGTCGTGGGAGGAGGTTATCCATTCCGCTAGGTCCCTCACACGCCGGGGCAAGGTCGCCGGAAGTTGAACATACCGCTCGCTGATCCATTCTGGATAGGCGTCCCCAGCTTCCTTGAGGCTCGCCACATCGGCCACGGAAGTCGATGAGAAGACAACGTATGGTCTGTCGACACTGACTGGCACCCGAGTCTTGACCAGGGAGATCGAGGTGCTTGCGGTCCAGGGATCCTCTGCACCGCCGGCACCGGTATCCGTCAGCGCGTATTGTACCTCGGTCGGCAGGTTGATGATCAGCGGCTGCCCAGCTTGGAATACCTGCGTCACGCCTGCTCGATTGGGCACGACGATCTGCTCCACCAACTCACGCATCTCATACTGGGCCTCCAGCGGCAGATCACGACCTGCGGGGACCACCACGGTCTCCTGATCTGTACTCTGCCACCCTCTCCCGGTATAACGGTCGTAGACCATGCCCCTCCAATAGCGGGCGCCCTCCGTCTCCACCCACATCACGATCTCCTCCCCGAGATCTATCGGCCCGCCGAGGGCTAGCCGCTGACCGAAGGGCACGTTCTCGTAGCTCCGGGGGTATCCGATGACGCCAGAGAAGAGGCGGTTCCACTCATCACCCACTGCCCGCCACGGCCCTTCGATGGTCAGCCAAAGATCTGACAAAGCCGTGCTCGACGACAACAAGGGAAAGACCCACACGACGAGCACAAGCGCCAAGACCAGCAGACCGCCATCGCGCAGGAAGTGCAGGGTCATATCACGATCGTAGCGGGCAGCACGCCTGTCCCAAGACTCCTCCTGAGTGTACACGTAGAGGCGCACTACCAGCAGGAACGCACAGAGGATGAACAACACGAAGAAGGGAGCGACCTCAGGTGGACTACCGTACACCACCAGCAACATGGCTCCCCCGCTGAGGGCCAGTGCCTGCCACACGTGGTGCGCTCCGAACACCATCCACGCACACACGTATCCTATCCACCAACCCACGATGGTCATCAGGAGCACGAACGTAACGGAGTCCGCGCTAGATCGAGCCGACAGCAACACCCTGAGCCATCCGTCGAAGTGGTACGCTACCACTCCTACGCCATCACGCCAGCCGACGCTTGGGGCACTGAACCTGCCTACCACCGCCACTGCCACCAATGCACCGAGCAGAATGCTAGTCAGGTGACTCACCGCTCTTGGCCAGCCAAGCCTGGTCATGAGAAAACCCAGAAAGAGCCCACAGAGTGCAGACCATTCGACCACATACAGTCCCTTGACCCAGCCAGCTAGCTCGATGCTCCACGTGATGCAGAGCAACATCAGCATGAGCAGAAAGAATGATAGCTTGCCTTCTCGAGTCTGTAGTCTAGTCACTGTTTGTCGTAGCCTGGACGTCCCAGCGGTCTGGAGCCGGCACTCCGCCGTGACTGGTGGCCTTCTCTACGTGGCCACTATACCCTGGGATCGAGAACATCTCGCAATCCATCACCGATAAGGCTCCAACCCACGGAGAAGAGTACGATCGCCGCTATGGGTGGGAGGTAAGCGTACCAATACTGGAAAGCGTTGGAGGGCGTGCCAATGATCCAGTTGCGACCGGTGTTGAGCATCCAGCCCCAATCAGCCAACCCCCGACGCCCTGAGAGGCCCAGGAATGTGAACACAGCGCCCAATACCACCATGGCACCGACGTCGGAGGCGGCAAGCACAAAAAGTCCTTGTGGAATGTTGGGTAGTATGTGCCGCAGAATGATGTGTCGGCCACGCGCCCCCAGGGTCACGGCCGCCTCTACGTACTGTCTAGATCTCTCGGCCAACACATTCCCGCGCACCAGGCGGGCATACTGCATCCAGCCAAAAAGGACGAGTGAAACCACGATGACCGCATCGACGCCACTCCCGGCCCCAAGACTCGCCAGCCCCAAGGGACCGAAGAATGCCAGCATGACCAACGTAGCGGGCACGATGGGAAAGGCCAGAAAAGCATCTGTGATTCTCATGATCACAGCGTCCATCCAGCCACCGTAGTAGCCGGAGATGAGCCCTAAGGCCAGGCCAATGACGAGCCTGGCCGCAGTCACGGAGAGTCCTATACGGAAAGCTATGTGGCTGCCCCACACCAACCCGTAGAACACGTCAAAACTCTGCTCGGTGGTGCCCAATGGGTGCCCCGCGCGCGGCGGCTCAGGCTCCACTCGGTAACTGGTCCTGGGCATGGTATAGGGGTCATCTCCCTCAGGTGGTGCGATGATTGGCGCTGCGATGGCCACGGCCACGAAGCTCAACACTATGACTATCCCCAGCAACAATCCAGGGTTCAGCAACCGTCTCGCGCGCCACCGAGGAATGGCATGCCAGCCAGGGATAGATACCGGCTTGGTCGCCGACCTTCCTGCTGTCGTGGCCTGCACATACGATCCAAGGCTCGGGGTAAACGGAGCACCCCCTGCCTTGACGGTCGCCTCCTCTACCAGCGTCATCCTGTCAGATAGGGTAGTGTACCCGTAGCTCACAGCGACCCTACCCAGGAACTGCTCCACGGCCTCGACCACACGCCAGACATTGACGACGAGCAGCGTGTGTTCTCTCGACAGACCCGCACGGCTCACCGCCTGATTCACTCGCTCCAAAGCCGATTCGCACTGGCGGGCGTCTTCCGCGTCCAGACGATCTCTCAGACGGCGAAGGGCCGTCGAGCAGTCTTCACCCAGTTGCAGTGACTTTTCGTACAGTGGGTCCGACACGACGGCGGTTGACGTTCCGGCATCTGCTGCCAGCTTCTGGCCCATGAGCCTCAAGGAATGCTGATAGAGATCCAACTGGGCCAAACACTTGCGGAGTTCTCCGTGGTGGCCGCTCTCAACTCTCGCCATTGACCGGGGTTGTCCTCCCTAGTAGATCCTGACTCGAGGGTCCACCACAGCGTACAGCAGATCCGCGACAAGGCTAGCCGTGACCGTCACCACACAGGCGAATACGGCGAAGCCCACCGCCACTGGGATATCCGTGCCAGCCATGGCTTCTGCGGAAGCTCGCCCGACACCGTTGATGTTGAAGACGCTCTCGACGACGACAACACCGCTGATGAGCATCGAGACAGCCACCCCTCCAGTGGAAACCACCGGCAACAGTGCATTACGCCGCACATGGCGACTGAACACCTGTCTCTCGGGAGCCCCCTTGCTTCTCGCAGTGGTGACGTAGTCACGTCGAAGCACGTCCAGCATCGAGGAGCGCATGATCCTGGTCAAGAGGGCCCACTCGGCAAGAGCTAGACTGACGGCCGGGAGAACGAGATGCCTGATAGCGTCCCAGAATACCCTGAGGTCCAGGTTGAGCAAGGCGTCCACAGTGTACATCCCGGTATAGCTCTGGAATTGGTCGGAGTGAATGATCGCCCCAGCCCACACGCTGAGACGTCCAGGAGGAAACCACTCCAACCAAGCATAGAACACGTTCATCAGAATCAGGCCCAGGATGAAGGACGGGAACGCCCAGCCCAGGAAAGTGGCGGCGCGGATGAGGTGATCCGGGAACCTGCTGCGGTATCGTGCCGCCATGTTACCCAAGGTGAGGGACAGTGCAACGCAGGGCACCATGGAAGCCAATACCAGTTCCCCTGTCGCTGGTGTGCGCTGGAGCAACCCTTCTAGCACCGGCTGCTGCCAGTAGGGCGAGTACCCCCAGTCCCCCGTGGCTAGCAGCCGCAACCAGCGAAGGTATTGGACCGGCCAGGGCTGGTCGAGACCGTAGAGGCGGATGGCTCTCTCAACGAGTTCGGCTTCTTCGTCGGGCAGGAGGAACCTGTTAGTGGTCGGTACGTAGATCCTTGCGCGCGCCTCCACGGGCAGTCGCCACATGAAGGAGAAGAGGATAAGCGTGACGAGGAATATGATTGCCGGCAGAACCAGTAGCCGTCGGAGCACGTACGAGATCAAGTCACGATCCTTTCCGGCATGTACTGGACAGGACCAAACGACTCGGGCGCGACTCGGCGCCAGAGGTCCCCCTATACTACACCGGTTTCGTGCCCCTTAGGTTCACTCATCCCTCAGTTCACTCGCCAGCAAGCCACCCAGTGGTCGTGCGACACCTCCTTGAACTCGGGCTCCTTCTCCTCACAGACGTCCATCTTGACCGGACACCTGGTCACAAAGTTGCAGCCCACAGGAGGGTTCGCCGGGCTGGGTACGTCACCGACGAGGATGATGCGCTTTCTGGTCTCCTCCACGACCGGGTCGGGGATAGGAACAGCGGACAGTAGCGACTGAGTGTAGGGTTGCAGCGGGTTGTCGTAGAGTTCAGCCCGATCTGCAATCTCGAATATCTTGCCGAGATACATGACTGCTATGCGATTGCTGATGTGCCGCACCACGCTGAGGTCGTGGGCGATGAACAAGAAAGTCAGCCCCAACTCGGCCTGTAGATCCTCGAGCATGTTGATGATCTGCGCCTGAATAGAAACGTCCAGGGCGGAAATGGGCTCGTCCGCAACGATGAAGCTGGGGTTCAGGGCCAGAGCCCTGGCTACACCGATTCTTTGTCGTTGGCCGCCGCTGAACTCGTGAGGATAGCGATTGACGAAGTAGGGGTTGAGCCCCACAACGCGAAGCAGCTCTTGCACGCGCTCTCGCTTCTGCTTGCCCTTGGCGATTCCGTGCACCTCGAGCGGTTCGCCGATGATGCTGCCCACAGTCATACGGGGATTAAGCGAGGCATAGGGATCCTGGAAGATCATCTGCATCTCGCGCCGCATGGACCGGAGCTTCTGCCCCTTCATCTCGACCAGGTTCTGCCCCTCGAACACAACCTCTCCGGCCGTGGGCCGGTATAGCTGGAGAATGCAGCGCCCCACCGTGGTCTTCCCGCACCCGCTCTCCCCCACGAGGCCAAAGGTCTCTCCGCGACGAACGAAGAAACTCACATCATCCACGGCCTTGATATCCCCGACGCGCCTCTGGAAGACCCCACGCTTGATGGGGAAGTACATCTTCAGGTTGTTGACTTCCAGCAGTACGTTGTTCTCGCCAGCCATTATCGCTTCCTCTCTTCACTGATCTCAACCCAACATGCCACCTCGTGTCGGGGCGCCACGCTGCGCAGCTCCGGCCGCTCCGCGCAGCGGTCAATGCGATAATCGCAACGAGCGGCAAATGGACAACCAGCCGGCAGATCGATGAGGTCCGGCGGCAACCCGTAAATGGGCGTCAACTTCTCCTTCTTGTGCATGTCCAACCGGGGCACAGAACCCAGCAGTCCCAGGGTATATGGATGACGCGGGTCTGCGTACAGATCTTTCACGTCGGCCGACTCGATGATGAAACCCGCATACATGACCACCACCCTGTCCGCAATCCCCGCTACGATGCCCAAGTCGTGGGTAATCCAGATGATGGCCATGCCGATCTCATCCCTCAGCTCCTTCACAAGCTCGATGATCTGGGCCTGGATGGTCACGTCGAGGGCTGTGGTAGGCTCGTCGGCGATCAGGATCTGAGGGTTGCAGGAAAGGGCCATCGCGATCATGGCTCTCTGTCTCATGCCACCACTGAACTGATGTGGATAGTCATCGAGCCGGTCTTCGGCCTGAGGGATCTGCACCATCTTCAGCAACTCTGCCGTCCGCTCCCGAGCCTCCTTGTTGTTCATACCCATGTGCAGCATCAGCGCCTCACTGATCTGCTGATTGATCGTGAGAACGGGGTTTAGAGAGGTCATAGGATCCTGGAAGACCATGGCCATCTTGTTACCCCTGATGGAGCGCATCTCGTTATCGCTCAACTGCATCATGTCTCGCCCTTCGAACATGACCTCGCCGGCCTCAATCTTGCCCGGAGGCTGCGGGATCAGACGCAGGATGGAGAGTACGCTGACGCTCTTACCGCACCCGCTCTCTCCCACGATGCTCAGAGTCTCCCCCTCGGTCACATCCCAGGATACTCCGTTCACGGCCTTCACGACACCGTCGTCCGTATAGAACCGTGTCTTGAGATTGGACACATCAAGCAAAGCCACTTTGTTTGCCTCCTCGCCAGTCTACTGCCACAAACCCCGTGAGGCATACGTGAATCGCCCAACCTACGCTGGCCGTAGGGGCAGTCTGCCTCCAACGGAGTGGAATATACCCAATCGATCACGCCTTGTCAAGTCAGACAATACGATGCAAGGAATCGGGCCGCGCGCAGCCAGTGGCGATGCCACAAACAAACTGCACCTCAGAGGGAGTCAGCCACGCAGAAAGCATGAGATTGTTCCCGTCGACGCCCCCCAGCCGTGGCCAAGACTCTCCCACGGGTACCTTCTACGCCGCATCCCGTGACCATTCCGACGTCTTCTCCTCCCTCCCATCCCTCATAGACATGCGGGGCACGTCAACCCAGCAAGCCACCGTATGACCATCCTCTACCTTGCGAGGTTCAGGCATGGTGTGCGAACAACGGTAGGTGGCGTAGGAACAACGCGGGAGGAAAGGGCATCCGCTCGGTAGATCTAGTAGATCGGGCGGTGCCCCAACTATGGGCGTCAGCGGGCTTCTCCCAGCATCATCCAACCGCGGCACGGTAGCAAGCAACCCCAGTGTATATGGATGCCGAGGATCCCTGTACAAAGCCTTGACCTCTGCGGCTTCGACTATGTACCCCGCGTACATCACCAGCACACGGTCCGCCAATCCAGCGATGATGCCGAGATCGTGCGTGATCCAGAGGATCCCCAGCCCTCTCTCCTGCTGCAACTTCTTCACCAGATCTATTATCTGGGCCTGGATCGTGACGTCCAGGGCTGTGGTTGGCTCATCAGCGATGAGCAGATACGGGTCGCACGAAAGAGCCATCGCGATCATGGCCCTCTGTCTCATCCCTCCGCTGAAGTGATGCGGATAGTCATTCACCCGCTCCTCCGCCTCTGGGATACCCACCAGTCGCAGAAGATCGATGGTCCTCTTCTTCACCCCCTCGGGGCTCAGCTCCGTATGGAGCTCGAGTGACTCTGCTATCTGCTCCCCTATCGTCAGTACGGGATTCAGGGACGTCATGGGGTCTTGAAACACTACCCCTATCTTGGCGCCTCGTATCTCGCCCATCTCCTGGGTCCCGACGGAGAGCAGGTCGCGCCCCTGAAAGAGCACCTGGCCGCTCGTGATCTCGCCGGGGGGCTCCTGCACCAGACGCACGATGGAGAGCGCGGTCACGGTCTTGCCGCACCCACTCTCCCCTACTATGCCAAGGGTCTCGCCCTCGTCCATCGAGAAGGAGACCCCATTGACAGCGCAGACTATCCCATCGGGAGTGTGAAACCGGGTTCTGAGATCCTTGACCTCTAGCAGCGAACTGGTGCTCACCGTCCCCTCCCGACGGTCACCGCCCATCCAGAGCCTGTCGACCGGCGCCGTCCACGCGCCGACACGACCAACCTAGATAGCGAAAGGAAAGAAACTACCCGGCAAGGGCACGGATTGGGGGTCACCAGCCAACTGAGGATACGTCGCCTACCAGTCAACGTCTCAAGAGCGCTCCAACATCAGTGATGAATGAACAGTCGCAGGGAGGCAGAAGACGGCCCGGTCAGTACGATACGTCCTGGCCATCCGTGATCAGTGGCATACAGCGAGGGTGTCACGATCATCCTAGCAGATCCGAGCACCTCACTCCCCCACAACCACGCGTCGGCCCACCACTGGCGCACGCGATCTGGTCTCGACTGCTTCTGCTCGACCCGCTCCTGAAGGCCAAACCTGATGCTGTCCCAGACCCGATTCGGAGGCGCTTTCTCGAAGGCCCAGTCCTTGAGAGCCCGCTCCACCAGCAAGTCCAGTTCATCTCTCCTGTTGTCGTCCATTGTGCACCTCGTAGTATGTCGGTCCCAGCTCACGACGACAGCAGTTCGTAGGCCGTTTCCCGAGATATCCGTGAATCAGCGATCAGCCTCCGTTTCAGAATCCCCCGCGCATTGTGAAGGCGCGATTTGACCGTGCCCACCGGACAATCTAGAACGTAGGCAATCTCGACCAAGCTGAAGCCCTGGAGGTAGAACAGAACGATCACGACACGCTTGGGCATGCTTAGAGACCTGATCGCGTCGTCCAGCACCTGCAAGACCTCTTCCCGTTCAAGCGCCCGCTCCGGCGAGCTACGCGGCAGCGAGAGCAAACGATCGAAGGCGTCTTCGAGGGAGACGAGCCGGAGCCGTTTCTTCGCAGCCCAGTTGTAGCTCAAGTTCACGATGATGCGATGAAGCCACGGCCTCAGAGAAGAGCAGCCATCAACGCTGTCGATGTGATCGTACGCTCGGAGGAAGCAGTCCTGAAGCAGTTCCTCCGCAGTCCCGAGATCCCTGGTGATGGCTAGCGCTGTTCTATACAGCTCGCCCTTGTACTTGTCGTACAACGCCTCGAAAGCGCCCAGGTCACCCTTCTGGATCCTGGGCACAAGCTCTGCGTCGTCAAGCATGTGGCGTCCCCTTCTACATACTCACACCGCAAAACAGCCCCCAAGGTTCACACGCCAGTCAGGGCTATCCGTGCCACCTCAGATCAGGTTTCCGTGCTGCCGCTACCTCATCGAGCCTGCCCACCGGCGTCGTCCGTGGAGCGCCACACACCTGTTCCGGCTGCGTCTTCGCTTCCTCGGCGATCTGGCGCATGGCTGCCACGAACGAGTCCAGCGTCTCGAGGCTCTCCGTTTCCGTGGGCTCTATCATCAATGCTTCATCAACGATGAGCGGGAAGTACACCGTGGGAGGGTGAAAGCCCAGGTCGATGAGTCTCTTGGCGATGTCGATGGTGTGAACCCCAAGCTTAGCTTGAGCCTTGCCTGAGAAGACGCATTCGTGCATGCACGGACGGTCATAGGGAAGATCATACCACCCTTCGAGGCCTTGCAGCAAGTAGTTCGCGTTGAGCACTGCGTTCTCGCTCACCTCCCGCAGCCCCTCTTGGCCCAGCGAGCGGAGATAGGCATAAGCCTTCACCATCACGCCGAAGTTGCCGTAGAACCCACTGACGGGACCAATAGACAGAGGACGATCATAATCCAGGTAGTACTCCGCGCCCTCGCCGTCAGCACTGTTCGCGCGCCTGCCGGCGACCACGGGTACCGGCAAGAAAGGACTCAGATCCTCCGTCACCGCTGTCCCGCCGCCCCCCGGCCCTCCTCCCCCGTGTGGAGTACTGAACGTCTTGTGGAGGTTCAGATGCAAGACATCGGTGCCCAGATCGCCCGGCTTGGCGATGCCTAGCAAGGCGTTCAAGTTTGCACCGTCACAGTAGATCAGCCCTCCGATCCCGTGTACGATGTCCGCCACCTCCAAGATGTGCTCCTCGAAGAGCCCCAAGGTATTGGGATTCGTCAGCATCAACCCCGCCACGGTCTCATCAGCAACCCTATGCAGCTCCCGCACGTCGATGTTCCCGCGTTCGTCGGACGGAACCGTCACCACTTCGTACCCGCACATCGCGGCGGTGGCCGGGTTGGTTCCGTGGGCAGAATCCGGCACCAACACTACCTTCCTGCTTGCGTCCCCCCGCTCGAGGTGATAGGCGCGGATGATGAGCATGCCCGTGAGTTCTCCGTGCGCACCGGCGACAGGCTGGAGGCAGACCGCGGGCAGACCGGTGATCTCCGCCAACTGCTCCTGTAGTTCATACATCAGCCGCAGAGCCCCCTGGACCCTCGATTCGTCCTGCCAGGGGTGAATCTGAGCGAAGCCTCTGTAGCGGGCCACCTCTTCGTGCATCTTGGGGTTGTACTTCATGGTGCACGATCCAAGCGGATAGAACCCCGTATCCACACTGTAGTTGAGCTGGGACAGAAGTGTGAAGTGTTGAGCAACCTCCCGCTCGGTTAGTTCAGGCAAGGGCAACTGGTCCCGCAGCAGACTGTCAGGCAGCACAGCTTCGGGCACGTCCAGCTCAGGCAATCGGCAGCCTACACGGCCTGGCGAACTCAACTCGAAGAGCAACGGCACCATCATCCCTGCTTCCCGACCTCCTCCAAGGCCTCCACTAGATTGTCGATCTGCGCTCTGGTATGCATCTCGGTCACGCAGAAAAGCAGGCAGTCAGCCAGCTCAGGATACCCCTTCGCTAACTCATAGCCACCAATGATACCCCGTTCCCACAGCAGATCGTTGACTCGAGCTGCCGGCACCGGTGTGCGGATGGAGAACTCTTTGAAGAAGCCCCCGAAGAGCCTCTCGTAGCCGGGCAAGTCCGCAATCCTCTCAGCAGCGTAGTGTGCCTTGTGATAGCACAGCTCTGCCACCTTTCGTAGGCCCTGCTTGCCCAGGACCGCCAAGTACGTGCAAGCCGCTAGTGCCACGAGGGCCTCGTTGGTGCAGATATTGGAGGTTGCCTTTTCGCGCCGGATGTGCTGCTCACGTGGCTGCATGGTTAGCACGAACCCCCGACGTCCCTGGGCGTCCGTGGTCGCGCCCACGAGCCGGCCCGGCATCTGTCGAACGTACTTCTGGCGACATGAGAACAACCCTACGTACGGACCTCCATAGCTAGGAGGATTGCCCAGACACTGCCCCTCCCCCACGACGATGTCCGCTCCACAGTCGCCCGGCGCTTTGAACAGACCCAAGGCTATGGGATCTGCACAGACCACGAGGAGGGCACCCACTGTGTGCGCCAGCTCGCTCAGAGGCTCGAGATTCTCGAGACATCCCAGGAAGTTGGGGTGCTGGATCATCAGCGCTGCAGAGGTGTCGTCGAGCAAGGTCTCCACCTCGGAACTGTCCACCGTCCCGTCATCAGATCTCCCCACCTCCACTATCTCCATGCTCATACCCTGGGTATAGGTCCTCAAGACCTGACGGTACCTTGGAGGGATTGTGGAAGCAACGACGAGCTTGTCTCGCCGCGTGACCCGAGCGGCCATCAGGCCTGCCTCTGCCAGAGCTGTGGCACCATCGTACATGGAAGCGTTGGCCACGTCCATGCCCGTCAGTGCGCAGACCATCGTCTGGAACTCGTAGATAGCCGTCAGGGTGCCCTGACTGACTTCCGGCTGGTACGGCGTATAGGCAGTGTAGAACTCGCCACGACTGATCACATGGTCTACCACCGAGGGCACGAAGTGGTGATACGAGCCTGCGCCAAGAAAGCTCGAATAGTGCTCGAGATCGGCGTTCCTCTCGGCCAGGCCGGCCAGCAGTCTTCTGACCTCGATCTCTGACAGGGGGGGCGGCAACTCCAGTGCGGGGTATCGCTTCTCTGCGGGGATCACGTCGAATAGCTCATCTACGGAGGTAAGCCCCATCGACTTGAGCATCTTCGTCCGATCAGCTTGGGTATTCGGGATGTACGAACTCATGGCTACTGCTCTGGGCTCTCCAAATGAGCCTCGTAGTCCTCTGCGGTCATCAGGTCTTCGAGTTGCGCCTCATCTTCAGGCTGCACCTTGAGCATCCAGCCCGCTTCGTACGGATCCTCATTCACCAACTCCGGCCTGTCCACCAGTTCTTCGTTGACGGCGACGACCTCCCCGCCCAGGGGCGCGAACAGGTCAGACGCGGCTTTCACCGACTCCACGATGCCGAATGATTCCGCCTTCTCCACAGTGTCGCCAGGCTGTGGCAACTCTACGTAGACGATGTCGCCCAATTGCTCCTGGGCGTAGTTGGTGATGCCTACCGTCACGAGCCCGTCCTCGAGCTTGGCCCACTCATGGTCTTCCGTGTACCTACGATCTGTGGGTTCCATACTCACCGATCTCCTTTTCCAACCTTTGTCATGGCCTGATCGCGCGGAGCCACGGATCCCAGACTAGGAGCGAGACAGCCTGGTGTGACCCGCAATCAGCCCCAGGATGCTCTTGCCATCACAGATCTCACCCGCCGCCACCATCTCCAGAGCCCTATCCAGCGGAAGCTTCACAATCTCGATGATCTCGTCCGTCTCCGGCCGCGGCGAACCTTGGCTCAAGCCCGACGCCAAGAATAGCCAGATACGCTCATTCGAGAAACCAGGGGACGAGCAGAAGACGTAGAGCTCCTCCATGTCGGTGGCCGAGTAGCCTGTCTCCTCCTCCAACTCCCTGAATGCGCAATCTCGCACGTTCTCGTCCTGGTCCAGGGTGCCAGCGGGGATCTCCAAGAGCATCGTGCCCAACGCAGAGCGAAACTGCCTGACGAGCAACACCTGGCCCTCCTCGTCCACGGCAACGACGCCCACCGCGCCCCCGTGCTCGACTATCTCCCTCTCGGTCACCCTGCCGCTGGGCAGACGCACCTGGTCGACGCGTAGGCTGACAACCCTACCGTCGTATACACGGCGACTTGAGACCAGTTCCTCGCTCAGACTCGTCTCCCAGATACAACGGGCCGGCTCGCAGACTACGAGCCGACACACATTCTCTGCTTCTTGGCTCTGCTGGGGATGCACGCCCGGTGTGCTCCAAGCCAGTGCGCCACGGTAGGTCAGAGAACCGACAAGACCCCTTGGCGCGACCCACTTCTGGCGAAGCTACTTGCCACCGCTCCCACCACTAGGGAATGACCAGAGTCTGCCCCACATAGATGAAGTTGACGTTGGGCAGGTTGTTAGCATAGGCGATAGCGTAGGCCGTGGTACCGAACTGTACTGCGATAGACGACAGCGTATCCCCTACCTGCACTACGTAGGTCTGCCCGCTAGCTTGGCTCGTGGTGGCCCCTGGTATCGTGAGTCGCTGTCCCACCCAGATATAGTTGGTGTTCACTATACCATTGGCCAGAGCCAGAGCCTCAACGGTGGTACCATACATGCTGGCGATAGATTGTAGCGTCTCGCCCTGGCGCACGATGTGTACCCCAGGCTCGTCAGAAACAGCCTCCACGCCAGGGATGATCAGTACATCTCCCGCTCTGATGAGATCGGGGTTCGTCAGGTTGTTGGCCGCCACTATGTCTTCCGCACTGACTCCGTACTGGGCAGCGATGATCTCGATCGTCTCTCCCCAGGCAACGACGTGCTCCACCCCTTCGACAGACACCGTGGATGGCGCTTGCGTGGGCGCGGGCGTCGAATCAGCCACTTCTGCCGTGGGGGTCTCCCCGGTCGTTGGTTCCGTACTAGTCGCCGCCGATGCTTCAGGAGACGCTTCTGGAGTCCCTGCCTGGGCCGTCTCTGCAGGTGACGTCGCAGCGGTTGTTGGACTCCCGGAAGCACTGCCTTGGGTGGGGGTCGCGGTGGGTGCAGGCTTGGCCCTTTCGCAGCCTGCCACTCCAACCACCAGGGCCAACATAACCAGCAGAACACCGGCTAGCCATAGGTTCTTACTCATCGGGCGGCCTCCTCACCTTTGCTCGCTTTCCGCACCGCGGTCATCATACCCCAATGCAAGAGACTCGTCAAGAAGCCCATCCCAGAGCGCGCGGCACACTCACTACAGCAACGATCCAACGTCTGGCGGGGGCCAGACCGTTTGCCCTGACCCCCTACGAGGAAGGCTTCCGTTTCCCCACGTGCTTCTGGAAGGCCTCGAACGCCTCGTGGCCATAGAGCACGAAGAGCACCTCCTCCAGACAGCTCTCGCCGGTGAGCTTCTGCCTCGTCGTCTCTACCATGATTCTGGCCGCCTCTTCATAGGGGAAACCCCCTACACCCGTCCCCAGGGCAGGAAAGGCAATGCTCGAGATGCCCAACTCCTCTGCTCGGAGCAGGCTGTTCCTGGTGGCATCCTCTATCTTGGTGGCGTCAGTCACCAGGTCGGTGCCCATGGCAGCCGCATGAATCACATAGCGGGCCTTCAGAGTCCCTGCGCTCGTGACCACCGCCTCTCCCACTGCGATGGGACCTTGCCGGACCGCTTCGTCCTCTATGCCCTTCCCGCCAGCGCGCTTGATGGCTCCAGCCACCCCCGCGCCCATCCAGAGCCCGCTGTTGGCCGCATTGACGATGGCATCCGTCTCCATCTGGGTGATATCGCCCTCGCGCAAGGCGATGCGAGACACCTAGCTATCCTCCTCCATACTTGCCAGGACCTTCGCCACAGCATCTATGGCCGCTCTCTGCTTCCTGTACAGATCAGACTCGCTCATGGATAGCCGGGTCGCTATCTGGGTAATCCGCAGACCCTTGATGAACTTCATCTCTAGTATGTTATAGAGAATCCACTCCTTGGTCGTGAGGGTCCTTTGCCCTTCTGGGGGCTTGAGGGCCTCGATCGCCCTGTAGAGCACGGAGCGCAGCGCCTTCGTCGGAACCTGTCCGCTCTCCTGTGCATACTTCCTCACGATCTTCATTCTAAGTAACGGGCTCTCGGTCAAGCCCGGCCCTCCCCAGTAGTGGCCCAGAGCCTCTTTCACGACTTTGGGGAAATCGGGCGCATGCACAGGGCTGTGTTCGATGGGATCCAGCATGGGAGACCCCACGTAGCGCGGATGGCTTTGCCAGCGCTGTATGGACTCGATCTCCGGTGTGAGCTCCCACAGTAGCGTGAAGATGCCTCGCTGCAACTGCCAGTCCTCCAGAGCCAGCGATGCCTGATCCACCAAAGTGCGGGCGATCTCGTTCTCCCTCTCTGTGAGTTCCTCATCATGCAGAGGTGCCCTAACGCCGAGTATGCCCAGTATCTCCTCGCGTGAGCGACTGCGGAGTGGGAGCAGCCAGTATCCAGCCCGTTCGCTGAACATCTCATCCACCCGCTCGGACTGCTGTTCTCCGTCACCCTCCGCCATGACCCGAGCCAGATCCTCCAGATCGTGCTCGCGCACGAACCGCATCACTTCCCCTCGAGAACCGCACACAGCCTGGGCCTGGGGTATACCGGCCCGCTTGGTGACCACGAAGCCGCTGCCGGCTCGCACCAAGTCGCAGAACGCTGCCAGGATGTTCTCCAGAAGCTGAGAAAGGTCCGTGGTGGTGAGTAGCCGCGTATCCAACTCGCGAATCCAGGTTATCTCGGCGCTATCGCGGCGATAGATCAAGAGGTCAATGAACGGCGTCAGGGCGCTGATCAGCACCTGCAGCAAGACCATTCCCACCACCACCGAGAAGACGAGCACGGTGTCACGAGGCAAGCCAAGGATGCTCTCCACCCTGGGAACGACCAGCATCAAGGCCAGCAAGCAGATGCCCACGAAAGGGCCGCGCAACAGGTAGTTGACCAGGCTCCGCTTGACCACTCTATCCGGCGTCAATGCCCCGTAGAAGGCGACGCTATAGGCCAGCACCACGGTCATCAGCGCGATGCCCAGATTGCCCACCAGGGTCATGAACAACAGCAGGTTGGGGGCAAAGTGGTTGGGCAGACTTGCCAGCAGCATATAGGGGAAGACACCAAGAGCCGGGGCGGCGAAGGAGACCGCCAGGTAAGTCATCCGCCGACTCGACGTCGAAGTGACCGTCCGCCGCCTCGCCCGCTCGATGTTCAGCACACCCGTGGCCGTGACCAGGAAGAAGTAGACAGAGAAGATCCAGAACAGCGGTCCGGCCTGGAAGTACACAGCCCACGAGGTATCCACACCGTCTCTGACCAGCAGCGTCGTGAAGACGGTGAGAAAGACCATGGCCGCGCCGAGCAGGTAGGTGCCGGCCACCAAGTAGCGACGGAAGCGAGAGAAGGAGTTCGTGATCCTCAGTAGCGCATCTGAGAAGTGCAGATACGCGGCTGGTATGAACGCGATTCCCAGCCACTGGAACTTGAGCCACATGAACCTGGTCGTGGGCTCATCAAGGTTGATGAGCACGACGTCGGCCGCGTGGACGATGGTCACGAACGCCAGCAAGGCGCAGAACGCTCGAGCCACGGCACTGCGCACGTTGTGGCTCAGGATATATACCAGCAGCGAGAAGGCCAGGATGACGTTGGTGGCCGAGAGTATGAGATTGCCCAGCGAAAGGACGCCAGTCAGAGTGACTCCGCCCATCAGCCGCTCCATGCCTCCTGCGCCAGACCTCCCTGGTTATCATCCGCGCCGGCGTGTCTTTCGCCTCCCACCGCGGAGCTTAATGATACGCTACGTGCCCAATACGAGCGTGACATAGTAATACACGATGACCACCACGAAAAGCAGACTATCCACGCGGTCCAGTATCCCACCGTGTCCGGGCACCAATCCCCCTGAGTCCTTGACCCCCATCTGCCGTTTGATCATCGATTCCACAAGGTCACCACAGATGGCAGCCAGTGATGCAGCTATCCCGAGCGCCAGCGCCTGAGGAACAGACAAGCCCAACGCAAGTCCCCCAGCCAGCACCACCAGCGTCGCTCCCGCCCAGCCCGCTAGTGCACCCTCCCAGGTCTTGTGCGGGCTCACGCTGGCGAAGAAGCTACGTTTTCCCCACACCCTGCCGATCAGATAGGCAAAGCTATCACAACTCCAGGTCGCTGCCAGCGCCAAGAGCATCCAAGCCATGCCTTCGGGCAGGCCTCTCAGCATCACGAAGTGAGCGGACAGCCAACCCACGTACAACCCGCCGGCCAGAGTCAATGCCCAATCCACGAAGGGCTGACCGCTCTTGGCTGTCCGGGTCAACTGCCAGGAGAGCGAAGCGACAAAGATGAGGCCCAGGACGCCAAGGAGAGTTTCTGAGGCAAGATACACGGTCCCAAGCACCAAGAACGCCGTCAGTCCCAGTTGCAGCACGTGGAGGGACCGGTATCCAGCATGAGCGATCATCCGTTGGTACTCGCACCCGGCCAAGATAGCCACCGCAAGCACTGCTACCAGGAACGGGACCCCACCGAGGAATACCGCAAGAAGGCTGACGAGCCCGTATACGAGACCACTTGCTGTGCGTCGGTGGAGAACGGACAATCTACACCTTCAGCCTGCCAAAGCGCCTATCCCGCTGAGCGTAGGCGTCCAACGCCTTGGCGAGTTCCTCCTTGTCGAAGTCCGGCCAGTACGTGGGCGTGGAGTAGTACTCGGCGTAGGCGGACTGCCAGATGAGAAAGTTGCTCAGCCTCATCTCCCCGCCAGTGCGAATGATCAGATCCGGATCTGGCAAGCCAGCGGTGTAGAGATACTTGCCGAAAAGCTCTTCGTCCACACTGCCGGGATCTACGCCGTCCTCCAGGAGCCTTCTCGCCCCCCGTACTATCTCAGCGCGGCCGCCGTAGTTGAAGGCCACGTTGAGAGTGAGCCCTTCGTTGTCTTTTGTCAACTCGATGGCGTCGAGCACGGCCTTTCGAAGCTTGTCGGATAGCCCATCCAGCTCACCGACGTGACGCAGTCTGACACCTTCCCGGTGCAGATTCTCTACCTCCTTCTCCATGACCCTTTCCAGGATCCCCATCAATCCTTTGACTTCGTCGAGCGGGCGCTGCCAGTTCTCGGTGGAGAAAGCGTAGATGGTGACGATCTTGATCCCATACTCACCGCAGGCCTCCAAGACCCGCCGGATATTGTCAGTGCCAGCGCGATGGCCCTCCAAGCGCGGCAAACCATGCTCCTGGGCCCATCGGCCGTTTCCGTCCATGATGATGCCTATGTGATAGGGTATCGATGACAGCGAATCGCCGGGATCCATTTCTCACCCTATACTTCCATGATCTGCTTTTCCTTAGCCGCTCCGAGTTCGTCTGTCTCTTCCACGTACTGGTCGGTCAGTTCCTGCATTCTGTCCTTGCCACGGTAGTAGTCATCCTCGGAGATCAGTTTCTCTTTCTCGAGATCTCGCAGATCTTGTAGCCCATCGCGCCTACAGTTGCGCACGGCCACTCTCGCCTCTTCGACCCTTTTCTGCACCATCTTCACCAACTCGAGGCGACGCTCCTCCGTCAGCCGCGGAATGGACAGACGGACGACCTTTCCGTCATTGGCGGGGGTCAAGCCCAGTTCAGACTTGAGAATGGCCTTCTCGATCTGAGGCAGCGACGACGGATCGAAAGGGCGAATGACCAGGAGCCGTGGTTCAGGAACCGAAATGGTGGACAACTGATTGAGCGGAA
>Ga0315553_10001306_pt1 | contig 20826 bp, 20 predicted proteins | sample SalMarSW160140MG_FD_203099 | JGI IMG/M metagenome (GOLD analysis project Ga0315553, IMG submission 203099) | Salt marsh sediment microbial communities from the Plum Island Ecosystem LTER, Massachusetts, United States - Salt Marsh Sediment SW1601-40 ... | reverse complement strand
TATTGGGCCGTCCGCGCCGCCGATGGTCGCGGTCGCCGCGGCTTCGTTCAGCGGCAAGCCCATCCAGACGCCAAGCGGAAACGCAATCAGCGTCCCCACCTCGCCGCAGATGGCAAGAAACATGCTGCGGAACGGGCGCTGCATGACATAGCCGACATCGAGCAGGCTGCCGATGCCAAGAAACACGAGGCAGGCAATCAAGCCGTTGGAGAATGTCAGCGTGTAGATAGGTTGGAGCCAGTTGATCTGCAGTTGGCTCACGACCTGATCGGTGCTGGACGCGAGCGGGTCGAGGAACAACGTTCCCATTTTACCCGCTTGCAGGAAGAGAACGCCCGCGTTCACCGTTGCCATGCCAAGACCCATCGGGATCATGAGCAACGCTTCCAATATGCCCTTCTGGCCGAGATAGATCAGCAGCAGGCCGAGCATCATCAGGAAGATACGGCCGAACAGGATGGTCGGCTCAGCGGCGGCGAGCGTGGCAATTCCTTGGAACAGGTCGAGAATGTGGAGCTGGGTCACGCTTGGCGTCTTTCCGGTTGGGACGGCTGGGAACTGCGTTCTCAACGATGCGGCGCGTGCGATATGTGATGCCTTGCCCGCGCTTCGTGGGCCCAAGCGGATTGGTCGGCCGCTTCGGTGAGGGAGATGATCCGGTGAGCGCCCATGAAGGCGTGAACCGCGGCCGCGATGACCGCCGCGGTCATGGCGGATTCGTCAACAACTGGCTTTGCGGAGACCGTCAGCGGCGGTGCGACCACGATTGCGGGTTGTTGGGTCCGCGCAAGCAGAACTACGATCAGACGGATGATGACGGCGCAGATCACGGCGATGAACGCCATCAGCACGTAGGCGAACACCGCCTGCGCCAAGACGCCAGTCACTGTGTCATTCATGACGCGCTCCTATTGTCGCACCTGATGCAGATCTGATCTCGCTGGCGAAGAAACGGTTATATTGCGCTCCGAAAAACGCCACGCACCGTACAGCGCAAGAGAGTCTGCCGTTCGTCATTAGTCCGCTCGATCAAGATATGGTTACGAGCGGCTGATCGGCATCGACGGCGTCGCCTTCCCTGACATGGACGGCGGTGATGCGACCGCTCTTATGTGCGCCGATCACGGTCTTCATCTTCATCGCTTCGAGCACGACAACCTGGTCATCAACCTCGACCGTGTCTCCGACCTTGACGCTGACCTCAACGACTACGCCGGCAAGCGGTGAAACTCGGTCATCCGGCCCGCCCGCGGTTGGCGGGGCGGCCGCCTCAGGCCCGGAGGATCCCCCGGTGCCGGCGACCGGAGACGCCGCCATTGTCGCCGGCGGCGAACCCACAGGCGGCACGAGCGGACCAGGCATCGGAGTGGTGGTGGATACCGCTCCCGTCTGCGTCAAATCCTCAACGACGACGTCGTAGGCCCGCCCGTCGACAGTGATCCGCAGGTGTCTCATCATGGTGTATCGTCCCCCCTGTTGGCGACGCGATGAATCATTGGCGTTGCAGTCGGTGCGGCGCGCGCGATGCGCGGTGGCTGAGCGCCGCTAGCTCACCCAGATCGAACAGGATTATCATGCGCCGACATCGATGATGCGGCGTGCGCCTGCCGTTGCCGTTACAAATAACGCTGGGCCGAGCGGATGAATCAAGAGGCTGGTGATGCTCTCTTCTGGCATGACGAAAGTTTTTCATGCGCTACGGCGTCCGGTTCAGAGCGGGATCAGCCCATGTTTCTTTGGAGGACGCAGCTCGCGCTTGGCCAAAAGCTTACGCAAAGATAGCGAGAGCATCGCCCGCGTGAGCTCCGGCTCGATGACGTCGGTGATGTAGCCCTTAGATGCGGCGAGATAGGGGGAGGCGAACTCGGCCCGGTAATACTCAACGAATTCCTTCCTCTTAGCCTTCCGTTCCTCCGGATCAGTGATCTCTTTCAGTTCCTTGCTGTACAGAATGTTGACGGCGCCGGCGGCCCCCATGACTGCGATCTCGGCTGCCGGCCAAGCATATACAACATCCGCCCCCATTTCCTGGCTGCACATGGCGAGATAGGAGCCGCCGTAGGCCTTGCGGCAGACCACCGTTATCTTCGGCACGGTCGAGCCGGAATAGGCAAACAGCATTTTGGCGCCGTGGCGGATGATGCCACCGCGCTCCTGCTCGACGCCGGGTAGGAAACCCGGCACGTCAACGAAGGTGATGATCGGGATATTGAAAGTATTGCAGAAACGGATGAAGCGCGCGCCCTTATCGGAGGAGTCAATGTCGAGGCATCCCGCCTTTTCCATCGGATTGTTGGCGAGCACGCCGACGATCACACCCTCGATACGGCCGAAACCGACAATCAGGTTCTTGGCGAAGTTCGCATGGATCTCAAACAAATAACCATTGTCAAGCACGCGTCGTACGATGGCATGCATGTCCATCGGATCGGACGGATCCGAGCGCACGAGGGCGTCCATTCCCTCGTCCGGACCGTAGTCAATCGCGGCATGTAAATCGTGCGGGGGGTCGTTGGTGTTGTTGCTCGGCAAGTATGAGAGCAGCTGCCGCGTCAGTTCGATCGCGTGGCGGTCATCGTCCGCGAGTAGGTGCACATTGCCGCTGACGGTGGCGTGCATCTCCGCCCCGCCCACCTCTTCCATAGTCACATTACGGCCCGACACCGACTTGATCACCTGCGGGCCGGTGATGAACATCTGGGCGTTCTGCCGCGTCATGATGATGAAATCCATCAACGCTGGCGAGTATGACGCGCCGCCGGCACACGGCCCGGCGATGATGGCGATCTGCGGCACGAGGCCCGACAGCGAGACATTGCGGTAGAATACCTCGCCGTATCCGGACAGCGAGTCGACGCCCTCCTGGATGCGGGCGCCGCCGGAATCCTTGAAACCGATGAAGGGCGTGCCGTTCTTTAGCGCATAGTCCTGCGCCCACACGATCTTGCGTGCGTGCATCTTGCCGAGGGTGCCGCCCATCACCATGAAGTCCTGGCTGAAGGCGGCGACCTGGCGGCCGTCGACGTAACCCGTTCCGACCACGACTCCGTCCGAGGGAACCTCGAGGTCGGCCATGCCGAAGGCGGTTGCGCCATGGCGAATATGGGCGCCGTATTCCTGAAAGGTATCTTCTTGGAACAGCGCGGTTAGGCGCTCGCGGGCCGTCAGCAGGCCTTTCTTGTGCCGCTCCTCAATCTTGCTGGACCCGCCGGAAGAGCCGATCTTTTCGCGGCGCTTCGCGAGATTCGTCCTAAACTTCTCGTCGAGCGGCATGCTCGCTCCCTATTGTCTAGAGTCAACGTTCTCCACGCTGACGTCCCGTCCCCGTCATCGAAAGGCAGCGCTCATACGGATCTGATGTCCCCTCCGATCCGAAGGCGGCGGACTTCATCATATGAGCGCCCACCTGTCGAATCCTTTTGTCTGTCCAGCGATTAGGTCAAGTTGCCGCCCACGCGCCCGAATCAAATAGTGTTGAACTGCAGAGGCGTCCGGGCGCCAGGGTCCGGTCTTGAGCGCCCAATCAGGGCTGTCCATCGGCGCTTGAACCAAAACTCGTTTCCGCGCCACTACGCTTCAACAAGGCTGCCGGCCGCAGCATGCGAACTGAAACGTGATCGGGCAGAGGCTGGGAGGCGAACGGGGATCGGGTGCGACGCTCTTCAAGACGCGCATGCGATGGGGGAGCTGCTCGCGCAGCTTGGGGTCGAGCGGGGTTTGCCATGATGATGACCGATGGAGGCGTCCTCGGTGCGGTGGAATTGGAACTGCTTCTGCCCTGGTTTGCGGCCGGAACATTGAGCCAAGGGGAGGCGGGTGCGGTGGAATGCACGCTCGCACGCTCGCCAGAGTTTGCGCATCGGTTGGATGTGATCCGCCAGGAAATGGCCGAGACCGTCTTGCTCAACCATAGCCTTGAGCCGCCTTCGGCGCGACCGATGATCAGATTAATGTCCGCAATCGAGGCCGAAGTCCCGTCGAGCCACCGCGCCCCACGCCGATAAGGCCCGCATAGCGCCGGTTCGGATTGCACGCTACCGCGCTATCCTCACTTTTCACATCCCCGTAACGCAGCTGTAGTGAACTTCTGGGGAACCATAACCTGATTTCGCCATGTTTAAGTTCAGGATGGGAGCCAGTTGTGGCGCATATGAGTCGCAACCTTCACGGCTGGCCCGAGGGCTTCGCCGCAATGTGTCCTGCTAGACATGCGCGTGGCGTGCGCGTTCCAGCACTAACTCACTGAACAAAAAGGTTCTTGGGGGAACATGCCGAGGGAGATTCCGTCTGCCTTTCCGTTCGAGATGATCCGGAGGTGGCGGGCGCTTGCGGAGCGGCGCAAAGTCCATCTCGTCGATCTTTATGAGAGCGGCCGATGGCAGCTTTACTATACGGAAGCGGAATTCATCAGTCGCCTGCGGGAAGCCATTCGCGGGGTCGACCAATGGAGCGCGACCGAGCAAGCTCGATCGGGGCGGCGGTCTCCGATCTGGGGGAAGATCGCGAATTGATCAGCGAACGCGTGAACCGTTCGGACGGTCGCTACCTGGCCTGACCATTCTAGCCTCGCGGCGGCGCGTGGTCAGCCGCATGGCGACCGTTGTCGTAGCGGGTGGGTTCGAGCCAGGCCTCGTTTTTCCACCAGACATGCTCGAGGCCGCAGAGCGGACAGCGCGAGAGAATGAGCGTATCGGGAAGGCGCGCGAAGGTTGCTTCGTCGATTTCGATTCCCGTCGAAACGGCCTGCCTGCGGTAGGGGCACCTGATCATTACGACGCTCACGCCGACCTCCGACGTCAACCCGATCCTGAAAACCGCGCGCTGTTGAGAAAAGAAAGCCGCACCTCCGGCCCGATCACGGTTTAGCAAAGTATTGCGCGAAGAATAGGGCTCAGCGTCTTGGGGACACTACTTACGTTGCTTGCCTCATACGCTGCCGATTAGGCCGGCTGCGATGGCCATTTGACCGCCGGCGATCAGGCCGCGCAGGCTCAGGACGGTGGTGCGGCATGGCTGTAAAGGCGGGAAAGCCTGGCCGGCGGCGCGCCCAGCGAATAGGCAAGTCGGATCCGCCACATCAAGAGGATCGTACGGATAACGCCGCGCTCCTCCCAGCGCCGGCCCGAGGTGACGGCCCGGGGCGTCAGACAAAGCGGTTCGCCGGCGCGCTTGAGCTGGCTGGAGAGTGCAACATCTTCCATTAGCGGAATGGCAGGAAATCCGCCGATCCGCTCGAACAGGTCGCGCCTCACAAATATCGCCTGATCGCCGGTGGCGATGCCAGTCAGGCGCGAACGAATGTTCATGAGCGCCGCAACGACCCGGAGCAAGGGATGGCGGCCGGAAATGCGCACATCGAAGCGCCCCCACTGGCGTCCGCTGCTGGCGAGCCCCTCCAGTACCAGGCGATCCGCCCCGGCCGGTAGCCGCGTGTCCGCATGGAGGAATAAAAGGACATCGGCCGATGCCGCCGCGGCGCCCGCGTTCATCTGCATCGCGCGCCCGCGCGGCGCCGTGATCACGCGATCGGCGAGGGGAGCCGCGAGCGCGATAGTGCGGTCGCAACTGCCGCCATCAACCACGATCGTCTCGGTGCCGCGCGCCCGCATCGCCGCGAGCGCCGCCAGAACATCCTCGATTTCCGTTTCCTCGTTGAGAACGGGAATGATGATCGAGAGGCTCACTCGGCGGCGTCCTTCAGCGCGCCGCCGCAGCTCGATCCCTGGCCGGCGGTGCAGCCGAAGCAATGCCCGGCGACGCGGATCGATTGGCTCGCGAACCCGTCGTCAAGGAGAGCCGAGAGATGCGTCCGGTTGCCCTCCTGCCGATGTGCGGCAAGCGGCAGGTCGAGCATCTGATTGAAGTCGCAATCGAACAGATAGCCCTGCCAGTCTACCGAAATCAGGTCGCGGCACATCACGCTCGCCAGGTTATCGTCGCGGTGCGCGCTCCTGAGCAGCGCGATGTAGCGCTCGAATTCGCCTTTCGCGATCAGGCTCGCACCGAAACGTTGAATCGGCATGTTGGCGAGCGTGAACAGGTTATTGAATTGCACGCCATAGCTCTCGCCAAGAACGCGCCGATAATCGGCTTCGAGCCCGGCTTGCGGCGGCGGCAGGCTCGGACCTTGCGGGTTGTAGACGAGATTGAGGACGAGGCCGCTGCCGTCGCGGCCATAGCCGAGCGCGTTCAGCCGGCGCAAGGCGCGAACGGAGACCGCGAACACGCCCTTGCCGCGCTGCCGGTCGACATTGGCTTCGAGATAGCAGGGAAGTGAAGCGGTGATCTCGACCTGCTCGCCGGCGAGAAATTCGGCGAGGCCCGCCTGCTCGGGGACCTCGAGGATGGTCAGATTGCAGCGGTCGATCACCTTCACGCCGAGCTCGCGCGCGGCGTGGACGAGCCTGCGGAAATGCGGGTTGAGCTCAGGCGCGCCGCCGGTGAGATCGAGCGTCGCGATGCGTCGGCGCGCGAGCACCGCGAGCACGAGGCCGACTGTCTCGCCGGCCATCTCCTCGGTGCGGTTCGGCCCCGCATTCACATGGCAATGCACACAGGACTGGTTGCAGCGGTAGCCGAAATTGACCTGCAGCGTGGTGACGCTGCGGCGGCTGATCGCAGGAAATTGGATTGGTTCGAGCAGCGGCCAGGTGTCTCGCATGGCGTGTCGCGTCCGGGTCTCCGACTCGTTCGCAGAATACCCAAAGCATGTTACACGCCGTGCGGCATTTCGGCGCAAATCGACGTAAGCGCGTTGCCCGAGCAGCTCTCAGGATTCGCTTGAGCGAATTCCGGCCCGATGGGATTGGAATTCGCTCAACTTATTCTCTGGTGATCGCATTTTCTGCGGCGAACCGGTTCCCACTTCGCCGGAAAATGCTTTCGCCGCCGCGGCCGCCGGCGAGAGGCCGTCGACGCCGATGCGGCCGAAGCCGGGCAACTTCAACGCCGGCCGGCGCAGGTCGACTCCAGCGACAAGGCCGAGCAGATTGACCTCGACGCCTTCAACCCAGCCGAGCTTGATTCCGAGGATTCCCCAGAGATTGGCCTCGACTCCCGTGCCGCTATCGCTTGCACCGACGTAGGGGAAGGGACGGAAATCGCGCCCGACGGCGTTGGGCGGCAAGGTCGTGCCGAGCTCGGGCACGGCGCGCAGCACCGTCGCGACGAACGTATTGCTGTTGGGGCCGGGCCAGATGCGATAGTCGCCGGCCTTGCGATATTCGTAGGCGCGAACGGCCGCCGTAATGCGCGGGATCAGCCGCTCGGCGTCTTCGCCGGACAAGTCGGCCACGACGGCAGGCCTGTTTCCGTACCACCGACCATCCGGCGCCCAGCCATTGAGCCGCAGCGGATTGCCCCATCCGACGACGTCGTAGCGCGTCCACGCCGAAGCGCCTTTCGACTTCAGCACAATCCAGCTATGCACCGAGACGACGCCCTTCCAGCCGCCGGTGCGCCCGGACAGAACGAGGACGCGCGCGTCGGGATAGGCGCGCGCGGGAGGCAGACTGCCAATGCTCGACCAGTCGGCGTCGCGCCAGCTGCGCGGACCGCCGGACACGGCATAGAGAGCCGCCTGTGCCGCGATCGGCAGCAGGAACAGCGAAATGATCGACAAAATCACCGAAGCGCGGCGCGAGCGTGCGACAGATCGAAATGGTTGCGGCATCACAGCGACAGTATAAATAGATCGTTCCAATTTGGCGACAAGCGCACAGGCGCTGCCATCGTTTTGTCCTGCTAGTGAGATTCCTCGCGACCGATGAATTGTCCCGTCCTGATCGAGGCGCTGCGCGGCGCGCTCGTTGAAAGCCGGCATCGCGGCGCGGTTGCGGTCGTTGACGCGGACGGCGGACGCGTGCTCGCGCTTGGCGAAGTGAACCGACCCATCTATCCACGTTCTGCGGTCAAGGCTCTGCAGGCGCTGGTGCTGGTCGAGGCGGGCGGAGTCGAGCGCTTTGGCTTGCGCGGCGAGGAGCTTGCGCTGGCCTGCGCCTCGCACGGCGGCGAACCCGATCACGTAGCGGGCGTCGCCAGCATGCTAGCGCGCGTCGAGCTCGATCAAGGCTCGCTGATGTGTGGGACGCATTGGCCGCTGCACCAGCCGGCGGCGTTGGCGCTGGCGCGCAGCGGCGGAGGAGCGACGGCGCTTCACAACAACTGTTCGGGCAAGCATGCGGGTTTTCTCTGCGCGGCTTGCGCCATGGAGTGCGAACCCGCGACTTATGTCGATGTTCAGCATCCGGTACAGCGGGCGGTGAAGTCGGTGTTGGAGCAACTTGGCGGCGCGCCTATTCCGGATGAGCATATCGGCGTGGACGGCTGTTCAGTGCCGACTTTCGCGATGCCGCTCGATCGCTTGGCGCTTGCCTTCGCACGGTTCGGGACGGGGCAAGGACTTGCGCCCGTGCGTTACGCGGCGGCGCGACGGCTGCGCGCGGTCTGCGCTGCGTATCCGTGGCACATCGCCGGCACCGGACGATTCTGCACCGAGGTGATGACGAGCATGCGCGAACGGGTCTTCGTCAAGACCGGCGCGGAGGGCGTCCTGTGCGCGGCGCTGCCCGAACAAGGACTTGGGCTCGCGCTCAAGATCGAAGACGGGGCAACCCGCGCCGCAGAGGCGGCGATGGCGGCGTTGCTTGCCCGCTTCCTGCCGCGCGACGATGATTATCGCCCCGAACTGGACCGCCACGCGCGACCGATCCTGCGCAACTGGCACCGCACTGCAGTCGGCATGATGCAGCCCACCAAGGTCTTAACAGGGGGCTGAGGCGCGATTGGGCAAAAAAAAGTTTCTGCTTCTCGCCTTCATGGTGAGGAGCGCTGCGCGTCTCGGACCATGAATTCGAGGAGATGCGGCCTGCGGCTTCTGCTCACCTGAGCTGCAGGGACCGTGTCGCCGCTATGTCCTGGAGCATGGCGCGGATCGCGATCAACATGGCTTCGCTCGCGCGCGTCAGGCAGGCGAGCGCGTGCATGCTTCCCGTCTGCCGCTCGCGTTGCGCCCGGCGCGGCCGTGCTTTCATGCGCAACGGCGGGATATGCACGAATGCGACCACGCGCGGGCCACCCGCGCGCGCCGCCGCTTCGAGCGCGCGCCAATAGGCGTAGTTGCAGAGATAAGCGCCGGCGTTGCGCGATAGGGTGGGATGAACACCTGCCGAACGAGCCGCTGCCAGCAGGCGTTGCGGGGAAAAACGACCCACCCGCCAGGACGGGCCTCCACCGGCAATCACCGCCGTATCCGGCTTTGCTCCGCCCGCGTCGGGAAACAACACGGAAGTGCGGTTGCGCGCGACAAGTTCAAGACGCAGCCGCTTCGCCTTGGTTGCGACGCCGAACAGCATAATTGCGTCCGGCTTTTCGCGCGCGATCAGCGCCGGCAGCTCCTGATCGACCGCCGCATAGCGGGTGGCGAAGACATGCGCCGCGATGCGGAGATCGGCGAAGGCGGGGCGGCGGGAGCGTTCGAGGCGGGCGACCAGAGCAGCCGTCGGATTGATTGGAGCGCCGGGGAAGCGCCCGAACCCGGTCACGAGGATGACCGGCATCACCAGCCGAGCGTCGCCAGAATGTCGTCGACAGCGAGCGCGGGCGAGAGCCGGCCCTCCGCCACCGCCTTCTCGATTTGCGGCAGCTTCGCCCGGAGCTTGGGATCGGAGGCGATGCGCCCGCGCCAGCGGTCCTCAAGGATCGCCCACATCCATTTCACCTGCTGCTCGCGGCGGCGCGCCGAGAACTCGCCGGTCTTCGACAGCTTCTCGCGGTGCTCCAACACTTTGGCCCACAGTTCGGGAATGCCGTCCTCGGTCAGTGCGGAGTAGGTGAGCACCGGCACCTGCCAGCTGGTGGACCGCGGGCTCAGAATATGCAGCGCGGCGCGATACTCGGCGGCGGCGGCGCGCGCGCGCATGATGTTGTCGCCGTCCGCCTTGTTGACGGCGATCATGTCGGCGAGTTCGACCAGGCCTTTCTTGATGCCTTGCAGCTCGTCACCCGCGCCCGGCAGCATCAGCGCGAGAAAGAAGTCGGTCATGTCGGCGACCGCGGTCTCCGATTGGCCGATGCCGACGGTCTCGACCAGAATCACGTCATAGCCCGCCGCTTCGCAGATCAGCATGGTCTCGCGCGTCTTCGCCGCGACTCCGCCGAGCGTTCCCGCGGCCGGCGACGGGCGGATGAAGGCGTTGGGATCGACGGCGAGCCGCGCCATGCGCGTCTTGTCGCCGAGAATGGAGCCGCCAGTACGCGCCGAAGACGGGTCGACGGCTAGCACCGCCACCTTGTGTCCGGTCCCAGTCAAATATGAGCCGAGCGTATCGATCGAGGTGGACTTGCCGACCCCGGGCGCGCCGGTGATGCCGACGCGGACCGCGTCGCCGGTTTGCGGCAGCAGATCCTGCACGAGTTCGCGGGCTGCGTGTTGATGGTCGGTGCGCTTGGATTCGGCGAGCGTGATCGCGCGGGCGAGCACGGCGCGCTCTCCCTTGCGGACGCCGTGGCTCAACAGGGCGATATCGGTAAAGGAGGCAGGGGCGGGGCGCGGTTTCATGAGCGCCTGTTTAGAGCAGGATTGCGTCGAGGGAAACGGTCAGCGGAGCGGATGGAACCGGGATGTCGACCCGGCGAGGCGAGGGCGCTCGCACCGCGCATCGTTTGCAATTATATTGGACAGCCGGAGATTTGCCTATGACCGTCGCCGTTACCCGTGGCGCTGAAGGTTTTCCCCGCCGGGCGTTCTCGGTGGACGATATTCGCCGCATGATCGATGCGGGCGTGATCGACGAGGACGAGAGGTTCGAGTTGATCGAGGGGGAGATCGTCCCGATGCAGGCGAAGAGCGTCGCCCACGACAACATCAAGCACGCGCTGAACTTGGCTTTGGCGCGTGCCGTTCCGGATGGGGTGTATGTGGGCATCGAGGCGACGATTCAGCTCACAAAAGACGTCCTTCTTGAACCGGACATCGCGATCATTTCTCGCGCCGTCTATAGGGCCGATCCGAGGAGCTTCGCACAGCCGCAGGCCAAGGATGTGCTGCTCCTAATCGAGATAGCGGTCTCTCGCCTCGCCTTCGACCGTAACGTCAAGGCGCGGCTCTACGCCCGCCACGGCATTCGCGAATATTGGGTGATCGACGCCACCGAGCGCGTCACTTGGGTTCATACCGGCCCCGTGGGGGAGGGCTGGACATCGATCGTCGAGCGCGGCCCGCAGGAAACACTCACGACCGACGCGCTGCCCGGCTTTTCCATCCGTCTTGCGGATATCGGGTGAGCGGCGGAAGCGCCGGGGCGCGCCGCCGCTCAGCGGCGCTTCACCAAATCCAGGTCAAAGGGTCTTCGATCGGCTTATTGTCGCTCAGCCGGAGAACGCCCTTGACGCAGCGGACCAGCGTCCACACTACCCACCCGACGATCAGCAAATAGCCAATAAAGACGAAAGACGTGAGCCCGCCGATCACCAGCCACAACAGGCCGATCCAGAATGTGCGGATTTGATAGATGAAATGCGACTGGACCCATTCCACAGCATCGGTTTTCTTGAGGTAGGCGAGGATGAGGCCGATGAGCGCCGTCACTCCAACGAAAAATCCAATGAAATACAGGATATAGTTCAGCAGCGCGAGTTGCTTGCCATTGTCGCTGATGCCCCCCGATGCGTCCGACCCCGATGCGTCCGGCGGCGAAGTGTTTTCTGTCATGCTCAACGTCCTTCCGTTTGTGATCTGAAATACCGTCTTTTTTTAGAGATTTAGTGATTCTACGCATATCCCAAAGCAGGGAGGGCGGTAGATTTCTTTAAGTTGCAATTTTATCAGCAAACTCCCATGCCGCGTTACACGTTACAAGATATTGATGAGATTGCCGACGCTTTTCGCAGCGGCAAGGACCGTGGCAAGCCCACGCATATTCTATTTGGCGCGGGGTGCGCAAAGTCGGCTGGCGTTCCGCTCGCGCGCGAGATCGTCAGAGACATCCACGAGAATTACTCAAACTACGTCAACAAGCTCGATCCTGACGACCGGCACAAACACGGCGCCTGCATGAAAAAGCTAGCGCCGAATGAACGGCGTGACTTGATCGCCGGATATCTCAAGAAGGCAAAACTCAATTGGGCGCACATCGCGCTTGCGCAGCTGATGTGCTGCGGGTTTATCGATCGCGCGCTGACCGTGAATTTCGACAATATCCTTGCCCGCGCGTGTGGGCTGATCAGCCTTTATCCCGCGATTTACGACTTCGCGACCGCGCCAACCGCAAATGTCAGCCTGATTGTTTCACCGGCCATCGTACACCTGCACGGCCAGGGGCATGGCGTCGTCCTTCTCAACACCGAAGAGGAGACAAAAAAACATTCGGAAAAGATCGAGCCGATCATGCGGCAAAGCCTTTCTGATCATCCATTACTGGTGATTGGGTATAGCGGTGAAGCGGACGATGTCTTGCGACTCGTGCATCAGCACTATCAAAACAGTGAACACCTCTATTGGGCTTCGTTCGATGAAGAACCGGCCGGGCCCATTCGTGAACTTTCGAAAGAACATGACTATTTTCACCCCGTCGGCGGCGCCGATGCGGATCGTTTCCTGATCGAGCTTGCGCAGCGGCTCGACTGCTGGCCGCCAGCATTCTGCAGCGATCCGATCGGACATTTGATTGCCGAGTTGGAGCCTGTCCTGGACTACCCGACAACGAAGGACAGCGGGTCCGACGTTCTGGCGAGCACGAGGAGACGTCTCACTAACCTGCAACAGACCGAGCAAGCGCAGCGCGAAAGTCTCGATCAAATCACGTCAGATTTTCTCGCTGGTCGCGACGAGAAGGTGGTCGAAGCATTCGAGAAGCAGAAAGAAACCGCAAGCGACGAAGCCGGTGCGCTTGCGGCGGCGACGCTGCTCAATCAGGGTAACCAAGCCTATCTGAAAGCCGAAAAGGAGCGCGATCCCGCGGAGGCGGAGCGGCTGTTTCAGGCGGCGGAGGAGAAGTACGAGGCGGCGCTTGCGATCAAGCCGGACATGCACGAGGCGCTCAACAATTGGGGAAACGCGCTAGGAGACCGGGCGAAACGGGCGAGCGATGCTGCGGAAGCGGAGCGGCTGTTTGCGGCGGCAGCGGAGAATTACGAGGCGGCGCTCAAGATCAAGCCGGACAAACACGTGGCGCTCAACAATTGGGGACTTGCGCTGGCGAACCGGGCGCGACGGGCGAGCGATCCTGCGGACGCTGACCGGCTGCTTCAGGCGGCGGCGGAAAAGTACGAGGCGGCGCTCAAGATCAAGCCGGACCAGCACGAGGCGCTCAACAATTGGGGACTTGCGCTGGCGAACCGGGCGCGGCGGGCGAGCGATCCTGTGGAAGCGGAGCGGCTCCTTATACAAGCTGAAGAGAAAGGTCGAGCCGCGGCGGAAATTGCGCCTGGAATGACCTATAACCTCGCTTGCGCATTGGCTTTGCAGGGCCGACTTGACGAGTGCCGCGAGTACCTCGAAATCGCGGATAGGGCGAACACTTTGCCCGCCACTGATCATCTCATGAGCGACGAAGACCTCGCATCCGTGCGTGGCGAAGCGTGGTTCACCGCGCTCGTTGAACGCCGACGGCAGAAGCTTTAATCCATTTCCGTTCATTCCCGCGCAAGCGGGAATCCAGCTTTTGCTCGTTTCTGGGTCCCCGCTTTCGCGGGGACGAACGGCTGATCGTCACGCGGCTGCGGCAGCCGCGAGTGGCCTAACGAGCCTTACTCCGCCGCCTCCCGCGTGTGGCCCAGCCGCCGGTTGAGCGAGTGCATCAGCTGCTCGGCGGCTTCCGCGATCACGGTGCCGGGCGGGAAGATCGCCTCCGCCCCGGAGGCTTTCAGCTCGTCATAGTCCTGCGGCGGGATGACGCCGCCGACCACGATCATGATGTCGCTGCGGCCTTCCGCGGTGAGCGCTGCCTTGAGCTCCGGCACCAGCGTGAGATGGCCGGCGGCGAGCGAAGACACGCCGATGATGTGCGCGTCGTTCTCCACCGCCTGGCGCGCGGCCTCGGCGGGCGTCGCAAACAGCGGTCCGATATCGACGTCGAAGCCGAGATCGGCGAAGGCGGACGCAATCACCTTCTGGCCGCGGTCATGGCCGTCCTGGCCGACCTTGGCGACGAGGATGCGCGGCCTGCGTCCTTCGTCGTGCTCGAACTGCTCGACGAGCTTGAGCACCCGATCGATGGCTTGCGACATCGCGCTCGCCTCCCGTTTGTAGACGCCCGAAATCGCCCGAATTTCCGCGCGGTGGCGGCCGAACACCTTTTCCAGGGCGTAGGATATTTCGCCCACCGTCGCCTTGGCGCGCGCAGCGTCGACGGCAAGCGCCAGCAGATTGCCGTTGCCGCCTTCGGCTGCGCGGGTGAGCGCGTCGAGCGTCTCCTGCACCTTCTGCGGATCGCGCTCGGCCTTGAGCTGCGCGAGCTTCTCGATCTGCATGTTGCGCACGGCCGTATTGTCGACCTTGCGCACGTCGATCGCGCGCTCGTCCTCGGGCCTGTACTTGTTGACGCCGATCACCGACTGGACGCCGGAGTCGATGCGCGCCTGGGTCTTGGCGGCCGCCTCCTCGATGCGCAGCTTGGGGATGCCGGCCTCGATCGCCTTGGCCATGCCGCCCAGCTCCTCCACCTCCTGAATGTGGCCCCAAGCCTTCTTCGCGAGCTCGTAGGTGAGCCGCTCGACATAGAAAGAGCCGCCCCACGGATCGGCGATGCGTGTCGTGCCGCTCTCCTGCTGCAGGAAGAGCTGGGTGTTGCGGGCGATGCGGGCCGAGAAGTCGGTCGGCAGCGCGAGCGCCTCGTCGAGCGCATTGGTGTGCAGCGATTGGGTGTGCCCTTGCGTCGCCGCCATCGCCTCGATCGCCGTGCGGATCACGTTGTTGAACACGTCCTGTGCCGTAAGCGACCAGCCCGACGTCTGCGAATGGGTGCGCAGGCTGAGCGAGCGCGGGTCGGAAGGGTCGAACTGCTTCATCAGCTTCGCCCAGAGCAGGCGGCCGGCGCGCAGTTTGGCGACCTCCATGAAGAAGTTCATGCCGATCGCCCAGAAGAAGGAGAGGCGCGGCGCGAACTTGTCGACGGTCAGTCCGGTGGCGATTCCCGCACGCACATATTCGACGCCGTCGGCGAGCGTGTAGGCGAGTTCGAGGTCCTGCGTCGCGCCCGCCTCCTGCATGTGATAGCCGGAGATCGAGATCGAGTTGAACTTCGGCATGTTCGCCGAGGTGTAGCCGAAAATGTCGGAGATGATCCGCATCGAAGGCGTCGGCGGATAGATGTAGGTGTTGCGCACCATGAATTCTTTCAGGATGTCGTTCTGGATCGTTCCTGAAAGCTTTGCCGGCGGCACGCCCTGTTCTTCCGCCGCGACGATGTAGAGCGCGAGCACCGGCAGCACGGCGCCGTTCATGGTCATCGACACGCTCATCTGATCGAGCGGAATGCCGGAGAACAGCGTGCGCATGTCGTAGATCGAGTCGATCGCAACGCCCGCCATGCCAACGTCGCCCGACACGCGCGGGTGATCGGAGTCATAGCCGCGGTGGGTGGCGAGATCGAAAGCGACCGAGAGGCCTTTTTGGCCGGCCGCGAGATTGCGCCGGTAGAAGGCGTTGGAATCCTCCGCCGTCGAGAAGCCGGCATACTGGCGCACGGTCCACGGCTGGGTGACATACATCGTGGGGTAGGGGCCGCGCACATAGGGCGGCATGCCGGGGAAGGTTTGGAGGAAGTCGAGCCCCTTGATGTCATCCGGTCCATAAACCGCCTTTACCGGAATGTCCTCCGGCGTAAGCCAGGGCTTCGCTGAGCTTTCGGGAGCGGCGGTCGGTGGCTCGTTGAAGGCGACCGTTGAGAAATCCGGAATGCGGGTCATGGGGGTTCACCTCATTCGTTCGGCCGACGCGCCGGCCAAATCGTGAAACTTTTAGCGTCAAGGGCATTTCCGCACACGGCCCGCCTCGGTTCGAATCGCGGCGGCCGCCACTTCAGACAGGTCACGGACGGAGGCCGATCAGCTCGAGCGCTGCGCCGAGGGTTGCGAGCGCATCACACCCGACGAAGATGAAGTTCTTCACGCCGGCCTCCTTGAGGGCCGCTTCGAGGTCGCCCGCCCTCCCGGCGAGGTAGATCGTCGTCGCCCCCGCTGCGGCCAGCGCCTGTGCCGCCGCCACGGCTTCGACCGGATAGACCTTATCGGACGAGCACAGGCAGGCGAGCTTGGCGCCCGAAGCCTTGAACGCGGCAACGAGCGCGGCAAGGTCGGTCTTGCCATCCTCGCCCGCGAAGCCGTCATTGCTCACCGCCTCGACGCCGCCCGCCTCGAAGAAGTTCTTGGCGAAGGTGGCGCGGGCGTTGAATTCGGCGATGCGGCCGAGATTGGCGAGAAAGATTTTCGGCCGTGCGCCGGCTTGCGCAAAGGCGCGATCGGAAGCGTCGCGCAGCCGCTCGAAAGATTCGGAGAGCCGTATCGGCTTGAGCGGCTCGACCGCGGTTTTGCCGGCCTTGGGCGCGGCCGGCGGCACCGGAAGCACCGATACCGGTGATTCATGGATGTTGGGGAACTCGCTGATACCGGTCAGCGGTTCCTTGCGGGTGGCGATCGCCTTGTCGCGCGTGGCAACGACGGCGGCGACCTTCTTCTGCAGCAATCCCGACTGCAGCGCGTTCCAGATACCGCCCGTTTTCTCGATCTCCTGGAACAGGCTCCACGCGCCGGAACAGAGCTGTTTGGTCAACTCCTCGACGCCGCCCGATCCGGCCGCCGGATCGGCGACGCGGGCGAGGTTCGATTCCTCCAAGAGGATAAGCTGTGTGTTGCGGGCAATCCGCCGGGCGAAGCGGTCGGGCAGGCCGAGCGCGTTGGTGCACGGCAGGACGGTGACGGCATCGGCGCCGCCGACGCCCGCCGCGAACACGGCGATCGTCCCCCGCAGCATGTTCACCCAGGGATCATGCTTGGTCATCATCCGCCACGCGGTCTCGGCGGAAATGAAAATGTGCTCGGGCGCGAGGCCGCACGCTTCTTCGATGCGCGCCCACAGCTTCCGCGCCGCGCGAAACTTGGCGATAGTGATGATCTGGTCGGCATCGGCCGACAGGCGCAAGAAAATCGCCCGCCGCGCCGCTTCGAGCGTCATACCGCTCTGTACAAGTGTCCGCAGATAGGAGACGGCGACGGACAGCACATAAGCGAGTTCCTGGGTCTCGGAGCCTCCAGCATTGTGCACGACCCGGCCGTCGGCGACCGCAAAGGGACCGCGGAAGCCGTGCGTCTCCAAGTGTTCGACCGCCACAGAGAAGCCCGGCGCAACCTCCGGCCAAGTCGCGGCGCCCGATCCCGTCGCCATGGCGCCGAGCGGATCAAGGCCGAAGCGGATGTCCGTCGCGTCAGGGGCGATGCCGCGTTCCTTGATGATTTCCGCAAGATTGTTCGCTGCGTCCTTCGCCTCGGGGCTCAACTGCAGCTCGATGGAGATGCCGGTCTCTGGATGGACATTATTTAAAACCCTGGCAAGCGAAGCCTTGTCGGGCGATATGCCGTAGCCGTTCGCTCCCACTGCGCCGGCGAACACCAGCACCAGGCCGGTGGCGCCGTTCTCGAGCTCGTGCAGCGCCTCGGCATTGGCGGTAGCCGGGTCGGGGTGGTCCACCCGCTGCAGGACTTGCCAGGGGGCTCCGCCGGGGCGGGCGGCGAGCGGCCGCGACGCAATTTCCGGCGAGTAAAGCGGCTGAATCGTTAGCCCGCCATAGGTCTTGGTGACGAGCCGTTTCTCAAATGGCGCTCCCTTAAGAACGCCATCGACGAGTTTGAGCCATTCCTCCCGACGGGGGAGCGGGAAATCGGCGGCGAGCGAGAGATCAGTGTCGTGTGCCATGCCGGAAAAATGCCATGGCCGGGCCGCCACGCCAATCGAATATTTTCTGACAAGGGCTGGGCCAGGATGCGGCCTTCCACCGCCTGATCGAGGCGGCCGGGTAGTCACCGCGAGGTCAACGCGGCGGCAACCGCTCGATCCCGGTCCGATCGAGGCGCGCCAACGCCTCGCGCACCGACACTCCGCCAATCGTTCGATCGGGCGCGATTTCCTCCAGGGGCATGAGCACAAAGGCGCGTTTGAGCGCGAGCGGGTGGGGCAGCGTGAAATCGGGTTCGGCGATCACGAGGTTGTCATAGGCGACAATATCTATGTCGACGGGCCGCGGTCCCCAATGGCGTTCGCTCGCTCGATTGCGGCCCAGCGCCGTCTCGATCTCTTGGGTTCGCGCGAGCAGGGCGCGCGGGGTAAGCGCGGTTGCGACGATCAGGCACAGATTGACGAAAGGAGGTTGATCCGGAACGCCCCAGGGGGCGCTGCGATAGTCCGACGATCGGGCGAGAAGGTGGACGCTTTCGCCGCCGCACAGGAGTTTCACCGCGCGGTCGAGCGTGTCGCGGACGGGGCCGACATTACCCCCAAGCGACAGTATGGCTTCAGCCATGCCGCTCCCGCAGGATCGAGACGCCCACATCGGTGAAGGTCGCGGCGACGGGCGCATGCGGCTTGTGCACGGTGACGCGAACCCGCGTTATGCGCGGAAAGTGGGCAAGGACGGCCTCTGCGACGGCGCCGGCGGCGGCCTCCACCAGGCGGAAGCGATCGGCGCAGAAAGCCCGGCTGACGCAATCCACCACTTCATTATAGGAGACCGTGCTCGCAATCCGGTCCGACCGCGATGCTCCCGCGAGATCGATGCCAAGCTCCAGATCGAGCAGGAAGGTCTGGCCGACCGTGCCTTCGTGCTCCATCACGCCGTGATAAGCGTGTATCGCGAGGCCGGTGATGAAGATGAGGTCGCCGTCGCCGCTCATCGCCGGCTCCGGATTGCTTGCGCTACTCTCAGAGCCTGGATTGTCGGCGCAACGTCATGGGTGCGGATGATCGCCGCGCCGTTCTTCGCGGCGATGAGGTGAGCGGCGATCGAACCGCCAAGCCGGGCCTGCGGCTCGGCGGGCGAGACCCAATCGATGAAGCGCTTGCGCGAGGCGCCGACAAGCAGCGGCAACCCGAATGCGCTCAGCCGGTCGAGCCGGGCTAGCACGGCGATGCTTTGTTCTGCCGTCTTGCCGAAGCCGATCCCCGGATCGAGGACGATCCGGTCGCGGCCGAGGCCGGCCGTGTCCGCGATCTCCAGCGAGCGGCGGAAAAAAGTCTCGATTTCGGCCATGATGTCGATCGCCGGGTCCGCTTGCGTCCTGTTGTGCATGACGATCGCCATCGCGCCGCTGGCGGCGACGATGCGGGCCATGTCCGGATCGCGCTGAAGCCCCCAGACATCGTTGACGACGGCGGCGCCCAAGTCGAGCGCCCAAGCCGCGACCTCGGCCTTCATCGTATCGATCGACACCGGGACGCCCAGCGATAGGACGGACGGCAGCACCGGCTTGAGCCGCCGCAACTCCTCGTCGGCCGGCACCGGCGTGGCCTCCCCATAGGGCCGCGTTGACTCGGCTCCGACGTCGATAAGGTCCGCTCCTTCCGCGATCATGCGATGCGCTTGTTCGATCGCCGAACCAGGGTCGAAAAACCTCCCGCCGTCTGAGAAAGAGTCGGGCGTGACATTGAGAACGCCCATGACCAACGGCCGCGCACGCCGAAACAGAGCGGCCAGTGTCGCTCGCCAGGGCGCGTCCTTCACTGGCGCGGATTCGTTGGTGATCATTGCCGGGCTTTGCGCGGCGTCCATTCCGCTGTCAAGCCGCTCTCGCGGCGGCTCGCCGCGGGGGCGCCCGGACATCCCGTCAATAGCTGATCTTGATCGGCAGCTTCTTGGCGGTCTCGATCCAGCGCAGGACGACTTTTTCGGACGGCAGAGCGCGGACGAGCTTGAGCCGCTTGTTCACCTCGGCCATGCGTTTGGCGAGATTGGCCGGATTGCGGTATTTCAGCTCCCTCACAGTATCGACGCCCGCGGCTTCAAGGAGTTCGGCATAATCCTCGCCGATGCCCTTGATCCGCATCTTGTCGGCGTAGTTGGCGAAGCGCAATAGGCACTGCGGGCTCAAGCCGGTCCGTTCGGCGAGCTCCTGGCGTCCCTTAGGATTCTTCGCCGCTTCCAGCAGCTTACCGGTGGTGCGGATGCCGAAAGACCTCAATTTGGTTGCAATGCCGGGCTTAAGCGTGTCGAGCTCGGCGATAGAGTATGACACGGTCGTCTCCTCTCTATGCGCGAGCATCGGGCGGAACGCTTGGAGTAAACGGCGGACGACGTGACGTAACGACGACGTTGAATGGGAATGGAACAATGGATGTCGGCCGTGGCATCGCTTCGCTCGGCTGGACGCCGAAAACGCCAACAATGCAGCTGACGACCTCGTTCATGGCCCCCTCACGACCGCCGATCGCACGCCGCATTCTGGCACTATCGCGGTAAAACACAAAGACGCCACGATCGCTGCGCGGTATGTTCCGAATCGTGTGTTGCGAGGGCGCAACGATTTGGATGACAATTGGGTGACAACATGCGACGCGGCCGCGCATAGGACTGCTCGCAGGCGATCTAGCCGCATGTTATTTTCGCGTCGCATTCGCAAATAGTCGGTGCAGCAACAAAGACCGGACACGTCCGACGCGAGCGACGCAATGACAAGCCTTGATCAGGACGGCAAAATCTTTGTCGGACTAAGTCAAAAGCCGGAAATGCTGACGCTTGCCTTCGGCAATCGGCACGGGCTGGTCACGGGCGCGACCGGCACCGGCAAGACCGTTACGTTGCAAACGCTTGCAGAAGGGTTTTCACGCGCGGGCGTTCCGGT
>Ga0315553_10001305_pt1 | contig 20853 bp, 22 predicted proteins | sample SalMarSW160140MG_FD_203099 | JGI IMG/M metagenome (GOLD analysis project Ga0315553, IMG submission 203099) | Salt marsh sediment microbial communities from the Plum Island Ecosystem LTER, Massachusetts, United States - Salt Marsh Sediment SW1601-40 ... | reverse complement strand
TTCGATCGTCCGCCCCCTAGCCCTGTGGGTGATCACGGTGCTGGTGTTCTCGCTGATCTATCTCGGTCTGCGCCGGTCGGACTATTTCGGAACCGCGCCCGGGCCGGCTGCGCACGCCGTCCCGCTTATCCCCGCCTGGCCGGCCGATCCGAATTTCGGTGCGGCGCTCGAATGGGCGGGATCGGCCGTGTGGTGGTTCGTTCTCAGCATCTTCAACCTGTTCGCAGGCGGTGGGTGCATCTCCGGCGACACGGGCGCAACCGGCGAAGCGCTGTTTCTGTCACTGAAGAATTCGCTACTCTTTTTCGGCTGGGAGAGCCCGGATGTGGCGCGCCGCGTCTATGGCTGCCTTTATGGCTTCGAACCCTTGACAGGCGAGGGAGAGCGGCTGGTGCGCGTGCCGCTGAGCGTTTCAACTGTCGTGATCATTGAGAACGTCCTAGGGATCACCCTGATCTTGCTTTGCCTCTTCGCAGTGCGGAACCTCTTGCGGGCGAGATAATTGCCTTTGCTGAAGCCATGTCACAGATGAGTATGATCAATGCAGTCTTCGAATAAAGCTCTGGTATTTGCGCACCGAGTCACCAGATAATCGACGCGGGGCTGCGGGATACGTTAGGTTCACCTTCAATCCCGGGGCCGATGCGATCCAAAAGGGAGCTGACCCTGCCCGGAGCCCTGGTTCCAGGCACTCGGCGCCCACCTACATTGTAGGGCCCAGCGGATCGAATAACCGACGGTCATCGCGGCTCCGCATCTCTGGCCTTTGTCCCTCCGTTGTGGCACTGGGCGAGGACTGCCAAGGAAAGTGCCCGAAATGATTACAACCATCGATTTGGAAACTCAGAAGCAGGCCATGCGGGCCCAAGCCCGTGCGACCCGGCGTGCGATCCCCGCCGATTTCCGGGAGGACTCCGCGAAGGCGGTCGCGCATATGGATTTGAGCTTCCTGAACGCCGCGCCGGGCATCCTGGGCACTTACTATCCCGTCCGGAGCGAATTCGACTGTCTCCCGCTCGCCTGGCGTCTGGCCGAGGAGGACTGGCGCCTTGCCCTGCCGGTGATCGTAAACGGCGCGCCGCTTGAATTTCACGAGTGGACGCTTGGCGCTCCCGTGGCGACTGGGCCTTTCGGCATTCCCCAGCCCGCGGACGGACAGGCGGTTTCTCCATCCCACGTCCTGGTGCCGCTCCTTGCATTCGATCGGCGATGCTACCGGCTGGGCTATGGCGGGGGCAATTACGATCGCACCCTGGCGGCGCTGCGCAAGAATGGCAGCGTCGTCGCAATCGGCCTCGCTTTCGACAGCCAGGAAGTCCCGGAGATTCCGGCGTGCCCCTATGACGAGCAGCTCGACTGGATCCTGACGCCTTCGGGGCCAATTCGCGCAAAAGAAAGTGCCTAGATGCGAATTTTGTTTCTCGGCGATCTTGTCGGCCGATCCGGACGAACAGCCGTCTGCCGAGAGCTGCCGCAGCTGAAGCGCCGCTATGGCGCCGAATTCGCGATCGTCAATGGCGAGAATGCCGCCGGCGGTTTCGGCATTACCGAGCCGATCTGCCAGGAACTCGTCGATGCCGGCGCCGACGTGATCACGACAGGCAATCACATCTGGGACCAGCGCGAGGCGCTCGTTTTCATTGACCGTCAGCCCCGGCTTCTGCGGCCCGCGAATTTTCCGCCCGGCACACCCGGCCGCGGCTGCGGATTGTTCGAGGCTGCGAACGGCGCCAGGATCATGGTCATCAATATTATGGGCCGGGTCTTCATGGACCCGCTCGATTGCCCGTTCCAGGCGCTGGAGCAGGCTTTGAACGACAATGCGCTGAAGGCCAAGGCCGATGCGATCGTCGTCGACATGCATGGCGAGGCCACCGCCGAAAAGCAGGTTCTCGGCCATTTCGTTGACGGCCGGGTTACGGCGATCATCGGCACGCATACGCATGTCCCGACCGCTGACGAGCATGTCCTGCCCGGCGGGACAGCCTATATGACCGATGTTGGCATGTGCGGGGATTATCTCTCGGTCATCGGGATGCGGAAAGAGGAGCCGTTGCAGCGCCTGCAGACCAAGATCCCCAGCGCACGCTTCGAGCCCTCGCTGGGCAACCCGACAATCTGCGGCGTTCTCATCGACGTCGAGGGCGAAACCGGCCTGTCGACCCGTATCCAACCGCTGCGGATCGGGGGCATCCTCTCGCATATCGAGCCTGCGGTCTAGCACGAGGCCGGATCTTGCCATGCTTGATGCTCGCGGCCAGATTCTGTACATCCCAAATCACATATCTTTGCTGCATCAGCCTATTCAACGATGCGGTGCTCAATCAGCTGATCGAAACGACGGATTTTCAATGGCGGGCCATTCCAAATTCAAGAACATCATGCACCGCAAGGGTGCGCAGGACAAAAGGCGTTCCAAGATGTTCTCCAAGCTTTCAAAGGAGATCACCGTTGCGGCGAAGATGGGCCTGCCCGACCCGGCGATGAACCCCCGCCTGCGCGCCGCCATCGCCGCGGCCCGCGCCCAAAACGTCCCGAAGGATAATATCGAGCGCGCCATCAAAAAGAGCCAGGAAGCAGGCGGCGAGGAATATGAAGAGGTGCGTTACGAAGGCTTCGCGGCGGGCGGGGTCGGCGTGATCGTCGAGGCCCTGACGGACAACCGGAACCGTACCGCCAGCGATGTGCGGGCAACCTTTTCGAAATATGGCGGCAATCTCGGCGAAACGGGCGCGGTGTCTTTCATGTTCGACCGGGTTGGCGAAATCGAATACCCGCTCGAAGCCGGGTCCGCCGATGAGATGCTCGAAGCGGCGCTCGAAGCCGGCGCGGACGATTGCCAGTCGGATGAGGACGGGCATCGTTTTTACTGCGAGGCAAATGCGCTGCATGAGGTTGCGCAGGCGTTGGAGCAGACGCTCGGCGAGGCGCGCGGCGTCCGATTGATCTGGCGGCCACAGAATACAGTCGGCGTCGATGACGAAAAGGCCGAGAGCCTGCTCAAAATGCTCGATGCGCTGGAAGATTCCGACGACGTCCAGAATGTTTATGCTAATTTCGACATCTCCGACGAGGTCATGGCGCGCATGAGCGCCTGACAAGCAACGGCTTCGGAGTGAGGGGAGGATGTAAATGAAGATCGGCGCCGGAATGTGTTTCGCACTTGTCATGACCGGGGCGACGCCGCTTGCCGCGCAGATGTGCCAGGATGACATCTCCGGGATCACCATGGACGAGAAAGGCGACTATGTCGTCAAGGCGCCCGGCACCAACAACGCCATGAGCGCTCGCGCCAATGTCAGCCGCGCGCCGCGGAGCGGGGCACCGGCGAGTTCGGTCTCGAAGGAAACCACGGCCGCGCTCAAGCAATTCTTCGAAAAGCTGAAAGCTACGGGAGCGGAAGGCGCCGCGAGTCCCGCCAAGGCTGAGGCTTCATCCAGTCCGCCCGTCGAGGTGGACTCCACACCGCGCACCCTTGCGGCTTCAAGCGCCCCGCTGCCCGCGAACCGATAGGGAACATTTTTGTTGCGCACGAGCGACCGGCTCTGCAAAGCTGCGCGAATCAGGGGCAATTGATTCAGCGGGCAGCGGATGACTTTGCGAATCATCGGGATCGACCCCGGGCTGCGGCGAACCGGCTGGGGCGTGATCGAAGTCGCGGGAACGCGCCTCTCCTACATTGCATGCGGCACCGTGACGTCCCTGGCACATTCGGCGCTCAGCGAAAGGCTGGCGGCGCTCTTTGCCGGCCTTGATGCCGTCATCGCGCATTGGCAACCCCAGGAAGCTGCCGTCGAGGAGACCTTCGTCAACCGGGATGCTCACGCCACGCTGAAGCTCGGTCAGGCGCGGGGGATCGCATTGCTCGCGCCCGCGCGTGCGGGCCTGCCGGTCGCGGAATATTCGCCCAACCTGATCAAGAAGACGGTGACAGGGTCGGGCCACGCGGAGAAGACCCAGATCCGCGCGATGATCGGTTATCTGTTGCCGAAAGCGGCTCCCGACAGCACCGACGCGGCGGACGCGCTCGCAACCGCGATTGCTCATGCTCATCACAGAAAAACGGCGCGTCTGCAGGAAGCGCTCGCAAATTCGCGCGAATCACCCAGCAAAATGTAATGTGGCGTGAAGTAGTTTGTTCACCTTTTCGCCATAAATGAAGCAAACTTTTGGCACAAATAAAGAACATTCAGGGTACAAAAAATGGCGAAAAGATTGCAGGAGGCACCACGATTCCCGCCGCTACGGATTTATCAGCCTTTTGCCCACAGAAAAGCTACGCATTTTTCCGGATAAGTAGAATTCAAAGGTTTGAATTTAGGGAATCTTATTGGATGGCTGTAAACTGAGAATGATCGGAAAACTTCGCGGGATTGTAGACAGTGTCGGAAAAGATTGGGTGATCGTCGATGTCGGCGGCGTGGGCTACGAAGTCCATTGCCCGGCGCGGACATTATCCAAATTGCCTGAAATCGGCCACGCTGTGATGCTAATGATCGAAACGCATGTTCGTGAAGACGCGATCAAACTCTTTGGCTTTTTGAGTGAAGCTGACAGAAGCTGGTTTCGGCTTCTGCAGAATGTCCAGGGCGTTGGCACCAGAGTCGCATTGTCGGTGCTCGGCGTCCTCGAGCCGCACGAACTCGCAAATGCGATCGCGCTGCAGGACAAGGCGCAAGTCGGTCGAGCGCCTGGCGTAGGGCCAAAAGTAGCACAGCGTATAGTCAGTGAGTTGCGTGACAAGGCGCCGGGTCTGCTGGCCGCCGGTGACGTTGGGGTGACGATCACCGGAGCGGGCAAATCCGCAGGGGCATCGCCGATATCCGACGCGATCTCCGCCTTGGTCAATCTCGGTTACAGCGTGGGGGATGCAAGCACTGCGATCGCATCCGTATCCGACAAGGTCGGCGATACGGCGAAAACCGAGGAGCTTATACGGCAAGGCTTGAAGGAGCTTGCCAAATAGAAAATTAGGGCACGAAAAATGGTAAGTTTAGATTTTTTGTCACTTAGATCGAGCGAATATCCCATTGCAAAGAGCAACACTCGCCTTGCTACGCTTTTCGAGCGCCTGTTTTTTGTCTGGATCACCGCGTTCGCAGCGATGACTTTTTGGGTGGCGCTTTTTCTCAGCGTCGTTCAACTGATAAGCATTGCGCAGTTGCTCTACGTCTATGCAAGCATTACGGGCATCACACTCTTGCTCGCCGGCCTGCTCTATTTCGCAAGGCGTGCCGAAGAATAGCGGCCTGCCCAGTTCGCGGGAACGGTTCGGCGGCAATGACGTCGTGACGTTCATTTCCGAAACAAACTGATTTCCGCTTCCGGGGGAATCCTTTAGATTTGCCGCCATGGAAGGCAGGCTCATTGAACGCGAGCGGCGGGACGAGGACGAAGGCGATCTCAGCCTTCGTCCGCAATTCCTCGCTGAATTCATCGGACAGGAACGTGCGCGGGCCAATCTGAAGGTGTTCATCGACGCGGCGCGCGCACGCGGCGAGGCGCTCGATCATGTGCTCTTCGCAGGACCGCCGGGCCTCGGCAAGACCACCCTTGCGCAGATCGTTTCGCGTGAGCTGGGCGTCGGTTTCCGCATGACCTCAGGCCCGGTGGTCGCCAAAGCCGGCGATCTGGCTGCGCTACTCACCAATCTCGAAGAGCGCGACGTTCTGTTCATCGACGAAATCCATCGCCTCAATCCGGCGGTCGAGGAAATCCTCTATCCGGCTATGGAGGACTTTCAGCTCGACCTCATCATCGGCGAGGGACCGGCCGCGCGTTCGGTGCGGATCGACCTCGCCAAATTCACCCTGGTCGGCGCGACGACGCGGACGGGCCTGCTCACGACGCCCCTGCGCGATCGCTTCGGCATTCCGATCCGGCTTAATTTCTACACCGAGGACGAGCTGGTTGAGATCGTCACCCGCGGCGGCCGCGTTTTAGGCGTCAGGATGACACCCGATGGCGCGCGGGAAATCGCCAAACGCTCGCGCGGGACGCCGCGCGTCGCTGGGCGGCTGCTTCGGCGGGTCCGCGACTTTGCGGTCGTGGAAGGCGCGAGCGAGATCGACGCTCGCGTCGCGGACCGCGCGCTGGGCCAGCTCGAAGTCGACCATCTCGGGCTCGACGGGATGGATCATCGCTATCTGCGCTGCATCGCCGAGAATTATGGCGGCGGTCCGGTCGGGATCGAGACCATCGCGGCAGCGCTCAGCGAGGCCAAGGACGCGCTGGAGGAAACGGTGGAGCCCTACCTCCTGCAGCAGGGGTTCATCGGACGCACGCCGCGCGGCCGCGTGCTGACGCTCAAAGCCTTCCGCCATCTCGGGATCGCCGCCCCGGCCGCGCCCGGCAACGGGCAGATGTATCTCTTCGACGGTCGGCTCGAGGCTGATGACTCCGCCGGCTGAACGCGACTGGCCGGACCTCGCCGGACGGATCGAGGGCGGGAGGCATATCCTGCCCGTGCGTGTCTATTTCGAGGACACCGACTTTTCCGGCTTCGTCTATCACACGAGCTATCTGCGCTGGTGCGAAAGGGGGCGGTCCGATTTCATCCGTCTGCTCGGCATCAATCATTCCGAGCTCATTTCGGCGGAGGCCGGCGGCGGCGCGCCCGCAGCTTTCGTGGTGCGCCGGCTGGAGATCGATTATCTGCGCCCGGCGAAAATCGATGACATTCTCGAAGTGATCACGGAATGCAGGGAAGCCGGGCGGGTGCATCTGATGCTCGCCCAGGAAATCCGCCGCGGTGAGACCTTGCTCTGCCGCGCGGTCGTCAAGGTCGTGCTCATCAGCCTGGAAGGGAAGCCTCTGCGCCTTCCAGCCCGGATCATCGAACGCCTGAAGAGCTAGATCAACCCTCGTTCAAGTGGACTCACTTGGACGAGGTCAAGTTGATCTATTTCAAAAGGCGAGCGCAACTGTTCCCGCGTCCATCCCCGCCTTCGCGGGGACATGTTTGGACGCGCGTTGCGCTAGCGCAAAACGTGTATAAGTCAGTTGCGCACGCCAAAGTTTAGTCACAGTTTCCCACACAGTGTTCAATCCGTCATCAAAAGGCCGAATCGCCACTCCGGCAGGGGCGCGCGAATCGGCTAAAGAAACAAGCCGAACAAGGTGATTAGACCGCTGAACGCATAAAGACCATTAAGCAAGGGAACCAGAGGAACGGCCATGCCAGACCCTGCCACGGCAGATTTTTCGTTCCTTTCGCTGTTCCTGCAGGCGCATATCGTCGTCAAGCTGGTGATGATCGGGCTGCTTGCGGCGTCGATCTGGGGTTGGGCCGTCATTATCGAGAAGTCGTTCCTGTTCGGCCGAACGCGCCGCGAGGCGGACGAGTTTGAGCGCCTGTTCTGGTCGGGCCAGTCGCTCGATGAGCTTTATACCGCAATCTCGCCCAGGCCGACGACGGCCACCGCCGCCCTTTTCGTCGCGGCCATGCGCGAATGGCGGCGTTCGATCGACAATGCGCCGAAGCCGCTTGCCGGCGTGCAGCACCGGATCGAGCGCGTCATGGACGTCACCATTACGCGGGAGATGGACCGGCTGGAACGGCGGCTCTTATTTCTCGCAACGGTCGGATCGACGGCGCCCTTCGTCGGACTGTTCGGCACGGTTTGGGGCATCATGACCAGTTTCCAATCGATCGCCGTGTCCAGGAATACGAGCCTGGCCGTCGTTGCGCCCGGCATCGCCGAGGCCCTGTTCGCGACCGCCCTCGGCCTGCTGGCCGCAATTCCGGCGGTGATCTTCTACAATAAATTTTCCGCCGAGGCCGGACGCTTCGCGCAGCGCCTTGAAGGCTTCTGCGACGAGTTTCTCGCCATCGTTTCCCGCCAGCTCGATCTGCGGAGCTAGGCGATGGGAGCGGGCGTGCAGAGCGGCGGGGCCACGCAGCGGAGAGGCAGAAAGCGCCTTCGGCGCAAGCCCATAGCCGAAATCAACGTCACGCCTTTCGTCGACGTCATGCTGGTGCTGCTCATCATCTTCATGGTCACGGCCCCGCTGCTCACTGTCGGCGTGCCCGTCGATCTGCCCAAGAGCGAGGCGAACGCCAACAAGGACGCAAGCGAAAAAGAGCCGTTGATAATCAGCGTTCGGCGGGACAGCCGCATCTTTCTTCAGGAATCGGAAATAACTCTCGACGAGATTGCGCAGAAATTGCGCGCCATCGCCGAGGGCGGCACGAACCGGGTGATCTATGTCCGGGGCGACGCCCGCGCCAATTACGGCGCGCTGATGCAGGTCATGGGCAAGATCAACGCGGCAGGATTTCAGCGTATCTCGCTTGTCACCGACATCGAAGAGAGCAGTTGAGGGAAGGTCCTTGCGGACGAGTCTCATCGTTTCATTGGTCATGCACGGCATGGTGCTGGTGATCGCGCTCATCGGTTTCGGCGCGCATGACAGCGCCGACAGCCCCGCGCCCGTCCCCGTGGATATTGTCGCGCCCGCCGAGATCAGCGCACTGAAATCCGGCAAACCGGATCGCGAGCCCGAAAAGGCAGCGCGGAAAGCCACGCCCCTCGAACGGTCACAAAAGATCATCCGGACTGCCGCAAAGCTCAACCCTACCAAGAGCAACGCGAAGAAAGAGGCCGCCCTGCCCCCTCCGAAGCCTAAATCGCTTCCGCCGGAGCCGACTGAGGTTCACGCGAAGCCGGACGCAAAAGCTCTCAAGACCCCGGCTCAGCCGAAAACCGCAAGCGTGCCGCCACCCGTCAAGCGCGCCGAGGGGCCGCGACCGCGCCGGAAAACCGCCCGGCGCGAAACACGCCAGGCCCCCCCCAAGCCAAGGCCGCGCGACCGGAACGACCGGATCGCCGAGCTGATCGACCGGCCGACCCCGCAAGCGCCGGGCAAAAGCGACTTCGATCCGCAGCGCATCGCTGCCCTGCTCAATCGCGATCCGACCGCCGGCGAGCGCGCCTCGCTGGACGGCCCGCGCGAGCCCTGGCGCAGGCCCAGCACATTTGAAGAGCAGGTCTCGGGCCTCGCGGAGGAGCCGCGCGCGCGCTCCACCTATGGAGCGCCGGAGGGACGCGATTCGCGCATGAGCGCCAATGAGATCGACGCCTTCCGCGCTCAGATCTCGCGGTGCTGGACGCCGCCGGTCGGCGGGCTCGGCGGCGGCGCCATCATCGTCAAGCTGCGGATCATGCTCAACAAGGACGGAACGCTCGGACGCTCGCCTGAAATCGCGAACAGCTACAATTCGCCCTTCTTCCGGCCCGCCGCCGACGCAGCCGTGCGCGCCGTCGTTCAATGCCAGCCTTACCGCATGCCGCCGGAGAAATACGCCCAATGGCGCGACATGCTGCTCAGCTTCGACCCGAGCCGGATGTATGGAGGCTGATCGATGGCGCAAACGCTCAGAACACTGATCGCTGGCGCGGCCCTGGCCTTGTGCGCGGCAGCACCCGCCGACGCGGTGATGGAGATCGACATTACGCAGGGCAATCTGCGGCCGATGCCGATCGCCATTTCTCCATTTCTTCCCGGCGGGCAGGAAAGCGCGGGCCTCGCCAACTCAGTAACCGGGATCATTGCGTCCAATCTCGAACGCTCCGGCCTCTTCAAGCCGATTGCCCGCGCGGCGTTCATCGAACACATTTCCAATGTCGATCTTCCGCCGCGTTTTCGCGACTGGCGCGCCATCAATGCGGAGGCGCTTGTCGTCGGTCAGGTGAGCGACAATGGCCAGGGGCAGATCAAAGCGCAGTTCCGCCTCTGGGACGTCTTCACCGGAAAAGAGTTGAAGGCGGAGGCCTTCTCCGCGCCCGCAGGCGAATGGCGCCGCATCGGCCATATCATCTCTGACGCCATCTATGAGCGGCTCACCGGCGAGAAGGGCTATTTCGACAGCCGGATCGCGTTCGTCGACGAGTCCGGCCCGAAGAACAAGCGGGTCAAACGCCTCGCCATCATGGACCAGGACGGGCACAATCTGCGTTATCTCACGCGGGGACGGAGCCTTGCCCTGACGCCGCGCTTCAGCCCGACCAATCGCGAGCTGACCTACACCTCCTATGAAGGCGGGCAGCCCAGCGTCCTGCGCTTCGATCTTGCCAGCGGCCGGCATCAGATCGTCGCCAACCTGCCGGGCATGACCTTCGCACCCCGCTTCTCACCGGGCGGCGACCGGATCGTCATGAGCCTGCAGCGGCAAGGCGCATCCAACATCTATGCGATGGACCTTCGTAGCCGCCAGCTTCGCCGGCTGACCGCTACAGAGGCCATCGACACCAGTCCCTGCTATTCGCCCGACGGACGGCAGATCGTCTTCGAGTCGGACCGCAGCGGTCAGCAGGAGCTCTATGTCATGAACGCCGATGGTGGCGGCGCGCGGCAGATCACGGGCGGCGACGGCCGCTACTCGACGCCGGTCTGGTCCCCGCGCGGCGATCTGATCGCCTTCACAAAACAGATTCGCGGGCGCTTTCTGATCGGCGTCGTCAGGCCTGACGGGAGCGGCGAACGCATTCTCACCGAGGGCTATCACAATGAGGGGCCGAGCTGGTCGCCCAATGGGCGGGTCATCATTTTCTTCCGCGAATCACCCGGGGAGAAAGGCGGCCCGCGTCTCTTCACCATCGACCTCACCGGCTATAATGAGCGGCCTCTACCGACCCCCAACTTCGGCTCGGACCCGGCTTGGTCACCACTTCTGCGTTAGCATCGCGTCTTTGCAACTTATTGATACCATTTCAAAAGATGCTCCGAAATTCCCTCTACGGAGCAGTGATTCTACGTGGTATTTTCGCATCAGGGGACCCGGAAAAGAAGGGCGATACTGGTTGCCAACTTGATAATCGGCGGCATGCTCGGCTAGCTACAGGAAGCGGCGAGTTGTCGCTTAATCAGAGGAGACATGATCATGCAGGGTTTCAAAGGCGTTGTCGTCGTTGCGACGATCGTTGCGACTGCTCTCGCGCTTGGCGCATGCCGTAAGGAAGTTGGCGGTGAGCCGCTTAAGCTCGGCGCTTCCGACGTTTCGATCGCAATCGTTCGCTAATTCGCTTCACACGAAGCGGGGGCTTCAAACTCTTCAAAACGCCGTGCGCCAGCTTGAACCTGGTGTTCACGGCGTTTGCTTTTCCTCAGAACTCGACTTTTGCGTGCAGATTGATGATTTTCGTGAAAAAGTTGCGTAGGCGGGCCATTCCGTAACGCTTCATTAACCACGCCGGCCGCAGCCTCCTCTCACCGGGAAAGTTTTCCTGTGTTGAGGAGTTGAGTGATGTCCCGTTTCGCGACCCTGCCGGTCAGCTTTGTCGCCATTGTCGTTCTGTCCCTTGCCGCATGTTCAAGAACGCCGCCGAACAAGGCCTTAAATGGCGCGCAGGCCGTCCCGGACACAACCGGGGCCGGCCGTGAATCCGGTCCGATCAGGCCGGGCTCAATGCGCGAATTCTCGGCGCGCGTGGGCGATACCGTCTACTTCAGCACCGACAGTACCCGCCTGAGCCGCCAAGCGCAGACGGTCCTGATCGCCCAGGCTCAGTGGCTCAATCGCTATTCGAACCATTCGATCCTCGTCGAAGGTCATGCCGACGAGCGCGGCACCCGCGAATACAATCTGGCGCTCGGCGCCAAGCGGGCGGAGAGCGCCCGGGATTTCCTTTTGTCGCGCGGCGTGGAACCTCGCCGGATCAGGATGATCTCCTATGGCAAGGAGCGGCCCGTGGCCCTGTGCGCGAACATCTCCTGCTGGTCGAAGAACCGGCGCGCGGTGACCGTACTCGATCAAGACAGAGTCGCGGCACGTTGATCGATTTCAAAAGACGGGCGCCACTGTCCGCATCCTTTCCGACGTGCGTTGCGCTAAGCGCTGATGCGGGAAAACAGCATCGCTTCCCGAGCTTTGTGAAATTCGGCGCAGACCGGAGAGCCGGGCTGGCCCCGCTCCGTGAACTTTGCTAAGAACGACCCAATTCAGCACTTTCACGAATGGGTATGAAAGACCATGCAAAGGTCGTTTTTCGTCTTTGCCGCCATCCTGTGGGCCGGGATGTCCTTGCTGCCAGGGGACGTTAAAGCGCAGAGTCCGGATGCCGGCACAAATGCCGACGTCGAGAAGCGCCTGCAGCGCTTGGAAGAGCAGATCGTCGACATGAATGCGCAGCTCGGAACCATCGAGACGATGGTGCAAAGCGGAGGCGGCGCGGCGGCCTCGCCGTCCGGCTCTTCCTATCCGAGCAGCGGCGGTCTCGGCGGGCCTGATGAGCCGCGCCTTGCCGATCTCGAAACCCAGCTCCGCGCCCTGTCCACCCAGATGAGCGATATACTGAGCCGGCTCGACCAACTCGAGCAGCGCTCGGGAGCGCTTCCGCCCTCTCAGCAGCCCGCAGGCGGTGGCACGGATTACGGGAATGCCGCACCGGACCGTCTCGATGCGCGGCCCGCCGAGCAGGGAACCGGCTTCAGCATCGGCGGCAATGAGCCCGCAGGCGACAATTTCGGCGCGTCAATCGAGCCGGGCGCATCAAAGAACGATGCCGGCGGCGGATTGAGCGGCTATTTCGATGCCGGCTCGCAGGATGCCGGCAGCCCGCCCAGCACCAGCGCTCAGCCCGTTCAAACGGCAGCACGGTCGTCGCCGGAGGCGCAAACGCTTTACAGCAAAGCCTATGACGCGCTGGTCCAGCGCAATTACCGCACCGCAGCGGAGGATTTCGGGCAGTTCGTCCAGACCTATCCCAAAGACCCGCTTGCCGGTCCGGCTCATTACTGGCTCGGCGAAGCCGCATTCATCAATGGGGAGTACAAACAGGCCGCCGACAATTTCCTGAAAAGCTCGACGCAATATCCGCAGAATGAGAAAGCTGCCGAAAGCCTGTTGAAACTCGGCATCTCGCTGAAAAGGCTTGGTCAGAAAGAGGCGGCCTGTTCGTCCTTTTCCGAACTGGCGCGGCGTTTCCCGAATGCGACGGCCATACTTCAGCGTGCGGAGCGCGAAAAGAGCCGCACTCAATGTTGACCGGCTATGATCGCCGTCACGAAGACTGGCGGAAGCGGGGGAAGCGGAAGCCCGCCATTTGACCACGCTGGAATCGCGCAGCTCTTTCAAAGTCTGGCGGGCTATCCGCAAATTGCACTGGCGGTTTCCGGAGGGGCCGACAGTACGGCGCTGATGCTGCTCGCGCACCGCTGGGCCGGGTTGCAGCCCGGAGCCTCGCCACAGATCACAATTCTGACGGTCGATCACCGTTTGAGGCCGGAGGCGCAGGCCGAGGCGGTTTGGGTCGCGGAACAGGCCGCGCGGCTGGGATTTGCGCATCGCACGCTCGTCTGGACCGGCGACAAGCCGAAAACCGGACTCCAGGCAGCGGCGCGAGAGGCGCGCTACCGCCTGATGGCGGAGTTCTGCCACGCGCACGCAATCCCCGCCATCGCCACCGCCCATACGCGTGACGACCAGGCGGAGACGCTTCTGATGCGGCTTGCGCGCGGCAGCGGCGTCGATGGGCTGTCGGGCACGGCGGCGGTCTCCCGCTGGCGGGGGCTTGCCCTGTTGCGTCCGCTGCTCGCCGTTTCGCGGGCGCGGCTGGAGGCGTTTCTCAGGGCGAACGATCAGCCCTGGCTCGAAGACCCCACCAATCTGGATGACCGTTATGAGCGGGTGCGCATCCGGAAAGCGCTTCAGACAGCCGAAGCGTTCGGTCTCGCGCGAGACAAGCTGGCGCTCACGGCCCGGCGGATGGACAGGGCGAGAAATGCGCTCGAAGCCTCCGCGGCGGATTTTCTGAAATCGGCGCTCGCCGTTCACGAGGCCGGCTTCGGCGAGATGGCCTTTCCCTCATTTCTCGATGCGCCGGAAGACATCGCGCTGAGGGCGCTTGGCCGCATGACGCTGGCCTTCGGAGGCCGGGAGGTCCCGCCGCCGCTCTCCAAGCTCGAAGTCACTTACGGCAAGCTGCGCGAAGCGCCGGGAAATCTCACCCTTGGCGGCTGTCAGCTCGGCGTGCGGCGTGATCGCCTGCTGATCACCCGCGAATATGGACGGATGGACCGCGCAGAGCTGCCGATTTCGCCGGGAGAGGAGCGTCTTTGGGACCATCGCTTCAAGGTCCGCGCGCCAGCCACAGCGCCGAAACGGCTTGTCCTGCGCCCGTTCGGCCCGGATGGCCTGACAGCGGTCAAAGCATATGAAGCCAGCGCCGGACCATTGCCCCGCGCCGCGGTCGTGACGCTTCCCTCGCTCTGGCGGGACGAAACGCTGGTCTTCGTTCCGTTCCTTGTCTTCGAGAGAGGGCCGCCAGATGGCTGGATCGAGGCGGCAAGCGCCGAATTCGCCAATCACTCGGTCCTTTTCGCTCCGCGGCCCAATCGCCGCGAATGAAGGAAAACCGGCCATTTCCGGCCCGCGATTAAGCTTCTGTTTTCGCGTAAGCGCGTACAGTCAACCCCGCCATTAACAACGCTTCTCCGGCCTTCTTGGAAAACGCTGCGCAGGTGCTTATTTAAATGACTAACGACATCGGCGAGGGTCTTGGGATAAGGTAAGCTGATATTTTGCAGCCTCCGCAATCCGGGCCTGTTTGCGCAGAAGGACCCCATGAACTCGAATTTTCGTAATTTCGCGATCTGGATCATCATCGGTCTTCTCCTGGTCGCGCTGTTCAACCTGTTCCAAAACCCCAGCCAACGCGCACGGGCGAATGAAATCACCTATTCGCAGTTCCTCGGCGAGGTTGAGAAGCAGAACGTTCGCTCCGTCACCATCTCCGGCAAGCAGCTGACCGGCAAACTCGGCGATGGGCGCACCTTCCAGACGACCGCGCCGGATGACCCGCAGCTTGTCGAGCGTTTGCATTCGAAGGGCGTCGGAATTGCCGTGAAGCCGAGCGAGGACGATGTTCCTTCTCTTCTCGGTGTTCTGGTCTCGTGGTTCCCGATGCTGCTTCTGATCGCCGTCTGGGTGTTCTTCATGCGGCAGATGCAGTCGGGCGGCGGCCGCGCCATGGGCTTCGGCAAGTCCAAAGCCAAGCTGCTGACCGAACGCCAGGGACGGGTCACCTTCGATGACGTCGCAGGTGTCGACGAGGCCAAGGACGATCTGCAGGAAATCGTCGAGTTCCTTCGCGATCCGCAGAAATTCCAGCGGCTGGGCGGACGCATTCCGCGCGGCGCCCTGCTCGTCGGACCTCCCGGAACCGGTAAGACACTGCTTGCCCGCGCGATCGCCGGCGAGGCAAATGTGCCGTTCTTCACGATTTCCGGCTCGGACTTCGTCGAGATGTTCGTCGGCGTCGGTGCGAGCCGCGTCCGCGACATGTTCGACCAGGCGAAGAAGAACGCGCCCTGCATCATCTTCATCGACGAAATCGACGCTGTCGGCCGTCATCGCGGCGCCGGTCTCGGCGGCGGCAATGACGAGCGCGAGCAGACTCTCAATCAGCTGCTGGTCGAGATGGACGGCTTCGAGGCCAATGAAGGCATCATCCTCGTCGCCGCGACCAACCGGCCGGACGTGCTCGATCCCGCTCTCCTGCGGCCGGGCCGTTTCGATCGCCAGATCGTCGTACCCCGTCCGGATGTGGTGGGCCGCGAGAAGATCCTGAAAGTGCATGTGCGCAAGGTGCCCATGGCGCCGGATGTCGATCTGCGTGTGATTGCACGCGGCACGCCGGGCTTCTCGGGCGCGGATCTGTCGAACATCGTCAATGAGGCCGCGCTGCTGGCGGCGAGACGCTCCAAGCGGCTCGTGACGCAGCATGAGTTCGAGGACGCCAAGGACAAGGTCATGATGGGGTCCGAGCGGCGGTCCATGGTGATGACCGAAGAGGAGAAGCGCCTTACGGCCTATCACGAGGGCGGCCATGCGCTGATCGCGCTCAAGGTCGTGGGCTCCGATCCGATTCACAAAGCGACCATCATCCCGCGAGGCCGCGCCTTGGGCATGGTGATGCGCCTGCCGGAACGCGATCAGCTCTCGCACACACGCCAGAAGCTGGAAGCCGACATTTGCGTGGCGATGGGCGGCCGATTGGCGGAGGAACTGATCTTCGGCCATGAAAAGGTGACGTCCGGCGCCTCGATGGATATCAAGATGGCGACCCAGCTTGCCCGCGCGATGGTGACGCAGTTCGGCATGTCCGACAAGCTCGGTCCGCTCGCCTATGGTGAGAACGAGGAAGAGATTTTCCTCGGCCATTCGGTGGCGCGGCAACAGAATATGTCGGACGAGACACAGAAGCTCGTTGACGAGGAAATCCGCCAGATCGTCGATATAGGGTATGGCAAAGCGCGCCGGATCCTGGAGGAGAATATCGACGAGCTGCATATTCTGGCCAAAGGGCTTCTAGAATATGAGACGCTGAGCGGACAGGAGATCACCGATCTCTTGAACGGCAAGCCGCCGGTGCGCGAATTCACCGTCAAGGAAGACCAGGACACCGGACGTCCGTCCTCGGCCGTTCCTTCCGCCGGACAGGGGCGGACTCCGCCCGAGCCGGATACCGGTGGTATGGAGCCGCAGCCGCAGACCTGACGATCAGTGGCCGGGGGCCTTGCCTCCGCAGCAGACAGCGCAGATTGCAGAGCCGTGCCGACCCGACCGAGGCGGCACGGCTTTTGTTTGCGGCAGCCTTATAGCGAGATCAATTCAGGCCGAACCCATCGCGCTTGCGTCGGTTACCCCCTCTCGCTTGGAAGATCTCTGCGAATAAGGCCACCATTCGTCATCCCGGAAGCCCGAAGGGCTGTCCGGGATCCAATCGCCTTTCCGCAAATACGTTACCGAGTCGTTAGGCGAGTAGACCCCGGCTCTTCGGCCGGGGCGACGCGGATTATGCTGTTCCGCAGAGCTCCCCATAGGAGGGCCGTTCCCACCAAGTTTGCCCCCGCACGAGCTCAACTCGCCCCAGGCAGAGCGCTGTCGATCTTCTCCTTCAGCATCAGCGCGCTGAACGGCTTCACCAGATAGTTGCTCACACCGGCCTGCCGTGCGGCCAAGACATTTTCCGGCTTCGTCTCGGCCGTCACCAGAATGAAGGGCGTTTTCGCGGTCTCTTTGTCGGCACGAACACGCTTGAGCAACTCAAAGCCCGTCATCGGTTCCATGATCCAGTCGGAAATAATGAGCCCGTAGCGTTTCGCCTCGATCTTCTTAAGCGCCTCCTCGCCGTTCGAGGCTTCGTCAATATTCTCATAGCCGATCTCGTGGAGAAGCTTTCTGATGATTCGGACCATGGTGTCGAAGTCGTCGACAACCAGGATCGGCAGATTGGGGTCCGTGCTCATTGGAATCTCCGGTTGTCAGTCACGCAGACTGCAGGGTGTTTCAATGCCCCCGCGGCGGCCGGCCCGGACGTCCCGGCACCATGGGTAGTCACCAGCCAAAGGCTGGTTTTGCTTGCTTCTCGCCTGCCTTGCATAAGACGTCATCGATAGTTCCGGGCGCAAAGCAGCAATTATCGGTCGTGTTGATTGATAATTGTCTACCGGACGCAAAAATGAGATCAGCGGAGCGGAAAAGACGAAAACCGACGCGAGGCAAGGCGAGGCGCCGCCGTCTCCGTCCTTGAACCGGCGGAAGGTGGAAGGTTAAGCTCGCGTGAACGTGCTCAGGACGGGCCGAAATGACCGAGAAGACGCTCCTCATCGTTGCGCATGCGCCGTCCCCCAATACGGCGCGGCTGCGCGATGCGCTGGTCGCAGGCGCACGCCACGATGAAATCCAGGGTGTCAAGGTGAGGTGTCTTTCACCGTTCGACACCGAGCCGGCCGACGTCAAAGCCGCGCAGGCCATCGTTCTCGCAACCACCGAGAATCTCGGCTATATGAGCGGCGCGCTGAAAGACTTCTTCGACCGCATTTACTATCCGTGCCTGGAGGAAACCCAGGGGTTGCCCTATGCGTTGGTGATCCGCGCGGGACATGACGGAACGGGAACACGGCGCGGGGTCGAGACGATCGTCACCGGGCTCCGCTGGCGGGCCGTGCAGGAGCCGCTCATTTGCCGCGGGGACTTTCAGGAGGCGTTCGTCGGCCAGTGTGCCGAACTCGGGACGGCCATCGCAGCCGGGCTCGAAGCCGGCATCTTCTAGCGCAACGCGCGTCCAAGCATGTCCCCGCGAAGGCGGGAATGGACGCGGGAACAGTTGCGCTTTTCTTTTGAAATAGATCAACTTGACCTCGTTCAAGTGATGCCACTTGAACGAAGGTTGATCTAGCGCAGCATCGGTTTTTGACGGAGACGGGCTTGCCAATGTGCCACGCCGTCCGCACGCCCAGAGGGACGTGCGCCCGACCGTCAGTCGAGCTCGAATTTGTCCTTATAATCCAGGGCTAGCGACTGATCCTGCGCGTCCTTGCGCAACAGGCAATTGCCGACGACCAGCGTCTCCATTTCCGTTCCCATGAAACAGCGGAAAGCGTCCTCCGGCGTGCAGACGATCGGCTCGCCGCGCACATTGAAGCTGGTATTGACCAGCACGGAATAGCCGGTCCGGTCCTTGAACGCGCCGAGCAGCGCGCGGAATTTCGGATTGGTCTCCTCATGCACCGTCTGGATGCGCGCCGAATAGTCGACATGGGTGACGGCGGGAATATCGGAGCGCTGCACATTCAGCTTGTCGATGCCGAAAAGCTGCTCCTCGGCCTCATCCATCCGGCGGCGGCGATTGCGCTTCACGTCGGCGACCAGGAGCATGTAAGGGCTGTCGTCGTCGAGCTCGAAATAATCCGCAACGTCCTCCCGCAGCACCGCCGGAGCGAAGGGGCGGAAGCTTTCGCGGTATTTGATCTTGAGATTGAGCGTCTTCTGCATCTCCGGATTGCGCGGATCGCCGAGGATGGAGCGCGCGCCGAGCGCCCTGGGCCCGAATTCCATTCGGCCCTGGAACCAGCCGACCGCATCGCCGCCGGTGAGGGAGTCGACCGTGCGTCCCAGAAGCGCCGTCTCATTGAGGACGTCATAACGCGCGCCGGAATTCGTCAGGCGCTGCTCGATGTCGCCCTGTTCGAATTCCGGCCCGAGATAAGAGCCGTGCATGGCATCGAGCGCGCCGTTGACATGGCGCGGCTTGTCGAAATGGATGTAATAGGAGGCAAGCGCGGCTCCGAGCGCACCGCCGGCATCGCCAGCCGCCGGCTGAATCCAGATGCGGTCGAAATGACCGTCTCGCAAGATCTTGCCGTTCGCGACACAGTTCAGCGCGACGCCGCCCGCCATGCAGAGATTCCGGATCCCGTAGGTCTTTGCGAGGTCGCGCGTGACGCGCAGCATGACCTCTTCCGTCACCTTCTGCACCGATGCGGCCAGGTCCATTTCACGCTGCGTGACGAGGCCTTCCGAGCCGCGGGGCGGCGCGCCGAAGAGATCGTGAAACTTCTCCGACGTCATGGTCAGGCCGGTCATATAGTTGAAATAGTCCATATCCAGCCAGAACGAGCCGTCCGGCTTGACGTCGATCAGATGCTCCATGATCAGGTCGTAATATTTCGGCTCGCCATAGGGCGCGAGCCCCATCACCTTGTACTCGCCGGAATTGACCTTGAAGCCGGTGTAATAGGTGAAGGCGGAATAGAGCAGGCCGAGGCTGTGCGGGAATTTGATCTCCTTCTTCAGCTCCAGCGTGTTGCCACGCCCGATCGAAATGGAGGTCGTCGTCCACTCGCCGACGCCGTCAAGCGTCAGAACGACCGCTTCCTCGAAAGGCGAAGCGAAGAAGGCGGAGGCGGCATGGCTTTGATGGTGGCCCGCAAAGAGCAGCTTCTTGCCGTCGAACGCGCCACTCTGGGAGTATGGCTCGAGGGATTTGATCAGACCGCTCTTCTGAAACAGCTTTTCCTTGATCCAGAGCGGCAGAGCCATGCGGAAGGACTGAAAGCCCTTCGGGACATTGGCGAGATAGGTTTCAACGAGCCGCTCGAATTTGACCAGCGGCTTTTCGAAGAACACGACATGATCGACCTGATCGAGATCGACCTTCGCCTGATCCAGGCAATAGCGGATCGCATTTTCAGGGAAGGACGCATCATGCTTCTTGCGCGTGAAACGCTCCTCCTGGGCGGCCGCCCTGATCGTGCCGTCTTCGATGAGCGCGGCGGCGCTGTCGTGGTAAAAGGCTGAAATTCCGAGGATACGCATCATCGCTCCGGGGTGTTCTTGACCAATCGGCGCATGTGTCGGGCAATGCTTATCATCGCGCCCGCGCCAACCTTAGAATTGCTTCTCCATCGAACTAAGCTTGATCTCGGCGGGGTCGGGCTCAAGCCAATAGGTTTGCAGCTCCGTTTTCCGCTTCAGCCGTAACGGATCGCCGAGAGCCTGGATCAGCAAACCCATCGGGACGAAGGCAATGGCGAACATGAGAAACATGACGACCGGATTGACGATCCGGTGCAGCAGCATGCCAAAGCGGAACCAGGCGATGTTGAGCGGCTGAAGCAGATGCGGCGCCAGAAAGCTTGTCGCCAGGAGCAGCGCCGCCACGCAGCCAGCCGCAACGGCGACGGTCAGATCGTTGCGAAAGAGCACGCCAACGATAATCGCGACGCCGGTGAAGACGAACCCTGTCGAGCGCGGCGAGGGGGGCGCAACCGTGCCCGCCGCAAAGGACTCGTGAAAATCGCTTTTCGCAGAAGAGGTTCGCTGCTTCTCAACCATATGCAAGAATCCTGATGCGACGCTCGGAAACCGGGAAACCTGTCATAGCGTCTAGCTCCAGCCAATGTCTAGTGCACTGACGCATTCACATGGTTCATGCGTCCGCGCCCTAGTGTCCTGAATCAGAGGTATGCTTCATAATTTTCCGGGCTGGTTCTGAGACAGAACCTGTTGACGGCTTCAAGGATGTCGTCGGCGGTGCGAACCCATTTGAACGGCTTCGGGTCTTCGTT
>Ga0315553_10001304_pt1 | contig 20867 bp, 22 predicted proteins | sample SalMarSW160140MG_FD_203099 | JGI IMG/M metagenome (GOLD analysis project Ga0315553, IMG submission 203099) | Salt marsh sediment microbial communities from the Plum Island Ecosystem LTER, Massachusetts, United States - Salt Marsh Sediment SW1601-40 ... | reverse complement strand
ACATGCGCTAAGCTCAGTAAACAGGGGTCTTTTGATGGACTATGATGCTATCATTACTGGTGCAGGTCCTGCAGGTATTCTTGCAGCCACTAAGATAGCTGAAGATGGACATACTGTACTACTCTTAGAGGAACACAAGAAAATAGGAGAACCAGACCACTGCGCAGGTCTGTTAAGCTCTTCAGGACTCAGTTCTTTAAATCTCAAGCCCCCAGCTGAGGTCATTCAGAATACTGTCATTGGAGCGAGAATCCATGCTCCTTCAGGACATTTCATACTCATTGAACGTGGTCGACGTGAAGCATTCGTTGTGGATAGAAGACATTTTGACTCATGGTTAGCCACGAGAGCCTCTAATCGAGGTGTCAAAATCCTCACTAACAATAAAGTGAAAGCAATTTCTCAGTCAAAGAAAGGAGTACAAACGGTCAGGACCAGTAATCAACCTCTTCAATCCAAATTAGTAATAATTGCAGAAGGCGTGCGTTCAGTTCTATCAAAGAGTGTAGGGTTTCAACCTATATCAAAAAATAGTAGACTTCCCGCCTATCAGTATGAAGTCAAGGGTGTAGATATTGAAGAAGACATGGTTGAGATGTTCTATGGACGAAAACTTGCCCCGGGTTTCTTTGCATGGATTATCCCTCTTGGTGAGGGAAGAGCCAGGGTGGGTTTAGCATCAAGAAGTAAATCAAAAATCAGACTTGAATCAGCACTACTTCATCATCCCATCATCAGCAAGCGACTCAAGAATGCGGAAAGAGTGAGGGGTATGGGCGGAACGGTCATTGTCGGTCAACCAAAGTCCAAAATATCCTCGGATGGACTAATTATTGTAGGAGATACTGCAGGGATGGTAAAAGCTACTACAGGGGGCGGTGTGATTATCGGTGGTTTAACTGCTAGAATCGCAGGAGAAACAGTCAATGAGGCACTTCAACAGAATGACACATCACGAAAGATGCTATCAAGATATGACAAAAAGTGCAAATCCAATTACTATCGAGAACTCCAGACAATGTATCTAGCCCAAAAGGTCCTTACATCACTAACGGACAAAGGTCTTGATTCCATAATATGGGATGCAAATAACTTGGGACTTCTCAATATTATACGAAGGGAAGGAGATATGGATCTTCAAGGCCAAGTGATTCGTAAACTTATCACGAATCCACGCACATTCTTGTTGGGTTTGAAAGCGATGAGGTACATCAACCCATTCCTCTAGCTTTATGAATCAAGAAATTACAGTCTGCAAGAGGCCAAGACAGATGACAACACCAATCCAGAACAGGGTATTGGACACTGCAATTAGTATACTTGAGCAGTACTCTATTTGTGACAGATGTCTTGGTCGACAGTTTGCTTGGTTGAGCACTAACACATCAAATAGCGAACGAGGACATTCATTGAAACTTGTCCTCTCGATGATGGCTGATGATAAATTGAAGTCAGAACATCCAGAGAAGGGTAGGAAAATTATCGAGCTATTAGCTGGTCACGGTCTGTTTAAACCAGCACAGGTAATCGCAGAGAAAAATTCCATTACATATGAAAAGATTGCTGATTGTCATCTCTGTTCAATAGAGGGGCAATCTATTTTTGATAAAATTGGAGCGGCCGCAAAGAAAGCTACCGAGCTTGTCAAAGATGTTGAATTTGACAACTTTCTGGTGGGAACTATCACTATCCCCCTCCTTGATGACAGACAAGATGACCTTAGAGCTAAATATTCACTATTGCATGCTGAAGCGATCAAATCGGATTTCAGTAGAGAGCTTGGAAAGCATCTTCATGAAATCTTGAAGAAGGAAGTAGAATTCGACCGACCGCACCTGGTTTTTCTCTATGATATGATGAATGATGATGTTCAGCTGCAGATCAATCCAGTATTCATCTACGGTAGGTATCAGAAACTGATTCGTGGCATTCCACAGAGCAGATGGGATTGTAAAGAGTGCAATGGTAGGGGCTGTGAAGCCTGCAAAGGAACAGGAAGAAGGTATCCTGATTCAATCTCAGAATATGTTGGAAATGTTGCACAGCGGTTTTTGAGAGGATCGAGATTCAAATTCCATGCAGCTGGTCGTGAGGATGTTGATGTTCTCATGTTAGGACAAGGTAGGCCTTTTGTTGTAGAAATATCAGAGCCACATGTCAGAAAACCTGATTTGGCGTTACTCACGAAGAGAATAAATAAAGAGTCTAAGAAACGTATCAAAGTTCAGGACCTCAAGATAACAAATCGAGAGCATTCTCAAAGGCTAAAGGAAGATGCGTCTTCGAATATCAAGGAATATCTAGCAGTGATTCAGACCGAGAGGCCTGTACAAAAGACTGAGCTTACTAGAGTGGAAGGTGAGATCTCGGGGATTGAGATTAATCAACGAACACCGACTCGAGTTTCACACCGAAGAAGTGACCTAGTGAGAAAGAAATTGATTCACGAGATTCGACTCAGGAAGCTCAATGATGATAGTATAGAGGCTTTTTTCAAAGTACAGGGTGGAACATATGTGAAGGAGTTAATTTCCGGGGATGATGGTAGGACAGACCCGTCAATCGCAAGTAAACTAGGATTGGCTTGTGTATGTAGAAAATTAGATGTGACTGCGGTCTACAGCAACTAATCCCAAACAATGTATATGCTACATAATTATACAGAGCCGTTGCGAAATCCTTAAGTGGCGACCTAAGAGGTCATGCTGGAACTCGTGTGTAGGTTCTACTGAATTATTGCATTTCGAGACATAAACCCAAAGCAAGTGATGCCTCATGGTCAAAAAGAGTCATGGTTTCAGAGCACGAACCCGTGCCTTGATGAGCAAACGAGTACGCCAACGTGGACTTAGCTCACCAAGCAAGGTGTTAATTGACTATGAAGTAGGTCAACGTGTTGATGTAGTGATTGATAGCGGGTTCCACAAAGGAATGCCACACCGCAGGTATCAAGGCAGAACTGGCATAGTCAAAGGCTTGAGAGGGCGAGCAGTTGTTGTCGATGTGGGTCTTGGAAAAGTCATAAAGACACTCATAATTAGACGTGAGCATCTCCAACCTAGTAGAGGCTGAGTGATAAAATGCCGAAGGAGATTATCAGCGAGGAAGAAGTGACTCTCCCACAGGTCAAGAAACTTCTTGCCCAGAGGTCAAAGGAAGGGGAACTATCGTTTCAGCAGTCTATCACACTTGAGCATGCAAGTGCTTTTTCAAGAATGGCGCCCGCAGTCGCTATTAAACTCGTAGATAGATTGCTCAAAGGTTATAGCCTCAATAGGGCTCAAGCAGTCCAAGTGGTTAACATCGCCCCGGTCACAGTCGAGGAACTAAGAAGTATTCTTGATGCTAAATCAACAAATCTCACAGACGAACAGATGATTGAGATTGTGGACCTTGTGATAAAGAGCAGATCCTAGTGAACAAGCAGCGATTTGCATTATGTTTTAATGCCATAAGACGTTTCCGAGGCCGATTAGTTTTTATCCAATCATAACAATTACTATCTTAATGTGCCCAATCAGCGATAGGAGTGTAAATAGATGGAAGGACCGCAAAACAGGATGTTTGAGACGCATGCGTATGTCCTGTCAGTTGTTCCTCCAAAAGAGTTCCTTCGCGATTCACGACCTCGGGGAGATACTATTGTTCAGGGCATAGGAGAGAGTCATTTTACGCTGTTGGAGATGCTTCCTCAGAGAGATGTGAAACTGCACCCTCAAGAACGCGTTTCTATTCAACGCGATACAGCCAGTAAGATAGATCATGTCAAAAGGAGGATTTTCTTCGAGAATCTTGTACCAGAGAGTGTTACAGAGCTAGCTCTTGTTGTTGAGATGATTGTGACCAAACATGAGCACAAGTTTGTAATGTTCTTCAACGAAGCCAGCCCAATAACAACTAGGATGCATTCACTCCAACTTCTACCTGGGATAGGACAGACACTTATGTGGGCTATTTTGGAGGAACGTAAACGCAAACCATTCAAGAACTTTGATGATATTGCAGCACGTACAAAATTACAGAATCCGAAAAAGGTCATTACAGCCCGTATAATTGACGAACTCAAAGAGGATGTTAAGAGATGGTTGTTTGTACGACCCCCAAAACGTGAGAACGAGGAACAAGATCATAGAGACCGTCCGCCTAGACGCTAGTATGAGCACGATGTAGGTGAGCTCTCTGTCAGAAGATATTCGTTGGCTTCTCAATAGATACAATGTGAAACCTAAGAAGAAACGCGGACAAAGCTTTTTGACCAGTCATAGTGTAGCCAGGGATATTGTTGATTTAGCTGAACTATCTGAGCAAGATGATGTTTTGGAGATAGGAGGCGGTTTCGGGGTCCTAACAAAACGGATTGCTGAAAAAGCTCAGCACGTCTATGTCATAGAGATAGATCCAAGATTGAATAAAGCTCTACATGATACCCTAAAGGACTTCACCAATGTCGATATTATTGAGGGAGATGCACTCACCGTAGACCTACCACGAGTGAATAAGATAATTGCCAATCTTCCCTACAGCATCTCATCAGAAATCACATTTAGAATTATGAGAGAGATGAAATACGAGGAAGCAATCCTGATGTATCAGAAGGAGTATGCTTCCCGACTCGTGGCATGTCCAGGAACCTCTGAATATTCTCGGCTTACTATTAACGTACAATATTATGCAGAAGTGGAGAAGATTTTAGAAGTCCCTGCAGACCTATTCTATCCGACTCCTGCAGTGGATTCTACTGTCGTGCGGATGACTCCACGAACTGAGGGGTTATTCGCAAAAGACGATTCAGTGTTTCATTGGATGATTGGGGGTATCTATCCCTACCCAAACAAGAACATACGAAAGGCATTACAAATATGGTTCCGAAATCTTGGAATCGACAAGAATTTGTCTGATGAGGTTCTGTTCCGGTTGGGGGGTATTATAGCAGGTAATGAGCGTCTTCGCTCAATCAATCTGGATCAATTGGTTAAGCTTTCAGACATCCTCCTCGTTTTGATTGAGGAAGGCACCATCCCAGACCCGCGAGAGTGAGAATAATGGATGAGGGCAGACCCAATATCACTGTCTTCCCAGGAGTATATCCACCCTCTGAAGACACATACCTCCTCTTAGACAACTTAGATATCAGGCAGGATGATATATTTCTAGAGGTTGGATGCGGAGCAGGACTCATTACTCTGACTGCAGCAAAGCTAGCACAAACTATTGTGAGTGTCGATAGTTCATTTGAAGCAGTTCACAATACTATGGAGAATCTGAAGAGAAATGATTTGTATAATAACTGCCACGTTGTTGAATCAGACCTACTTGGTGCTTTAGCGTCTTCTGTCAAATTCTCACTTATGGTATTCAATCCGCCGTATTTACCACAAGATGACGAGCATACTGATCTGGACCATGCCCTCATAGGGGGACTGGCTGGAACTGAACTTACTCAACGATTCGTCAGACAAGCAGCAGACCATCTTCTGAATGAAGGTCGTATCTTTGTAGTTGTTTCAACCCTTGCGAATGTAGAATCAATTCGACAGACAATGAATAGGTGCGGTTTTGTGGTGGATACTGTTTCGGAGGAATTTTTGTTCTTTGAAAAGATACAAGTACTGAGAGGAATCCTCAAGTAAGACCACAAGGAAACGGTTTTATGAAACTCTGAAAGAGGCCGTTAGAAGTGTTCTTGGAGTCTCGAGAGGGAACAAGATATGTCAGAGAAAAAATCGACAAAGTCGAAGAAGACGCCAGCCAAGAAGGCCACAGCAAAGAAACCAGCTAAGACAAAATCGGCAGCTGAGGGTGAAACTGTTGTGGGTGAGAAAAGCCTGGTCTATATTGATTATAGCGCTACTACAAAGGACGACGGAGTAGTATTTGATACAACAATGCCAGGAGTAGCTAAGGATTCAGGTATTTTCAAAGAAAATGACCGCTACGAGCCAATGTTAGTGGCGATTGGCAGGAACTGGTTGCTCGGAGCACTGGAAGAGGAACTAGTCGGAATGAAGGTGGGCGATTCAAAGACTGTTGAAGTACCACCTGAGAAAGGTGCTGGTGAAAGAGACCCAAGTAAGGTCAAGATGATTGCCAAGACAAAACTTGCCAAGCACAAGACTCGTCCCGTCAAAGGAGAACAGATTACTTTTGGAAATGAACGAGGAGTGATTACAGCTGTACTTGGTAGACAGGTTCGAATTGACTTTAACAGCCCGCTTGCTGGAAAAACTCTTGTCTTTGACGTTACATTGAGAAGCATCATTACGGATCCATCAGAAAAACTTCGTGCTATCGTTAAGAGACGAGTACCTGGGCTTCCGGAGGAGGATTTCAAGTTCTCAGTCGCAAAAAAGGTAGTCACTATAGAGTTGCCCAAAGAAACTAGATATGTTCAGGACATTCAGTATGCAGAGATTGGAATTGCTGCAGACGCATTGAAAGTGTTTGAGGATGCTAATGAAGTAAAACTGGTAGTGACTTTCGATAGACCAAAACCACTAGAAGGGAATACGACCTAACACTCGATAGTCATTTCGGTGGCTCAATGGTCACTGAGAAAACCTTAAAATGGCAGAAATATGACGAGAGTTTGTCACTAGTTCTCTAGATTTCATCTCCTACACGGAGTTAATTGACATGGAACATAATACGCAACCCCCGGCTGAATTGAAGACGGGGACAACAACTGTTGGTCTAATTGCCAAAGATTGTGTTGTCTTGGCAAGTGATCAGAGAGCCACTATGGGTTACTTGATTGCGAACAAGACAGCTAAAAAGATTTACAAAATTACAGATAGCATTGGTGCAACAATCGCGGGATCTGTTGCTGATGCGCAGGCAATAATGGACCTTCTCAAAGCTGAAGCCAAGCTCTTTGAAATCCAAAGGGGTCGACCTATTCGGGTCAAAGCCTTAACACGTCTTCTAAGCAATATTCTGTTCCAAGCACGAGGACTCTACATGCTAGGATCTCTTGTGGGAGGATTTGATGACGAGGGTCCTCAAGTCTTCTATACTGATTATGTTGGTAGTGTGATTCCAGACAAGTATGTCGCAAATGGCTCAGGTTCACCTGTAGCTCTTGGTGTTTTAGAAAATAGCTACAAAGAGGATCTGCCCAAGAAAAAGGCAATCGAACTGGCTGTACACTCCATCGCAGCTGCAATCGAAAGAGATGCGGCAACTGGCAACAATATTCTTGTTAGTGTTATTGACAAGAGTGGTTACCAGGAAATCGATAAAGAAACTATCACGAAGATCTGGAAAGGCCAGTAGTGGCAATATTTGTTGAACATATGGCGAGATAATCTCGACTAGGTCTGTCCACCGCAAGAGTGCGAGGCCGGACTAAGGCCAAATGGGGAATTAATAGGCCAAGGATTGTGATGACTATCCATGCAACCCAATGACGAAGAAGAATATGTTGATATTCGTGAGGTGCTAAAGAAATCGTTACCTCGCTCAGCAGCTGTTAGCTCAGTCGAGTATGAAGGTCCGGAGATAGCTATCTATTCGAAAGCACCAAAGATTCTACTTGATGATGGTGACAAGATTAAGGCATTGGCACGCAAGTTGCGAAAACGGATTGTTGTCAGATCAGCTCCTGAAGTCAGGTTAACTCATGAAGATACTGAGAAAGCAGTTCGAGAACTTGTCCCCAGCGAGGCGGAAATCACTTCAATTGACTTTGATATCTCAAGAGGAGAAGTGATAATTGAGGCTCAAAAACCGGGATTAGTAATAGGTCGTAGTGGTACTACTCTCAGAGAAATTACAAGACAGACGTTTTGGCGACCTAATGTGATGCGAACCCCTCCGATTGAGAGCAAACTTATCAAGCAAATTCGTTATATTATCCAGTCAGAAGCTGCAACTCGAAACAAGTCATTTCGTGAGATTGGTAAGAGAATTCACCGACCCATCCTTCTGAACAACGGTTGGATAAGACTCGTTGCCTTGGGAGGGTTTAGAGAAGTGGGTAGACAGTGTATGTTCTTACAGACGTCTGAGAGTAACATTCTGATTGAATGTGGTGTCAACGTTGGAACACCTTCCAAGGCATTCCCACGTCTTGATATGCCTGAGTTCAGCGTTGACAATCTAGATGCCGTCGTCATAACTCACGCACACTTAGACCACTGTGGTATGGTGCCATTTCTCTTCAAATATGGCTACCGTGGACCAGTCTATATGACTCACCCTACTCTCAATCTGGCAACGCTTCTCCAACTTGACTATCTGGATGTTGCAGAAAGAGAAGGCAAACTCAGACCGTATCGAGACCGTGATGTAAAAGAAGCAATCCTCCATACAATACCGCTTAATTACGGAGAGGTGACGGATATTGCGCCAGATGTCAGACTCACACTTCATAATGCAGGACACATCCTAGGCTCAGCCATTGTCCACTTTCACATTGGTGATGGGCAATACAATATGGCCTACACTGGAGACTTCAAATTTGGAAGAACACGACTACTAGAGCCTGCAACCTTCACATTTCCACGATTGGAAACCCTCATTATAGAGAGCACTTATGGACACCCAACAGACAAAATGCCACCTCGACAAGAGGTTGAACGTAAGTTTGCTTCGATCCTAAAACGAACGTTGGAACGAGGCGGAAAGGTGTTGATTCCTGTTCTTGCGGTAGGTCGAGCTCAAGAAATCATGCTTGTTATTGAAGACTTAGCTGAAAAGGGACGAATCCCGAAGGTACCGGTATACATTGAAGGTATGATTGCCCAAGCCACAGCAATCCATACCACTCATCCAGAGGCTCTTAGTAAGAAGATACGCGAGATGATTTTCCACCAAGGAGTGAATCCATTCCTATCTGAAATATTTGTACAAGTTGATCATCCGGATAACCGCGAAGAGATCGTTGAAGCAGAACCTTGTATCATTATGGCTACATCAGGCATGCTTGCAGGTGGACCAAGTGTTGACTACTTCAGACTACTCGCACCAGATGAGAAGAATATGCTATGTTTCGTGAGTTACCAAGGGGAGGGTACTATGGGAAGACGCATCCAGAAAGGGTGGAAAGAAGTGAATATGAGAAACCGCGAGGGGCAGACGACAGTGGTTCCAGTGAATTTAGAAGTGACAACTGTGGAGGGCTTTTCAGGTCACTCTGATAGAAAACAAATCCTGAATTTTGTTAAAAGGGTAAATCCAGTTCCGGAGCGTATATTGGTTTGTCATGGAGAGGCAAGTAAGACGATCGGACTTGCATCTACTATCCACAAGGCACTGAATATAGAAACGAAAGCACCAATGGTAACTGAAACTATAAAATTGAGATAACCCTCTAGAAGCTAACAAATGAGGGAGTCACAATCATACAACCATCATTCACTAGCGCTATTTCAGCCTGGTAGCCACGGGTTTCTCCGCGTATCCGTTCAATAATACGTCGGAGTTCAAGATGGGATTGATTATTTCCATCATTAAGCTTTGAGATATCAATGAGTACGATGTTTCCGCTTCGGACCTCACCAACAATTTCAGGTACATCAGCTAGCGACTCAAGTTTTCTGGTTCTTATGAAAATTTGTTCTAGTTCTTCAAGTCTTTTGATATCATGCTGTGGGTCTGATTGTTTGCGTTCTGAAACTGGACCAAATAGACCAAGACTTGGGAGCGTTCGTTGAACTGTTGTTTCCTCAGATGATTCAGTACTTCGGTTACGTCTGAATAGAGACTTCACAATAAACACCTCAGCTCATGGTAACGAGTCTTTGTCTGAAGAAAAGACCGAGTATTATATTCAAGAGCCAACCTTTATCACAACCCCAAACCCAATGATTTGGTGATTGCAATGTCTACATTGAGGAAGGAGGATGACGACCTCTCTAGAATGAGAGACCAGCTTAAAGCTCTTAGCAATCGTCATGCCATGGAGATTCTTCAGGTATTGAGTCCTCAGACAGGAGAGATTGTGCCAATTCATGGATGGGACAGCATTGTTGAAGGTATGTTGGATCTTGATGGAATCATCAAACCATCTTCCAAATTAAAAGGAGAGCGAACACAGACGCAGGTCGACTATGAGAGTCTTCGCCAGAGTCTCATGTCAGGTGGGACAATATACGAAACTATGAACAAGCTCATACGTGCGGGTTTTGTGATTTCGACGGGGGATAAGGGGAGAAAGCAGAGAGGTTTCATGATTACTCATGAGGGCAGGCTTGCATTAGCAGCTATTGGCAAATTAAGTGGACCTATTGGAACAGGCACAGATGTCCAGAGGGCTGCAAAGATTCTCCTGAAACACAAGAACTTCGTGAGTCTACTCCCCGCTCAGGAGAAATTTGTACAAGAGATTGGAGATGTAGAAGGAAACTTGGTCATCCAGATGCCTCCTGGTTCAGGAAAAACGTTTCTTGCTATGATAATCATATTGTTGAAACTCCAGAAAGGAATCCGATGTCTCTATCTTAGTCCTTACACCTCCTTGAGTAGACAGATTGTTGAGGAATATGGCACCCTCCTCCGAGAACTAGGCTACTCTGTGGTTCGACATGACGGTCTCAGCATAGCGACTGATTCGGAACTAGAGAATGGAAATCTGATTATTGCCATGTATGAGTCATTCTCAGCTGCGATGTTGCAGAAAAAAAGTTGGACTGAGAACATAGGACTTACTATAGTTGATGAACTCACAGAGCTCGATTCTAATACTGAGGTCGAAGCTTATACCTTGGGAACAGACCGTAGTACAAAGCTGGACAGTATCATCACTCTCTTGAAAGAACGAACTCAGATAGTGACTCTTTCCTCTCGTTTTGGTGAAACTGAAGAGGTGACTGATTGGCTCGATGCTCAGGTATTTAGACCAAGTGTACGACTTGTTCCAGACGAGTTCATAGTGAACATGGTCAATGACCAATTTGAGATAGTGAGCAGTGATGGGACTCAACGAGCAAGTTCGTCACAGGAGGATGTACTTGACGTTGTGATAGACCATCTCAAGGACTACCAGAACAAGTCGATACTTGTGGTCGTGGGATCAAGATTCAGAGCTCAAGGAATAGCTCGAAGACTAGCAAGAAGTCATCCTCGAACTGTGAAACCAGATGTTGTTGACAGGGTTATAGGGCTAGGTGAGAATCTACCACTGAGTAATAGACTTGCTGAAACTTTAAAATTTGGAGCGGCATTCCATCACTCAGGTGTCGATGCAGGAGTTCGTGAACGATTGGAACGGGAGATTAGGAATAAGACAATCAGAACGGTTGTATCGACAACAGGCATCACGGCGGGTATCAGCTTCCCATTTGACTCTGTAATAATACTTCTGAACCAGAACCTATACTATCTTGAAACAAGAGCAAGGTACCTTCAGGTTGCGGGGAGAATAGGTGAGAATCATCTAGCTCAATATGGAGGCAGGGTATACCTAGTTTTTGAAGGACCTAATAGAAATATACCTAATGCCCAAGCTATGAAAGAAAAACTGCTTCATCGACCTCTCAAGCCACTACGACCGGGGATATTATATCCAAGTTTGGCAATAAGCATTCTTACGAGGGCCACTGTCGATGGAAAGAAGTTCACGCAGGACCAACTAAGAACTGATTTTCTGAAATTTGTAGATAGCACATTTAGAGGAACAATTGATAATGAATACCGTTCGGGTATGAGGAAGTTCTTCAAGACTCTTTTTAACTGGCTAGTGAAGCAGGATGTGTTTGAGAAGGTTGAAAGCGATTTCAGATTGTCAAAGGATGCACGTAGTGCAGTTCATGCAAATCTTGACATCAGTGACTATCTACGGATTAGGGAGAGCCTATCCAAGATTAATGATGACTCTGATGAGCCAGTCATGATAGACCTCTTGCTACAGACCCAGCTACCACAGTCTATCAGGCCAAGAACGTCTGTTCCATCTAAGATGGAGCTCAAACTGATGGGATTAGACCCACCGGAAGAGTGGTATGTTCGGAGATTGCCTGAAAGACATGATGTGAAGAGAGCGGTACTTGAGAACTGGTTGAACGAACAAGATGTGACGACTATTGTGAAAAACGCTGCTGAGATGGCGAGGGGGATCAGTCTTGATGAAGGGGATCTTAACTCTTTACTTGGAATTTGCAGTAGAGTTGCAGAAAGTATCGGTCAGTACCTCATGACAATAAGAAGGACTAATCTAGCGAATCGAATGAGTGCACTCTCCAGACAGCTTCAATATGGTGTAGGAAAAGATCTGGCTGACTCAGACCTTCTTGAATTACGTCTACTCCCTGGGGATGATTCACCCTCTGGTAGACTCTCAAGAAGTAAAGCAAGGACTCTCTACGAAAAAGGGTACACGTCAATCTCGGTTGTTGTCAAGAAAGACCTCGGCGCCAGTAAGGAGGGGTATGCAAGAGACCGATTCGCAAAGAACTGTGGACTGGAACCCGAACTTGCGAAAGAGGTCTACAAGGCAGCTTTGTCACATATTCGAGCAAAATTTGATGAGGAGGTGGATTAAGACTTACCAAAGACCCAGAGGTCATCATTGATGTGATGAATTGACTTGATGACTTTCCCACTGGTAGCAGCTTTCAACTCTTCTGCAGACAGCTTGGATATCCCTACTGCAAGTGGCTTACCATGATTCTCGTCGACTACTACAACTATCCCGTTTTCCTTTACTCTGTCATCCACCTGTGTAATACCGGGACGCATAATGTCCGCACCATTGACCACGTACTTCACAGCGCCCATATCAACAGTAATTCGAGGGACATCTACTAGACCATTGAGGAGTGCTCGAAGGGCTGGGAACATGCGGCCCTCGTGTTGGAAGAAGATAATATCACCATCAAGAAGAAGGATTCGGGACCCGTCGTCTAGTACCCCACCCTCAAGGTGTGCTTTCGTATCTAAACCACTGATCGATGAGCCTATCTCTTGCTCAATCTTAGCAATCTCATCCCTTTGCTCGCGTTTCTTGAGGAGATGTCGCTTCTTGATACGTTCTATCTTTGGCATCGTGTAATAGTTAGTGTACACCCCTTTTGAAGCCTACGCCATGAAGAAGCCATCAAAATACGTCGTCAACATCGTCATGTTTTTAAGTTAAGTCCAAAGGGTAGGCCGGACATCCTGTGACCCTCGGCCACATGGTGTAGATTCTGTGATGGTGATAGAATGACCGCAGGCAGGCCCATGGAACTACTTCAGCAATCGCTTGGCGCTCAGGTTCTTGTTGAGCTGAAAGGGAAGAAAAAGATCAAGGGAAAACTGCGTGGCTATGACCAGCACTTGAACCTCATCCTCGAGGATGCTGAGGAAATCTCACTCAATCCTGAAACAGGGGAACAGATAATCGAGGTAGTCAAAACTGTGATAGTGAGAGGCGACAACGTTGTGATCGTTTCACCCCCGCCAAAGTAATCCAAGGAGCAAACAACGATGACTAAAGGCACACCCTCCAAGGGTAAGAAAAACAACCCACACCATATACGATGCAGGAGATGCGGGAGAAGGTCCTATCACGTTCGACACAAGGCATGTGCGGCCTGTGGATTTGGTGACTCAGCAAAGCTCCGCCAGTATAATTGGGCGCACAAGAAAGTTCACGGAATTCGCGTTCGTGGATGATAGTTTCTATGTTTCATCAGGGTTTTCATCGAATTCAGTGGATTCTCTGTCAAACACTTCAAGTCTGTCAAAGAAGGGAATAAGTGCAACCATTCCTCCCTGATCGTTTTCTGTTAGTAACCTGCCTTTGCGATAGTGTCTATAGAGTGTCCCTTCGTAGAAAATCCGAACATAGAGTTTGATGTAGATGATCAGAATAATGACGAAAAGCATTGAAAATGCGAACATCATGTATGCTAGGTTTGAACCTATCCATTCCATGAGCGAAGCTTGAGTCAGCATAATTCCACATTACATCGTGATTATACAGGCTCTTAATTGCTGCTATCACTCCACAATTCTTTTAACCGTTTCATCCAGCTTAGCGAACCGCACGACATGTGCACACCCGTGGGCCGGTAGATCAGCCCGGTAGATCGCCTCCTTGGCATGGAGGAGGTCGCGAGACTCTGCTGTGATTACCACACGGAGCGCGAATTCGAATCTCGCCCGGTCCACCATTTCTTCTAATGTTATCACATCAAGCCTATATACTCAGATGAAATAAAGCTGAAAGACCTACCTCTCGAGCGTAGAAAATTGAGAGATGTGAGTTGATTCAATGGTAGACCAAGAGACATGGGAGAACACGGTGCTCCAGAAACTCGAATTGCCAAATGGAAAGATTGCCTCCAACCGAATTATGAGGGCTGCTACTTGGATGGGGCAGGCAGAAGAAAATGGAATCATTGGAGACACGATTATTGAAACATATAGTAAAATTAGAGCAGGTGTCGTGGTAACTGGTTTTCAATATGTAATGTATGAAGGACAATCAATTCGGCGTATGGTTTCGAATTCAAAGCCCTCAGATGTTGAAGGTCTAAAACGCCTGGCCGGGATTATTCATTCTTCGGGGAGTTTAGCAGCAGCTCAATTGGTTCATTGTGGAAGTACGAGTTTGCCGAAGTATTCTGGCAACGATGTATATGGACCTAGTGATATGGAATTCCTTGATCCTAAGGGTGATGTTGTTCAGGTAAAGGCAATGACAGTGGGCCATGTTGAAAAGGTCACTCAGGCTTATGCAGATGCGGCGAAGCGCGCAGTTGAAGCGGGATTTGATGTGATTGAACTTCATGGAGCGCATAATTATGGCCTTTGGCAATTCTTTGACCCAACGTACAATAAGCGCGCAGTGAATGACCCATACACAGGATCAACAATCGAAGGACGCTGCAAAGCAATGGTGGATGCTGTACGAGCTGTTAAAAGTGCGGTCGATGTTCCAATCCAAGTAAAGGTGGATTCAAGCTCGAAAACCGTCAGACCCGAAGAAGTGGGTGAGTTGGCGAAGAAACTCGCAGAGGCAGGGGCATATTGTGTGATATTCAGTGGTCCCAACCCAACTCAGAGCCCGAAAGATGCAGGGGAGGCGTATTTCTTGGATGATGCAATGCTTATCCGTTCGATTGCACATGACAGTGGTCTCTTATTCGGATTGGTGGGTGGTATCCGATCTCCGGAGACAGTCGTTAAGCTACTAATGGGAGATGGAAACTCCGCAGCTGCTTTCGATGTAATTCAGCTCAGTCGTCCATTGATTAGTGAACCAGCACTTTTGCAACGGTGGACTGAAGAAACGAAAATTAGCAAACAGGAACCTGCTCGTTGCATATCTTGCAACCGTTGTTTAGTGGCTGGGTTGAAAGGAAAAGTGAAATGTATACAGTTTGAGAGAGAATAATATTGAGAGCCAGTGGAGAGCGTACTCCCCCTCAGTGTACTAGGATACCCCAAGAAGCATGACTAATGGAAACTAGACTCAGATAAGAACCAAGATGGCACATATATCGAATCTCGCCCAGCCCACCGCATTTTTCAATAATAATGGAACTAAGCGCTAGTTCTTTCTCATTCTAGCTCCAACATATAGGTAATAGACTAATATACTACTGAAAATCCCGAAGACCACAATCCAAAGTACGTCGAATGAGATTAGAGCCCACAAGGTCAGTGTCAAAAAAATGAGTGTCATACAAGCGAATGTATAGAACGAACCGGCAGCAGCACATTTTCTTGAGCAATAGACACCCTGGAAATGCCGGTCTTCTTTACCACACCAGCGGCATCTCTCGGTTGTAGAACCGTATTCTCCCTTCTTTGGGTAATCCGTATTGGAATTCATCTCAGTGGATTATTCGTGTGAATAGAGATATACCTTCTCTTAAGAGCCCGATTCAAATTCGAATCACGCCCGGTCCACCATCTAATTCTTCATATAACTCCATAGTGACCTGTTTTCATCAGAAGAGAAGTACTTAAACCAAAATCGCGATGGATAATGCGATTCAAATGGAAACGGAGAAGCCAGAAAACGAGTCATCTCTCAGAAAAGCCAGACTGCTAGGGATTGTATTCTTAGCTTATTCCATAGTGCTGCCTTTTGTCATTCTTCTAATACCAGACACTGAACTTCCAGCTAGCACTGGTCCAATTGAGGTGTTATCATGGCTGCTGATACTTCTGATGCCCGTTGAGCTTCTGCTCCTCTATGTGTTCTACCGTCACTTCGGAAAGAACCCGGAGTTGGACAATATTATGGCTCCAGCTATTCTCTTGTACGTTTTTGCTACCGCACCATCAATCTACGGATTTGTAATTGGATTCATTGGCTCATCTCTACGGCTTATTGCTATACCATTGGGCTTGTCGTTTTCTCTTGTTGGGTTCGGGCTTGCTTGGATGTTCATATCGAACCTTTGGGAAACCATTACATCCTCCAATCAGTAGACGGTTTTGCTGTTCGAATCACACCCCACTTACTATTTCATTTCACTCTCGCCAAACCTTATCTTACTACATGCCTGCTTGTACGTGTTGGTTGGGATTCATCGTGGAAGAGTTACATAGCGACTCTGAATCAGACATTGAACAAGCACTCCGAAGATCAGTAAGGAAGAAGATGATCTTTGGTGCGGTATTGTGTGCTGCTCTTCCTCTCCTACCTGTTGTGATATTTCTTGTACAGTACACCCTGCCATCTGACATCATCGGTATCTTGTTCATCCCATTTACTTCCATCTTCTTAATCGGAGCACTTGTGTTTCTCTACTATTGGAATGGGAGTTCCATGTTGTTTCATGGCAGGGATATTCTTCGCCAAATCACCCCTCCAGAGCCATTTATCGAGGGGAAATCCGTAGTCTTAAACAAAAATCCTGTATACGGGATTGCCCAGTGGGGATCAAACACCCTCTTTTTTGTAGCTTTTTACCAGTCTGAGAGAACGTTTGACAAAAAAGTCAGAGTTCCCAGAGTTATCTGGAATTGGGAATATACACACGCAGTTGGAGAGATAAAAGTAGCAAGAAGGGAGGACACTTTCACCATCCCAGTGGATAAGGGTACATACCATACGGGAAAAGGAGTTCTCTATTCACTTCACTTGGAGCAGAAGGGGATGGTTAGGTTGTTAAAGAGCTTCACAGCTAAGCAATTGAATCAAATTGTAGACAGTCTTGCGCGAGAAGTAATTACAGATGGGTCTAATAGTAAAATAGTTGATGATGATTTCTAATGAATCTGGGATTTGGAGGAGTTCAAATCACGCCCGGTCCACAATTTATTTTCCTAGCAACTCAAAGTTCGTGTGTTTTTCTCCAATGATGAAGAATATCATCAATCATAGTTCGTTCCACCTTTCCATGTGGAGAAAGCCGTTCTAGAAGACGTGCTGGTGGATTCAAATTATCAAGGCTGAATCCTTCTTGATTCTTGAAACGCATCCTGAGATGAAATACCTCCTCTCCGATTCGTTTCAGCTCATCTATGGTCCGTTCTTCGCCCAATACCTTTAGCGCATTCAATACAACATCCGGAGTAAAGACCGGTCTAGCAAATAGACAGAGGACCAGTGAATTTAGTACTGTTCGCCAGGTATCCTCTTCAGCAATCAGCTCGCCTATCTGTTCACTTGTCATGGATTTCGACAAGGTTTTTTGGTCTATACTATACCCGGCATTATCCAAGTGACTGTGACGTATCCCGATCATATGTCCGACTATATTAGCAGGTCCTGTATGGTACCCAGACGCTTCATTCCCCTCAAAGTGGACTGCTAATTCCTTGCCCCCATATTTTTCACTAAGAGCGGCTACTCCATGCCCAGCAATGGTATAGAAAGCGTTTGGAGGCGAAGCAATGTGATCAAGCATCTTCAGATACACATCCACCTCACCCCAACGAGGAGCGAGCCCTCCCAAATCATCCATTGTCACAAACCCTTTGGTATACGCCTCAGTCAGCCAGCCGAGCACAACACCTGCACTCATGGCATCCAGACCTCTAAGGTCAACCCGTTCTATTAGCTGGAGAACACCTTCTGTTGAACCGACACCAAGATTGGAGCCTAATGCGAAGATTGGCTCATAGTCATAGGGAACATATATCGTACCGTAGTCACGCTGTTTTTTGTTAAACTGGATGCGCACCTCTGCAATGTGAATACAACCTATCGGACAAGGAACACATGAACTCTTTCCAACAAGAACGTCATCTGCAAATTGTTCACCTGAAATTTCTTCAGCCCCCTCGAATGCGAAAGAACTGAAATTACGTGTGGGGAGTGCTTGCATCTCATTAAGCGGCAGTACATTCACAGCTGTTCCAAGAATGTCATATTTATCCATCCGGCCAGAACGAAGCACTAGCTCATGGACCTTCTTATACTCGGTTTTGTAATCTTTGACTGAAGGAACTCTGTGACTCTGCGTCCCTGCAACAACGATTCCCTTGAGCTTCTTGGCACCCATTACACATCCTAGACCGAGTCTGCCAAAATGGCGGATTGTGTCTACAACAACCATTGCGTATCGAACCTGATTCTCTCCAGCAACTCCAATCCGGAGTATTGAACGTCTTCCCTCCCCAGGGACTTTTTCTTTCAGTATCCGTCCTGTGGCTCTAGTAGACAATCCCCACAATGCATGAGCATTCCGAAATTCTACAGTATCATCTTGAATTAGAAGATAATGTGGTTTGTCTAGTTTTCCGGTGATTAAGATAGCATCATGGCCTGCGACTCGCATTGCCATACTTAGCTTCCCACCAGCATAACTCTCTCCAAGATTCCCTGTCAGGGGTGATTTGAAGAGAGCAACCGTCTTTGCACAACAAGGATAATACAAATTGAGTGGACCAATAGCAAAGATAATGGGTGAATCTTCGTATGGTGTGTTTGGAGGACAGTTTTCAAGGAGCAGTTTCGACGCAACCCCAACACCTCCGATATATTTGTCGAAGAGATCTTGTCTTTCAATTGTTTCAGAGGTCTTAGTTGACAAATCAATGTGAAGCAGTTGACCTCGTTTCATTCTTCTACCTCCGTCTTTATCAGAATATCATGAGGGCACCACTCAATGCATTCGCCACAATGAATGCAAACAACAGCTTTCTTCCGAAGGGGATCTACGAAAATAGCACTCAGTGGGCAAGCTTCTGTACAATCGCCGCAGCCCACACACTTTTCCTGACTGATGATTATTCCCCCTCCACGTCTGTATTTTATCGCGTCATACTGACACGCTTCAAGACACACGGGCTCTTTGCATGCTCTACACATAATGACTACATAGTTCCCTCCAGACCCTCCTGCGGTCGGTGGTGGTGTTGACTTGATTCGAAGAGCCGCATAACCAAGACCGACATGACCTGTTCTTCGACTGCAGGCAAAAACACAAGAAAAGCATGAAATGCAACGTTCCACATTTACAGGTCTGACTATATGCAAATTTTCAGTCCACTCCTCAGCAATCTCTTGATTTCCCTTAGTTAAATGTCTGATGTGAAATGAGCTTGATATAGATTTCATAGGGATTGAAGAGATACACACGACTTCTTTTTCACCAGAATATGGGTCACATTAGTTCTATGGATAACATAGGTCCCAAGTTGGTTGATAGGTATAAACAAGTTCCATCATCTCGGTATATGCAGTATCTGAAAAGAATGGTCTCGGACAGGTTGCTTCATTATCATAAACAGCAAAGTGTATGTGTGCACCACCACCTATCTGTAGGAATTCACCGATTATATCTCCCTTAGCGACCCAGTCACCTACTTCAATGTCCAACATTGAAATTTGACGGTCCACATCAGACGAATTCGTTGTCCAAGGTTCAAAGACATAGCCGATTTGTATGGTTTCATTGAATCTGATTGAGAGATGAATCATGTATATGTTGTCAGCGGGACCAGTGTCAGTCCATGAGATTTCCTCAACATATCCTGGTGCCGCAGCTATTACAGTTGATTCGTTTTTGAAAGCGAAATCAAGCCCATTATGCACCGCACCCCATGGACAGGCTGTGGATTCACTATAGCCTCCGTTCCAATTGAGAATATCAGACCGGTTTGTGTATATCACACCCATGTAGTTTAGATTTGAGGAGTCGTAGCGACCTTCATTATCGAAGGACCCGTTCTCTCCATTTGTGTTGTTAGGGTTGTTCCCAAATTGAATATACAAGACAACAGCGGCAACAACGATAATCATAATGATTAGCGTGGTGATGGTTCTTTTCTGCATAGTCTTCTCTGTCTGGATAACAAGCTCAAATATCTGCCCTTTTTTGCTTAGAAGTGGTTTCACCCAAAACAAACTAGGTCGCTAATATTGGACATCTATCGAATTCAGTCATTCGCCATTTTCTTAACTGATTTCACAACCCGCTCTTTCGTGGTGGTATTAGGAGGGACAGCAATTCCAAGCATTTTACGCCAAGCTCTCTTTCCATCCTCATCAAGGTCTTCTGTGATTGCTTGCATGATTGCGACAACCTTGAGAGAGGTTTCAAGTTCAGCCTCATCCTTTTCCATTGGTCACACCTTGAGATAGTTATTTGGAATTGAGCGGTTGTGCTAAAGTAGCCAAAGGACTTAGAGATTGTGTATGTCATTGTATTTGTAGTTGATAAGGATGAGAACACTGTAACTCATCGAAAGCTATCAAAACGAAGTCCTGAATGATATCTATAGTATCAGTTCTCCAGCAGAGCCTTAATTCGCTTTACTCCATCAATTGCATCTGGACTATAGTCGTCTGCGCCTAGCTCTTTAGCCAGCTCCATGCTGAGGGGGGCACCACCCACAATTATTTTGACACTGTCTCGAAGACCTGCATCTTGGAGAGCTTTATCAACTGTGGAGATTTCCCTCATAGTCATCGTCAGTAAGGCGCTGAGTGCAACAATTTTAGCTCCAGTTTTTTTCACAGCCTCAACAATTTTTTCTGT